>WNGR01000125.1_pt1 | contig 109310 bp, 96 predicted proteins | sample 5407581 | NCBI WGS metagenome assembly WNGR01 (sample SAMN13153383, study PRJNA577476) | soil metagenome | isolation source: 80 cm soil or saprolite under Garry oak tree replicate 2 | place: USA:California | collected 2016-06-15
GTCGTCCATCCGCTGACCGATCCGCCCAAGCTGAAGAAGCAGGAGAAGCACACCATCGAGGCGGTGGTCGACCGGTTGACCGCGAAGGCCAGCAGCAAGCAGCGCATCACCGACTCGGTCGAGACCGCGCTCGGGCTGGCCGGCGGGCTGGTCATCCTCGATTTCGTCGACCTGCCCGAGGACGACGCGCACCGCGAGCGCCGCTACTCCGAACGTCTCGCCTGCCCGAACGACCATCCGCTGGCGATCGACGAGCTCGAGCCTCGGTCGTTCTCGTTCAACTCGCCGTTCGGGGCTTGCCCCGACTGCACCGGTCTCGGCACGCACAACGAGGTCGACCCGGAGCTCGTCGTCCCCGATCCGGAGCGGAGCCTGGCCGAGGGTGCGATCGCGCCGTGGGCGACCGGGCAGACCAGCGAGTACTTCGAGCGGCTCCTGCAGGGCGTCGCCGACGTCGAGGGCTTCGACCTCGACACGCCATGGGAGAAGCTGACCGCGCGCGCCCAGAAGGCGGTGCTGCACGGGCTGACCGAGCAGGTGCATGTCCACTACCGCAACCGGTACGGGCGCGACCGGTCCTACTACGCCTCCTACGAGGGCGTCGTGCCATGGATCGAGCGGCGCTACGCCGAGACCGACAGCGACTACTCGCGGGAGAAGTACGAGGGCTACATGCGCGAGGTGCCTTGTCCCGCGTGCCAGGGCACGAGGCTCAAGCCCGAGATCCTGGCGGTCACTGTCGGCGGGCGCTCGATCGCCGAGCTGTCGGCGCTGTCGATCGGCGAGGCGTCGGTATGGCTGCGCGAGCTGGTGCTCGACGACCGTGAGCGATTCATTGGCGAGCGGGTGCTCAAGGAAGTGCATGCCCGCCTCGGCTTCCTGGTCGACGTCGGCCTCGACTACCTCTCGCTGGACCGCGCGGCCGCGACCCTGGCCGGGGGAGAGGCGCAGCGCATCCGGCTGGCCACCCAGATCGGGTCGGGGCTCGTCGGCGTCCTCTACGTGCTCGACGAGCCGTCGATCGGCCTGCACCAGCGCGACAACCACCGCCTCATCGAGACGCTGGTGCGGCTGAAGAAGCTGGGCAACACGCTGATCGTCGTCGAGCACGACGAGGACACCATTCGCGCAGCCGACTGGGTCGTCGACATCGGGCCCCTTGCCGGCGAGCACGGCGGCGAGATCGTGGTCGAGGGCACGGTCGACGACCTGCTCGCGTCGGAGCGCTCGATCACGGGGGCGTATCTGTCGGGCCGGCGTTCGATCCCGGTCCCGATGATCCGCCGGCCTCGGCAGGGGGGCCGCGAACTCGTGGTCGAGGGGGCGCGCGAGCACAACCTGCGCAACATCGACGTCGTCTTCCCGCTCGGTTGCTTCGTCGCGATCACCGGGGTCAGCGGGTCGGGCAAGTCCACGCTCGTCAACGACATCCTCTACACGTCGCTGGCGAACAAGATCAACGGCGCGCGGCTGCCTCCAGGGCGCCACAAGCGAATCCGCAATGTCGAGCTGCTCGACAAGGTCGTGGGCGTCGACCAGTCGCCGATCGGCCGTACCCCGCGGTCGAACCCGGCCACGTACACCGGCGTGTTCGACCACATCCGCAAGCTTTTCAGCGAGACGACCGAGGCGAAGATCCGCGGCTACCAGCAGGGCCGCTTCTCGTTCAACGTCAAGGGCGGCCGGTGCGAGAACTGCGCCGGCGACGGCACGATCAAGATCGAGATGAATTTCCTGCCGGACGTCTACGTGCCCTGCGAGGTCTGCAAGGGCGCCAGGTACAACCGCGAGACGCTCGAGGTGCACTACAAGGGCAAGACGATCTCCGAGGTCTTGGAGATGCCGATCGACGAAGCCGCTGAGTTCTTCAAGCCGATCAGCCGGATCGCGCGCCACCTGGAGACGCTCGTCGACGTGGGTCTGGGCTACGTGCGGCTCGGCCAGCCGGCGCCGACGCTGTCCGGGGGCGAGGCGCAACGGGTGAAGCTGGCCTCGGAACTGCAGAAGCGCTCCACCGGACGGACGATCTACGTGCTCGACGAGCCGACCACCGGCCTGCACTTCGAGGACGTGAACAAGCTGCTCGGCGTGCTGCACTCGCTGGTCGAGAAGGGCAACACCGTGCTGGTCATCGAGCACAACCTCGACGTCATCAAGACCGCCGACTGGGTCATCGACATGGGCCCCGAGGGTGGTTCGGGCGGCGGGATCGTCGTCGCCGAGGGGACGCCCGAGCAGATCGTCGAGGTCGAGGGGTCGCATACCGGCCGGTTCCTGCGGCGCGTGCTCGACCTGCCGGCTCCGCCGCGCAAGCCGGCCAAGGTCGTCAAGCGCACCCGCGCCAAGGCGGCGGCGCGCTGACGGACGTCAACAGCCCGGCCGTTGCGGCGGGCGACGCCGCGACGGGGCGCCGTACGATCCTGGCCGGAACCGTTTGACCGATCGGAGCCAGCATGGACGACGACGTCCGCCGAGTAGTGATCGTCGGAGCCAGTCTCGGCGGTGCGAGCGTCGCGGCCGCCTTGCGCGAGCGTGATTTCGCGGGCGAGGTCGTGCTGATCGGCGAGGAGCTACTGCGGCCCTACGAGCGTCCTTCGCTGTCGAAGTCCTACCTCGCCGGGCAGGACGAGACGCCGACGTTCGTCCATGACGAGGGCTACTACGACGACCACGACATCCGGCTGGTCCTCGGCGTCACCGTCACCGCGATCGACCGCGCTGCCCGTACGGTGCGGCTCGCCGGCGGGGGGTCCGAGCCCTACGACCGGCTCGTGCTCGCGACCGGGTCGAGGCCTCGCCGGCTCGCTGTCCGCGGCGCGGACCTCGAAGGCGTGGTCACGCTGCACTCCGCGGGCGACTCCGACCGGCTGCGCGAGCGGGCGCGAGCGGCCGGCAACGCGGTGGTCGTCGGCGCCGGCTGGATCGGCTGCGAGGTGGCTGCCTCGCTGCGCCAGTCCGGCGTCGAGATCACCCTGCTCGACCCGCTCGAAGCGCCGCTCGCCCGGGTGCTCGGCGCCGAAGTGGGCCACCACTTCGCCGAGCTGCATCGCGCGCACGGCGTCGACCTGCGGATGGGGGCTGGCGTCACGGAGATCCTCGGATCGGGTGCTGCGACCGGCGTGCGCCTCGACACGGGCGACGTGCTCGAAACCGAGCTCGTCGTCGTCGGCATCGGGGCCACTCCGCGGATCGAGCTCGCGGAGGCAGCCGGGCTGGATCTGCGGTTGGGCGGCGTCCGGACCGATGCCCGGCTGCGGACGTCGGACCCCGCGATCTACGCGATCGGCGACATCGCGGCCATGTACCACCCGCTGTACGGCACCGAGGTGCGCGTCGAGCATTGGGCGAACGCGAAGGACCAGGGCGCGTACCTCGCGGGCTCCATCCTCGGCGATGCGGAGGACTACGCGCGCCCGCCGTTCTTCTACTCCGACCAGTACGACCTGGGCATGGAGTACCGCGGCTGGGTCGACCCGGCAGCTCCGGCCGAAGTCGTCATCCGCGGCAAGCCGGGCGACGGCGAGGGTGGCTGGTTCGCGTTCTGGCTGCAGGACGGCCGCGTCCAGGCCGGGATGAACGTGAACGAATGGGACGACGGGGACGCCATCGAGCGCCTCGTGACGGTGCGTCCGCGGCTAGACGCCGCGCGCCTCGCGTCCCTGGACATACCCCTCAGCGAGATGGTCTGACACGTCTGTGTCAGACTGCTCGGTCATGGATCTCGACGCGTTCATTGCCGGGCTGCCCAAGGCCGAACTGCACGTTCACCACGTCGGATCCGCGTCGCCGCGGATCGTCGCCGAACTCGCCGCCCGGCACGAGGGCGAGACCCCGGTGCCGGCCGACGCCGACGCCCTGGCCGACTACTTCACGTTCACCGACTTCGCGCATTTCATCGAGGTCTACCTGTCCGTCGTCGACCTGATCCGCGACCCGCGTGACGTCTGGACGCTGACCTACGAGATCGCCCGCGAACTCGCGGCACAGACCGTCCGCTACGCCGAGCTGACCCTCACGCCGTACTCGTCGGTGGTGCGCGGCATTGCGGCCGAGGCGTACTGCGAGGCGGTCGAGGACGCCCGCAACCGGGCGGCCGCGGACTTCGGTGTCGCGCTGCGGTGGTGCTTCGACATTCCCGGCGAGGCCGGGCTGCCCGCGGCGGACGTCACGCTGGACGCCGCTCTTCGGCAGCGCCCGGACGGCCTGGTGAGCTTCGGGCTCGGCGGCCCCGAGATCGGAGTGCCGCGCGAACCGTTCGCGCCGCACTTCGCGCAGGCACGGGCCGCCGGGCTGCACAGCGTGCCGCACGCCGGCGAGTCGACCGGTCCGCAGACGATCTGGGACGCGATCCACCACCTCGGCGCCACGCGGATCGGGCACGGCATCTCGGCGGCGCGGGACCCGGAACTGCTCGACTACCTCGCCACGCACGGCATCGGCCTGGAGGTGTGCCCGACGTCGAACGTCTGCACCCGCTCGGTCGCGTCGCTGGCCGAGCACCCGCTCCCGGCACTGGTCGCGGCCGGCGTACCGGTGACGATCAACTCCGACGACCCGCCGATGTTCTCGACCACGCTGAACCACGAGTACGCGGTTGCGGCCGAACTGCTCGGTCTGGACGCGCGGGGGGTTGCCGACCTGGCCCGAGCCGCCGTCCGCGCTTCGTTCCGCGACGACACCGGCAAGACGGCCTTGCTGACCGAAATCGACGACTACGCGTCGCTTGCCATGGCGCGCTGAACCTGGGGGCTCGGCGCGGACGACATGCGCTGACCGTACGAAACACTAGGCTCGACGGCGTGCCTGATCCGTCCACGTACCGCCCCGCTCCAGGCACCATCCCGGTCGGGCCAGGGGTGTACCGGTTCCGCGACGAGCATCGCCGGGTCATCTACGTCGGCAAGGCGAAGAGCCTTCGCCAGCGCCTGAACTCCTACTTCGCGGACCTCTCGCTGCTGCATGCGCGCACCCGGCAGATGGTCACGACGGCGGCCAGCGTCGAGTGGACCGTGGTGCGAACCGAGGTCGAGGCCCTCCAGCTCGAATACTCGTGGATCAAGGAGTTCGATCCGCGCTTCAACGTCCGCTACCGCGACGACAAGTCCTACCCGTCCCTGGCCGTCACGCTGTACGAGGAGTTCCCGCGGCTGCAGGTCATGCGCGGTCCCAAGCGCAAGGGCGTGCGCTACTTCGGCCCGTACTCGCACGCGTGGGCGATCCGCGAGACGCTCGACCTGCTGCTGCGCGTCTTCCCCGCCCGGACGTGCTCGGCCGGCGTGTTCAAGCGAGCGGGCCAGATCGGCCGCCCGTGCCTGCTCGGCTACATCGGCAAGTGCAGCGCCCCGTGCGTGGGCCGGGTGTCCGCCGACGAGCATCGCCGGATCGTCGATGACTTCTGCGACTTCATGGCCGGCAAGACCGATCAGCTCATCAAGCGCCTGGATCGTGAGATGGCCCAGGCGAGCCGCGAGCTGGAGTTCGAGCGTGCCGCCCGGCTGCGCGACGACGTCGAGGCGCTGCGCCGCGCGATGGAGAAGCAGGCCGTCGTGTTCGGCGACGGCACCGATGCCGACGTTGTGGCGTTTGCCCAGGACGATCTCGAGGCCGCGGTCCAGGTGTTCCACGTGCGCGGCGGGCGGGTGCGCGGCCAGCGCGGCTGGGTGATCGACAAGGTCGAGGACGTCACCACGCAGGATCTCGTCGAGCACTTCGTCAGCCAGTTCTACGGTTCGGACGAGGACTCGGCCGCGATCCCACGCGAGATCCTCGTGCCCGAGCTGCCCGAGAACGCCGGCGTATTGGGCGACTGGCTGAGCATGCGGCGGGGCAGCCACGTGTCGCTCCGGATGCCGCAGCGCGGCGACAAGCGCGCTCTGCTCGACACCGTCGGGCGCAATGCCGCCCAGGCGTTCACCCAGCACAAGCTCAAGCGGGCCTCGGACCTCACCGCGCGCTCGCAGGCGCTCGCCGAGCTGCAGGACGCGCTCACGCTGCCCGCCGCCCCGCTGCGGATCGAGTGCTTCGACGTCAGCCACGTGCAGGGCACGAACGTGGTGGCCAGCATGGTCGTCTTCGAGGACGGGCTGGCCCGCAAGAGCGAGTACCGGCGATTCGCGATGCGCGAGAGCGGTGGCGACACGGACTGGATCGCCGAGGCCGTCCGCCGGCGGTTCGCGCGCTACCTCGACGAGCGGGTAGCGACCGGCGAGGCGGGCGTCGACGGGGTCGAGCCCGACGACGCCCGGCCCGGGGTCGACCCGACGACCGGCCGCCCGAAGAAGTTCGTCTACCCGCCGAACCTGCTCGTCGTCGACGGCGGCGCGCCGCAGGTGGCGGCGGCGCAGACCGTGCTCGACGAGCTCGGGATCGACGACGTCTCCCTGGTCGGTCTCGCCAAGCGGCTCGAAGAGGTGTGGCTGCCCGGCGAGTCCTACCCGGTGATCCTGCCGCGGACGTCCGAGGGTCTCTACCTGCTGCAGCGGGTGCGCGACGAGGCGCACCGCTTCGCGATCACGTTCCACCGGCAGAAGCGGTCGCGGGCCATGACGACCTCGGTCCTCGACGGGATCGCCGGGCTTGGCGAGACACGGCGCAAGGCGTTGCTGGCCCACTTCGGCTCGATCAAGCGGCTGCGCCAGGCCGGTGTGGACGATGTCGAGGCGGTGCCCGGTATCGGCCACAAGACGGCCGAGGCGATCGTCGCGGCGCTCGCCGACACCACGCGCGACAGCACCCCCGCGGTCAACGTCACGACGGGCGAGGTACTCGACGGTGCCGGTCGTTAGACGATGAACCCGCCCACCAGGCAGGAGCCGAAGGTGTCCCTGACTTCCGACGCGCAGCCGTCCGAGCGTGGCGCCCTCGAGACGGTCGTGGTGAGCGGACTGTCCGGCGCCGGCCGCAGCACGGCCGCAAAGTGCCTGGAGGATCTGGGCTTCTTCGTCGTCGACAACCTGCCGCCCGAGCTGATCGCGACGATGGTCGATCTCGGCAGCCGCACGCAGGGCGCGATAACGCGCATCGCGGTCGTGATGGACGTCCGCAGCCGGGCGTTCTCCTCGGACCTGCGTGCGGTGATCCGCGATCTGGCCGAGCGAGGCCTGAGCCCGCACGTGTTGTTCCTCGAGGCACGCGACGAGGTTCTGGTGCGGCGCTTCGAGAGCGTCCGCCGAGCCCACCCGTTGCAGGGTGACGGCCGGCTGATCGACGGGATCACCGCCGAGCGGATCCTGCTCGAGGGGCTGCGCGGCGAGGCTGACCTGGTCGTCGACACGAGCGACCGGTCGATCCACCAGTTGCGCGCCGAGATCGAGCGCGCCTTCGCCCTCGGCGGCGACATGGAAGGTCGCCCGCTGCTGCGCGCAACGATCGTGTCGTTCGGCTACAAGTACGGGCTGCCCGTCGACGCCGACCTCGTGGTCGACGTGCGCTTCCTGCCGAACCCGTTCTGGATCCCGGAGCTGCGCGAGCAGACCGGCGAGGCCGGCGAGGTGCGCGACTACGTGCTGTCCCAGCAAGGCGCCGTCGAGTTCCTCGACCGGTACACCGAGATCCTGGAGATCATCGGGGCGGGGTACACCCGCGAGGGCAAGCACTACCTGACTCTCGCGATCGGCTGCACCGGCGGCAAGCACCGATCGGTGGTGATGGCACGCGAGCTGGCCAACCGCCTCACCGCGATGGGGGTGCGCGCCACCGTCGTGAACCGGGACCTCGGACGTGAGTGAGACGCTGCGGGCAGTTGCCCTCGGCGGCGGCCACGGCCTCTACGCGTCACTGTCGGCGTTGCGGCTGCTGACGACGGAACTCACGGCTGTGGTCACGGTCGCCGACGACGGCGGCTCGTCAGGCCGCATCCGCCGCGAGCTCGGCGTGCTGCCGCCCGGTGACTTGCGCATGGCACTGGCCGCCCTGGCCGGCGGCGGCCCGGACGACGCGCTGTGGGCCCAGGCGCTGCAGCACCGCTTCGGCGGCACCGGCGCGCTGGCCGGGCACCCGATCGGCAACCTGCTGCTCGCCGGTCTGATGGACCGCTTCGGCGATCCGGTCGACGCGCTGGCCCGCGTCGGCGACATGGTTGGCGCCGTCGGCCGGGTGCTGCCGATGAGCCCGGTGCCTCTCGACCTGATCGCCGAGGTCGACCGCTTCGATCCGGACGACCCGGTGCGCACGCGGCGCATCCACGGCCAGTCGTCGATTGCGGCCACACCGGGGCGGGTGCGCAACGTCCGGCTGCTGCCGCCCGGAGCTCCCGCGTGCGCCCACGCGGCCGACGCGGTACGCGAGGCGGACGTCGTCGTGCTCGGTCCGGGCTCGTGGTTCACCAGCGTCATCCCGCACCTGCTCGTGCACGAGCTGGGCCACGCTCTGGCGTCTACCAAGGCGACGGTCGTCGTCACGGTCAACCTCGTGCCGCAGGCCGGCGAGACCGACGACTTCTCGCCCGAGGAGCTGCTGCGGGCCCTCGGCGAGCATGCGGAACGCCATGGCGGCCTGTTCGTCGACGCGATCGTGGCCGACTCCGGCTCGGTGTTCGACCACCAGTCTCTTCGGGCTTACGCGCGCGACATCGGCGCACGTCTCGTACTGTCAAGGGTCGCCGCAGACGACAGCCCGGAGCGGCACGACCCGGCACGTCTTGCTGGTGCATACCAGCTGGCACTCGACGGGGCCGAGCAGTGAAGGAGGGACGCCTATGGCGATGACCGCTGCGGTCAAGGACGAGCTGAGCCGGGTTCCAGTGTCGCGAGCGAGCTCGCGACGTGCCGAGGTCGCGACCGTGTTGCGGTTCGCCGGAGCGCTGCACCTGATCGGCGGGCACATCGTCATCGAGGCAGAGCTCGACACCGGTTCGGTTGCTCGCCGCCTGCGCAAGGAGATCGCCGAGGTGTTCGGGCACGGCTCCGAGGTGCAGATCCTCGCCGGCGGCGGCCTGCGCAAGGGCAGCCGGTACCTGGTGCGAGTGACCAAGGACGGCGAGGGGCTGGCCCGCCAGGCCGGGCTGGTCGACCTGCGTGGGCGCCCGGTGCGGGGCCTGCCGCATCACGTGGTGTCCGGCGGCCTGGCCGATGCCGAGGCGGCCTGGCGCGGTGCCTTCCTGGCGCACGGGTCGCTGACCGAACCGGGACGCGCCTGCTCGCTGGAGATCACCTGCCCGTCGACCGAGGCCGCGCTGGCCCTGGTCGGCGTGGGCCGGCGCCTCGGCGTCCCGTCCAAGGCGCGCGAGGTACGCGGCTCGGATCGGGTCGTCGTCCGCGACGGCGATGCCATCGGGGCGCTGCTCACCCGCATCGGGGCGCACGAGAGCGTCCTGGCCTGGGAGGAGCGGCGGATGCGCCGCGAGGTGCGCGCCACCGCCAACCGGCTGGCCAACTTCGACGACGCGAACCTGCGCAGGTCGGCGCGTGCGGCTGTGGCCGCCGGCGCCCGGGTGGAGCGCGCCATGCAGATCCTCGGCGACGAGGCGCCCGATCACCTGCTGCAGGCGGGGCGGCTCCGCCTCGAGCACAAGCAGGCCTCGCTCGAGGAGCTGGGCGGGCTGTCCGACCCGCCGATGACGAAGGACGCGGTAGCCGGGCGGATCCGGCGACTGCTCGCTATGGCCGACAAGCGAGCCGCCGACATCGGCGTCCCCGACACCGAATCCGCCGTGACGCCGGAGATGCTCGCGCCGTAGATTCTGCACCACTATGTGGTGCGCAATGTGGTGTACGATCCGGTGCATGACCAAGCGACTGAGCATCACGCTCGAGCCCGAGGACGAGCGAGCGGTGGCGTCATTCGCTGCGAGGGGGACGCGCGAGCACGAGGCGCTGCTTGCCTGGGCTGCTCAGCGTGGGCTCGAGGTCACCGGCAGCACCGCAGAGGCGGCGCTGCTTCGCCTGCTCCTGCGTGCCGGGGTCGAGTCGTTGCGCACGTCTGCGCTCGACGTCGCGTACGCCGAGCTCGCGGTCTCGATGACCGGCGCGGAAAAGGCTGATTCGCGGGCCGCCCGCGACCGCTACGTGAAGCGTGTCGAGGGCAAGCGCGCTCGATGACCGCTCCGTTGCGTGGCCAGGTCTACCGCGTCGACCTCGGGCACGGGCCGAAGCCGTGGCTCGTCGTGAGCAACAACGCGCGAAATCGCAATCTCGACTCGGTACTCGCGGCGCGGATCACGACGACGGGCAAGCATGCCGTCGTGCCCATGGTCGTCGCGTTGACGTCGGCTGACCCGCTCGTCGGGTACGTGCTGTGCGACGACCTGGTCCAGCTCTATCGCGACGAGCTCGTGAAGCGGGTCGGCGCCGTGAGCCCGTCGACCATCCGGGCGGTCGCCGACGGGCTGCGGATCGCGCTGGGTCTGTCCTAGGCGCGACCGGGGCGCAGCGGCTGCGCGCGGCGACCAGCTAGGGTTTCTGAGGGGACGGGTCGGCGAAGACCCGCAAACTCAGCTGACGACAATCGGGCATCGGCACATATCAATTCGAGGAGCTAGCGCAGTGACCGTTCGTGTGGGCATCAACGGCTTCGGCCGGATCGGCCGTAACTTCTTCCGCGCCGCCGTCGCGTCCGGCGCCGACATCGAGGTCGTGGCGGCGAACGACCTCGGCGACGTCGCGACCATGGCGCACCTGCTCAAGTACGACACCATCCTCGGCCGCTTCCCCGCCGAGATCGAGTCGGGCCCCGACGGCATCCGGGTCGGCGGTCACACGATCAAGATGCTCGCCGAGCGCGACCCCGCCCAGCTGCCCTGGGGCGAGCTCGGTGCCGACGTCGTCATCGAGTCGACGGGTTTCTTCACCGACGCCGAGAAGGCGAAGGCGCACATCGCCGGTGGCGCGAAGAAGGTCATCATCTCCGCGCCCGCCAAGAACGAGGATCTCACCGTCGTGCTGGGCGTCAACGACGGCGACTACGACCCGGCGAAGCACACGATCATCTCGAACGCCTCGTGCACGACGAATTGCCTTGCGCCGCTGGCCAAGATCCTCGACGACGCGATCGGCATCGAGCGCGGCCTGATGACGACGATCCATGCGTACACGCAGGACCAGAACCTGCAGGACGGCCCGCACAAGGATCTGCGCCGGGCCCGGGCGGCCGCGCTGAACATCGTCCCGACCACGTCGGGTGCCGCCAAGGCAATCGGCCTGGTGCTGCCCAAGCTCAACGGCAAGCTCGACGGCTACGCGCTGCGCGTCCCGATCGCCACCGGCTCGGCCACCGACCTCACCGTGACGGTGAGCCGCGAGACGACCGTGGACGAGGTGAAGGCCGCGTACCAGGCGGCTGCCGACGGCCCGTTCAAGGGGCTGGTGAGCTACACCGAGGACCCCATCGTCTCGTCCGACATCGTCACCGACCCCGCGTCGTGCATCTTCGACGCCGGGTTGACCAAGGTCATCGGCGACCAGGTGAAGGTCGTCGGCTGGTACGACAACGAGTGGGGCTTCTCGAACCGGCTTGTGGATCTGGCCGTGCTGGTCGGCGCTTCGCTGTAGGGGGCGGCGATGCGCACCCTCGACAACCTGATCAAGCACGGCGTATCGGGTCGGCGCATCCTCGTCCGCTCCGATCTGAACGTCCCGTTGTCGAAGGGATCGCCACCGAAGGTCACCGACGACGGCCGCATCCGCGCGTCCCTTCCGGTGGTGACCAAGCTGCTCGATCACGGCGCGCGGGTGATCGTCGTGGCGCACCTCGGCCGGCCCAAGGGTGCGCCCGATCCGCAGTACTCGCTCAGTCCGGTCGCCGACCGCCTGGCGCAACTGCTCGGGCGGCCGATCGAGTTCGCGCTCGACACGGTCGGCGAGAGTGCCCGGCTGCTCGCGAGCGATCTCAAGGACGGCGAGCTGCTGCTGCTCGAGAACGTGCGCTTCAACCCGGGCGAGACGAGCAAGGACGACGCTGAGCGCGCGAGCTTCGCCAAGTGCCTCGCCTTCCTGACCGGTGGCGACGACGACGGTGGCGTTTTCGTCGAGGACGCGTTCGGCGCGGTGCATCGCAAGCACGCCTCGGTCTACGACGTGGCCAAGTTGCTGCCGCACTACTGCGGCGACCTGGTGCGGGACGAGGTTGCCGTGCTGCGCGAGCTCACCGGCGATCCGAAGCGTCCGTATGTGGTCGTGCTGGGCGGCAGCAAGGTCAGCGACAAGCTCGGGGTGATCAGCTCGCTGCTGCCCAAGGTCGACAAGCTGCTCGTCGGCGGCGGGATGTGCTTCACCTTCCTCAAGGCGCAGGGACATGAGGTCGGCGACTCGCTGCTCGAGGCCGACCAGCTCGATGCCTGCCGGACCCTGCTCGCCGAGAGCGGCGACAAGATCGTCCTGCCGACCGACGTCGTGGTCGCGGCCGAGGTCACCGACGACGTCGAGGCGCAGACCGTTGCGGCTGAGGCGATCCCGCGGGGCACGAAGGGTCTCGACATCGGACCGCGGACGGTCGAGGCGTTTGCGGCCGAGCTTGCCGAGGCGCAGACCGTGTTCTGGAACGGGCCGATGGGCGTCTTCGAGGTCAAGCCGTTCGCCGTCGGGACGAAGGGCATCGCCGAGGCGGTATCCGGTGCGCCCGGCCTCACGGTCGTCGGCGGCGGTGACTCGGCGGCTGCGGTGCGCGCGCTCGGCATGAACAAGCACGCCTTCGGGCACATATCGACGGGCGGCGGCGCGTCCCTTGAGTATCTCGAGGGCAAGACATTGCCCGGCGTCGCCGTGCTCGAGGAGATCTAGGTGGCGCCACAGCGCAAACCGTTGATCGCCGGCAACTGGAAGATGAACCTGAACCACCTCGAAGCCATCGCGCTCACCCAGAAGATCGCGTTCAGCCTCAAGGAGGAGCACCTCACCGCCGTCGAGGTTGTCGTGCTGCCGCCCTTCGTCGACCTGCGCAGCGTGCAGACCCTGGTCGACGGCGACCGGCTACTGATCGGCTACGGGGCGCAGGACGTCTCACCGCACGAGTCCGGGGCGTACACCGGCGACATCAGCGCGGCAATGCTCGCCAAGCTGGGTTGCAGCTACGTCGTCGTGGGCCACTCCGAGCGGCGCGAGCATCACAGCGAGGACGACGCCTTGGTGAACGCCAAGGTCAAGGCGGCCTACCGACACGAGATCGTGCCGATCCTGTGCATCGGCGAGACGCTCGACGTGCGCGAGTCGGACGGTCACGTCGCGCACTGCGTGTCCCAGATCGACGGCGCGCTGGCCGGCGTCACGGCCGAGCAGGCAGCGAGCATCGTGATCGCCTACGAGCCAGTCTGGGCGATCGGCACGGGCAAGGTGGCCACGCCCGCTGACGCGCAGGAGGTTTGCGCGGCGATCCGCGAGCAGCTCAGCGTCCGGTACACATCGGAGCTCGCGGCAGGCGTGCGGATCCTCTACGGCGGCTCGGTGAAGGCGAGCAACGCCGCCGAGATCGTCGCGCAGCCCGATGTCGACGGTGCCCTCGTCGGCGGCGCCAGCCTGGACGGACCCGAGTTCGCCACCATCGTGCTGGCCGCACGTCCGGGGCGCACGACGTGACACCTCTGCGCAACAGGTACGCTATGCGGGCAACTTTGACGCACCCAAGCTAAGGCCGGTCAATGATCTTCGCGCTTTCGATCGTGCTGGTTCTCGTGAGCCTGCTGCTCATCGTGCTCGTCCTGCTGCACCGCGGAAAGGGTGGCGGCCTGTCGTCGATGCTCGGCGGGTCCTTCTACTCGAACCTGTCCGGTTCATCCGTCGTCGAGCGCAACCTCGACCGGCTCACCGTCATCGCCGGCGTCGTCTGGGCGATCTGCATCATCGGGCTGGGCCTGCTGTACAAGAACAGCTGACCACCGGTACTTGTCCGTCGCTAACCCTGCGTCATCCCAAGGAGAACAAACGTGGCCGGTGGCAGTGCGATCCGCGGAAGCAGGGTCGGAGCTGGCCCGATGGGCGAGAAGGAACGTGGCGAGTCGGCTCCGCGGCAGCGCGTCTCGTTCTTCTGCGCCAACGGGCACGAGGTGCGGCCCGCATTCGCCCTCGAGGCGGTGCTGCCCGATACCTGGGACTGCCCGCGCTGCGGCTTCCCCGCCGGCCGTGAGTCGGCCGCTCCACCGAACGCTCCGCGCAACGAGCCGTACAAGACGCATCTGGCTTACGTGAAGGAGCGCCGCAGCGACGAGGACGGTGCCGCGATCCTCGAGGAAGCGTTGCAGCGCCTGCGCGCTCGTCGCGGCGAGGCCTGATCACGCCCGCGGCGGCGAGCTTGCGTTCGCTACGCCCGGTGACCGGTCTGGCGTGCCCCGTCCGGTTACGGTGTGGATGGCCTGCTAGCACCTAGCTCGGCTAGAGTCGTCGGCTGACTGCTGGTTCGCCCGCGAATGTCGATGCACGCACGATGCCTTCTCGCCGGTCTGCTGAAGGCTCGCGCGATGGCTCGGCTGCCCATCGCGGCACTCGGCGAGGAGATCCGATGATCAGACGGCCACGCTTCCTCCAGATCACCCTGCCGGCCCGGCTGAGCACACGCTGGGCACGACTGCTGCTCGCGTTGGCAGTGGCCGCCGCGCTGGCGGTAACGGCCGTCAGCGTCACCGCCGGCACCGGCAAGGACTCCGGCCGGCACGACGCGGACCGCACAGGTCAGGACCGCGACAAGGACGCGCAGGGCTCCGGGCAGAGCGAAGAGTCCGAGGAAGGCGAGGACGACGGTGGCCCGGTGGCGCCGGCCGAGTACCTCACGCAGAAGTTCACGTCCGGCCAGAACGTCAGCCAGGCTCAGATCGAGCACGCGATCGACCAGGCGAGGGCACTGCCGACCGGCGGGGGCACGTGGAGCCTGGTCGGTCCGTCGAACGTGGGTGCCCGGATGACTGACCTCGTCGTCGACCCGCGCCATGCCGACACGCTGTACGTCGCGGCGTCCGGCGGCGGCGTCTGGAAGAGCACGGACGCCGGCGCGACGTTCCAGGCGGTCTGGCCGACCGAGTTCACCCAGACGATCGGCGCGCTGGCGATGGGCCCGGACGGCACCCTGTGGGCGGGCACCGGCGAGGCGAACCCGTCCGGCGGCGGCCTGACGTTCTTCGGCAACGGCGTCTACAAGTCGAGCGACGGGGGAGCGCACTGGCAGCAGTGGGGGCTCACCGACGCCGGCGCGATCGGCCGGATCGTCGTTGATCCCACGGACCCGCAACGGGTGTACGTCGCCGCAGCCGGCAACCTCTCGGGCACGGCCGGCCAGCGCGGCATCTACCGCCTGGTCGGTCCCGGCCAGAACTGGCAACAAGTGCTGCCGACGCCGAACAACACGACCGGAGGCATCGACCTGGCGATCGACCCGTCCAATCACAATCGGGTCTTCGCCGCGCTGTGGGACCACAAGCGCAACAACGGAGCGCGCGTCTACGGCGGCGTGGGCTCCGGCCTGTTCCGGTCCGGCGACGGCGGCGATACCTGGACGCGACTGGAGAACGTGACCGGCGTGGCAACGACCGACGCCGCGGGCACCGGCCTGACGAGCGACGCGAGCTTGGGCCGCATCGGCGTCGCGATCGCACCCGGCGACCCGAACCGCGTGTACGTCGTGTCCGGCACCCAGTACGGCCTGGACAAGGGCTTCTACGTCTCCAATGACGGAGGGGACACGTTCACGCCGAGCGGGCACGCCGGCGGCAACAGCGGGTACGAGTGGTGGTTCGGCCGCCTCTGGGTCGACCCTGCGAACAAGGACCACGTGTTCAACGCCGACGTCAGCCTGCGCGAGTCGAACGACGGCGGGGCCACCTGGCACACGTCCAGCGGCGTGCACGCAGACCAGCACGCGATGCAGTGGGACCCGAACAGCGCGCACCGCGTCTACGTGGGCAACGACGGCGGTATCTACCGGTCCCAGTCCGACGGGTCGACAGGCAGCTGGGTGCACGCGACCTACGAGCCGTTCAACCAGTCCTATCACCTGGCGGTCGCGGCCGACGATCCGAGCCGGCTGGCGACCGGCCTGCAGGACAACGGCAGCGTGCGCACCTGGACCGCCACGTCGCCACCGTCGGATCTGACGCAATGGAACGCGTACGGCGGCGGTGACGGGCACGAGGTGCTTATCGACCCCACGGATCACAACACGTTCTACGAGTGCTCGCAGGTCGGATCCTGCCGGCGGCACGTCGACTCCGGCGGGACGACGCAGACGATCGGGTTCGGTCAGCGTCACTCCAGCCGGATCACGACCGACACCCCGCTGGTGCTCGACCCGACGGATCACAACGTCGTCTACTTCGGCGGCAACGTGCTCGACCGCTCGACCGACCAGGGCGCGACGTTCACCCAGATCAGCCCGCCGGGTGACTACCTGACCGGGCCGGTGCCGCCGGACGAGAACGACCAGGGGCCGTTCTACGCCAACGAGTACGCGACGATCACCTGGATCGCTCCGGCGAAGACCGATCCGAACACGATCTATCTCGGCACCGACACCGGCAGGCTGTGGAAGACCACTGACCTCGGCGCGACCTGGACCGAGTTCGCCGGCAAGGGCCTTCCGGTGCGTTGGGTGAACTCGATCGTGGTCGACCCGACCAACGCCGACCACGTGTTCGTCGCCTACTCCGGCTATCGGGAAGGTGACCTGTCCTCGAACGTCTGGGAGACGACCGACGGCGGTCAGAACTGGGCGGACATCAGCGGCACGCTGCCCAACGGGCCGGTCGAGATGCTCGCGTACGACCAGGCCGGGCAGCAGCTGTACGCGGCGACCGACCTCGGCGTCTTCTACGACAAGAACAGCAACAAGAACTGGAAACGGCTGGGCCACGCACTGCCCGCATCGCCCGTGCTCGACATCAAGATCACCGGCGACGGGACGACCATCTACGCGGCCACGTTCGGTCGCAGCGTGTGGCGGATGCCGCTGCCGTCGAGCTGACCAGGCGATGGCGTCAGGTCAACGTGACCGTCATCCGGTGATCGACGCCGCGGCCGTGGACGGGGTCGCTGCCGCGGACGTGCACCGAGTGCTCGGTGATGTGCGCCCGATACAGCCGCAGCGGCGCCGGGTGCCGTAGCTCGTCGATCGGAAACACATTCTGTTCCGGGAATCGCGCCCGGCATGCGACGTCGGCGCATCCCTCGAGGTCGGCATCGGGAACCTGCTCGGCCCGCGCGATCAGGTAGACCGCCTGGCCAGCCCCGATCGGCGCGGTCGAGTCGAACACCACCATGCTGACCTCAGGATGCTCCGCGAGGTTTCGCGAGTGGTGGGCCTCCGGCGAGGACAGCCAGTAGAGCAGCTGGTACCCGTCCGGGGCGTAGTACACCGGTGAGACCCTCGGCCGGCCGTCCGGATCGACGGTGCCGAGCACCATATAGCGGCTCGTGTCGATGGGCCGCCTGGCCAGCGCAGCGAGATCCCGGGTGCTTGTCATTGTGTCGCGGCGTCAGGACACCGGCGGCCGGTAGAGGTTCGTGGGCAGCTTTGCGGCCGCCGCGCGGTCGAGCAGCCACAGCGTGCGATGCCGGCCGTGCGGACCGGCCGCGGGCACCTGTACGCGGCCCGCGCCGCCGAGCGCGAGCGCCACGGCGCGTGCCTTCGACTCGCCGGCAGCGACGAACCAGATCTCGTTGGCTGCTTCGAGGCCGCGGAACGTCAGCGAGATCCGGGTCGGCGGCGGCTTGGGCGAGTTGCGTACCGCGATGACCGCAGCGTCCTCCTCGTACACGCCGGGATGCTCGGGGAACAGCGACGCACAGTGGCCGTCCGGGCCGATGCCGAGCAGCACGGCGTCGAAGTGCGGCACGTCGCCGTCGTGCTGTTCGAGCACCGCGGCGGCGAGCTCGGTCGCGTAGGCGTCGGCCGCGGCCTCGGCGTCGTCGCCGAACTCGGCGCCGGCCGCGGGCATCCGGTGCACGTTGGCCGGGTCGAGGGGGAGTGGGTCGAACAGAGCCGCGAAGGCGGCCCGGTCGTTGCGATCGGGTGAGTCGGCGGCGACGAACCGCTCGTCGCCCCACCAGACGCTGACCCGGCGCCAGTCGACGGAGTCGCGCGCCGCAAGCCTGCGCAGCGCCGCCATCGTCTGTTCCAGGATGCCGCCGCCGGTGACGACGAGGTACGCGAGCGGCCGCACGCTCAGTGCGGACACCAGGGTGGCGACCAGGCGGGCCGCGACGTCGTCGGCGAGCTGGTCGGCCGTCGGCTCGACGACGATCTCCGGCACGGCGCCCATCGGCTCAGCTCACCGCGCCGGCTGCGTCATCGGCGAGCGCCGGGTCCTTCCAGATGTGGACGCGCTGCCTGGGCCGATCAGCCAGCCCACTCAGATCGGTGACCGCGCCGATCGCGCGGGCGAAGATCTCGTCGTCGTCGAGGCGGCGCAGTTCCTCGGCGAGCAGCTCGCCCAGCGAGCGGTCCGGGAACGGGGCGATGGAATCGCGCTGTCCCTGGCGCCGCAGGACGAGCTTGCCGCCGTCGGCGTCCGCGGTGATGTCGGCGCCGTCGGCGAACTGGATGTCGACCTTGTCGATGCCGTCCTCCGCGGACACGTTCACCGGGACGTGGAAGCCCAGCCGCGACGACAGCCATCCGGCCAGCAGCAGCGCCGACGGGTCGGACTCGTCGCCGTAGACAGTCGCGGACACCGGGGCGTCGTGGTGGCCGTCGAGCGCAGAGGCCAGCGCTGCGCGCCAGCCGGTGATGCGCGTCCAGGAAAGATCGGTGTCGCCCGGTGCGAAGTCGACGGCCCGCTGGCGCAGCGCGCCGACGCGATCGTCGGCCCGCGCCACGTCGGTGATCCGCCGGTCGGCGAACACACCGAGGGGGTCATAGGAGATCCGGTCCGGCGGTGCGCCGTTCCACCACGTGACGACCGGCGCGTCCGGCGCCAGCAGTGGCAGCGTGACCGACTCGGCGTGCAGCGCCAGCCGGCCGTACATGCGCAGGACGACCGCCTCGCCCGGCCCGAGCCGCCCGCCGAGCAGCACCTCGGCGTCCAGGCGGGGGACCGGCGCGTCGATCTGGCGGCGGATCACCATCAGCAGACGCATCGGGTGCTTGCTCGCGGCAATCGTCGCGGCTTCTTCGGCTTCGGCGACGTCGCGCTCGTCGACGACCACGACGAGGGTGAGCGCGATCCCACTGGTGACGGCGCCGCCCGTGCGCCGCTCGGCGGCGAGCGCCTTGACGACGGCGGTGCCCGTCGTGTCCCAGAGCGTTGTCATGCCCCACTCCTCATGGCCGGCGCCACTGACGGCCGTCTCGGGCCAGCATCTCGTCGGACTCCTTGGGCCCCCACTCGCCGGCGCGGTACAGGTACGGGTCGTGGTCGGCCCAGAACTCCTCCAGCGGGTCGATCACCCGCCAGGACGCCTCGACCTCGTCGTTGGGCGGGAAGAGCCGCGCGTCGCCGATCAGCACGTCGAGGATCAGCCGCTCGTACGCCTCGGGCGAGGATTCGGTGAACGCCTCGCCGTAGAGGAAGTCCATCGCGACGTCGCGGACCTCCATCTCGGTGCCGGGCACCTTCGAGCCGAACTTCAGCGTGACTCCCTCGTCGGGCTGGACCCGGATGACGAGCTGGTTGTGGCCGAGCTCCTGGGTGTCGGTCTGGCTGAACGGGAGGTGCGGCGCCTTCTTGAACAGCACGCCGATCTCGGTGACGCGGCGGGGCAGCCGCTTGCCGGTGCGCAGGTAGAACGGGACGCCCGCCCAGCGCCGCGTCTCGATACCCAACCGTACGGCGGCGTATGTCTCGGTCCTCGAGTCGGGCGCGATGTCCTTCTCGGCGCGGTAGGCCGCGGCACGCTCGCCGGCAAGCCAGCCCTGGTCGTACTGGCCGCGGATCGCATAGCCGCCGAGATCCGGCGGCAACGAGATCGCCCGGAGCACCTTGAGCTTCTCGGTGCGGATGGCCTGCGCGGCGAAGTCGACGGGCTCTTCCATCGCGGTCAACGCGAGCAGCTGGAACAGGTGGTTCTGCAGCACGTCGCGTGCGGCCCCGGTGGCGTCGTAGAACGCGGCACGCCCGTCGATGCCGACGTCCTCGGCCATGGTGATCTGCACCGAGTCGACGTAGTGCGAGTTCCACACCGGCTCGAAGAGCTGGTTGGCGAACCGCAGCGCCAGGATGTTCTGGACCGTCTCCTTGCCGAGGTAATGGTCGATGCGGAAAACGTCCTGGGCAGTGAACACGGTGTCGACGAGCCGGTTCAGTTCGAGCGCGCTCGGCAGGTCGTGCCCGAACGGCTTCTCGACGACGACTCGCCGCCAGCCACCGCTGCGGTCGTTGCTGGCCAGGCCCGTCCGCTCCATCTGCTTGAGCACCACCGGGAACATGCTGGGCGGGATCGACAGGTAGAAGGCCGCGTTGCCCTTGATGCCGTGGCTGTCGCGCAGCTCGTCGAGCGTCTTGGCGAGCGCGTCGAAGGCCGCGTCGTCGTCGAAGGATCCCGGCACGAACTGGATGTCGTCGCACAGCCGCTTCCACACCTCTTCGTTCCATGGTGTGCGGGCGTGCTCTCTGGCCGACTTCTTCGCCAGCGCCGCGAAGTCGCCGTCGCCCCAGTCGCGCCGAGCGAAGCCGAGCAGGACGAAGTCGGCAGGAAGCAGACCGCGGTTGGCCAGGTCGTAGATCGCAGGCAGCAGCTTCTTGCGGGCGAGATCGCCGGTGACGCCGAACACGACCAGCGCGCAGGGTTCAGGCACGCGCGGCAGCCTGCGGTCGGCCGGGTCGCGAAGCGGGTTGCGGATGGCCGCGGGGTCCAGGACGGCGGACGCGGGCGGCCCGACGGGCGGGACGACAGGTGTTGCCGGTATGACGGCGGCCGCGCCCGGTACGACGGCCGATGCCGAGGGTTGTGCGGCGATGGTCGGTTCGTCGCGCTCCGCTCCCGCCTCAGCGTGGAGATCGGGACGTGCCTCCGCCGCCGCTCGCTGGCCGTCGTCGGTCACGGTGCTCCTTCGTCGTCTCGCTGCGGCTCAGCCGGCCGCGGCGTTCAGCTGGCCCTGCAGGCTCTCGCGCAACTGGGTCCACGAATCGTCGAACTTCTGCACGCCCTCGACCTCGAGCAGTTCGACGACGTCGTCGTACTCGATGCCGAGCCCGGCCAGCTCGTCGAGGACGTGCTGGGCGTCACGGTAGTGGCCCGTGACGGCGTCGCCGGCGATCACGCCGTGGTCGGCGACCGCGTCCAGCGTGGCCTCCGGCATCGTGTTGACCGTGTTCGGCGCGACCAGCTCGACGACGTACATGGTGTCGTCGTAGGCAGGGTCCTTCACGCCGGTGGACGCCCACAGCGGCCGCTGCGAGTTGGCGCCTGCTGATTCGAGCGCCTTCCAGCGATCGGAGCCGAACACCTTCTCGTAGCGCTCGTAGGCCAGCCTGGCGTTGGCGATGCCCGCCTTGCCCCGCAAGCCCTGTGCCGCGTCGGTGCCGATCTTGTCGAGGCGCTTGTCGACCTCGGTGTCGACGCGGGAGACGAAGAACGACGCGACCGAGCGGATCGTCGACAGGTCGACGCCCTTGGCCTGGGCCGCTTCGAGCCCGGTCAGGTAGGCGTCCATGACCTTGTCGTAGCGGTCGAGGGAGAAGATCAAGGTGACGTTGACGCAGATGCCTGCCTCGGTGGCCGCGGCGATCGCCGGCAGTCCCGCCTCGGTCGCGGGGATCTTGACGAACGCGTTCGGCCGGTCGACCAGCCACCACAGCGCCTTCGCCTCGGCGATCGTCTTGTCGGTGTCGTTGGCGATGCGCGGGTCGACCTCGATCGACACGCGTCCGTCGAGACCGTTGGTGCGGTCATACGTCGGACGCAGCACGTCGCACGCCCAGCGGATGTCGTAGCCGGTCAGCAGGCGCACCGACTCGTCGAGCGAGACCCCGCGGGCGCCGAGATCGCGGATCTGCTCGTCGTACGCGGTGCCCTTCTCCATCGCCTTCTGGAAGATCGTGGGATTGCTCGTCACGCCGACGACGTGCTTTGTGTCGACGAGCGCTTGGAGGTTACCGGTGGACAGCCGCTCACGGCTGATGTCGTCGAGCCAGATCGATACGCCTTGAGCCGACAGGTCGGCGAGTGCGCTGGTCATGATCGCTCCCTTATGTGCCTGTGGTCGTTCCGGTGATCTTGCCGACGCGGTCGAGCGCGCCGTGCGCCGCCGCGACGACGCGGTCGGGGGTGAAGCCGAACTGCTCGAACACCACCGAGCCGGCTGCGCTGGCGCCGAAGTGGTTGATCGCCACGATCTCGCCCGCCTCGCCGACGATCTCGCGCCAGCCGAGGGGCACTCCCGCCTCGATGCTCACCCGGGCCTTAACGTTCGGCGGCAGGACATGCTGCCGGTACGCGTCGTCTTGTGCGTGAAACCACTCGAGGCAGGGCAGTGACACGACGCGGGTCGGAGTGCCCTCGGCCTCCAGCCGCTCGCGGGCGGTAAGGGCGAGCGACACCTCAGAGCCGGTGGCGATGAGCAGGACTTCCGGTGCACTGTTGGACGCCTCTTCGAGGATGTAGCCGCCCTTGGCCGCGTCGACGACCTTGGCCGGGTCGAGCACCGGCAGACCTTGCCGGGTGAGCGCGATTCCGGCCGGGCGATCGGTGTGTTCGAGGATCGTCTTCCACGCGACCGCGGTCTCGTTCGCGTCCGCCGGGCGCACGATGTCCAGGCCCGGGATCGCCCGCAACGCGGCGAGCTGCTCGATCGGCTGATGCGTCGGGCCGTCCTCGCCGAGCCCGATCGAGTCGTGCGTCCAGACGTAGACGGTCGGGATCTGCATCAGCGCGGCGAGCCGCACCGGCGGGCGCATGTAGTCGCTGAACACGAGGAACGTGCCGCCGTAGACGCGGGTGCCGCCGTGCAGCGTGATGCCGTTGAGGATCGAGCCCATGGCGTGCTCGCGAATACCGAAGTGCAGCGTGCGCCCGTACGGCCCGCCGGACCACTCCTTGGTCTGGTGCTCGGCGGGGATGAAGCTGGGCTCGCCCTCCATCGTCGTGTTGTTGCTCTCGGCGAGGTCGGCCGACCCGCCCCACAGCTCCGGCAGCACGGGTGCCAGCGCGGTGAGGATCTTGCCCGACGCTGCCCTGGTGGCCAGCGAGTTGGGCTTGCCGTCCTTCTCGGTCGGGAACGCCGGCAGCGCATCGGCCCACCCGTCGGGCAGGGTGCGGGTCAACATCCGGTCGAAGAGCGCCTTGCGGTCCGGGTTGGCGCCGGCCCAGGCGTCGAACCCGGGCTGCCACTCGGCATGTGCCGCCCGGCCGCGGTCGATGACCTCGCGCGCATGGGCGAGCATCTGCTCGTCGACCGGGAAGTGCACGTCGGGGTCGAAGCCGAGGATCTCCTTGGTCGCGCGGACTTCATCCTCGCCGAGTGCAGATCCGTGTGCCTTGCCGGTGTTCTGCTTGTTCGGGGCAGGCCACGCGATGATCGTGCGCACCGCGATGATCGACGGGCGGTCGGTCTCCGCCTGAGCCGCCACTATGGCTTCCTCCAGCGCGACGACGTCCTCGCCGGAGTCCACCCGCTGCGTGTGCCAGCCATAGGCCTCGTAGCGCTTGAGCACGTCCTCGGAGAACGCGACGTTCGTGTCGTCCTCGATGGAGATGTGGTTGTCGTCGTAGAACATGATCAGGTTGCCGAGCTGGTGGTGGCCGGCCAGGCTCGACGCCTCGCTCGAGACGCCCTCCTCAAGATCGCCGTCGCCACAGAACACGTAGATGCGGTGGTCGAACACGGACTCCGTGCGGCCATCGCCATGCCGACCGCGTTGCCGACGCCCTGCCCTAGCGGGCCGGTGGTGGTCTCGACGCCGATCGTGTGGCCGTGTTCGGGATGGCCGGGCGTGAGCGACCCCCACGTCCGCAGCCGTTTCAGGTCGTCCAGTTCGAGGCCGTAGCCGCTGAGGAGCAGCTGGATGTAGAGCGTCAGCGACGAGTGGCCGTTGGACAGGACGAAGCGGTCGCGCGCGACCCAGTTCGGATCGGACGGATCGTGCCGGAGCACGCGCTGGAACAGCAGGTACGCGAGTGGTGCGAGGCTCATCGCCGTGCCCGGGTGCCCGTTGCCCGTCTTCTGCACGGCGTCCATCGCCAGCACTCGTACGGTATCGACGGCTTTCGTGTCGAGATCGGCCCACCAGTCCGGATGGGTCTGTGGGAGCTGTTCTGCGCCCTGACGCTGGGTGACGCTCACGAATGTCTGGTCCCTTCTGGATGGTCCCGCGGCCGATTTCGGGCTGGCCCGAGCCCTTCGGCATCGCTCAGTGTGAAGCCTAACCATTCACGTGTCGTCGGGGCGGCCAGGCCGGTGACCAAGCGGTGACCGAGACGGCCGGGAGCGCGTGCGATCGTCCGTCGTGCAGCGGATACCCTGGCCCGGTGACGCAGACTCCGGTTGCGCCCGCTCCAGCGGGCCCAGCACGGATCTCGCCGACCCCGATCGTGCTGCGACCTTCTCGCAGGGCGCACGTCAGGGCCTACATCGCGCTGACCAAGCCGCGCATCATCGAGTTGCTGCTGGTCACCACCCTGCCCGCGATGATCGTCGCCGCAGGCGGGCTACCGCGTGTCGCCGTCGTCGTGGCGACGATGGTCGCCGGGACGCTCGCCGCCGGCAGCGCGAACGCGCTCAACTGTTACATCGACCGCGACATCGACGCCGTCATGCGCCGTACCGGGCATCGGCCGCTCGCCCGCCACGAGGTCTCGCCGCAGGGAGCGCTGGTCTTCGGCGTCGGGATCGGCGTGGTCGCTGTCGCGGTCATGGGGCTGGCGACCAACTGGCTCGCGGCCGGCCTTACTGCCGCGGCGATCGGCTTCTACGTGATCGTCTACACGCTGCTGCTCAAGCGGCGCACCGCGCAGAACATCGTGTGGGGCGGCGCCGCGGGATGCATGCCCGTACTGATCGGCTGGGCGGCAGTCACCGGCAGCCTGGCGTGGGCGCCGTTCATCATGTTCGGGATCGTCTTCTTCTGGACGCCACCGCACTTCTGGGCGCTGGCGATCCGATACCGAGAGGACTACCGGCGCGCCGGCGTGCCGATGCTTCCGGTGGTCGCCTCGCCGGTGCGCGTGGCCGGCGAGATCGTCGGCTATGCATGGCTGACCGTCGCGACGTCGCTGGCGTTGTGGCCGGTTGCCACCGGATGGGTCTACGGCCTGCTCGCGGCCTCGGCCGGTGCCGTGCTGCTCGTCGCCGCGCATCGGCTGCTCTCACGCACGAAGGCGGGCCAGGACGGCCGGCCGATGCGGCTGTTCCACCTCTCGAACAGCTACCTGGCGTTCGTGTTCGTCGCGATGGCCGTCGACACGTTCGTCCGCTGAGCATCGTCGGCAGCCGACTGGTCCGGCATCTGCGGTCTTGTGTCGGCGAGGGACGGGCGGCGCGAGGAGCCCTGCGGGGAGGACCAGGAGAACGGACGGCAGCCGCGAGAGTCCCGCGACGATCAGCGCGGGATGGTTACTTTGAACGTCACTGGCGTCACGACGCGGATCGCCGTCTTGCCCGGTTCGCTGCCGCTGATCGTGACCGTGCCGACGGTGAACGTCGCGGGCACCTCGAAGACGGTGAACACGGTGTCGCCGGGCGCGAGATCCTTCGCCGGTATCGGCTTGCCTCCAGCCGGCGTGAGCTTCAGCAGTGGCGCGTCGATCCCCGTCTGGTCGCTCTGCTTGGGGATCTTGAAGCGGAAGTCCATCCACAGCAGCGCCTTGCTGCCACTGCTCGCGTGATGCTTGCCGTCGTCGGTCCAGTAGCCGATGAGCGCATGCGTCGCGGTGACCCGGCCGGACAGGTCCGCAGACGTGCCATTGATGGTGAACTTGATCGTGAGCGGCTTGTTGATCTTCAGCATGGCGTCGATGTGGTCGCGACGCAGCACGGCGAGGTTGGCCGGCCCCGGCTTGCCGCTCGGCAGGCCGATGGTCTGCCGGATGCCGTCCTCGTTCAGCACGAGGTCGGCGCCGCCGGCCGGGACCGCGACGACGTTCACCTGCCCGTCCGCCAAGTGCGGCAGCGGCCGGATCGCGCCGCCGTTGACGGACAGGCCGAGCTGGCGGCTCGTGGGGCTGACGTTGCCGATCTGGCCGGCCACCGGGAGGAAGCTGAATGCGATCAGGCGCTGGCCCGGAGGCGCGCTGCGGGCTTCGTCACCGCTGCCGTACCGCTCGACGACGCCGACCTTCGTCACCCGGACGCCTCCGCGCAGCGAAGCCATGACGGCGTCGTGCGAAGCGGCGGACAACGACGGCTCGGTGACCGAGGCGGCGACCAGCGTTGATGTTTCCGCGGCTGGTGGGGGCGGGACCTGCAGGCCGCCGTCGGGGGGCGCGGTCTGCCCGTCCGGCCGGCTGAGCACGACGCCCGGCGGATGTGCCGACGGGTCGCCGCTCACCGGCGCCGACGCGGGGGAGAGATCCACGGCGCCGTGCTCGGCAGGTGAGCTGCTCAGCGGGAAGGTCAGGTAGGCCTTTCGCGCGTCGCCGTCGACGAAGAGCACGGGTCCGCATTGGACGGCGCTGTCGATGTCGGTCTTGCGCGCGCCTTTCGGCGGGTTGGCGGGCAGCTCGAAATAGCACCTGGTGGTGGAGTTCTTGGCGCCGTGCCGCTGCGCCACGATGGCGTTGACGGCCTGCTCGGCCTGACCCAGCGTGGAGTAAGGCTCGTGCACGGTCTGCCCGGCGAACGTGAACGCCGCCGAGTCGCTGCGGTGCGCCAGGAACCAGCCCCCGGTGATCAATCCGGCTGCGAGCACGAGGCACAGGCCGAGCACAAGACGCACGCGGCGGCGCCGGCGGCGCGGGGTGGGCGTCCATTCGGCCGCCTGGGGCGGCGTCCACGCGGGCGGCTGCGGGGCATACTCGTGCATCGCCGGGACATGCGCCGGTTGATAGGCCACCTGCTGGGGGGCGGCCAGGTAGGACGGCGGGTGGATCCCAGGCGAGAACGACGCGACGTCCGGCGAGGCGTGCCGCGGCACCGTCAGCTCCGAGACGTCGGGCTCGACGCGCACGGCCGGGATCACGCCGCTTGCCGGCTGCCGGTCGCTCGTCCAGCGCTGACCGTCGAAGTACTGCAGCCAGGATGGATCCTGCGGGTCCGAATACCACCCGGGCATGGTCATAGCACGACGCTCCCCTCGCGACAGTCAGCGATGTTGCCATCTCGTGTGATCGCCCGTCCAATGCCGAGCGGTGCGATTCGTAGGATCGAGGCGTGACCGGATCCGTCGCGCTCGCGACCTGCAGCCAGCTGCCGTCCGGGGACGACGACTCGCGGTTGCTCGATGCGGCCTTTCAGGCCGAAGGGATCGAGGCGAGCTGGCGGGTCTGGAACGACCCGCACACCGACTGGTCGCGATTCGACATGGTGATCGTCCGCTCGACCTGGGACTACACCGTCGATCGCGGCGCCTTCATCGACTGGACGCTCCGCGTCCCTCGGCTGGCCAATCCCGCCGAGGTCATCGCGTGGAACACCGACAAGACCTACCTCCGCGACGTCGGAGATGCGGGCATCGACATCGTCCCGACCGCGTGGATCGAACCCGGCCGGGCCGTCGAGTTGCCCGGTGGCGAATTCGTCGTCAAGCCGTCAGTCGGTGCGAGCTCCAACGGCGCGGGACGCTTCGACGCCGCGGTGACCGGCCAGCTCGACGCGGCCCGTGCCCACGCCGGAATGCTGCACGACGCCGGGCGCACCGTGATGGTGCAGCCATACCTGGCCGGCGTCGACACCGCAGGCGAAACCGCGCTGGTCTACGTCGAAGGGAAGCTCAGCCATGCCGTCGGCAAGGGCGCGATGCTGCCACAGAGCGCCGCGTACGGGCTGACATCGGGACTGTCGACGTCGCTGTCACTGATCGAGCGGATCACCCCCCGACAGCCGGACACGGCCGAGCTGCGGCTCGGCGACCAGGTGCTCGACCTGATCCGCGACCGCTTCGGCGGCGATCTGCTCTACGCCCGGATCGACATCCTGCCCACGCCCGACGGACCCGTCGTGATCGAGCTGGAGCTGACCGAGCCGTCCCTGTTCCTCGAGCACGACGTGTCGGCTGCCGCGCATCTCGCGGCGGCGGTTGCGAACCGGCTGGCCTGATCGCCGATGACCCTGCCGATGCCTTCGCCGCAGCGGAGGCACGCGCTGCGCCGGATGAAGATCGGCGCGACCGGCCTGCTGGTCGCGGCCGCTGCCGTCTTCGTCGTGTGCGTGACGGTCGGCGACGGGCACGGCGCGTGGGGCTGGGTGCAGGCCGCGGCCGAGGCGTCGATGGTCGGCGGGCTGGCCGACTGGTTCGCGGTGACCGCCCTGTTCCGGCATCCGTTGGGGATACCGATCCCACACACGGCGATCATCCAGCGCAAGAAGGATCAGATCGGCCGCGGGCTCGGCGAGTTCGTTCAGCAGCACTTCCTGACCGGCTCGGTCGTCGGCGAGCACGTCGCCCAGGCCGAGATCCCGCGCCGCACCGGGGAATGGCTCGCCACACCGGCCAACGCCGCGCTCGTCGCGGACGAGATCGCGGCGGCGCTCGCGGGAATGTCGTCGTTCGTGCGCGACGACGAGATCCGCGCGGCGGTGGCCGCCTACGCCGACAAGCGGTTGCGCGAAGCCGACGTCGCTCCGCTGCTGTCCCGAATGCTGGGCGCCGTGTGCGAGTCCGGCCAGCACCAGGTGGCCTTGACGGCCGGGCTGCGCGGGCTGATGCGCTTTCTCGACGACAACCGCCCGATCTTCCGCAAGAGGCTCGCCGAGGAGTCTCCCGAGTGGGTTCCGGAATGGGTCGACGATCGCGTGTTCAACCGGCTGTTCACCGGCCTGCAGTCCTTCCTCGCCGACGTCATGGCCGACGACGGCCACGACCTGCGTCGGCAGTTCGACCAGCGGCTGCGCGACTACGCCGGCGCGCTGCGCAGCGATCCGGCCAAGGCGGCGAGCATCGACGCGGCGAAGCTGCAACTGCTCGACCACCCCGAGGTCCGTGCCTGGTTGTCGACGTTGTGGACGTACCTGAAGGGGGCCGTCCTCGCGGGGGCGGCCGATCCGGGCTCCGAGCTGCGCCGCACCGTCGCGTCGCTGACCGTCCAACTGGGCACCTCGCTGCGCGACGACCCGACACTGCGCGCCAAGCTCGAGGCACTGCTTCAGCGCCTGGTCGGTCACGTCTCGGCCCGCTATGCCGACGACATCGCCGCGGTCATCTCGACGACGGTGGCGCGCTGGGACGCCGAGGACACCAGCCGCCGCCTCGAACTGCAGGTGGGCCGCGACCTGCAGTTCATCCGGATCAACGGCACCGTGGTCGGCGCGCTGGTCGGCGTGCTGATCTACGGCATCAGCCAGATGCTGTGACGGGCTGGACCGTCAGCAGGACGCGCAGCGCGAAGATCCAGACCAGGCACGCCCCGAGCATGTGCAACGCCACCAGCCCGGACGGCACGTGCGTGAAGTACTGGACGTAGCCGATCAAGCCCTGGCCGAGCTCGACACCGAACAGCCACCACGCGGCGCGCCGCATCGCCTCGCTGGCCCCGGTCGTCCGCAGCAGGATCACCAGCCCGACGGTGAGCGCGATGAGCACCATGACCGCGTCGGCGTGCAGTTGCGCGACGCCGCCGGGGTCGAGCGCGATGCGGTGGGTGGCCCCCTTGTCGCCGGCGTGCGGGCCACTGCCGGTGACGATCGTGCCGAGTGCGAGCACCGCCGCCGCCGTGACGACGATCAGGCGCGCGAGCAGAACGGCGGGCGCGAATCCCGCACCTCGCGGTATCCGCAGCCGCCACCACAGCAGGGTCGTTACGGCGATGATCGACATCGAGAGCAGGAAGTGGGCCGCGACCGTCCACGGGTTCAGGTCGGTCAGGACGGTGATGCCGCCGAGCACCGCCTGGGCCGGGATGCCCGCGAAGGCCAGCGCCGCCAGGGGCAGCTCGCGCCGCTGCCGGTACGCCGCGAGCAGCGTCGCCACGGCGATCGCGCCGAGCACGAACGTCAGCTGGCGATTGGTGAACTCGATGACGCCATGGATCGAGTTGGCCTTGGTCGGAGTGAGCGACGAGCCGGTGCACTGCGGCCAGGTCGGGCAGCCCAGGCCCGAGCCGGTGAGCCGTACGGCCCCGCCGGTCACCACGATCACCACGTTCGCCGCCACGGACGCCAGCGCGAGCTCACGCAGCACCCGCGGCGACCCGAACCAGGCGAGGACACGCTGCCGCAGTCCCGCCGGGACCACCGAGCTCACTCCCACCGGAACCACCGCGCCGCAACCGGCAACGCCACCGCGGCCCAGATCAGCAACGTGACGAACGGGCGTACCGGGAACCCGCCGCCGTCCTGCAAGACGCTGTGCAGCCCGTCGGAGAGCGCAGCGGACGGCAGGACGCGCAGCGCGTCAGCCGCGCCCGACGGGAACTTGGACAGCGGGATCGCGATCCCGCCGCAGAACAGCAGGATCATCCAGATCAAGTTGGCCGCGGCCAGCGTGACCTCGGCGCGCAGTGTCCCGGCGACGAGCAGTCCCAGCCCGCCGAAGGCGACAGTGCCCAGGGCAATGAGCAGCACCGGCCAGAGCGCGTCGCCGTGCGGGTGCCAGCCCAGGGCGAAGCCGAGGGCGCACACGAGGCCGGCCTGCAGGACTTCGAGCAGCAGCACGGCGAACGTCTTGCCGAGCAGCAGGATCGCGCGCGGCAGGGCGGTCGCGCCGAGGCGCTTCAGCACGGCGTACCGGCGCTCGAAGCCGGTGCCGATGGCCAGGCCGGTGAAGGCCGCGCTCATGACCGACAGCGCGAGGATGCTCGGCACGACGAAGTCGATTCGCCGCCCGCCCAGCGAGTACAGCAACGGCAGGTTGAAGAAGAACCCGAGCAGCAATGGGACTACTAGCGTCAAACCGACCTGCTCGCCGTTGCGCAGCAGCAGCGCGAGCTCCATGCGGGTCTGCGCGGCCAGCATCCGCCTCCGCGATGCCGCGCCGGGCGCCGGCACGTAGCTCAGCGTGGCGGTCATGCGCGCAGCTCCCGTCCGGTGAGCTCCAGGAAGACGTCCTCGAGGCTTCGCCGCTCGACCGAGAGCTGCTCGGCCAGGACGCCCTGCGCCGCGCACCATGCCGTCAACGAGGCCAGCAGCTGCGGGCTGACCTCGCCGACTACCAGGTACCGGCCCGGCGACTCCTCCAGCGCGTGCGTGCCGAGCGGCATCGCCTCGACGAGCGACGACAACCGCAACCCGCTGACCGCGCGGAACCGGATCTGGCCCTCCGCCCCGGACTTGGCAAGCTCGGCCGGACTGCCGGACGCGACGAGCCGCCCCGAGTCGATCACGAAGACCGTGTCGGCCAGGTGCTCGGCCTCGTCGAGGAAATGCGTCGTCAGCACGACGCTGACCCCGTCAGCACGCAGCTGCGCGACGAGCTCCCAGGTGCCGCGGCGCGCCTGCGGATCCATGCCGGCGGTCGGCTCGTCCAGGAACACCAGCTCGGGCCGGCCGACTAGAGCCAGCGCCAGCGAGAGGCGCTGCTTCTGCCCGCCGGACAGCCGCCGGACCGGTGTCGCGGCGACGTCGGCCAGCCCGACGCGGTCGAGCAGCGCGGCCGGGTCTTGGGGGTGCCGGGCATAGGCGGCGAACAGCCGGACGAGTTCGCCGGCGCGCGCTCCGGTGTAGGCGCCGACGCCGTCCTGCAGCATGACGCCGACGCGCGGCTTGAGCCCCGCGCCGTCGCGGAGCGGATCGAGGCCGAGCACCCGGACCTCGCCGGCGTCGGGACGGCGGAACCCCTCGCAGATCTCGATCGTGGTCGTCTTGCCGGCCCCGTTCGGGCCGAGCAACGCCACGATCTCGCCCCGCGCGACGGTCAGCGACAAGCCGTCGACGGCCCGCCGCTCGCCGTAACGCTTGACCAAGCCGGCCACCTGCACTGCAGGGCCGGCGGCGTCGCTCACGGCGTCAGTCTAGGAACGACCCGGTGACGTCCCGACGGGCGCTATACGTCCAGGGTCGAGCTACCCGCGTAGGTGTCGACATACTCCTGGCGGCTCAGCGCCTGGACCGCCTCGCGAATCTGCTCGGTGATCGCGCGCAGCCCGCGGGCACTGCGCTCCTCGGCCTCGCGTCCGGTGAAGTCGAGTGGTGCGCCGAAGTTGACCTCGACGGACGCGATGTGCCACCGCTTGTCGCCGGGGGTCTGCACGTCGCGCGTCCCGACCAGACCCACGGGCACTACCGGGACGCCGGAGCGCAGCGCCAGGCGGGCGACGCCGGTGCGGAACTTGTACAGCCGCCCGTCCGGCGAACGGGTGCCCTCCGGGTAGATGCCGAGGGCCCGCCCGGCCCGCAGCACCTGCACTCCGACGTCCAGCGACGCGGCTGCCGAGCGCGTGTCGCCGCGATCCACCGGCAGCTGGCCGAGGCCGCGGAACAGCGCGCCCATCGCGCGACCGCGCAGCCCGGGGGAGTTGAAGTACTCGGCCTTTGCGAAGTAGATGACCTGCCGGCGCGCGGCCAGCGGAGTGAAGATCTCATCGGCGAACGAGATGTGATTGCCCGCAACGATCACCGGACCGGTACGGGGCACATGGTGCAGACCGCTGACTTTCGGCCGATGCACCACCCGCAGGGCGGGGGCCACTGTGACCTCGAGGACGCGATACAGCACAGCGAAAACCTACCGGTCGCCCCGTCCCCGCAGACCCGGGCGAGTTCGACCCGCGGTTCGGGATATAGCGTGAAACGCGCCACTCGCCGGGGGCGGTCCTGCGCTCGTCCTGGAAATACGTCATACTTGCGTTGTGAAATTCGAGGCCGAGCTCAGCTTGCGGCTCGACGAGGTCGGTGAATGCCGGACTCGCGACGCGGTCGCTCGCCTCGTGCAGCAGCGGGGTCCGCAGACCGCAGCCGTGCTCGCCGGGCAACTCGGCCTGTCCGCCGCCGCGATCCGCCGCCACCTCGATGCACTCGTTTCCGAAGGCGTGCTCGTCGAGCACGAGCCACGCCGGGCCCTGCACCGCGGACGCGGCCGCCCAGCACGCACATATGCCCTGACCGACGCCGGCCGCGCCGCCTTCCCGCACGCCTACGACGATCTCGCCACATCAGCGCTGCGCTACCTGCGCGACAGCGGCGGCGAGGACGCGGTGGCCGCCTTTGCCACCCGCCGCGCGGCGTCGCTTGAAGAGGCGATCGGTCCGGCGGTGTCGGGCGTGACGCTCGCCGAGCGTGCCGAGGGCCTGGCCGAGGCGTTGACCGAGCAGGGATACGCTGCGACGACCGAGCCCGCGGGCGCAGGTGTCCAGGTGTGCCAGCACCACTGCCCGGTCGCCCACGTGGCCGCCGAGTTCCCTGAGCTGTGCGAGGCCGAGACGCGCGCGCTCGAACGCGTGCTCGGCACGTACGTCCAGCGACTTGCCACCATCGCCCACGGCGACGGTGTCTGCACCACGCACGTCCCCGTCCCACCGAACAAGCCCACAGCGTCCCGATCAGGGAGGACCGCATAGTGACAACGACCGCACCGCTTACCCAGGACGAGCAGATCGCCGCTCTGTCCAAGTACGGGTACGGCTGGGCTGACACCGACCTCGTCGGCGCCAGCGCCAGGCGTGGCCTGTCCGCGGAGGTCGTCGCCGACATCTCGGCGAAGAAGAGCGAGCCGGCGTGGATGCTCGAGCAGCGGATCAAGGCGTTGTCGATCTTCGACAAGAAGCCGATGCCGACCTGGGGTTCGGACCTGTCCGGCATCGACTTCGACAACATCAAGTACTTCGTGCGATCGACGGAGAAGCAGGCCGAGACCTGGGACGACCTGCCCGCTGACATCAAGAACACCTACGACAAGCTCGGCATCCCCGAGGCCGAGAAGCAGCGCCTGGTCTCCGGCGTCGCCGCGCAGTACGAGTCCGAGGTCGTCTACCACAAGATCCGCGAGGATCTCGAGGAACAGGGCGTCATCTTCCTCGACACCGACACGGGCCTGCGCCAGCACCCGGAGCTGTTCCGCGAGTACTTCGGGTCGGTCATCCCGGCCGGCGACAACAAGTTCTCGGCACTCAACACCGCGGTGTGGTCGGGCGGATCGTTTATCTACGTGCCGAAGGGCGTGCACGTCGACATCCCGCTGCAGGCCTACTTCCGGATCAACACCGAGAACATGGGCCAGTTCGAGCGGACGCTGATCATCGTCGACGAGGGCGCCTACGTGCACTACGTCGAGGGCTGCACCGCGCCCATCTACTCGAGCGACTCGCTGCACTCGGCAGTCGTCGAGATCATCGTCAAGAAGGACGCCCGCTGCCGCTACACGACCATCCAGAACTGGTCGAACAACGTCTACAACCTGGTCACCAAGCGGGCCAAGGCCGAGGCAGGCGCCACCATGGAGTGGGTCGACGGAAACATCGGCTCGAAGGTCACCATGAAGTACCCGGCCGTGTGGCTGATGGGCGAGCACGCCAAGGGCGAGGTGCTCTCGATCGCGTTCGCCGGCGAGGGCCAGCATCAGGACGCCGGCGCGAAGATGCTGCACCTGGCGCCGCACACATCATCGACGATCATCTCCAAGTCCGTGGCCCGCGGCGGCGGGCGCACGTCGTACCGCGGGCTGGTCGAGGTGCACAAGGGCGCCCACCACTCGCGATCCACGGTCAAGTGCGACGCGCTGCTGGTCGACACGATCAGCCGGTCCGACACCTATCCATACGTCGACGTACGGGAAGACGACGTGTCGATGGGGCACGAGGCCACCGTGTCGCGGGTCAGCGCCGACCAGCTGTTCTACCTGATGAGCCGCGGCCTGACCGAGGACGAGGCGATGGCGCTGATCGTGCGCGGCTTCGTCGAGCCGATCGCCCGCGAGCTGCCGATGGAGTACGCGCTCGAGCTGAACCGCCTGATCGAGCTGCAGATGGAAGGAGCGGTCGGCTAAGTGAGCACAGCCACCTTGGCGCACACGCACAACGGCCGAACCGGCACACCCCCCGAGCGCTTCACCTCGCTGGATCCCGACGCCTTCTCGGTGCCGACCGGCCGCGAGGAGGCATGGCGCTTCACCCCGATACGCAAGCTGCGCCAGCTATTCGAGCCGTTCGAGCCGACGACCCGCATCACCGGTGACGTCACGGCGCCGGACGGTGTCACCTGGGCGATCGAGGCGCTGACACCGGCGGGGGCCATGGCGCCGGCCGACCGGGTCAGTGCGCTGGCGCTCGCGCGCGCTCCGCAGTCGTTCGTGCTGCGAGTGCCGGCCCGTGCCAAGCTGGACGCGCCGGTCATGATCGCCGGCAAGGTCGGTCCGGGCCTGGCCTACGAGCACATGGTGCTCGACGTCGGCGAGGGCGCCGAGGCGACCGTCGTGATCGACTACTCGGGCAGCGCCACGATCGCCGAGAACGTCGAGATCGTGGTTGCCGACGGGGCGAAACTCGAACTCGTCAGCATCCAGGACTGGGAGTCCGACGCCGTCCACATCAGCGCGCATGCCGCGCGGCTGGGACGCGACGCGCAGCTCAAGCACGTCGTGGTGAACCTCGGCGGGGCGATCGTGCGGATCAGCCCGACCGTCGACTTCGCCGGCCCCGGCGGACGGGTCGAGCTGCTCGGGGTGTCCTTCGCCGGTGAGGGTCAGCACCTCGAGTCGCGGCTCTACGTCGACCACAACCAGCCCGACTGCTCGTCCAACGTGCTCTACAAGAACGCGCTGCAAGGGTCAGGCGCCCGGACGGTGTGGATCGGCGACGTGCGGATCCGCCCGGCTGCGACCGGCACCAACACGTTCGAGCTGAACCGCAACCTCGTGCTGACCGACGGGGCCCGTGCCGACTCGGTGCCGAACCTCGAGATCGAGACCGGCGAGATCGTCGGTGCCGGTCATGCCAGCGCCACCGGGCGCTTCGACGACCTGCAGCTGTTCTACCTGCAGTCGCGGGGCATTCCGGAGGCTGAGGCACGTCGGCTGGTCGTGCGCGGATTCTTTGCCGACGTCATCAAGCGCATCGGCGTCCCTGACCTGCACGACCGGCTGATGACCTCGATCGAGGCCCGGCTGGGCATCCCTTCCGATCTGGAGAGCAACTGAGCATGGCAACACTGGAGATACGCGACCTGCACGTGGCCGTCGACGACGTCGAGATCCTCAAGGGCGTCGACCTGACCGTGTCCTCGGGCGAGACGCACGCGATCATGGGCCCGAACGGCTCGGGCAAGTCGACGCTCGCCTACGCGATCGCCGGGCACCCGAAGTACACCGTCACGCGGGGCACGGTGACACTCGACGGCGAGGACGTGCTCGCCATGACCGTCGATGCGCGCGCGCGGGCCGGGCTGTTCCTGGCGATGCAGTACCCGGTTGAGGTGCCCGGCGTCTCGGTGTCGAACTTCCTGCGCACGGCCGCCACCGCGGTTCGCGGCGAGGCGCCGAAGCTGCGCACGTGGGTGCGCGAGGTCGGCGACGCGATGACCGCGCTGGAGATCGACAAGGCATTCGCCGAGCGCAGCGTCAACGAAGGTTTCTCGGGCGGCGAGAAGAAGCGACACGAGATCCTGCAGCTCGCGTTGCTCAAACCGAAGATCGCGATCCTGGACGAGACCGACTCCGGCCTGGATGTCGACGCGCTGCGCGTGGTGAGCGAAGGCGTCAATCAGGCACGAGGCACCGGCATCGGCACTTTGCTGATCACGCATTACACCCGCATCCTCCGTTACGTCACGCCGGACTTCGTCCACGTGTTCTTCGACGGGCGCATCGTCGAATCCGGTGGGGCCGAGCTTGCGAACAAGCTGGAGCTACGCGCGGTTCGGCGTCAACGAGACTGCATCCGCATGATCGCGCCCGACGTGTCTCGGCGCGCGCGGGGCGCGGCTCTTCGCGCGAGCGCTCATCGCGTTGTGGTCCAGGAGGTGCACCTGTGAGCCTGGATGTGGAATCAGTTCGCAAGGACTTCCCGATCCTGAGCCGCGAGGTGCACGGCGTGCCCCTCGTGTACCTCGACAGCGCGAACACGTCGCAGAAGCCGCAGGTCGTGCTCGACACGCTCACCGAGTTCTACGAGCGGAACAACGCGAACGTCGCGCGAGCTGTGCACACCCTGGGCTCCGAAGCTACGGCCGCGTTCGAGCTCGCTCGCGACAAGGTGGCGGCGTTCATCAACGCGCCGAGCCGTGACGAGGTCGTGTTCACCAAGAACATCTCCGAGTCCCTGAACCTGGTTGCCTACACGCTGTCGAACGCGGCCACGTTCCCGGGTGCTGACCGTTTCAGGGTCGGGCCGGGCGACGAGATCGTCGTGACCGAGATGGAGCACCACTCGAATCTGGTTCCGTGGCAACTGCTCGCGCAGCGCACCGGCGCCACGTTTAAGTGGATCCCGCTCGACGACGAGGGCCGCCTGGTCGACTCCGCGATCGACGAGGTGATCACCGAGCGGACCAAGGTCGTCTCCTTCGTCCACCAGTCGAACGCCCTCGGCACCGTGAACCCGGCGCAGCGCATCGTCGCGCGGGCGAAGGCGGTCGGTGCGCTGAGCGTCGTCGACGCCGCGCAATCCGCCCCGCATCGCCCGCTGGACGTGCAGGCGATCGGCGCGGACTTCGTCGGCTTCACCGGCCACAAGCTGTACGGGCCGACCGGCGTGGGCGTGCTGTGGGGCCGCTACGACCTGCTCGCCGAGCTGCCCGTGTTCCTCGGCGGCGGTGAGATGATCGAGACCGTCGACATGAGCGGCACGACGTTCGCCGCACCCCCGCACCGCTTCGAGGCGGGCACGCCGATGATCGCCCAGGCGGTAGGCCTCGGCGCCGCGATCGACTACGTCAGCGCGCTCGGCATGGACAACATCCAGGTGCACGAGGAGCACCTCACCGCGCACGCGCTCAGCGCTTTGTCCACAGTGGACGGTTTGCGGATCATCGGGCCGGCGACCGGCGTCGACCGTGGCGCGACGATCGCGTTCACGCTGCGCGGTGTGCATCCGCACGACGTCGCCCAGATACTCGACGAGCAGGGCATCGCCGTGCGGGCGGGACACCATTGCGCGCGCCCGGTGTGCGTCCGCTACGGAATACCAGCCACGACGCGAGCGTCGTTCGGTGTGTACACGACAACCGACGAGATCGACGCGCTGGTGCGCGGCGTGGAACGAGTGAGGGAGGTGTTCGGATGAGCATCCCGCTCGACTCGATGTATCGCGACATCATCATCGACCACTACAAGCACCCGCAGCACCGCGGACTGCCCGCGAACTACGACGCCGAGGTGCACCACGTCAACCCGACATGCGGCGACGAGGTCACGCTGCGCGTCCGGATCGCCGACGGCTCGATCGCCGACCTCGGCTGGGTGGGCGAGGGTTGCTCGATCAGCCAGGCATCGACGTCGGTGATGAGCGAGCTGGTCGTCGGGCGGCCGGTCGGCGAGGCCCTGGCGCTGCAGGACAAGTTCCTGCGCCTGATGCAGTCGCAAGGCCAGCCCGCGATATCCGACGCCGACGCAGACGCTCTGGACGACGCGGTGGCGTTCGAAGGGGTGTCGAAGTACCCGGCACGCGTCAAGTGCGCACTGCTCGGCTGGATGGCGATGAAGGGCGCGGTGGCCGACGCGGCCGTCGGCGCGGCAGCACCGAACGCAGGGGAGTGACCATGACCGACACCGTGACCGTTCCGTCCCGGGACGACATCGACGAGGCCATGCGCGACGTGGTCGATCCCGAGCTCGGCATCAATGTGGTCGATCTCGGCCTGGTGTACGACGTGCGGGTCGAGGCCGCCGAGGCCGGTACCGCCCCGGTGATCATCCTGGACATGACGCTCACCTCAGCTGCCTGCCCGCTCACGGACGTGATCGAGGATCAAGCCAATGCTGCGCTGACCGGCGGTCCGAAGCCCCTTGCCGGTGACGTCAAGATCAACTGGGTGTGGATGCCACCGTGGGGGCCGGACAAGATCACCGACGAGGGACGCGAGCAGTTGCGGGCGCTCGGTTTCAACGTCTGAACGAGCGCTCCCGGGCGCCTGCCGGTAGCCTTTCGGCAGATTTGCATAGAACCAAGCGTTGGACACGGCAGGTATGGCCGATGCTACTGTCTGTCACTCACGGATGCCGTGTCGGAAACGCCGATATGCCGCCGTGAAGGATCGAAGACAGGCATGAGGCTCTGGTCGGTGCCCGGACCTGCGGGGGATGCCCCCGCAGGGTCGACCCGTCGACGCGTCTCGCTCAAGACGTACGTGGTCGGGCTGGCCGTGCTGTTCGTCGTAGTCATCGCGGCAGGGATCGTGTACGAACACACCGCCGCCACGGGCGACGCGCGCCGCAGCGGGATTCGTGACGCCAAGTACGGCGCACAGACCGCGGCTCGCGATATTGCCGCGGCGATCAGCCTGGCGCAGACCCAGATCGGGGCACTGGCCGCCAACCCGCAGATCGGCACTGTGTTCAAATCGGCGGCGGGCTGCACGCTCAGCTTCGGCGGATCCGGGCCGTTCACGGCCGGTCATCTCGACATCGTCGGCAGCGACGGCAAGGTGGCGTGCTCCTCGCTGAAGAACACCACTGGGTACGCCGGTGCCGCGTGGATCGCGGGCGCCCTCAAGGCTCCTGCTCTCGCCGGCCCGATCACCGATGCGCGCACCGGAAGGCAGGCTCTGGTCGCGTCCGCCCCGATACCGGGCGGTGCGATCGTCGTGTTCGCCTATCTCGATGTGGTGGGCCCAGGGCTCGCCACAACCGACGGCGGACCGCGTCACCTCGAGTTCCTGGTCACCAGCGCCGACGGCCAGATCGCCATCAGCCGCTCGATCGCACCCGCTAGATGGGTCGGGGCGAACCTGGCTGGGACGTCGTTCGGCCAGCCAGGAACCAAGACCGACCGCAAGGATCTCGACGGCACCCAGCGCCTGTACGGGCGGGCGACCGTGCCGGGGCTCGGCTGGCACATCTACGCCGGAGCGAGCCGGGCCCAGGCGCTGGCCGCCGCCAACCGCGTCAGCCAGCGCGAGCTGGCGATCAGCCTCGGCGGGCTGCTGCTCTTCCTCGGCGCCGCCGTTGTGCTTTATCGCCGCATCGCCCGGCCGATCGGCCGGCTGAGCGCTGGCGCGAGGGCCGCGACGACGCATACCGCGAAGGGCCCGATCGTCGTGTCCGGGCCTGCGGAGGTCGCGGCTTTGGTCGAGGACTTCAACCGCTTGGTGGCGGCTGCCGAGCAGGAGCTGTCCGCGGCCTCGCAGCTTGCCGCAATTGTCGCGTCGTCCGGCGACGCGATCCTCAGCGTGGCTCCCGACGGGGCGGTCACGACCTGGAACGAGGGCGCCGAGCAGATGTTCGGCTACCCGGCCGGCGAGGTGGTCGGCCGGCACAATTCGCTGTTCGTGCCCACGGACGACGACGCGACCGCAGCAGCGCTGCAACGCGCGGCCGGCGGCGAGCCGTCCGGGCAGTTCGAGGACGAGTGGCTGCACCGCGACGGGCACACGGTCGAGGTGTCCGTCACCGCGTCGCCGATCCGCGACGCCACCGGCGAGATCGCCGGCACGTCCGTGCTCGTGCGCGACATCGGCGAGCGCAATCGGGCCGAAGCCGAGCGCCGGTCGTTGCAGGACCGGCTGCACCAGTCACAGCGCATGGAGAGCCTCGGCCAGCTGGCCGGCGGGATCGCGCACGACTTCAACAACCTGCTCGGCGTGATCTTGAACTACAGCCAGTTCGTGGCCGAACAGGCGGCGGGCAACGAGGCCGTCCTGGCTGACATCCAGCAGATCCGTGCGGCCGCCGAACAGGCCGTCCGGCTCACCTCGCAACTGCTGACCTTCGGACGCCGTGATCCGACCGAGCCCGCGAACCTGGACCTTAACGCGGTCGTGGCCGACGTGCAGAGCCTGCTCACCCGCAGCATCGGTGCGCATGTCGAGATCGACGTGCGCGCTGCGGCCGATCTGCCGACCGTACGGGCCGATCGCGGTCACCTGGAGCAGGTTCTCGTCAACCTCGCTGTCAACGCGCGCGACGCGATGCCCGGCGGCGGGACGCTCACTATCGAGACGCGCCTCACCGATCTGGACGCCGAGTACGCGCGCCTGCACCCCGAGGTCGCGCCGGGGCCTTACGTACAGCTGACGGTGAGCGATACGGGAATGGGTATGAGCCACGAGGTCATGGAGCACATATTCGAGCCCTTCTTCACGACCAAGGCGAAGGGCGAGGGCACGGGTCTGGGCATGGCGACCGTCTACAGCATCGTCACCAACGCGGGCGGCAGTGTGAGTGTCTACTCCGAACTCGGTATAGGCACGACGTTCCGGGTCTACTTGCCGACGGTCGAGGATCCGACAACTACGCATCCGGCACGCGACACGGCGGTGACGGTCGGCCACGGCGAGACGATCCTCGTGGTCGACGACGAGCCGGCGACGCTCGAGCTCACCGCCCGCATGCTGCGCCGCAACGGCTACGCCGTGCTGGAGGCAGCCGGCTACGAACAAGCAATGTCGCTGGCCGCCGAACACGACTTCCAGCTGCTGCTCACCGATTCGGTCATGCCGCTGATGGCGGGCCGCGATCTGGCCAACCAGATCGGCGAGGTGCATCCCGGTCGGCCGGTACTGTTCATGTCCGGCTACAGCGACGGCGTGACCGGCCCGCAAGGGGTGCTCGATCACGGAGTGATGCATCTGCAGAAGCCGTTCGACGAGCAGACCCTGCTGGATTCGGTTAACCGGGCGCTCGGTCGACGCAGCGACTGACGGCGGCGTCGGCCTACCGCGGATGATCCGGCGGGCCTGGCGGCGTTGAGGTGTGCATGACAACTCAAGCACCGCCGCGCGGACGCATCCGCGTCGAGACTTCGCCCAAACGGATCCGTGCCTATCTCGGCGGCGAGACTGTGGCCGACTCGACCCGAGCCAGGCTCGTCTGGGAGTCCCCGAACTACCCGACCTACTACTTCCCGATCGCCGACGTCCGCGCCGACCTGCTCGAAGCGGAGGACTCCGTCGCACACTCGCCCAGTAGGGGCGACGGCCAGCTCTTCGCGATTACGGCCGGTGGCAAGCGCGTGCCGGGCGCTGCGCTTCGGTACCCCGACTCGCCGATCGACGAGCTGCGCGACCTGGTGCGGCTGGACTGGTCCGCGATGGACGCCTGGTTCGAGGAGGACGAGGAGGTCTTCACCCATCCGCGCAGTCCCTACACCCGGGTCGACATCCTGCCGAGTTCGCGCCACGTCCGGGTCGAGATCGACGGGGTGACCGTGGCCGAGTCGTCCAGTCCCATGTTGCTCTTCGAGACCGGGCTGCCGGTGCGGTACTACCTGCCCAAGCCGCACGTCCGGCTCGACCTGCTCGAGCACACCGACACGCGGACGCACTGCCCGTACAAGGGCGAGGCCGAGTACTGGTCGGTGCGCACCGGCGATTCGGTCCATCCCGACATCGTGTGGTCGTATCCGACGCCCTTGCCGGAGAGCGAGCGAGTCGCCGGGCTGGTCGCCTTCTACGACGAGAAGGTGGACGTCTACGTCGACGGCGTCCGGCAGGAGCGCCCGCGAACGCACTTCGCATGACAGCCGCGATCAGCTCCCTGGCTACTCCGGGACGCGCTTTGCTCGTCGCAGGCACGTCATCAGCGCGATGTGGCCGGCCGCGCCGACGCCGCTGAGGGCGAGCGCACCGAGCCACAGCGCTCCGGGGCTGGCCGCGTAGACGTTGGCACCGGCGAACGGCGCCAGGACCCCGGACGCCCCCCAGGCGATGCCGACAGCGCCGATATATCGCCCACGCATCGCCTCGGGGGCGATGTCGGCGACAAGCGCGTACAACGACGTGGTCTGGCCGATCTCGCCGAGCGTCCAGGCGACGACGGTGAGCGCGAAGGCCCAGGTCGTGTCGCACACAGCGCTCAGCGCGATGCCACCACCAACCAGGAGCAGGGTCGAGGGCAGCAGCACGATGCGCGGCGTCCGCGATATGACCGGCAACAGCACGGGCTGAAGGACCACGATGACGACCCCGTTCACCGCCATGATCAACCCGTACGAGCTGGTGCTCAGCCCGGCATCGCGCACGGCGAGCGGCAGCGTGACGTACACCTGCGAATAGAGCGTGGCGTAGCACAGGCACAGCATCGCGACCGCGATGAGGACGTGATCGCGAAGCATCAGGCGCCACGCCGGCTCGGCGGCTTCGTGCTGCGCGGACGCGGGCCGGGTCTCGGGCACCTTGCGAAGCACCACCAACCCGAAGATCAGGCTCGTCGCGGCGTCGATCGCGAACAGCGTGCCGAACCCGAACCGGACGAGCAGGCCGGCCGACACGGCGCACACCGAGAACCCGAGGTTGATGGCCCAGAACTGCAGCGCGAACGCCCGGGTGCGCCGCTCGCCGTCGAGCAGGTCGGCGATCGCGGCCGAGGCGGCCGGCCGGTAGATGTCGCCGACGATCCCGACGAGCAGTGCCGCGCCGGCGATCTGCGGCACTCCGCGCGCGATTGCGAGCAGGCCCAGCGCGGCCGCGACGGCGAACATGCCCAAGCTGAGGGCGAACCGGCGCCCGACGCGGTCGGTCAGGTAGCCGCCGATGGGTTGGGAGATCACCGACCCCGCCCCCCAGATCGTGACGACCATGCCCGCCGTCGCGACGCTGAGGTGCTGGGGACCGGTGAGATACAAGACGATGAACGGCTCGATGAACGTGCCGGCGCGATTGACCAGCGTGCCGACCCACAGCCACCAGAACGGAGCGGGCAGACCCTCGACCCGGCCCCGAACGGCCCGACGGGCGCGCAGCGCCGGCCCCAGCCGCCCCGCTTGGCCGACCGTCACCGTCTCGACATCAGCCACGGTCAGCCGCCGCCTGGCACCTCGCACGCTCCACGTCGACGAACTCAATCACCGAGCACCGACAAGCCGCGAGGCAATTTCCACGAGGGGCATACCGGGGCGAAATCCGCGTGGCGGATCCGGGTCTGCCGCTAGACTGGCTGCGTGCATCAACTCCCGAGCTGAGTGGGCGACCTGCTACGTCGCCCACCGTCCGTCACTGCCTCGGGAGCCTTTCAACCATGATCACAGCCACAGATCTCGAGCTGCGCGCCGGCCCGCGCATCCTGCTCGAACCGACGACATTGCGCGTGCAGCCCGGTGACCGCATCGGCCTGGTCGGGCGCAACGGCGCCGGAAAGACCACGAGCCTGCGCGTCCTGGCCGGCGAGAGCCTGCCGCACACCGGTTCGGTAGCGCGCACCGGGCCGGTCGGCTACCTCCCGCAAGATCCGCGCACCGGCGATCTGACCGTTACGGCTCGCGACCGTGTCCTGTCCGCTCGCGGCCTCGACCAGCTCGTCACCGACATCACCAAGATCCAGGTACAGCTCGCGGAGCGTCCCGACGACGACGCGCTCGTGCGCCGCTACGGCCAGCTCGAGGAGCGCTTCACTGCGCTCGGCGGGTACGCGGCCGAGAGCGACGCGGCCCGCATCTGCGCCAACCTCGGCCTGCCCGACCGCGTGCTCGCGCAGACCCTCGGGACGCTGTCCGGTGGGCAGCGCCGCCGCATCGAGCTCGCGCGCATCGTGTTCGGCGGCAGCGCCGGCAGCGCGGAGCCGGCCACCCTGCTGCTGGACGAGCCGACGAACCACCTCGACGCGGACTCCATCGGCTGGCTGCGCGGGTTCCTGCGCCAGCACGCCGGTGGGCTCGTCGTCATCAGCCACGACGTCGAGCTGCTCGAGACGGTGGTGAACAAGGTCTGGTACTTGGATGCAAATAGGGCGAACGTCGACATCTACAACGTGGGCTGGAAGACCTACCTGCAGCAGCGTGAGGCCGACGAGCGCCGCCGGCGCCGCGAACGCGCCAATGCCGAGCGCAAGATCGAAGCGCTGCGCTCGCAGGCCGACAAGATGCGCGCCAAAGCCACCAAGGCCCGCGCCGCGCACCAGATGGATCGGCGCGCGAGCGCGCTCGCTGCCGGTCTGGCCGAGGTCCGCGTCAAGGACAAGGTCGCGCGCCTGCGCTTCCCGAAACCCGCGCCGTCCGGGCGCACGCCGCTGACCGCCGAGGGCCTGTCCAAGTACTACGGCTCGCTGGAGGTCTTCACCGATGTCGACCTCGCCGTCGACCGCGGGGCCCGAGTCGTGGTGCTGGGCCTGAACGGGGCCGGCAAGACGACGCTGCTGCGGCTGCTCGCCCGGATCGAGCCGCCGGACACCGGCGTGGTGGTCGACGGGCACGGCCTGCGGCTCGGCTACTACGCCCAGGAGCACGAGACACTCGATCACGACCGTTCGGTGCTGGAGAACATGCGCGCGTCGGCACCGTCGGAGCTGTCCGACACCGACCTGCGCAAGATCCTCGGCGCGTTCCTGTTCTCCGGCGATGACGTGAACAAGCCGGCCGCGGTGCTGTCAGGCGGTGAGAAGACACGGCTCGCCCTGGCCACGCTCGTGACGAGCGCGGCGAACGTCTTGCTGCTCGACGAACCGACGAACAACCTGGACCCGGTGAGCCGCGGGCAGGTGCTCGACGCGCTGCGTGCCTACGCCGGTGCGATCGTCCTCGTCACGCACGACGAGGGTGCGGTGTCGGCGCTCAGTCCGGACAAGGTGATCTTGCTGCCGGACGGCGTCGAGGACTCGTGGAGCGACGACCTGGTGGATCTGATCGCGCTCGCCTGACGCTGCGGTGATCCGTATCTGATCATTTGTCCAGGACACTACTTGCAGTTGAGCAAGTCATCAGTGTGACGATCTTGCGCCTGGACACTCGCCGCTGCTATCAAGACCGCGGCCGGTTTATTCGGGGGAACAGATCTGCCGTACGGCATGGTCGCCCGCGGGAACAGTCCGGAGGGACAGACATGGCTGTGCTACGGAAGGGCGCGCGCATCACCGGCGCGGAGAGAAGCAAGCTCGCCAACGACCTGCGCAAGCAGTACGACAAGGGTCGCAGCATTCGCGAGCTCGCCGAGAGTCACGGGCGGTCGTACGGATTCGTCCATCGAGTGCTGTCCGAGTCGGGCGCGACACTGCGCGGACGCGGTGGTGCGACTCGGACGAAGAAGAAGGGTAAGTAGAGTCGGCAGGCGTGCTGCCCGCGATCCCGCCTGAGGCGAGGTTGCGGGCGGACGTCCGCGGCGAGGTAGCCACCGTCACGCTGGACTGCCCCGAGCGGCTCAACGCGCAGACTCCGCACACCTGGACCTGGCTTCGCCGGGTGGGCGCCGAGCTGCCCGCGACCATTCGCCTGGTGGTCGTGCGCGGCGCCGGCCGGGCGTTCTCCGCCGGGCTCGACCGCGCGATGTTCAGCGCCGAGGGTGTCGACGGCGTGCCCGGACTCGTCTCGCTCGCGGCCGCGTCGCCGGACGAGGCCAGCGCGACCATCGCGGGATACCAGGCTGCGTTCGGCTGGCTCGCCCGTCCCGACATCGTGAGCGTCGCCGCCGTGCACGGGCATGCGATCGGGGCCGGGTTCCAGCTCGCCCTCGCCTGCGACCTGCGGATCGCGGCCGATGACGCGCAGTTCGCGATGGCCGAGACGAGTATCGGCCTGGTGCCCGACCTCGGCGGTACGAAGCGTCTCGTCGAGCTCGTCGGCTACTCCCGCGCGAGCGAGATCTGCCTTACCGGGCGCCGCGTCCCGGCCGACGAGGCCTTCCGGATCGGCCTGGTCTCGACCCTCGTGCCGGCAGATGCCCTCGACAGCGTCGTCGACGCGACGGTCGCAGCGCTGCTGGCGCCGCCCCGCGACGCGGTGATCGAGACCAAGGCGCTGCTTCTCGCGGCTTCGCAGCGCAGCCAGTCCGAGCAGGAGGTCGCCGAGGGCGAGGCGCAGCACCGCCGCTTGCGCGATCTTGCAGGGTTGTTCCGCGAGACGTGATGTTGCGCCGGTAGCGAACGGTCAGCGAGGCCCGGAACACGCTGCGTACAGCTAACGTTTGGCGCAGCGGAGGTGGTGCCGGTGTCGATGGACTCGATGCACGTAATGCGGTCCATGTGGTCGATGAGCCGGCGCGACTCGTCGGTCGTGAACAAGCAGATCCCGCCGGGCACCTGGAAGCGGATCATGCGATTCGCGCGGCCGTATCGTGCCGACCTGATCGTCTTCCTCGCCGTCGTTGTCCTGGATGCCCTCATCGGTGTCGCGACGCCGGTACTCGCGGGCAAGGTCGTCAACGAGATCACCAAGCACGGCGAGGTCCGCGTGGTCGTCAAGATCGCGATCGTGATCGTCGCGCTCGCCGTGGTCGACGCGGTGCTGTCCTTCGCCCAACGCTGGTACTCGGCGCGAATCGGCGAGGGCCTGATCTTCGACATGCGCACCGCCGTCTTCGACCACGTTCAGCGCATGCCGCTCGCCTTCTTCACCCGTACCCAGACCGGCGCGCTCGTCAGCCGGCTGAACAACGACGTGCTCGGCGCGCAACAGGCGTTCACCTCGACGCTGTCCGGCCTGGTGTCGAACGTCGTGAGTCTGGTGCTCACCGCCGGCGTCATGTTCTCGCTGTCCTGGCAGATCACTGCGCTTGCGCTGGTCATGCTGCCCGTCTTCGTGCTCCCGGCCCGCCGGATCGGAACTCGCCTGCAGGCGATCACCCGCGAGGCGTACACGCTCAACGCGTCGATGAATTCGACGATGACCGAGCGGTTCAACGTGTCCGGCGCGCTGCTCGTCAAGTTGTTCGGACGGCCCGCGGACGAGGACGCGTCGTTCCGCCGCCGGGCCGCCCGGGTGCGCGACATCGGCATCACCTCGGCCATGTACGCCCGGGCGTTCTTCGTCGCGCTGACGCTCGTCGCGGCGCTGGCGCAGGCGCTCGTGTACGGCCTGGGCGGGTACTACGCGCTGACCGGGGCGCTGGACACCGGAACCGTGGTCACCTTGGCCCTGCTGCTCAGTCGGCTGTACGGGCCGTTGACCGCCCTGTCGAACGCGCGGGTCGACATCATGAGCGCGCTGGTCAGCTTCGACCGGGTCTTCGAGGTGCTCGACCTGCCGCCGATGATCGAGGACGACCCGGATGCGATCGACCTGCCGGCGAGCGCCCGGAGCATCGAGTTCGACGAGGTCCGGTTCTCCTACCCGACGGCCGGTGAGGTGTCGCTCGCGTCGCTCGAGGACGTCGCCGTGCTCGACACCGCCCCGGCGCAGGAAGTGCTGCGTGGCGTGTCGTTCCGGGCCGAGCCGGGGGAGCTGGTGGCCCTGGTCGGCCCGTCCGGTGCGGGCAAGACGACGATCAGCCAGCTCGTGCCGCGCGTCTACGACGTGCGCGAGGGCAGGGTGCTGATCGGCGACCACGACGTTCGCACCGTCACGCAGCAGTCGTTGCGTGATCGCATCGGCGTCGTCAGCCAGGACGCCCACATGTTCCACGACACGATCCGGGCCAACCTGGTCTATGCCAAGCCCGGCGCGACCGAGAGCGAGCTGTGGCAGGCTGCCGAGCAAGCCCAGATCGCGGACCTCGTCGCGTCCCTGCCCGACGGGCTCGACACCGTCGTGGGCGATCGCGGCTACCGGCTCTCGGGTGGTGAGAAGCAGCGGCTGGCCATTGCCCGGCTGCTGCTCAAGGCACCGCAGATCGTGATCCTGGACGAAGCGACCGCGCACCTCGACAGCGAGAACGAGGCCGCGGTGCTGGAGGCCTTGGCGCAGGCGCTGACCGGCCGGACGTCCCTGGTCATCGCCCACCGGCTCTCGACAGTGCTCGGCGCCCACAAGATCCTCGTTGTCGACGAGGGACGGGTGGTCGAGAGCGGCACGCATGCCGAACTGCTCGCATCCGGTGGTTTGTACGCCGAGCTGTACCGAACACAGTTCGAGAAGCAGGCCGCGGGTGTCGAACCCGCCGAACCCGCCCAGCCCGTCGAGGCGGGGCAGTCCTAGGCGGAGCGGGCGAGACCTGAGCCGACCGGGTCGGACAGCAGCGGGCCGAACGCGAGTTCCGCGGCGCCCAGCAGCGACGAGTCGTCGCCGAGGTTCGCGGTGCGGAGCTCGACCAGCCAGCGCGCCTCGGACATGGCACGCCGGTGCAGCTCCTCCTCGACGTCGGCCCGGCACAGCTCGAGCACGTCGGCGAGTGAGCCGCCCATGATCACCGCCTCCGGATTGAGCAGGTTGACCAGGTTGGCCGCCGCGCGCCCTAGCGAGACGGCCACCGCGCGCACCCCGTCGAGCGCGTTGCGCTCGCCGGCCCGTGCGGCGGCGATGACCTCGGCCACGCTCTCGCGGCTCGGGGACGCGTCGCGGTGCGCGAGCCGTAGCAACGCGGCCTCGCCGATGTAGGTCTCGACGCAGCCCTGGCTGCCGCAATGACAGGGCGGGCCGGACGAGTCGAGCATCATGTGGCCGAGCTCGCCGGCCAGGCCCGCGTGCCCGCGAAGCGGGACGCTGTCGGCGATGATCCCGCTGCCGACTCCGACCTTGCCGGTGATGTAGACGACGTCGTGGCAGTCCCGGGCGGCTCCGCGCACGTGCTCGGCGAGCGCCCCCAGGTCCGCGTCGTTGCCCAGATGCACGCTCAGCTCGGACGGCACCAGGTCGGTGAGCATCCGCGCGAGCGGGCGGTGCCGCCAGCCGAGGTTGGGAGCGAAGTCGATCCACCCGTCGGCCCGACGCACGGTGCCGGGAATGCTCACGCCGACACCGACCGGCCACGAGCACGACGCCACCTGCTCGCGCAGCGGTTCGAGCTGCTCGGCGATCTGGATCGCGACCTGGTCGGCCGAGTCGCGTCCGGGCTGGATGCGCGCCTCGCGCCGGGCTATGACGTGCCCGCCGAGTCCCACAGCGGCGCTGACCAGCCGGTCGACCTCGATGTCGACCGCGAACGCGAACGGGCCGTCCAGACGCGGACTGACCACGTGCGAGGGCCGCCCGGCGCGTTCGTTGCCGCTCGGCACATGCTCGTTGATCAACCCGAGCGAGATCAGCTCGTTCACCAGTGCGCCGATCGTCGAGCGGTTGAGGCCCAGGCGCTGGGTCAGCTCGGCACGGGTCAGCTCACCGTCGCGATGTACCTGCTCGAGCAACAGGCCGAGGTTGTGCCGCCGGATCGCCTCCGGGCGGGCAGCGGGGGCCCGAGCCATCGTCGTGTGCCCCCGCTTCGCACGCGACCGTCAGAGCCCGGCTGCGCCGGCGCGTCTGCGCGACAGGGCGTCCACAGTCGCGGCGAGCGCCAGCACGCCGCCGGTGACGATGAACTGGATCGCTGGAGCGTTCTCGCCCTTGATCAGGTCGGACATCCCGTTGAGGATCACGGCGACCACGAGGCCACCGATGACCGCGTCGGTGATCTTGCCTTTGCCGCCGAACAGGCTCGTCCCGCCGATCACCGCGGCGCCGACCGCCAGCAGCAGCGTGTTGCCGCCGCCCTGCGCGGAGTTGACGCCGATGCGCGACGCGAGCACCACGCCGGAGACCACCGCCATCATCGAGCAGATGACGAACACGGAGATGCGGATGCCGTCGACGCGGATGCCGGCACGTCGAGCCGCCTCGTCGTTGCCGCCGACCGCGTAGACGTGGCGCCCGTAGCGGGTCCGGGACAAGACGAAGCCCAGCGCTACGACCAGACCAATGACCAGCGGCACGACCCAGGGCACGCCTTCGAGCACCTTGTGCGGGACCCGGACGATCTTGCCGTTCACCGTATCGGTGGTCGACTCCTTGTGCAGTGCGCGGTCCTCGTTGAGGAACAGGATCGGTATGAAGATCAGGGCGGCGATCAGCAGGATCTTCAGGCCCATCACCGCGGGTGGCTCGGCCGGCAACCCCCGGCTGCGCCGCGCCCGACCGTCGAACATCTTCATGGCGACGTAGCCGGCGACGCAGACCGCGCCGAGCAGCCAGCCAAGCCAGACCGGCATGTTCTTGTTCTCCAGAGCGTTGAGCGTGTCGCTCTGCAGCGAGATGTTGCCCGACGCGTGCACGCTGTTGACCACCCACAGCACGACACCCTGCAGCGCGAGGAAGAGGGCCAGGGTTACAACGAACGACGGGACATAGACCCTCGCCCGCATGATCCCGATGAAGTATCCGATGACGAACCCGACCGCCAGCGACAGGAGTACCGCGACCGGCCAGGGCATGCCGTTGTGGATGAAGACCGCGGTGGTGGCGCCACCGACGCCGGATGCCGTACCCGCGGACAGGTCGATCTCACCGAGCAGCAAGACGAACACGAGCCCCATCGCGAGGAGCACCGAGGGAGCGGCCTGGGTGATCAGGTTCGCGAAATTGCCCAGGGAGAAGAAGGAGTGCTGGGCGATCGAGAAGATGACCACGAGCAGCACGAGCCCGGCGGCGGCCGGGAGCGATCCGAGGTCGCCGGATCGGACCCGTTGCAGGTAGGTGCGGAAGTACTCACGTAGACCGCCCTCGATCGGAGCGGTGGACGCGGCGGCGGCGAGCGTAGCCTCGAGCAGTTCGTCGTCGGTCGCCGTGGGCGTCGGCTCGGTATCGCTGGTCACGCCACCGCTCCCGTCGCCTGGCCGTTGCCGGCAAGTCCGATGTCGCCGCTGCGCCCGCTCGTGATGAGCTCGACAACCTGCGTCTGCGTGACGTCGGAGCGCTTCACGGTCGCAGCCATCTGCCCGAGGTAGAGCACGGAGATCTTGTCGGCGACCTGCATGACGTCATTCATGTTGTGCGAGATGAGGATCACGGCAAGACCCTGATCAGCCAGGCGCCGGACGAGTTCGAGCACCTGCGCCGTCTGCGCCACACCGAGTGCGGCCGTCGGCTCGTCGAGGATGACGAGCTTGGAGTTCCATAGCACGGCCTTGGCGATGGCGACGGTCTGCCGCTGCCCGCCGGACAGGCTCGAGACCCGTTGCCGGACCGACGCCAGTGTCCGTACCGACAGCGAGTTCAGTACGTCCTTGGCCGACACCTCCATCGCGCCCTCGTCGAGCACGATGCCCCTGACGCGTTCGCGCCCGAGGAACATGTTCTGCACGACGTCGAGGTTGTCGCACAGCGCGAGATCCTGATAGACGATCTCGATGCCGAGCGCCGCTGCGTCGCGCGGGCTGTGCACGGTGACCGGATGCCCGTCGAACTCGTATTCTCCGGCGTCGTAGGGGTAGCTGCCACCCATGCACTTCACGAGGGTCGTCTTGCCGGCGCCGTTGTCGCCGACGAGCGCGGTCACCTCGCCGTTTCGGGCCTCGAAGTTGACCTGTTTGAGCACGTGCACGGCGCCGAAGCTCTTGTCGACTCCGCTCATCCGCAGGATCACGTCGTCTGGCATCGCCGAACTCCTTCACCCTCCCGGCGGGTTCGTGGCGGCCGGCCGCGCAGGTTCGCGCGACCGGCCGTCAACGGGTGTGTCAGCTGACTCCGGCTGCCGTGCACTTGGCGGCGTACGCGCCGGTGCACGTCTGGGCCTTCGGTGTGTAGCCGTCGTTGATCGGATCGGCCACGTTGCTCTTGTCGATTGCGATCGGCGTGGCCAGGATGGCCGGCACCTTCTTGCCGGTCTGCGTGTCGGTCACCGTGGCGGTGGTGTTCGGGACGCCACCGGTGGCGAGCATGGCTGCCGCGTCGACGGCCGGGATGGCCTCGAGCTTGGACGGCTTGTAGATCGTGAAGCACTGGTCGCCGTCCATGATGTGCTTGAGGCCGTCGACCGTGGCGTCCTGGCCGGAGACCGCGACCTTGCCGTTCAGGCTCTGCTTCTTGAGCGCGGTGATGACCGAGTTGGCCATGCCGTCATTGGCGACCATGACCGCGTTGAGGTCCTTGTGCGCGTTGAGCATCGACTCGAATGTGACACCGGCCTGCTGGTTGTCCCACTTGTCGATCCACTGGTCGTCGAGCTTCTTCCAGCCGGGCTGCTTACTGAGCACGGCGTCATAGCCGTTCTTGAAGAGCGTCGCGTTGTTGTCGGTCTTCGATCCGTTGACGTCGACGTAGTTGACCGTGCTCTTGCCCTGAACCTGCGGGCACTTGACCAGCGCGTTGCCCTGTGCGGTTCCGACCGCTACGCCGTCGAATGAGACGTAGAGGCTGGCGCTGCCGCCGAGGGTGAGCCGGTCGTAGTCGATCGTGATGACGCCCTTGGCCTTCGCGTCACTCTCGATCTTGGCGGCAGACGCCGAGTCGAGGTTGACGATCAGGAGCACCTTCGCCCCGTTCTGGATCATTGTCTGCGCGATGGTCGCCATCTGGCCCGCGTCGTTGTTGGCGTTCTCGACGTCGCACTGGAGGTTGTCCTTCTGGCACTGCGCCTTGATCGCCTCTGGATCGGACGTGATCCAGCGGTTGGAGGACTGGGTGTCGGGCATGATCGCGCCGACCTTCGCTCCCTTGCCGTCGATGGCGCCGCCAGCCGCCGAGCTGCTCGCGCTCGTCGCCCCTCCGGCGGGAGTAGTCGGGGTGTTCTTCTTGCTAGAGGAGCAGGCGCTCATGGCGAGTGAGGCCGCGACCCCTACGACGATCAGGCCGACTGCGCTCTTGCGCATGGGCTCTACCGCCTTTCGCGGGCGATTGACCGGGCAAGTCCGTAACCCGGTCGATGAATGTTGTGCGCGTCAACATATCGGGAGGTCACATCGGCCAGTCAGTAACAGTGGCGTGATCGAGACCTATTCGTTACCGCAACGGCACGTGCGGGCCATTCGGTCGCGGAAGATGTGGCGGTCTGCCACCGGGAGCGGGTTTTGCGGGCGTTCCGAGCGGGCTCAGGCCAACGCGCGCAGGACGTACTGCATGATTCCGCCGTGCCGGTAATACTCCGCCTCGCCCGGGGTATCGATGCGCAGCGCCGCGTCGAACTCGACATCGCCGGCCCGCACCTTGACCGTCCGCGGCGTCGTGCCGGAGTTCAGCTCCTCGACGCCGGTGATCGTGAACGTCTCCTCGCCGGTCAGGCCCAGCGACTGCGCGGAGTCGCCGTCGGCGAACTGCAGCGGCAGCACGCCCATGCCGATCAGATTCGACCGGTGGATGCGTTCGTAGGACTCGGCGATCACCGCCCGCACGCCCAGCAGTGCCGTGCCCTTGGCCGCCCAGTCGCGTGACGAGCCCGAGCCGTACTCCTTGCCGGCGAGGACGACGAGCGGCGTGTCGCTTGCGGCGTAGCGCTCCGCCGCCTCGTAGATCGTGGTGACCGGCCCGCCGTCGACGGTGAAGTCGCGGGTGAAGCCGCCCTCGGTTTCCGGCGCGAGCTGGTTGCGCAGCCGGATGTTCGCGAACGTGCCACGAATCATCACCTCGTGGTTGCCGCGCCGCGAACCGTAGGAGTTGAAGTCCTTGCGATCGACGCCGTGTTCGCCGAGGTACTTGCCGGCAGGCGAGTCGGCCTTGATCGAACCGGCCGGGCTGATGTGGTCGGTCGTCACCGAGTCGCCGAGCTTGGCCAGCACTCGCGCGTCGTGGATGTCGGTCACCGGCGACGGCTCGCGCTGCATGCCGTCGAAGTACGGAGGCTTGCGGACGTAGGTCGAGTCGGCGTCCCAGTCGAACGTCTTGCCCTGCGGCGTGGGCAGGTTGCGCCACGCGTCGTCGCCGGCGAACACGTCGGCATAGTCGCGGACGAACATCTCACTCGCGATGGCTTCATCGACGACTTGCTGCACGTCGGCGGCCGATGGCCAGATGTCGTGCAGATACACCGGCGCGCCGTCGCTGCCGGCGCCGAGCGGTTCGGTCGTGATGTCGACGTCCATGGAGCCGGCCAGCGCGTACGCGACCACCAGCGGGGGAGAGGTCAGGTAGTTCATCTTCACGTCGGGGTTGATCCGGCCCTCGAAGTTGCGGTTGCCGGAGAGAACGCTGACTGCGGCGAGGTCGGACTCGTTGACCGCCGCGGAGATCTCGTCGGCGAGCGGGCCGGAGTTGCCGATGCATGTCGTGCAGCCGTAGCCGACCAGGTTGAAGCCGAGCTTGTCGAGGTACGGCGTGAGGCCGGCCCGGTCGTAGTAGTCCATGACCACCTTCGAGCCCGGCGCGAGTGTCGTCTTCACCCAGGGCTTGCTGGTCAGGCCGCGCTCGACGGCGTTCTTCGCGAGGAGCGCCGCGGCAACCATCACCGAGGGGTTGGACGTGTTCGTGCACGACGTGATCGCGGCGATGACCACCGCGCCGTGGTCGAGCACGCAGGACGTCCCGTCGGCCAGCGTGATCGGCGTCGGGTTCGAGGTGCGGCCGTGTGCTCCGTTCGCCGCTGAGGGCACCGTCGCCGCTTCGCTGAAACTCGGGACGTCCGACGCGGGGAACGACTCGTCCTCGGCCTCGTCGTGGGCGTCCTGCACCGAGGACGTGTACGCGCCGAGCGCGGCGCGGAACATCGGCTTCGCCGACGCCAGCGGAACCCGGTCCTGTGGCCTCTTCGGGCCGGCCAGCGAAGGCTCGATGGTCGACAGGTCGAGTTCGAGCGTCTCGGAGAACTCCGGCTCGACGGACGCGTCGTGCCACAGGCCGTTGGTCTTGGCGTACGCCTCGACGAGGTTCACCTGGTCGTTGGCGCGGCCGGTGAAGCGCAGGTAGCGCAGCGTCTCGTCGTCGATGGGGAAGATCGCGCAGGTCGAGCCGTACTCGGGGCTCATGTTCCCGATCGTCGCCCGGTTGGCGAGCGGCACGGCGGCGACGCCGGGGCCGTAGAACTCGACGAACTTGCCGACGACGCCGTGCTTGCGCAGCGTCTCGGTGATCGTGAGGACCAGGTCGGTCGCGGTGGCACCCTCGGGCAGTTCGCCGGTGAGCTTGAAGCCGACGACGCGGGGGATCAGCATGCTGACCGGCTGGCCGAGCATCGCGGCCTCGGCCTCGATGCCGCCGACGCCCCAGCCGAGCACACCTAGTCCGTTGACCATGGTGGTGTGCGAGTCGGTGCCCACCACGGTGTCGGGATAAGCCAGCCCGTCGCGGGCGAAGACGACCCGGGCCAGGTACTCGAGGTTGACCTGGTGCACGATGCCGGTGCCGGGTGGCACCACCTTGAACTGGTCGAACGCGGTCTGGCCCCAGCGCAGGAACTGGTAGCGCTCGCGGTTTCGGCGGTACTCCAGTTCGACGTTGCGGGCGAACGAGTCGGGCGCTCCGAACAGGTCGGCGATCACCGAGTGGTCGATGACCAGTTCGGCGGGCGAGAGCGGGTTGATACGTGCGGGGTCGCCGCCCAGGTCGCGCATCGCCTCGCGCATGGTGGCGAGGTCGACCACCGCCGGTACGCCGGTGAAGTCCTGCATGACTACCCGCGACGGGGTGAACTGAACCTCTGTACTTGGCTCAGCGCTCGGTTCCCAGTTTGCGAGGGCCTCGATCTGCGCGCTGGTGACGTTCTTGCCGTCCTCGGTGCGCAGCAGGTTCTCCAGCAGCACCTTCAGGCTGAACGGCATGCGCGCCGAACCGTCGACGCGGTCGATGCGGAAGTAGTCGTAGGACCGTTCGGCGGCGTCGAGCCGGTCTCGGGATCCGAAGCTGTTCTTGCTCTCCGCGGGCATCGCAGGCTCCCTCGATACACTCGTGCTAGCAAATTCTCTTGACGTCAAGATATTACCAGTCGACCCGCCTGGCCAGCCTTGCACATGTCGAACGGCACAATCGTGGTGTGACCGCTGATGCGAGGGCGTTGCTCGTCCCAGCGCGCCGCATCACCGTGCTCACAGGAGCCGGGGTCTCGACCGACTCGGGCATCCCCGACTACCGCGGGCCGAACGGTTTGTGGACCCGCGAGCCCGGCGCGCAGCGATTCGTCGACTTGGAGCTCTACCGACACGACGACGCGCTGCGCCGGGAGTCGTGGCGGCGCCGTGCGGTACATCCGGCGTTGACCGCCGTACCCAACGCCGCGCACCGCGCGCTGGCTTCGCTGCATCAGCAGGGCCGGCTGCGCGCGCTGCTGACCCAGAACGTCGACGGCCTGCATCAACGGGCCGGCGTCCCGGACGATCACGTCGTGCAACTGCACGGTTCGATCGGCCAGACCGAGTGCCTCGGCTGTCGTGAGCGCCGGCCGATGGCCGAGGCCCTTGCCCGTGTGCTGGCAGGTGACGACGATCCGCGCTGCGTGCGCTGTGGGGGCATCCTGAAGTCGGCCACCGTCTTCTTCGGCCAGCCACTGGATACGCAGATCCTGGGACGCGCAGTCGAGGCCGCGTGCGACTGCGACCTGTTCCTGGCGGTCGGCACGTCACTGTCGGTGCAACCGGTCGCGAGTCTCGTCGGGATGGCCGCTCGCGAGGGCATCCCGGTCGTCATCGTGAACAACACGGCGACTCCCTACGACGCGGTCGCGGCGGCGCTCGTCCGCGATCCGATCGGCGAGACGCTGCCGCGGCTGCTGGCGCTCGGCGACGTGACCGCGTCCGATTCGTAGGCTGTCGGCGTGGAGTCGACGGCGGCAGCCGAGCCGAGCACGGCGGTGACGCTCGCGGCGGACGCGCTGCGGTGGCGCCGGATCCGGCGGTGGGCCGCGTGGGCCTACTTGGGATTACTGGTCGCACTGGTCGCACTGGTCGGGGTGCCGACCGATCGGGGCAGCCTGCTGCTGATCATCCTGGCCGGTCTCGGCATCCGGTGTCTGGGCCGGGGCTGGCGCGCCTTCGGCAAGGCGCTGGTGGACTGGCTGCCGTTCACCGCGGTGCTTGTGCTCTACGACGTCTCACGGGGGATCGCCGACGGGCTCGGCATGCCGCTGCACGTCTCCGACATCGCGGCGGCCGACCGGGGCGTATTCGGCACGGTGCCGACCGTCTGGATGCAGCAGCGTCTTCTCGACCCCGGTTCGCCGCACTGGTACGACGCCGTGGCGACGCTCGTCTACACGACGCACTTCCTCGCGACGCCGGTGGTCGCCGCCGTGCTGTGGCTGCGCAGCCGCGACGCGTGGAAGGCGTTCATCACGCGTGTCATCGTGCTGTCAGTCGCCGGTCTGGTCACCTACGTGCTGTTCCCCGCCGCGCCGCCGTGGTACGCCGCGCGGGAGGGGGTCATCGAGCCCGTCATCCGCGCATCCGCGCGCGGCTGGCTGTGGCTGCACGTCAACCACGCCGGGAACCTGCTCAGCGAGGGCCAGCTGGCGTCGAACCCGGTCGCGGCGATGCCGTCGCTGCACACGGCGTTCGCCACCCTGATCGCGCTGTTCGTCATGTCTCGGCTGCACAGCCGGTGGCGGCAGGTCGTGCTGGCCTATCCGGCCGTCATGGGACTGGCTCTGGTCTACCTCGGCGAGCACTACGTGATCGACCTCGTGGCCGGCGTCGGCTACGCCGTCGCGGTCCATTTCGGGGTAGGCGCGTGGGAGCGGCGGCAAGATCGAGTGCTGCGTTCCAGCCACTAAGCCAGCATTTATGCCGATATCGGCTTTGTTGGTGCCCGTGTTTCTCGCGAGACTGCTGGCGCTCCTGGGACTCAGGTGGCAATCTTGATCTGCTAGCGCTCGGGAGGAGAGCAGGACCGTGAACGCAAGCCGTCAAGGACGGCCGCCCTGGTACCGACGGCTGATCCATTCACGCCGCCGCGACGTTCGGGCGTTCCGCGCCGTTGCGGTCGTGCTCGTCGTCCTCACCGTCGGCGCCGGACTGCTCACCGTGCTGACCGGCAGCGCGAGCGCCAAGCCACCACCGCATCCGACTCGAGCCCAACTCGACGCCGCGCAGGCGAAGAAGGACGCGCTCGCCGGCGAGGTCGGGGCGCTCTCGGCGAAGGTCGCCACCTTGCAGGGTCGGATCATCCAGCTCGACGCCGCTGCTGAGCTCGCCGAGCAGAAGGTGGCGAATGCGCTCGCCCAGCTCGCCGCGGCGCAGGACGACGCCGACAAAGCGAAGGCACGCGTCGCCGCCGCCCAGGCCGAGGTACAGAAGGCGACCCAGCAGTTCAGCGACTTCGTTCGCGCGAGCTACATGGGCAGTCCGATCAACGGCACCGCTGGCAGCTTGCTCACCGCACGCGATCCGAACGCTGTGCTGGCGCGAACCGACTACCTCCAGTACAGCGCAGCGCACAAGACTGACGCGATCAGCAACCTGACCCGCGCGACCGTCACGAAGTCGAACGCCGATGCCGCCGCGCGCGCCGCCGTGCAGCGGCAGGCCGCTGCGGCCGACGCGGCGCAGAAGGCCCAACAGGCTGCCGCGGCCGCACTGGACGCGGCGAAGGCCCAGAAGGAGCAACTCAAGGCCACCCTCGCGGACAGCCAGGCGAAGCTCGACTCGGCACGCGTTCGGCTCGCGACGCTCAACCACCAGCGCACGAAGTACATCGCGTGGAAGAAGGAGCAGGCGAGGATCGCGGCGGCTCGACGCGCTGCCGAGGCCAAGCGCCGGGCCGAGGCTCTCGCCGCCGCGCAGGCCCGCGCTCGCCACCACAGCGGCAATCCCGGCCCGGTGCCGATCGCGCCCACCGGCGGGAACTGGAGCGCCGCGGCCGGCCAGACTGCCGTCAACCGGGCCATGCAGTACCTCGGCATGCCGTACGCGTTCGCGGCCGGCAACTACAGCGGCCCGACCTATGGCGTCTGCGTTTCAGGCGACGCGTGGAACGACTGCCACGTCTACGGCTTCGACTGCTCCGGGCTGACGCTCTACGGGTGGGCGCCGTACCTGCATATGGACCACTACGCGGCCACGCAGTACGGACAGGCCGGCTCGTACCACCCGAGCACGTCGAATCTCATGCCGGGCGACCTCGTCTTCTGGAGCTCGAACGGCAGCCGGGCGGGCATTCACCACGTCGCGATGTACATAGGCGGCGGCAATGTCATCCAGGCACCCCAGAGCGGCGACATCGTCCGCGTCACGCCGCTGGGCTCGGTCGACAGCGGCTACTTCGGAGCGACTCGCCCGCTGACCTGATCCGGTGTCTAACCTGGATAGATGCTCCCGCTCGAGACCGTCCACGATGCACTGATCGATTCGTTCGGACGCGTCGCGAGCGATCTGCGGATCTCGCTCACCGACAAGTGCTCGCTGCGGTGCACGTACTGCATGCCGGCCGAGGGCCTGCCGTGGCTGCGCAAGGCCGAGCTGCTGACCGACGACGAGATCGTGCGCTTGGCCGCGGTGTTCGTGTCGCACGGCGTGACGAGCATCCGGCTGACCGGCGGCGAGCCGCTGCTGCACCCGACGCTGCCCGGCGTCGTCGCGCGGCTGGCCGGGCTGGCGCCTCGTCCCGAGCTGTCGCTGACGACGAACGGCGTCGGGCTGGTCCGGGTCGCCGACCAGCTCGTCCGCGCCGGACTCGACCGGGTGAACGTCTCGGTCGACACGCTCGACCCGGAGCGGTTCCGCGAGCTCACGAGGCGCGACCGGCTGGCTGACGTGCTCGCCGGCGTCGCGTCCGCGGCGGCGGCCGGCTTGAGCCCGGTGAAGGTGAACGCCGTGCTGATGCGGGGAAGCAACCTGGCCGAGGCGCCAGATCTGCTCGCCTGGGCGCTGCGGTCCGGCTACCAGATGCGCTTCATCGAGCACATGCCCCTCGACGCCCAGCACGAGTGGTCGCGCGCGACGATGGTCACCGCCGACGAGATGCTGGCCCTGTTGGGCGAGTGGTACACGCTTCGCCCGATCGGGCACGGCCACGACGGCTCGGCGCCGGCCGAGGATTTCGAGGTGCTCGACGGTCCCGATGCCGGCCAGTGGGCGTCGCGGCCAGGACGCGTCGGCATCATCGCGTCGGTGACCCGGCCGTTCTGCCGCGAGTGCGACCGGCTCCGGCTGACCGCGGACGGGCAGTTGCGGACCTGCCTGTTCGCCCGCACCGAGACGGACCTCCGCGGTCCGCTGCGCGACGGCGCCGGCGACGTGGAGCTCGGCGCGCTGATCCGCGACGCGGTTGCCGGCAAGCAGGCCGGGCACAGCATCGGCTCGTCCGGATTCCTGCAGCCCGTCCGGCCGATGTCGGCGATCGGCGGCTAGATCGCCACCGTCAGCCCGCCGCGCGCGACGTCGATCGGGCCCGCGTAGCCGGCACGCGCCGCGGCGAGGGACGACTCCGGATCGGTGCCCGGCCACAGATGCGTGAGGACCAACCGGCCGGTGCCGGCGGCATCGGCCTGTAGCCCGGCTTCTCGCGCGGTGCCGAGTACACCGACGACGTCCGGGTCGCTCACCTCGTCGACGTAGGTCGCGTCGGCAATCAGTAGGTCGCTGCCGCTGGCCAGCTCGACGACACCGGGATCGGCGCCGCAGTCGCCGGTGTAGGCAAGGGTCGCGCCACCGGCGGACAGCCGAACCCCGGCGTTGGGGATGTAATGCGGCAGCAGGCGGGTGTCGACCGTCAACGGACCGATGTCGAACCGGTGGCCGGGCTCGATGTCGTTGACCGCGACCGGACGCGTGCGCGCGAACATCCTCGTGTCTAGCGCGAGGACGGCGTCGAGGGCGCCGGGTAGCGCGTAGGCCGGAAGGGGCGCGGGTGGGTGGTCGCTCAGTACCCGGGCGCGCAGTAGCGGGTTGAGGTCGGCGCAGTGGTCCGGGTGGCCGTGCGTGACCAGGACCGCGTCGATGTCGGCGGCGTCGACGTGCTCGAGTAGGCGCGGCAGCGTGGCGCAGCCCGGGTCGATCAGCAGGTGATAGCCGTCGTGCTCGACCAGGTAGCCGCTGCACGCCTGACCGGCCGCCGGCCAGGCACCGCATCCGCCGAGAACGGTGATCCGCACCGGATCAACCTAGTTTCTCTCGGTTGATCAGGAAATCACGCCGGGCGAGGAAGTCGGCCAGCCCGTCGGCGTGCTCGTCACAGGCCAGCCAGTGCTTGACCCGTGCCGCGTCGTGCAGCCGCGGATTGTGCCAGGTCAGATCCTCGGTAGCGGGCTTGCGGCAGCCCTTGGCCGAGCACCGTGGCGTGTCGTCCGGGACGTCGGCGGGTCGGAGCATCTCGGGCAACGTACAGGTTCGTCCCGTACCTTGATATTGCGAATTTGACCTGCCGCGCCAGAGAGTCGGAGACCCCGTGACCGAACCAACTCGCACGCCCGCCGCCGACGCCACTGCGCTGGAGCGGGTCATGTTCGAGGTCAAGCGCGTCATCGTCGGCCAGGAACGCCTCGTCGAGCGGATGATGGTCGGCCTGCTCGCGCGCGGCCACTGCCTGCTCGAGGGCGTGCCCGGCGTCGCCAAGACCCTCGCCGTCGAGACGCTCGCGCGGACGGTCAGCGGCACGTTCGCGCGCCTCCAGTTCACCCCCGACCTGGTGCCGTCCGACATCGTCGGGACGCGCATCTACCGGCCGGGCTCGGAGCGGTTCGACACCGAGCTCGGGCCGGTCTTCGCGAACTTCGTACTGGCCGACGAGATCAACCGGGCGCCGGCGAAGGTGCAGTCCGCGCTGCTCGAGGTGATGGCCGAACGGCAGGTCTCCCTCGGCGGGCAGCGCTACCCGGTGCCGAATCCGTTCCTCGTGCTGGCAACGCAGAACCCGATCGAGAGCGAGGGCGTCTACCCGCTGCCCGAAGCTCAGCGCGACCGCTTCCTGATGAAGATCAACGTCGACTACCCGACGTCGGCCGAGGAGCGCGAGATCGTCTACCGGATGGGCGCCGAGCCCCCCGTGGCGAACGCCGTGCTGAGCACCGACGAACTGGCTCGCCTGCAGTCGGTCACCGGACGCGTGTTCGTGCACCACGCGATCGTCGACTACGTGGTGCGGCTGGTCGTCGCTACCCGTAACCCGTCGCAGCACGGCATGCCGGACGTCGCGCAGTGGATCTCCTACGGCGCCAGCCCGCGCGCCAGCCTCGGCCTGATCGCGGCCGGCCGGGCCCTCGCGTTGCTGCGCGGGCGCGACTACGTGCTGCCGCAGGACATCCTCGACGTGGCCTCGGACGTGCTGCCGCACCGCATGGTGCTGTCCTACGACGCCATCGCCGACGGCATCCCCGCAATGCACGCCGTGCGCCGGGTGCTGCAGACCGTGCCGCTGCCGCAGGTCGCGCCCCGGCAGCGTGCGGGCGGGCCGGTCAGCTACGGCAGCCAGTCGCAATCAGGCGGCCAGCCGACCGGCTGGGAGCGAACCGCGTGAGCGAGGCCCAGGACGCGCCCCCGGCGCTGGACCTGGCCCCGGCCGAGCCGCTGCTGCGGCGCCTCGAGCTCACCGTCCGCAACAAGCTGGACGGCCTGCTGCAGGGCAACTACCTGGGCCTGGTGCCCGGTCCGGGCAGCGAGACCGGCGACTCGCGGCTCTACGTGCCCGGCGATGACGTGCGGCGCATGGACTGGCCGGTCACCGCCCGGACGCTCACCCCGCACGTCCGGCAGACGGTTGCCGATCGCGAGCTGGAGACCTGGCTGGTCGTGGATCTGTCGCCGAGCCTCGACTTCGGCACGGCGCTGACCGAGAAGCGTGAGCTCGTCCTCGCCGCGATCACGGCGTTCGTGCACCTGACGGTGCGCGGCGGCAACCGGGTCGGGGCGATCGTCAGCACCGGGGAGAAGACGGTGCGCATCCCGGCCCGCGGCGGTACGGCGCATGCCCGCTACCTGATGCGCGCCATCGCGCAACTGCCGCGTGCTGCCGAGGGCCAGCGCGGCGACCTCGCGGCCATGCTGGAGCAACTGCGCCGGCCACCACGCAAGCGGGGGCTCGTCGCGATCGTCTCGGACTTTCTCGGCGACGCCGACTGGGAGCGGCCGTTGCGCGGGCTGTCCGGACGCCATCAGCTGATCGCCGCCGAGATCATCGATCCGCGCGAGTTGGAGTTGCCCGCGGCCGGACTGATGACGTTCGTCGACCCGGAGAGCGGCGATCAGCTCGAGGTGCAGACGTCCAGCGCGGACCTGCGCCAGCGCTATGCAGCCGCGGCCGCGAAGCAGCGGGCGCAGATCGCCACGATGCTGCGCCACGCGGGCGCCGGTCACCTGCAGCTGCGCACTGACCGCGACTGGCTCATCGACGTCGTCAAGTTCGTGATCGCGCGTCGCAAGACACTGTCCGGTTCGGGAGTGGTGCGCTGATGCATTTCCTGGCCCCCGGCTGGCTGCTTTTGCTGGTCGTCGTGTTCGGCGTCGCCGGCTGGTACGCCGTCCTGCAGATCCGCCGCAAGAAGTACGTCGCGCGGTTCAGCAATGTCGAGCTGCTCGCCTCGGTCGCACCGAGGCGCCCGGGCTGGCGGCGGCACCTGACGTTCGCGCTGCTGCTCGTCGGCATGTCTGTGCTCACGATCGGGGTTGCGCAGCCGACCGCGTCGGTCAGGGTGCCGCGGGATCGGGCCACCGTGATGCTGGCCGTCGACGTCTCGTTGTCGATGAAGGCCACCGATGTCCTGCCCGATCGCATCAACGCGGCGAAGAAGGCAGCCAAGGACTTCGTCGAGCTGCTGCCCCCGCGCATCAACGTCGGCCTGGTGAAGTTCGGCGGCAATGCGAGCGTGGTCGTACCGCCGACGATCGACCGCGACTCGCTCAAGGTGGCCATCGACAACCAACTTCAGCTACAGGACTCGACGGCGATCGGCGAGGCGATATTCACCTGTCTCGATGCGGTGAGCGTCTTCAGCCGGGCCACGACGGCCAAGGACGACAAGCCCGCCCCGGCGCGCATCGTGCTGATGAGCGACGGCACGTCGAACAAGGGCCGCTCGCCGCAGCAGGGCGCCAGCGCAGCGAAGCAGGCAGGCGTCGCGATCTCGACGATCGCGTTCGGCACGGACGAGGGCACGGTCGACATCCCGGGCTACGGCCCGCAGCCGGTGCCGGCCGACGCCACGACCCTGCGCGAAGTGGCCGCGGACACGGGCGGCACGTTCCACACCGCGCACTCGGCCGCGGAGCTGCGCTCGGTCTACTCGAATATCGGCTCGCAGATCGGGTTCACAACCGCGCGCAAGGTGATCGCCTGGCGATTCCTGGCGATCGGGCTGCTGTTCACGCTCGCGGCGGCGGCCGCGTCGCTGCTGTGGTCAGGACGCCTGGTCTGAGTGGTCCGGGCCGATCGGCTAGCGTGCCTGGGGTGAGCCGCTCAGTACTCGTCACCGGAGGCAACCGCGGTATCGGGCTGGCGGTGGCGCGCGCGTTCGCCGCCGCGGGCGACCGGGTCGCCGTCACCCATCGGGCCACCGGCGCGCCGGACGGACTGTTCGGCGTCCAGTGCGACGTCACCGACGCAGCCGCGGTCGACGCAGCGTTCGGCGCCGTCGAGTCCGAGCACGGGCCGGTGCAAGTCCTCGTCTCCAATGCCGGCATCACCGACGACACCTTGCTCCTGCGGATGAGCGAGGAGTCCTTCGAGCGGGTCGTGGACGCCAACCTCACCGGGGCGTACCGGGTGGCCAAGCGGGCCGCGTCCGGGATGCTGAAGGCCCGGAGCGGCCGGATGATCTTCGTGTCTTCCGTGGTCGCGCTCGTCGGATCGCCGGGCCAGGCGAACTACGCGGCGAGCAAGGCCGGCCTGATCGGGCTGGCGCGGTCGATCGCCCGAGAGCTGGGCAGCCGCAACATCACCGCCAACGTGATCGCGCCCGGTTTCGTCGAGACCGACATGACGGCCGAACTGACCGACGCGCGCAAGAGCGAGATCCTCGCGAACGTCCCGCTGCGGCGGTACGGGACGCCGGACGAGATCGCGGCCACGGCCCTGTTCCTGGCATCAGAGCCGGCCGCCTATATCAGCGGAGTCGTGCTGCCGGTCGACGGCGGCCTGGGAATGGGGATCTGATGGGTCTGCTCGACGGCAAGCGGCTGCTCGTCACCGGTGTGATCACCGATGCGTCGATCGCGTTCGCCGTGGCCCGAGTTGCGCAAGAGCAGGGCGCCGAGGTCGTGCTCACGGGCTTCGGCCGGATGTCGCTCGTCGAGCGCGTCGCGAACAAGCTGCCGAAACCGGCGCCGGTCATCGAGCTGGACGTGTCCGACGAGTCGCAGCTCGCGTCGCTGGCAGAGCGGGTCGGCGAGCACATCGACGGCCTCGACGGCGTGCTGCACTCGATCGGCTTCGCGCCGGCGTCCTGCCTCGGCGGCGGGTTCCTGGACGCGCCGTGGGAGGACGTGTCGACGGCTGTGCACGTGTCGGCGTACTCGCTCAAGTCGCTGGCGGTGGCGACGCTTCCTCTGTTCGGCGAGTCCGGTGGCTCCCTGGTCGGGCTGACGTTCGACGCCACCGTGGCCTGGCCCGCGTATGACTGGATGGGTGTCGCCAAGGCCGGGCTGGAGTCGACCTCGCGCTACCTCGCCCGCGAGCTGGGCCCGCGCGGCATCCGGGTGAACCTCATAGCGGCCGGGCCGATCCGGACCATGGCCGCCAAGAGCATCCCCGGCTTCAGCGCGTTCGAGGACGCCTGGAGCGGGCGCGCGCCGCTCGGCTGGGACAACGCGAACGCCGAACCCGTCGCCCGCACCGCCGTGGCCCTGATGTCGGACTGGCTGCCGGCAACCACGGGCGAGATCGTCCACGTCGACGGCGGCTTCCACGCCATGGGCGTCTAGTTGACCTACGACGCGTTCCTGTTGTTGTCGTTCGGTGGCCCTGAGGGTCCGGACGAAGTGCTGCCGTTCCTGCGCAACGTGACGCGCGGGCGCGACGTGCCGGACGAGCGGCTGTCTGTCGTGGCCGAGCACTACCAGCACTTCGGCGGGGTTTCGCCGATCAACGCGCAGAACCGGGCGCTGCTCGCCGCGATCGAGGCCGAGTTCGGCCGTCAAGGCATCGACCTCGCGCTGTACTGGGGCAACCGCAACTGGCACCCGTTCGTGGCCGACACCGTGCGGCAGATGCGCGACGACGGAGTGCGCCGGGCACTGGTGCTCACCACGGGCGCGACATCGTCGTACTCCGGCTGCCGGCAGTACCGCGAGAACCTCGCCGACGCCCGAGCCGCGACGGGCGACGACGCGCCCGAGCTGACCAAGGTGCGCCACTACTTCGACCATCCGGGCTTCGTGACCGCGAACGCCGACGGCGTGCGCGGGGCTCTGACCGACCTGCCGGACGCGCGGCTGGTGTTCACCGCGCACTCGGTGCCGCGCAGCATGAACGACACGTCCGGGCCGTCCGGTGGGCTCTACCTCGCCCAGCAGCGCGAGACCGCGCGCCTGGTGGCCGAGGCGGTGCGCGGGCCGGGCGCCGAGTTCGACCTCGTCTGGCAGTCACGATCCGGTCCGCCGCAGGTGCCGTGGCTCGAGCCGGACATCAACGACCACCTGCGCGACCTGCGTGAGGGCGGCACGAGGGCCGTCGTAGTGAGCCCGACCGGATTCGTCTCCGACCACCTCGAAGTCGTCTGGGACCTCGACACCGAGGCGCGAAAGACCGCGCACGACCTGGGCCTGGCCTTCGCGCGGGCGGCGACGGCCGGCACCCACCCGGCATTCGTGGCCATGGTCGGCGAGCTCGTCCGCGAGCAGACCGCAGGAGCTGCTCGCCGGTCGCTGAGCCCGCTCGGCATCTGCGGCCTGGACTGCCCAGCGGGCTGCTGTCAGAAAGTCGCGTTGTAGGCGGCGAGCCGCGCGCGGCGTACGGCCGTCGCCAGCGATCGCAGCGCATCGGTCCGGGCGGCGATGCCCTCGCGGTCGATCGCCCCGCCGACCGGATCGAGCGCGGCGAGGTCGAGGACGGCCTGCAGGCGCTCGGCCTGGGCGAGCAGCCGCACCGCGGGCGGCGGGAATGCGGGCGGCAGGTCGAGCCGTTCGCCGGCTCGCCGAGCGTCGGTCAGCGCGTCGCCGACCGCGTCGGTCCACCTGGCCACGTCCGCGGCCGCCAGCGCGCTGGCCGTCTCGCGGATCGTCTCGGTCAGGTCGTGCTGCGCCTCGGCGACCGACAGCGGGTCCGGCGGCGGCTCGTCGACGCTGTGGGCCTGCCAGACGACCGTCGCGGGCACGCTGCTCGGATGTCGCTCCACCACGTCCGGTACCAGGCCGAGCCCGCCACCGACGACGGCCTCGCCCGCGTCGAGCGCGCTGCTGCGGAACTGTGCCGGACCCGGCAGCCCGCGCACGTCGCCCGCCACCGGCAGCACGAGCCGGACCGATGCGCTCGCCCGGCGCCAGGTGATCAGCGCCTCGCTGAGCGGAACCGGGTTCTCGCCGGGTGCGTCGGGCAGGCCCTCTACGTGGTGCGGGGAGTCGTCGCCAACGGTCGCGCGCAGGACGTCGTCGGATGCGGCTACACCGGCCAGCCACGCGGACGTCCAAGCGACGAGAGCGCCACAGCGAAGTCGTGCCATAGCCGACGATTCTCCGGCACGACCGCGCGCCGCACCGACCGACCCCAGCGACGCGGCTAACGTCGCTGCACGTGCCTGACTACAGCGCGGATGTGCTCGCTGAAAGCCCGCGGCGCCGGACGGTTCCCGAGGTCGCCGCCGAGGCCGAACTGGTCGTCGAGACCGCCGACGGCAGGTTCTGCGGCGCGGTCGTTGCGCTCGGACAGGCCGTCGACGCGGGTGAACGGCGCGACACGGTCACGCTCGAGAATCGCCACGGCCGGCGGCGCGACTTCCCACTGCTGCCCGCGGCCTTCCTGCTCGACGGCCGGCCGGTGACCCTCGTCCGGCCGGTGGCCGCCGCACGCAAGCAGGAACGTGCCCGTACCGCGTCCGGCTCGTTCGCCGCGCCGGTCGCCCGGGCGAGGGTCGCGCAGGCCAGCCGGATCTGGGTCGAAGGCGTCCACGACGCGGCGCTGCTCGAACGCATCTGGGGCGACGACCTGCGCGTCGAGGGCGTCGTCGTCGAGCCGATCGACGGCATCGACCACCTCGACGAGCAGCTGCACGCGTTCGGACCGGGGCCGACGCGTCGCGTCGGCGTGCTCGTCGACCATCTCGTCGCGCACAGCAAGGAGAGCCGCATCGTCGAGCGGCTGCGCACCGCGCGCTGGCGCGAATCGGTCTGCGTCACCGGGCATCCTTACGTGGACATCTGGCAGGCGGTGAAGCCGTCGGCTCTCGGCATCGAACGCTGGCCGGACGTGCCGCGCACCGCGAACTGGAAGGACGGCGTCTGTGCGGCGCTGGGCGTGGCGGATCCCCGGGAGATGTGGCGGCAGGTGCTCGCGAGCGTCGACAGCTTCGCCGACGTCGAGGTGCCCCTGCTGCGCGCCGTCGAGGAGCTGATCGACTTCGTCACCGCGGCCGATTCGTAACGGCCGCGTCCGCCGGCTGCATAGGGATTCGTGCCACGATGACGGTGTGCCTGTCTGGTTGATCTGGGTGATCGCAGCCGGGGTGTTCGCCGCAGCCGAGACGATGTCCCTCGATCTGGTGCTGATCATGTGCGCGGGCGGCGCCGCTGCCGGTGCGGTCACCGCGGGCGTCGGCGCTCCCGCCGCGATTCAGCTGGTGGTCGCGATCGTGACCGCGACGCTCTTGCTGGCCTTCGTGCGCCCGGTCGCTCGCCGTCACCTCATCGGCGTCGGCACGCATCAGACCGGTACGGCCGCGCTCGTCGGCAAGCAGGCGGTGGTGCTGACCGTGGTCGACGCCCACGACGGACGGGTCCGGCTCAACGGCGCGGAGTGGTCGGCGCGCTCCTACGACCACACCCAGCAGCTGGCGGCCGGCACGACAGTTCGCGTCATGGAGATCGACGGCGCCACCGCCGTGGTCTGGAAAGAGCCATGACCCACACATCGGAGGACATTGGATGAACGCCGCCCTGATCGCGATCCTCATCGTCGCGGTCGTGTTCTTGATCGTGCTGCTGCGCAGCGTGCGGATCGTGCCCCAGGCGCGTGCCGCCGTCGTGGAGCGGCTCGGGCGTTACGTCCGCACCCAGGGCCCCGGCGTGGCCGTGCTGGTGCCCTTCGTCGACCGAATGCGGCCGCTGATCGACATGCGCGAGCAGGTGGTCAGCTTCCCGCCCCAGCCGGTGATCACCAGCGACAACCTGACCGTCGCTATCGACTCGGTGATCTACTTCCAGGTGACCGACCCGCGCGCGGCGAGCTACGAGATCCAGAACTACATCCAGGCCGTCGAGCAGTTGACGATCACCACGCTGCGCAACGTCGTCGGAGCGCTGAACCTGGAGCAGGCGCTGACCAGCCGCGACTCGATCAACACCCAGCTGCGCGGCGTGCTCGACGAGGCGACCGGTCCGTGGGGCATCCGGGTGGCGCGCGTCGAGATCAAGGCGATCGACCCGCCACCGTCCATCCAGGACGCGATGGAGGCGCAGATGCGCGCCGACCGCAACAAGCGGGCGGTCATCCTCGCGGCCGAGGGCCAGCGCGAGTCGGCGATCAAGACCGCCGAAGGGCAGAAGGCGTCGCAGATTCTGTCGGCCGAGGGGCAGAAGCAGTCCGCGATCCTGGCCGCCGAGGCCGAGCGGCAGTCGCGCATCCTGCGCGCCGAAGGCGAGCGCGCGGCACGCTACCTCGCCGCGCAGGGCCAGGCGAAGGCGATCGAGACGACGTTCAACGCCATCCACGCCGCGAAGCCGGATCCCGCACTGCTGGCCTACCAGTACCTGCAGACGCTGCCGCAGATCGCGCAGGGCGACGCCAACAAGATGTGGATCGTGCCGACCGAGTTCGGCAAGGCGCTCGAAGGGCTGTCCCGGTTGGGCGGCGAGGGCGAGCAGCCGTCCTGGCTCGACGCGACGAGTGCCGTCCCGGGCAGCGAGTCGACGATCGACACCTCCGACTGGTTCGACTCGAACCTGCCGCCGGCCCGTGAGCAGCCCGAGGCCGTCAACCTGCGCGCGTCCGACGAGGACCCCGACTCGCTGGCTGCCCGGACGGGCATGCCGCCCGAGCCGCCACTACCTCCGTACACGGGCGCCTAGCCCCGGCCTGTGGCGCGGCCCGCGCTCTTCGAGCGCTGTTGCCATAGAGTGGCAAGATGCTATTGCCATAGACTGGCAACAAGCACGTCGAGGAGGCACGCGAGCGATGCGCATTGCGGGTGCCGATCGACGCGTCCAGCCGCTCGCTGCTCGGCTGCGCGCGGCCCTGACGCCACACGAATGGCGCCGGGTGGCCGGCATGGCGGGCGTCATCGTCGCGCTGCACGTCGTGGGTTTCGGGCTGTTGATGCTGGTCGTCGCGCCGCGGCACCTCGAGCTCGGCGGGCAGACGTTCGGCATCGGCCTGGGGATCACGGCCTACACGCTGGGCATGCGGCACGCATTCGACGTCGACCACATCGCCGCGATCGACAACACGACCCGCAAGCTCATGCACGAACGCACGCGACCGCTGTCGGTCGGATTCTGGTTCAGCCTCGGGCACTCCACGATCGTGTTCGGCATGTGCGTCCTGCTGGGCCTCGGCGTCCGGTCGCTGATCGGCCAGGTCAAGGACGACAACTCGACGCTGCACGACCTCGCCGGCACGGTCGGGGTCAGCGTGTCCGGCACATTCCTGCTCGCGCTCGGGCTCGTCAATCTCGTCGTCCTGGTGGGCATCGTGAAGGTGTTCCGCGAGATGCGCACCGGGCGGCTCGACGAGCAGACGCTCGAGACGCTGCTGACCGGACGCGGCCTGCTCAATCGCATCCTGCGGCGCGCGACGGTCGCGGTGCGCAAGCCGTGGCACATGTACCCGGTCGGCGTCCTGTTCGGGTTCGGCTTCGACACGGCATCGGAGGTCTCCCTGCTCGTGCTGGCGAGCACGAGCGCCGCACTCGCCCTGCCCTGGTACGCCGTGCTCTGCCTGCCGATCCTGTTCACGGCAGGCATGTGCCTGTTCGACACCGTCGACGGCTCGTTCATGAACTTCGCCTACGGGTGGGCGTTCTCCAAGCCGATCCGAAAGGTGTACTACAACCTGACCGTCACGACGCTCAGCGTGCTGGTGGCGATGGTCATCGGCGGCATCGAGCTACTCGGCCTGCTGGCCGACAAGCTGGATCTGCACAGTGGCGCGTGGGCCCTGCTCGGCGCGATCGGCGACTTCGACTACACGGGCTACATCGTGGTAGGCGTGTTCGTCGCGACCTGGCTCGTGTCGTGGCTGATCTGGCGCTACGGGCGCATCGAGGAGCGCTGGGCCGCGCCCGTGCTGGCCGATGACTGAGGCGGATCAGAAGCCGGTCGCACACCACGGGGCTTGCGGTGTCGCGAACATAGCGTCCGCGCGACGTAACGCGCCCGCGCTGAGCTCGGCGACCACTCCTGTGACCTGTTGGCCGCGCAGGCTGAAACCGCCCAGGTATGCAGCGGCCAGCGCGCGCTGGTGCACTCGCAGATCGGCACCGTCCACAGTGGACGGTGTGCAGTGCGCGCCGTCCGGCCCACCGTCGAGCACGAACCGTCCGGCCGCGAACCCGCCGATGTCGTCGTCGACCACGTCGAGTACGAGGCGGTCCGTTACGGCGTAGCGCCGCGCGGACAGCGCGGCCGGCGCGTCGAGGATTCGCAGCCACAACCCGTCGCCCGCGTACGTCTGGCGCAGAGCCCGGCCGTCGTGCAACAGCCACCGCAGCGGCTCGTCCGGCGGACGGGTCGTCATCCTGATCTCGCCGACCAGGTCGATTCCGGTGAGGTACGCCCAGAGGTCCCGATACGCGGCATCGCTCGCGGCACACAGGTCGACGACCTCGATTGCTCCGGTGGTGCCGTCGACGTCGAACGCCCCGGCGGGCGTCCACGCGACGTAGCCGTCGACGCCGTCCGGACCTTCGCGCACGAGGCTTGTCGCCAGCTTGGCGCCGCGATCCGGCGGGGGATACCCCCCGAGGCCGAGCCTGCGCTCCCACCATGGCCGCGGGCGGTTGATGTTCCCGGCGCGGAGGTGGCGGGCGACGTCGAAGATGCCCGGCGCCAGCTCGCCCATCTGCGCGGCGTCCACCTGCCGGACGTTGCCGTCGCCGGACGGCGTGAGCGATCCGCCCCGGGTCCGCGGCCGCAGGGTGTACGACGCGGTCGTCGACGACGGCGCGTAGCCGAATCGCCCGTAGATCGGCCACTCGGCGGCGAACAGGATGCTGACCGCGTCCCCGCGCTCGCGGGCCGCGCGCAAGGAGTCGGTGAGCATCGCGGTGAGCAGCCCGCGCCGACGGTGCGTCGCGGCCACGCTGACCATTGCGAGAGCGTCGGCCGGGATGTCGGCCTGCTTGCCGTCGAACGCCGGGACGGTGAGCGTGCGATCCCAGCTGCCGAGCGTGCCCACCCAGCGTCCGTCAGCCCGTGCACCCCATCGCCGCTCGGCGTCCCAACTCAGGCGAATGACATCGGCCCAGCGCTCGTGCTCCTCGCCGCCCGGTTGCTCGAGGAAGGCCGTGGCCATCGTCGCGGCCCAGCCCTTGACCTCGTCGACGGGCAACGGGTGCACGATCTCGACAGCCATGGCGCCAGCCTCCCATCGCGAGGCTTGCCGGCGCAGTCGAGTTAACGCGGCGGCTCGGGGTATGCGGACAGATCCGTCGCCTTGGCGGCGAGCCAGACGTCGCGGCCCGGCGAGATGCCGAGTTCGGCGACGGCAGAGGGGGTGACGTCGACGCGGGCCGGGGGAGAGCCGGACACGGTGACGCGGACCCGATCGGCGAGCGCTGCGACCGACTCGACCCGGCCAGTCCACACGTTGCGCGCGCTGGAGGCGTCGGGCCGCGCCGTGTAGACGATGATCGCCGACGGCCGCACCGCGACCAGTGCTCGCCCTCGAAGTGCTGTGTCGCCGATCGTGACGGTGCCGCCCTGGTCGAGCTCGACCCGGCCGTTGTTCGCCGTGCCGGCGTAGAGGTTGACCCCCATCAGGGCGGCGACGTACGCCGTCGCGGGCCGGCTCGCGATCTCGCCCGGCGCGCCGGTCTGGACGATGCGCCCGCTCTCCAGCACGAGGATCCGGTCGGCGAGCAGCAGGGCCTCGATCGGGTCGTGCGTGACCAGCAGGATCGGCCCGTCGAAGTCGGCCACGTGCCCCCGCAGCTCTGCCTGGACCTCGCCCCGCGTCTGAGCGTCCAGCGCGGCCAGCGGCTCGTCCAGCAGCAGCAAGGCCGGCTCGGACGCCAGCGCCCGGGCCAGTGCGACGCGCTGCGCCTGCCCGCCGGAGAGCTGGCGTGGCCGCTGACCAGCCAGATCGGCGACGTCCAGCCGGTCGAGCCAGGCCGCGGCGATCGTCCGCGCGGCCCGCCGGTCGACGCCCCGCGAGCGCGGCGCGAACGCCACGTTGTCGATCACCCGCAGGTGCGGGAAGAGGCGGTAGTCCTGGAAGACGACGCCGACCCGGCGATGCGCCGGCTCGCGGAACGTCCGCGCCGACGGTTCGTCGAGCACCTCGCCGTCGAGAACGATCCGCCCCGCCGCGAGCGGCAGCAGGCCGGCAAGCGTCCGCAGCAGGGTCGTCTTGCCGGCGCCGTTGGGGCCCAGCACGGCTACGACCTCGCCGGGCGCGGCCTTGAGCGTCGCGTCCAGGCGGAACGCGCCGCGCTCGACCTGAAGCGCCGCGTCGAGGCCCGCGGTCATGACACGGCGGCCGGGCGTAGCCACTCCTCGCGTAACGCCACCAGGATGACCAGCGCGATCGCCATCAAGATCAGGCTGAGCGCCTCTGCCTGCTCGGGGCTGCGCTCGAGCGCCTTCGAGATGAGCGTCGGCATGACCTCGGTGGTCCCCTTGAAACTCCCGTTGAACGTGATCGTCGCGCCGAACTCGCCCAGCGCGCGCGCCCAGCACAGCACCGTGCCGGCCACGAGCGAGGGCGCGATGCCCGGGACGGTGATCCGCCGGAACACCGACAACCGCGACGCGCCGAGCGTGGCGGCGGCTTCTTCGAGCCCGCGATCGGCCGTGCGGAACGCGCCCTCGGCGGTGATGACGAGAAACGGCATCGCGACGAACGTCTCGGCGGCGATCACCCCGTAACGGGTGAACGGCAAGGTGAAGCCGAACCACTGGTCCAGGTAGCGGCCGAGGACGCCGAGGCGGCCCAGCGCCAGGAACAACGCGACACCGCCGACGACGGGCGGCAGCACGAGCGGCATCGTGACGGCGGCGCGGATGACGCCCAGCCCGCGAAAGCGCAGCCGGGCCAGCATCCACGCCAACGGCACGCCGAACAGCAGGGACACGACCGTGCTCGCGGTCGCCGTCTGCAGCGACAACGTCAGCGCGGACGAGACGTCGGAGTCGGCATAGAGCGCGCGCAGCCCGCTCCACGGTGCGCGGATCAGCAACGCGACTGTCGGCAGCAACAGGAATGCCGCGCCGATCGCGGCAGGCGGCACGAGCAGCAGGGGGACGCCGGCGCCGGTTCCCCTGCGACGGCTCACTGCGGGCTGCCGAACCCTGCCGCGGTCAGCACAGCCTTACCTGCGGCGGACTCGACGTAGGACACGAACGCCGTCGCGAGAGCTGTGTGCTTCGCATGCGTGAGCGCCGCGATCGGGTAGTCGGTAGTCGCGTTCTGCGCGTCCGGGATCGCGATGCCGGTGACCTTGTCGCCGGCCGCCCGCACGTCGGTCACGTAGACGACACCCGCATCGACCTCGCCGACGATGACCTTCGCGAGCGTCGACTTGACGTCCGGTTCCTCGGTAACCGGCGTGACGCTGATGTGCGCGTTGCTGAACACCTTGGCCGAGGTCGCGCCGCACGGCACCTGGTCCTGGCAGAGCGCCACTTTGACGCCGGGACGCGCGAGATCGGCGAGGCTGGTGATCTGGGCCGGATTGCTCGCCGGCACGGCAATCTCCATCCGGTTGACCGCGAACGTGGTCGACTGGCCCGCGTTGCCGGCAGACGCGACCTGGTCCATGTTCTTCGTCGCTGCCGACGCGAACACGTCCGCGGGGGCTCCCTGGTTGATCTGCGTGGCGAGCATCGAGCTGGCTCCGTAGTTGAAGGTGACCTTGACGCCGGGATGCGCGGCCTGGAACTGCTTGCCGATCGTGTCGAACGACTCGGTCAGCGACGCGGCCGCGAACACCATGAGCGTTCCGGTGAGCTTCGCCCCGCCGGCCGGGGTTGCGGGCGACGCGCCGGACGACCCGCACGCGGCAAGCGCGGCGATGAGCGGGACGGTCAGCAACAGAGCACGGGCTCGCATGGCTACCTCATCGGGATCTCGACGACGACATTCGTTGACTTCACCGCTGCGATCGCGGTGACACCGGGTTCGAGCTCGAGCTCGTCGGCGGCCTCGCGGCTCATCAGGGAGACGAGCCGATGGGGGCCGGACTGGATCTCGACCTGGGCCATGACGGTGTCGCGCACGACCTTGGTCACCAGGCCGACGAATCGGTTGCGGGCCGACTCGGCCATGACCGGCTGCGGCTCGGGCCGAGGGGACGCCGCGGCGAGCCCCTCGGCGAGGCGGGCGAGGTCGGCGCCGTCGACCACGCGGCGTCCCGACTGGTCGTGCGTGACGGTCAGCTTGCCTGCGTCGGCCCAGCGCCGGATCGTGTCGTCGCTGACGCCGAGGAACTGGGCGGCGTCGCGCAGTCGGTAGGCCGGCATGGCGGCATCATAACCGCAGCCGCGGACTGTTGTAGCTGACTAGATCCGCACATGCGGTCAGATCCAGCTGATGTGTCCGTGCAGGTAGATGTAGCCGACGAAGCTGAAGCCGTCGAGCAGCGAGTGCGCGATGACGAGCGGCAGCACGCGCCTGGTGCGCTGGAACCACCACCCGAAGATGAGGCCCATGACCATGTTTCCGGCGAAGCCACCCCAGCCCTGGTAGAGGTGGTACGTGGCGCGCAGCACGGCGCTGGCGCCGAGCGCTCGCGTGTCCGTCCAGCCGAGCTGGCGCAGCCGGGTGAGCAGATAGCCCACCACGATGATCTCCTCGTAGATGCCGTTCTGCGCGGCATTAAGCAGCAGGAGCGGCACCCGATACCACTCGTCGGGCACGTCGACGACGGCGAGGCTGGCGTTGATGCTGAGTTCGTGTGCGGCCCAGACGAGGACGAGTCCGGGGATGCCGATGAGGGCGGTGAACCCGATGCCCGGCAGGACGTCGCGGCGGGCGCGCAGCCAGTCCAGCCCGATGCCGAGGCCGTGGCCGGCCGGGTCGCGGGCGAGCAGCACCACTGCGAGGAAGGCGGGGACCAGTCCGCTCAGGACGTCGGCGAGATCGTCGAGCAGGTCGAGCACCGGGTAGCTGGTCGCCGATCCGCGCACGACCGTCGCCGTGGTCGCCGCGATGCCGCCCTTGACCGTGATCTCCGCCCGCGTATAGGACAGCAGCGCGTAGATCGCCGACAGGCCGAGCGATACGCCGAGAACGGCGAGGACTTCGAGGCCGTAGCGAGGCGTGATCGTCGCGTCGCGCGAATCGGGCGCCGGGGCAGCTTCGGTCACCGGGACAGTCTGCCCGGTGCGACTGATCAGGCTGCTGTGGGCAGGCGCAGCGACACGTTGGCGCACGCCTCGCACGTCTGCGCAGGGACGAGCCCGGCACGCATCAGCCAGGCGAAGATCGTGCAGCCCACGCAGAACGCGAAGACAGATTCCAGCGTGGCCGCGGTAACGATCATGCCGAGCAGTACCTGGCTCAGGCCGTCGGCGCCGAAGCCGAAGTGGGCGACGACCGTGGCCAGCGACATCACCGCGCCCATTCCCTGCGCGAAGCGCTTCGGCGGGCCGGCCACCGGGTTCGCATGACCGATGCGTGGTGCAGCGACCCGCGTCGCGAACTGGCCGAGCGGGCTCAGCGTCGGACCGGTGAGGACGCGCGCGACGAAGCCGTATGCGAGCGGCACGGTGAGCCACAGCCAGCCGGACCCGACCGCCTTGCTGAGAACGAGCGTGCTCAGACTGAGTAGCAGGACCCCAGCAGCGACTGTCCGGGCGGCCACCTCGTTGACCGGATTGGGGAAGCGCAGCAACTCGTTCACGCCAGCAAGCCTAGCGCTCATGTAGAGGTGCTCGCCTGGTTTATCGGGTGAGGGCAACATTGGGGGAATCCGAGCTTCGTCCTGTTAATCCGGCATGATCGGCGAGTCGGGAAAGATGTGTTGCACGTTTCGCTGCTTGATGGAATACAGTTCTACTCGAAGGGGCGCGCGGCACATCCCTCCCGTGCCGCCGCTCCTTCCTTTATGCCCTCGCCGACTAGCCCGGCGCCGTACCGAGTCAGCCTCGGCACAATCACACGGCAAGGGTCACCTGGGTTCCCGAGTCCAGCGCCGTTGTCCGCGAGCCACAGCCTGCGTAAGTCTGGGCGGCATTGCCCTTGCGACGGACCGCGGGGCGCGCCGGGGGCCTGCGTCCACGAGTCATCCACGAGGCAATGAAGGGACGCCATCGATGCGTCAGGATTCGATCGGGCACGGCTTCACCGATCAGACGTTCAAGCTGCCCAACCCGATGTACTTCCTGCCCTAGTACCTGGCGGGCGTGATGCGCCCCCGGACCTCGCCGAGCCCGATGCGGGCGCCGTCGGGTGCGGGGGCGCTCGCGCTGAGCACGACCTCGTCGCCGTCGTCGAGGAACGTCCGGGTCGAACCGTCGGCCAGGACGAGTGGTTCCGTGCCGCCCCACGCGAGCTCCAGCAAGGAGCCCCGCTCGCGCAGGCCGACGCCGCTCACCGTGCCGGATGCGAACAGGTCGCCAGGACGGACGCTGGCGCCGTTGACGGTCAGGTGCGCGAGCATCTGCGCCGGCGTCCAGTACATGCCGGCGAACCGGGGGGTGCTGATCAGCTCGCCGTTGAGCCGTACGTCGAGGTCGATGTCGAGCCCCCATGGATCCGACGTGTCGTCCAGGTAGGGCAGCGGAGCCGGATCACGTCGTGGCCCCGGCACCCGGGCGGCTGTCAGCGCCTCCAGCGGCGTGATCCACGCCGATACCGACGTCGCGAAAGACTTGCCGAGAAACGGCCCGAGCGGGACGTACTCCCACGCCTGGATGTCTCGCGCCGACCAGTCGTTGACCAGGCAGACGCCGAAGACGTGGTCGGCGAACGCGGCAAGCGGCACCGGGTCGCCGAGCGTCGACCCGGACCCGACCACGAAGCCCACCTCGGCCTCGAGATCCAGCCGCCGGGACGGGCCGAAGACGACCGAGCCGTCGGCGTCGCGGGCCTGCCCGGCGGGACGGCGGACATCCGTGCCGCTGACCACCACGGTGCCGGACCGGCCGTGGTAGCCGATCGGCAGGTGCTTCCAGTTGGGCGTCAGGGGCTCCTGGCCGGGCCGGAAGATCCGCCCGACGTTCGTCGCATGCTGCTCGGAGGCGTAGAAGTCCACGTAGTCGCCGACCGTGAACGGCAGCAGCAGCTCTAGGCCGCCGAGCGGCATGAGCAGTGCCTCGACGGCCAGGCGGTACGCCTCGTCGCTGAGCCAGGACGTAGCCAGCGAGCGCACGGCGGTCCACGCCGGACGGCCGGCCGCGAGAAACCGGTCGAGCGACCCGTCGGCGAACACAGCGGCGTACTCAGTTGCCAGGGCCTCGGTCGCCTGCGTCAACGACAAGGCGTGGTCGCCGATGCGCACCGCGGCATGACGACGGCCGGCCGAGTCGGCGAACGATCCGTAGGGCAGGTTGCCCAGCCCGAACGGATGATCCGGGCCGAGCTCCAGCCACGTCACGGCACGCTCACCAACCCCATTCCCAGCAAGTCGTCGATCGGTTCGGAGATGCTGCAGGTGCCGAACGAGCTGAACAGCGCGCGGGTCGCCAGCACGTCGGCGGGCGTGAGATCGGCGATCCGGTAGGCGAGGGCATGCGGGTCACGCTCGGCCAGCAGCGCCGCCGTCGCACCAGGGCTGCCCGTCGCGGCCGCGACCCGGGCAGCGAGCGCGATGTTGAGGAAGCCGTGATGCTCGAACAGCGTTGCCGGGTCGCGCTGCCGGACCGCGTGATGCAGGCCCGCAGTGCACTTGAACGCGAGGCGCTCGGCGGCGCACAGCACGATCGGCTTGGCGAGGTTCTCCTCGGTCTGGAACGCCTCGATCGTCGTGCCGCCGGTGCGCAGTTTCAGGCGCACGCCGGTCGGCGCCAGATCGTGCACGTAGTGCTCGTTGACTCTCTGCACGGGGATCTCCAGGTACACCAGGCGGTCCTCGGCGAGCAGCGGCGTGAGCTGCCGTAGCGCGTCAGGCAGGTCGTGAACGCCGAGCGGGATCTCGATCGCCGCCAGGTTCACGTGCGCGCAGCTGCCGGCCCAGTCGAGCGCCCGGCGCAGGCCGTCGAATCCGTCGACGACCACCATCGACACGTCGACGCGATCGATGCCGCGACGGGCGACGAGAGCGTCGACGGTGGTGATCCGGGCCGCGGAACATACGAACGGCCCGATCATGTCGGCGTACCAGGCCGCTCGGTGGGTGAGGTGACCGACGACCGCCGACTGCACCGGCTCGTCCTGCGGCGGGAACATGGACGCGTCGTCGAACAGGCCGGTGAACAGCCCGGGTACGTGGGCGCCGATCATGGTGCGCGGCCTCCCGTCCAGGACCACGCGTACGCACCGTCGTCCGCGGCGCGGCCGCCCTCGCCCAGTTCGAGCGGTCGGAACGTGTCGACCATGACCGCGAGCTCGTCGAAGAACTGCACGCCGATGCTGCGCTCGTACGCGCCGGGTTGCGGGCCGTGCGAGTGCCCGCCCGGGTGTAGCGAGATGGAGCCCTGGCCGATGCCCGATCCCTTGCGCGCCTCGTAGTCGCCGCCGCAGTAGAACATCACCTCGTCGCTGTCGACGTTGGAGTGGTAGTACGGCACCGGGATCGACAGCGGGTGATAGTCGACCTTGCGCGGGACGAAGTTGCAGATGACGAAGTTCTGCCCCTCGAAGACCTGGTGCGCCGGCGGCGGCTGGTGCACCTTGCCGGTGATCGGCATGAAGTCGGCGACGTTGAAGACGTACGGGTAAAGGCAGCCGTCCCAGCCGACGACGTCGAACGGATGCTTGGGGTAGACGTAGACGGTGCCCGCGATGCTGCCCGGCCCGCTGCCGCGGTGTTTCAGGTACACCTCGACGTTGTCCTCGTCGACGACCTCGGGCTCGCCGGGACCGCGCAGGTCGCGCTCGCAGTACGGCGAGTGTTCGAGCAGCTGGCCGTAGCGCGAGAGGTACTTGCGGGCTGGGGTGATGTGACTGTTCGCCTCGATGCAGTACGTGCGCAGCGGTTCGTCGCCGGCCGGCAGCCAGCGGTGCGTGGTGGACCGCGGCAGCATGACGTAGTCGCCCTGCCTGGCGTCGACGTGCCCGAACACGGTCTCGACCCTGGCGGCGCCCGACTCGACGTACACGCACTCGTCGCCGATGGCATTGCGGTACAGCGGCGACGGGCGGCGGGCCACCGCGTAGGAGATTCGCACGTCGGCGTTGCCGAGGACGAGCCGGCGTCCGGTCACGACATCGACGTCGGCGGCCGTGCCGTCGAATAGGTCGTGCAGCCGCAGGTGGCGCGCGAGCAGCGGCTGGTTCGGAGTTGTGGCGAGATCGGGCAGCTGCCAGGGCCGCGCGTCGACGATCGCCGACGGGATCTCGCGATGGTAGAGAAGCGACGAATCGGCCGAGAAGCCCTCCTCGCCCATCAGCTCCTCGTAGTACAAGCGGCCGTCGGGCGCACGATGCTGCGTGTGCCGCTTCGGCGGCACGCTGCCCCGCTGCCGGTAGTACGCCATCACCCGTCCTTCCGCCGCAGCTGAACCGCTCCGCCTCGATCTATACCGCGCGCCCCATCGTGGCGCACCCGGATTACGTAATGGGGACGACTGGGCCGCGAATCACTCAGGACGGTACGTTGCGCGCCATGGAACCGGCCAGCACCGTCGCGGACTCCGGCGGCGTCGTGTTCCGGCTGCCCGGCGCCGAGCACGCGGCCACCGAGGCCCGTCTGTGGCTGGATCTGGAGCACCACGTGGATCCGACGCCGATGCGGTGCGTGGACGGCGGCTGGGAACTGGCGATCACCCGCCCGCCGGTACGGCGGGTCGAGTACCTGTACGCGCTGACCCTCCCCGACGGGTCACAGGAGATGGTGTGCGACCCGACGAACCCGAAGCGGGTCATGACGGCGTTCGGAGAGCACTCGGTCGTCGAGTTCCCCGACTATCGCCCGCCGGCCTGGCTGACCGCCGACGCCGAGGCCGGCCGGACCACCTCGCTCGTCGTCCGCGCGCTCGACCTGCGCCGGCCCTTGCCGATCACCGTCTGGACGCCCGACGGATGCCACGACGGCGCGCGCCTGCCGCTGCTGCTCGTTCATGACGGCCCGGAGTTCGACCGGCTCGCCTCGTTCACCAGGTTCAGCGCCGCGATGATCGCCACCGGCCGGCTGCCCGCACACCGCGTGGCGCTGCTCGGCCCGGGCGACCGCAACCGGTGGTACGCGGCGTCGCCGAGCTACGCACGAGCCCTGAACCGCCTCGCGCTGCCGGCGATCCGCGGCGCCGTCGCCGTCGACGGTGCGCTGGTGCTTGCCGGCGCGAGCCTCGGGGCGCTCGCTGCCCTGCATGCGGCCTTCACCCAGCCGGACACCGCGGGCGCGCTGTTCCTGCAGTCAGGCAGCTTCTTCCGTCCCGACCTCGACGCGCAGGAGCGCTCTTTTACCGGCTTCGCTGCCGTAACGGAATTCGTCGAGAGCGTCGAGGCAGCCGACGAGGCGGCACCGGCCCTGCGCATTGGCATGACGTGCGGCGCCGCCGAGGAGAACCTGGCCAACAACCGGGCGATGGCGCGCACGCTGGCCCGGCTGGGCCACGAGGTGACGTTCACCGAAGTGCCTGACGCGCACACCTACGTCGGCTGGCGAGACGCGCTCGACCCGCACCTGGTCGACGTCCTGGCCGAGGCATGGCGCCGATGAGGCGGGAGACGTCGGAGATCGGCGGGGGCGGCACGGTGATCAGCTACGGCCACTGGGGGCGTCCCGTCCTGGTGTTCCCGTCCGAGCAGGGCCGGGCCTACGACTACGAGAACAACGGCATGGTGGACGCAGTCGCCGACCTGATCGACGGCGGGCGGGTGAAGCTGTACTGCGTCGACTCGTTCGACGCGCAGACCTGGTCGCGCGCCGAACTCCCGCTCGAGGAGCGCGCCCGTCGGCACGGGGCGTACGAGTCGTGGATCGTCGACCACGTCGTGCCGTTCGTGCACGCCGACTGCGGCGGTCCGAGCGACATCGCGACGACCGGCTGCAGCCTCGGCGCGTTCCACGCGGTCAACTTCGCGCTCAAGCGCGCCGACTTGTTCCCGCTCGCGATCGGGCTGTCCGGTAACTACGACGCCTCGGCCTGGAACGCGTGGGGCGAGCGCGGCGACGCGACCTACTTCAACAACCCGGTCGACTACGTCGAGCACCTCGGCGGTGATCACCTGGACTGGCTGCGCTCGAGGCTGGCCATCGTGCTCGTCGTCGGGCAGGGCGCGTGGGAGACGCACCCGACCGGTGCACTGCCGTCGACCCGCCAGCTCGCGGGGCAGCTGCAGGGCAAGGGCATTCGCTGCGAGCTCGACCTGTGGGGGCACGACGTCGCGCACGACTGGCCCTGGTGGCAACGCCAGCTGGCCCATCACCTGCCCAGGTTCTGCTGAGCCTCGACAGGCCGCGGTCGACCCGGCTAGCGTCCGAATCATGGCGGGGGAGCAGCGAGCGATCGAGCACCTGGTGGGCCTGCTGCTGGGTACCGAGGACGACTGGCCCAGGGTCTACGAGTCGCTGCTGGGCAAGGTCGGCCCGGTGCGTGACGCCGCCGGACGCGACCACGTCTTCGCCGCCGAGCGGCTGACCATCGAGCCGTTCTCGCTGCGCGCCAAGCCCCGGACCGGGCTGATCATCGACCGGCTCGCGTACTGGTACTACCACCCGCGCGAATGGCTCAAGAAGGTCGCGCTGATGGACGACGTGTATCTGCTCAACTCGCCGTTCACGTTCCAGTCGATGGAGAAGCACGCCGCGTACTGCGCGATGATGCGACTCGGCCTGAAGGTGCCCGAGACCGTCCTCGTCCCGTACAAGAACCCGCTGGACAACGCGCGGTACGCGTACACGTCGGCGCAGTACAACCGTCCCTTCGACTTGGACGCGATCGCGGCCGAGATCGGGTACCCGCTCTACATGAAGCCGTACGACGGCGGGGCGTGGCGGGGAGTCTCGCGAATCCGCGACGTGGCCGAGCTGCATCGCGCGTACGACCAGTCTGGCGAGATGCTCATGCACCTCCAGGCCGCCGTCGACGGGTTCGACGTGTTCGCGCGCGCCCTGTCGATCGGCGCCGAGACGATGGTGATGCGCTTCGATCCGGACGCGCCGATGCATGAGCGGTACCGGGTCGAGCACGAGTTCCTCGACGCGGCCGCCGGCGACGAGGTCGTGACGATCTCGCGGACGGTCAACGCGTTCTTCCGGTGGGAGTTCAACTCGTGCGAGGTACTCGTCAAGGACGGCGAGGTCTACCCGATCGACTACGCCAACGCGTGCCCGGACGTCGCCGTCACGTCACTGCACTACTACTTCCCGTGGGCGATCCGGGCGCTGGTGAAGTGGACCGTGTTCTGCCTGGTCACCGGCCGCCGTCCCCGGCTCGACCTCGACACCCGGGCGTACTTCGAGATAGCCGACCGCGACGACCTCGACTACGAGCACAAGCTCGCCGCGTACCGCCGGCTGTCCGACGCCTACTTCGATATCGAGCGGTACCGGGACTTCTGCGACCGGCACCTCGCTGGGCTCGACGAGCAGGTGCTCGACTGGATGAGCGGCCCGCACTTCTTCCGCGTCCTGCTCGACACCGTCCGTGCCACCTACCCCGCGCACGAGCAGGATCGGTTCCTGGACCACTTCCGCGGACTGGTCGGCATGTGGATCACCGACGAGACCAAGCGCCTGCGGGCGCCCTAGCTGCGTTCACCGATCGGCACGAACGCGCGCTCGGTGGGGCCGGTGTAGAGCTGACGCGGGCGGCCGATCTTCGTGTCCGGGTCGTTGATCATCTCGTGCCACTGGGCGATCCACCCGGGAAGCCGGCCGATGGCGAACAGCACCGTGAACATCTTGGTCGGGAAGCCCATCGCCCGGTACAGCAGGCCCGTGTAGAAGTCGACGTTCGGGTACAGCTTGCGCGAGATGAAGTAGTCGTCGGACAGCGCGACGCCTTCGAGCTCGACGGCGATGTCGAGCAGGTCGTCGCGCTTGCCGAGCGCAGAGAGAACCTCGTCGGCTGCCTGCTTGATGATCGTCGCGCGGGGGTCGTAGTGCTTGTAGACGCGGTGCCCGAAGCCCATCAGCCGCACGCCCGGCTCCTTGTCCTTCACCCGCTGCACGAAGCTCGCCACGTCGCCGTGATCACGCCGGATCCCGACGAGCATCTCGAGCACGGCCTGGTTGGCGCCGCCGTGCAGCGGCCCGAACAGGGCGTTGATGCCGGCCGACACTGAGGCGAACAGGTTGGCGTGCGACGAGCCGACGAGGCGGACCGTCGACGTCGAGCAGTTCTGCTCGTGGTCGGCGTGCAGGATGAAGAGCAGGTCCAGCGCGCGCACGATCACCGGATCGAGGTCGTATGGCTCGGCCGGGAAGCCGAACGTCATCCGCAGGAAGTTCTCGACGAGGCCGAGCGAGTTGTCCGGGTAGAGGAACGGCTGGCCGACCGACTTCTTGTACGCGTAGGCGGCAATCGTCGGCAGCTTGGCGAGCAGCCGGACGATGGACAGCTCGACCTGGTCGTCGTCGAACGGGTTGAGTGCATCCTGGTAGAAGGTCGACAGGGCCGAGACCGCCGAGGACAGCACCGGCATCGGGTGCGCGTCGCGGGGGAAGCCGTCGAAGAAGCGCGTGAGATCCTCATGCAGCAGGGTGTGCCGCCGGATGCGGTCGGTGAATGCGCTGAGCTGGTCGGCAGTCGGCAGCTCGCCGTAGATGAGCAGGTAGCTGACCTCGATGAACGACGAGCCCGCCGCGAGCTCGTCGATCGGGTAGCCGCGGTAGCGCAGGATGCCCGCGTCGCCGTCGATGTAGGTGATCGCGGACGTGCATGCGGCCGTGTTCGCGAAGCCGGGGTCGTAGGTGACCAGCCCCGTCTTGGCGAGCAGCGGGGAGATGTCGGCGCCGGGCGCACCCTCTGTGGTAGGCACGAGGCGCAGTTCGAGATCGTCCCTGCCGGGATGGCGCAGGGCTACGGATTCGGGCATCTGGACGGCTGTGTCCGTCATCGGTGGCCCCTCTCTTTCGGCGGTGCCTCCGACAGTACTTCGCGAAATGTCGCCCTAGCCGTCCTTCGCGCGAGGTGTGAGATTCTGCAAGCGGACCTGGGCGCGGGCGATGAGCCGCGACTGCTCGTCAACGATCTCCACCAGCCACAGTTGTTGGCTGCGCCCGCGGTGGATCGGGGTCGCCGTCGCGTTCAGCGTGCCCCCACGGACGGCGCGCAGGAAGTCCGTCTGGTTGGAGACGCCAACGACGTGGCCGCGCTCGGCGAACCAGAGCGACGCGCCGATACTGGCCGCCGTCTCGGCCGCGGCGCAGTACACGCCGCCATGCACGATCGCGTCCGGCTGCAAGTGATCGGGGCTGACCTGCCACGAGAGCCGGACCATGTCCGGGGACGCCTCGACGACGTCGAGGCCGAGCAGCTTGATCAGACCGACTTCGAGAGGGTTCGACACGGACTCGAACCTAATGCCGTCGGCGCCGGCCGTCCGTCTACCCTCGTTCATCGTGAGTGCGCCCTGCCAGATCCTGCTCGTCTGCGGCAGCCTGCGCGAGGCGTCGACGAATGCGGCGGCGTTGCGGACCATCGTTGCCGCGCCCGTTGCCGGCGTCACCGCAAGTCTGTTCGACGGCCTGGCGCTGCTGCCGCATTTCAATCCGGACGACGACGCCGCGCCGCTACCCACTTCAGTCGCGGACCTGCGGGCACGTATCGCTGCCGCGGACGCCATCTTGTTCTCCACCCCCGAGTACGCCGGCGCGTTGCCCGGCTCGTTGAAGAACCTGCTCGACTGGACGATCGGCGGTGGCGAGATCTACCAGAAGCCGGTGGCCTGGATCAACGTGTCGACCATGCCGACCGGAGCCGCAGGCGCCCACGCGTCCCTTCGGACAGTGCTCGGCTATGCCGGCACGCGGATCATCGACGCCGCGTGCGCGCAGATCCCGGTGGCGCGGCATGCCGTCGGCGACGACGGGCTGATCCACGACGACGCCCTGCGCCGCGAGATCGCTGCCGCCGTTGCCGCACTCCGAGACGGCGCGGACCGCTAGTCAATACATCGGATGTCTCGTCATCCAGCGGTGCGATAAGGGCCTACTCACGTCTCAACACGTCCGAGCGCCGAGCCCAAATCAGGCTTCATATGAAATCAGCCGGTGACGCCCGGACAACATATGTGAAGTCGTGAGAGTGCGGGCAGGCGACTCGGCACACGACCAATCAGGACCGCACATGAATCACCAGGTCCGGAATCGGCCCGATGTCTTGACTCATCCGATCTCTAGTGTTTGTCTGACCGCGACACGCTCGCTGGAGGCGGAGCCGCTATCGGCCATCGGGATCGGTGCGGCTCGGTTCGGGGGCAGCGGCGCCGTGCACGGCGTAGAGGAGCCTCCATGCGAACGAAGCAGCCCGCCATTCTTGCCATCGGCACGCTGCTGTGCCTGGGCGTGACGCCGGCTCCGGCAACCGCGACACCGACGCAGCCGTGGCTCGACGCGTCGCAGTCGCCGGAGAAGCGCGCCGCCGAGCTGGTCGCGCAGATGACACTCGACGAGAAGATCACCGAGTTGCACGGCATCCAGAACTCCGAGCACCGCCGCTTCGTCCCGGGCATCGACCGCCTGTCCATCCCGCCGCTCGTCATCACCAACGGCCCGGCCGGTGTCGGCCCGGGCGACGATCCGCAGCAGCCGCCCGCAACTGCCTTGCCCGCGCCGATCTCGCTGGCGGCATCGTTCGACCGCTCGCTCGCCGAGCAGTACGGAGTGATCACCGGCGCCGAGACGCGCGACCTTGCCGAGAGCCTGCTGGAGGGTCCCGACATCAACATGGCCCGCGTCCCGGTCAACGGCCGCACGTTCGAGGGCTACGGCGAGGACCCGTACCTGGCCGGGCAGTTGTCGGTGGCCAACATCGACGGCATCCAGAGCCAGGGCATCATCGCCGAGGTCAAGCACTACGCGGCGAACAACCAGGAAGCGAACCGGTTCGCCGTGAACGAGGTGATCGACGACCGGACCCTGCACGAGATCTACCTGCCGCACTTCGAGGCGTCGGTCAAGGACGGGCATGCCGGCACGGTGATGTGCGCGTACCCCAAGGTCAACGGCACCTTTGCGTGTGAGAACGACCCGTTGCTCAAGACGGTGCTGCGCGGGCAGTGGGGCTTCGACGGCTTCGTGCAGTCGGACTTCGGCGCAGCGCACAGCACGGTGGCCTCGGCCGAGGCGGGCATGGACCTGGAGATGCCGACTGGGCCCTTCTATGGCGACGCCATGAAGCAGGCCGTCCTCGCCGGGCAGGTGAGCATGCAGACCATCGACACGCTGCTGATCCGCCGGTTCACCGTCATGATGCGGTTCGGCCTGTTCGACCGCCCGCTCACCAAGTCGCCGATCCCGGTCGAGGCCGACGGCGCATTCTCCCGCTCGGCCGCCGAGGACGGCACGGTGCTGCTGAAGAACGATTCCGGCCAGCTGCCGCTTGACGCGTCCGCGCTGCATTCGGTCGCGGTGATCGGGCCGTACGCCGGAGCAGCGAAGACGGGCGGCGGGGGCAGCTCGCACGTCGTGCCCGAGTACACGGTTAGCCCGGTCGACGGCATCAAGAGCCGGGTTGGCCCGGACGTGACCGTGTCCTACAACGACGGCAGCGATGCCGCCGCGGCGGCCGCGGTCGCGCAGTCCGCCGACGTCGCGATCGTGATGGTCGGCGACAACGAGACCGAGGGCAGCGACCGGTCGAGCCTTGCCCTGTCCGGCAACCAAGACCAGCTCGTCGAGTCGGTCGCTCGGGCCAACCCGCACACGATCGTGGTGGCCAAGAGCGGCGGGCCGATCCTGATGCCGTGGGCCGGGCAGGTCCCGGCGATCGTCGAGGCGTGGTACCCCGGCGAGGAGGACGGGAACGCGGTGGCCGCCGTGCTGTTCGGCGACGCCAACCCGTCCGGCAAGCTGCCGATCTCGTTCCCGAAGGCCGACGGCGACGTCCCGGCGCACACGCCCGAGCAGTACCCGGGCGTCAACGGGACCGCCACGTACTCCGAGGGCTTGCAGATCGGCTACCGGTGGTACGACGCGCAGAACATCGCCCCGCTGTTCCCGTTCGGGTACGGCCTGTCCTATACGACATTCGCGTTCAGCCACCTCACCGTGTCGCCGGTGCTGGTCCCGGGCGGCAACGTCAGCGCCAGCGTCGACGTCACGAACACGGGTTCGCGGGCTGGCGCGGATGTCGCCCAGGTGTACGTCGCGCAGCCCGCGTCCACCGGTGAACCGCCGAAACAACTCGTCGGGTTCCAGAAGGTCGAGCTGGCACCGGGGCAGACGAAGCACCTCACCTTCACGCTGGGCCAGCGAGCGTTCTCGACGTGGAACTCCGCCGCACAACAGTGGTGGACGGCTGACGGCCAGTACGGCGTCTACGTCGGCGACTCGTCGCGCAGCCTGCCGCTGCACGGCTCCGTCGCGATCGACCAGACGTTCGGCACCCAGTCCCTCGGCGTCAGCGCACCGCACCTCGCGGTGAGCGGCTCGACGGTTCCGGTCACGACGACGTTCACCAACACCGGCGACTTCGCGATCGGCAACGTGGCGGTCTCGCTGAGCGCTCCGTCCGGCTGGACCGCACAGGCCACGAGCCCGGCGTCGTTCGACACCGTCGCCCCGCGCTCGTCGGTGCACACCACGTGGCAGGTCGGCGTGCCGGCGTCCGCAACACCGGGACGCTTCGCCCTGAACGCTTCCGCGACATACCACAACAGCGCGGGCTCCGCCACGGCGAAGGGCACTGCCGAAGTCAACGTGCCGTTCGCGTCGCTGGCCGCGGCGTTCGACAACACCGGAGTCACCGACGACGCCAACCCGGCCGCGGGCGCGTTCGCCAGCAGCGGCAAGACGTACTCGGCGCAGGCGCTCGCCGCGGTCGGCGTCGCCTCGGGCGCGCTGAGCTACGGCGGGACGACGTTCACCTGGCCGGCCGTGGGTCATCCCGACAACGTCGAGGCGAACGGGCAGGTCGTCGGCGCCAGCGGATCGGGTAGCAAGCTTGCTTTCCTGGGCGCGTCCACGAACGGCACTCAGGGCGGCGCAGGCACGATCTACTACGCCGACGGCAGCAGCCAGCCGTTCACGCTGTCGTTCTCCGACTGGTGGGTGCCTGACGCCGACGACCAGGTCGTCGCGACAGCGGCCTACATCAACCAGCCGACCGGCCGCTTCGACCACACCGGCAGCGTCTACTTCGCGTCGGTCCCGCTGCAGGCAGGCAAGACGGTCGAGGCCGTCGCGCTGCCCACCACGGGTGTATCGCCCGGCCCGGGCATGCATGTCTTCGCGATGGAGGTGACCTCATGAAACGGCACGTGCTTGCCTGCATCGTGCTCGCCGCGTCGGCGATCACCCCGGTTGCGACCGCTGCGGCGGCACCCGCTGACTGTGGCGCCTGGATGGACCCGAGCCGCGCACCCGATGACCGGGCGGACCTCGTCCTTGCGCAGATGACGCTGGACGAGAAGGTCGCCATGACACACGCGGTCTCCAACAGCGCGCACATGCGCGAGGTGCCCGCGATCCCGCGGCTGTGCATACCGTCGCTGCTGCTGAACAACGGCTCGGCGGGCGTCGGCTCCGGCGGCCCGTTGCAGCCGAATTCGACCGCGCTGCCGGCGCCGCTCGGCCTGGCGGCGTCGTTCGATCCGAGCGTCGCCCGCGCGTACGGGACGGCCGAGGGCCGGGAGACCCGCAACGTCGGCCGTAACGACATGGAGGGCCCGGACATCAACATCGCCCGGACGCCGCTCAACGGCCGCACGTTCGAGGCGTACGGCGAGGACCCGTACCTGGCCGGGCAGATCGCGGCGGGCAACGTCGCGGGCATCCAGTCGCAGGGCGTCATTGCCACGCCGAAGCACTACCTGGCGAACAACCAGGAGACCGACCGCACGACGATCGACGAGATCATCGACGACCGGACGGTGCACGAGATCTACCTGCCGGCGTTCGAGGCCGCGGTGAAGCAGGGCCACGCCGGCTCGGTGATGTGCGCCAAGAACCAGGTCAACGACTCGTTCTCCTGCGAACAGCAGGCGCTGACCCAGGGCGTGCTCAAGGACGACTGGGGTTTCGGCGGGTTCGTCGTCTCGGACTTCTCGTCCTGCCACAACACGGTGCGCTGCGCCAGCGGCGGCATGGATCTCGAGCTGCCATCCGGCACGTTCTACGGCGACGCGCTGGCGGCCGCGGTGCGGTCCAGCCAGGTGAGCATGGCCAGCCTCGACGACCACGTGCATCGCGTCCTGGCGACCATGTTCCGGTTCGGTCTGTTCGATCGTCCGCAATCCACGTCGCCGATCGACGCAGCGCGTGACGGGGCCACTGCCCGCGCGGCCGCCGAGGCGGGCACGGTACTGCTGAAGAACGCAGGCGGCGTCCTGCCGCTGGCCGGCGACCACTCCATCGCGCTGATCGGGCCTGGCGCGGGTCGCGCCGTGACCGGCGGCGGGGGGAGCCCGGGTGTCGCCCCGCTGTACTCGGTCAGCCCGCTGGACGCGATCAGCCGGCGCGGCGTCCCGGTGAACTACGCGCAGGGCATGGGCCCGGTCGACCTCGGCCCGCAGCCCGCGTTGCCGCCGTCGGCAGTGACCGCCGAGGACGGCACCGACGGGTGGACCGCCCGGTACTACGCCAACACAACGTGGTCCGGTGACCCGGCGCTCACTCGCACCGAGCCGAACGTCGACATGGACCCGAGCGGCGGTGTCCCGGCGCCCGGCCTGCCGCGCAACGGCTGGTCGATCCGCTGGACCGGCACGTTCACCGTGCCCGCCACCGGCGACTACACCTTCCACCTCACCAACCACGCCCGCGCCGGCCTATACCTGGACGGGACGCGAATCATCAACAACGGCGGGGGATTCCCGGGCGTGACCGCCTCGACCACGGTGCACCTCGACGCGGGCACGCAGCACGCGATCCGCGTCGACTGGGCCAAGCCGGACGGCCAGGCGATGATCGAGCTTGCCTGGACGCCACCCGCCGATACGCCGAACGTCGAGATCCAGCAGGCGGTGCAGGCGGCGCAGCAGTCCGACGTGGCCGTGGTGTTCGCCAGCAACAAGGACACCGAAGGCATCGACCGCCCCGACCTCGGCCTGCCCGGCTACCAGGACCAGCTGATCTCCGCGGTGGCTGCGGCCAACCCGCGCACGGTCGTCGTGCTCGACACGGGCAGCCCGGTGCTCATGCCGTGGCTGGACCAGGTCGCCGGCGTGCTCGAGGCGTGGTAGCCCGGCGAGGAGGACGGCAACGCGGCCGCCGCGGTGCTGTTCGGCGAGACCGACCCGTCCGGGCGGCTGCCGATCACGTTCCCGAGGAGCCTCGCCGACACCCCAGCCAGCACGCCGGCCCAGTACCCCGGCGTGAACGGGGTCGCGACGTACTCCGAGGGACTCGACGTCGGGTACCGGCACTACGACGCGAACGGCGTCGAGCCGCTGTTCCCGTTCGGGTACGGCCTGTCGTACACGACGTTCCGGCTCGACAACCTCGGGGCGACGCCCGGCGCGACCGTCGCCGTCGATGTCACGAACACGGGTGCACGCACCGGCACGCAGGTCGTGCAGGTGTATGTCGGCGGCGCGGACGGCTCCGGGGTGATCAGTCCTGGACAGCTCGCGCCACCGCGGCGGCTGCAGGGCTTCGCCAAGGTGACGCTGCGGCCCGGCGAGCACCGGCGGGTAGTCGTCGCGCTCGACGCACGCGCGTTCGCGCACTGGGACACGGCATCGCAGTCCTGGCAGGTGGCGGCCGGCTCATACACCGTTTCGGTCGGGACGTCCTCGCGTGACCTGCCGCTGTCGGCGACGGTGCAACGGAGCGCGTCATGACCCTGTCGCGACGTACCTTTCTCCGCGGCGCGGCGGCGGGCGCGCTGGTCGCGTCGTTGCCGGTGTCGGCCGCCTCGGCCTCGGCCGACGCGCCCGCCGGAGCTCGAAGACCGCATGGCGTCACCGGGCGCCTGGCGGGACTTCCTCGCCGGCCAGGACATGGCGTGGACGCGCTTGCCCGCGGCGTTCGGCGAAGCCCCGTTTCTTGGCAACGGCAGCCTGGGCGCGTCGCTCTACAAGCACCCGACGAGGCAGCGCGTGCAGCTCACCCTCGGCGACAGCCGCGTGCACGACCACCAGGACGTTGCCGGTCCGGTCACCAACCTGGGCCAGACCGCGGAGCTGAGCACCGCCGTGTGGGGGCATGCCCGGCTGCCGATCGGCTACCTCACCGTCGAGACCGCGGGCGACGTGACGGGCGTGGCCTTGCGCCTGTCGCTGTGGGACGCCGAGCTCACCGGCACGATCACGACCACCGCCGGCTCGGTCGGGCTGCGGGCGTTCGTGCACGGCACCGACGACCTGCTCGTGGTGGTGCTCGACCCGGATGCGGAGGAGCAGTCCGTTACCTGGTCGTTCACGCCGTACCCGGCGGTCAGCCCGCGAGCCCGGACGAACACGCCGCCGGCCGGGTACCAGCTCAACCCGGACCCCGCACTGACGGTCGACGGCGGCGGCGGCGAGTGCGTCCAGGATCTGGTCGCCGGCGGGCAGACCACCACGGCATGGCGCTTGCGGTCAGATGGCGACGGCACGAGCACGCTCGTCGCGACCGTGGCGCACAGCTACCCGGACGCGACCGCGCAGGCACAGGCCGAGCGCACCGTCGAGAACGGCATCGGGGCGCCGCTGCCGTCGTTGGTCGCGGCGCATCAGCACTGGTGGCACGAGTTCTACCCGCGCAGCTTCGTCTCGTTCGCCGACGCGCGGCTGCAGAGTTTCTAGTGGATCCAGCTCTACAAGATGGCCAGCGCGACCCGGGCCGGACGGCCGGTCATCGGCACCTGCGCCGAGTGGCTCGAACCCACGTCGTGGCCGGCCACCTGGTGGAACCTGAACGTCCAGCTCGAGTATTGGCTGATCCACGCCACGCGGCACCCCGAGCTGGACTCGGTGTCGCGCTCGCTCGACCTCTACCGCGACAACCTCATGCTGAACGTCCCGGACGCCTACCGGGCCGACTCGGCGGCGATCGGCCGCACCACGCAGGAGGACCTGCGCAGCGCGGTCGTCGTCGTGCCGGGGACGATCAGCAAGGCGGCCCTGCCCGAGACCGGCAACCTCACCTGGGTGCTGCACGACGCGTGGCTCGCCTACCGGCACAGCATGGACGACGCCCAGTTGCGGGGCGTGATCTATCCCTTGCTGCGCCGGGCGGTCAACTTCTACCTGCACTTCCTGACCGAGGGCGCTGACGGGCGGTTGCACCTGCCGACGACGTTCTCGCCCGAGTACGCGCTTGCTCCGGACTGCAACTACGACCTCGCGCTCCTGGCGTGGGGTTGCCGGACGCTGCTCGACGCCAGCGACCGGCTCGGCATCGACGACCCGTTGCGTCCACAGTGGACGGACGTGATCCACCGGCTCGTCGACCCGCCGCAGGGCAGCGACGGGTTGTGGATCGGGGCCGGCGTCCCGCTCAGCTCGTCGCACCGGCACTACTCGCACATGCTGTGGTTCTACCCGCTGCACGTGCTCGACGTCGGCGACGCCGCCAACCGGGACCTGCTCGAGCGGTCGCTGGCGCACTGGGTCGGCTTCACGGGCGCGCTGCAGGGCTACACGTTCACCGGCGCGGCGTCGATGAGCGCAATGCTCGGCAACGGCGACCAGGCGCTGACTTACCTGAACACGCTGCTGACCAGTTCGTCCAGGCCAACACGATGTACCGCGAGTCGAGCGGGCCGGTCATCGAGACGCCGCTGTCCGGCGCCCAGTCGCTGCACGACATGCTGTTCACCGGATGGGGCGGCGTGATCCGCGTCTTTCCGGGCGTGCCGTCCTCGTGGCCGGACGTCACCGTGCACGACGTCGCCGTCGAGGGCGCGTTCCTGCTCAGCGCGGTGCGCCGCGGCGGCACGACCCAGTTCGTGCGGATCAAGAGCCTGGCGGGCGAACCGTGCAGGGTGGCCCCCGGCCTGCCCGGCCCGTACGACGTGCGCCGCCTCTCGGTCGGCGTGCCTGCTCCCCCGTGGCGCGACCTCGGCGACGGCACTCTCGAACTCGACCTCGAAGCAGGCGACGACGTCGTGATCACTACGCAGGGCACTTCGCCGCGGCTGCGCATCGATCCGGTCGCCGGCACGGGCAACGGCAACGTCTGGGGCCTGCCCTAGCCGAGCAGGTACCGGTACTGGTCGCAGTAGGTGCTGACGGCCGCGCCGACCAGGTCGTTGGCCGCCTGGCCCGACCCGGCGCGAGACGTCGCGCCAAGGACGTCGACCGCGTCGTGGCCGTCGTCGAAGTCCCGGCACGCCGCGCGACCGAGCGCGACCAGCGTGCCGTCGGCGTCGCCGGCGAGCGCGCCGGTCTCGTCGGCCTGGTGCAGGATGCCGAGGTACCGCGTGTCCGCAGCCGTCAGCGGTGCGGCCGGCGCGGAGCTCTGCGCAGCCGGTGTGGCCGGCGAAGATCCGTCGCCGCCCGAGGTGACGACGACCGCCGTCGTGATGGCCGCTGCTCCGATCAGGATCGCGGCTGCAATCGGCCACGTCTGCAGCAGGCGTCGCCGCGACCGCGTCGGCCCGGTCGGCGATGGGGCCGCGGGCGCCGCCGGCTGAGCGGCAGAGGGCTGCGCTCGCGTCGGGTACGCGGTGGCCGCGGCCGGCGCCGCCCAATACCCCTGACCGGACGACTGCTGCTCGGAGTCCGTCACGGCACCCTCCGTTCTCGACCCCGATTGGCATCTCGACTCTGCCACCCAAGGCAGGGTGGTCGATGTCGGTCATTCGGCCAGAGTTGATGATTGACCGATGACGGACGATCAGCGACCGGTCACCATCGTCACGGGCGGCAGCCGAGGCATCGGAGCGGCGAGCGTCGCACACCTAGCTCGTGCCGGGCACGACATAGCGGTCGGCTATCGAGACGATCAGGCCGCCGCGATTCGGGTCGTCTCGACGGCCACGGCCGAGGGTGTGCGATGTATCGCGATCCGCGCCGACGTCACCCGCGAGGGCGACGTGCAGACCCTGTTCGCGACGGCGGCTGAGCAACTCGGCGCCGTGACCGGCCTGGTCAACAGCGCAGGCCTGACCGGCCACATCGGCGACCTGGCCGAGACGCCGGTCGAGATCATCAGGCTGGTGATCGACGTGAACCTGCTCGGCGCCGTGCTCTGCGCCCGGCGCGCGGCCCAGGTCATGTCCCGGCGGCGCGGTGGTCGCGGCGGCGCGATCGTCAACATCTCCTCCGGTGCTGCCACGCTCGGATCTCCCCACGAGTACGTCCACTACGCGGCCTCGAAGGCTGCGGTCGACACGCTCACGATGGGCCTGGCCAAGGAGCTCGCCGACGACGGGATCCGGGTCAACGCGGTAGCGCCGGGCATCGTGCGCACCACCATCCACGCGGCGGCGGGCCAGCCCGACCGAGCCGACCGCCTCGCGTCGCGAATACCGCTCGGACGAGCCGGCGAACCCGACGAGATCGCGCCGGCCGTCGCCTGGCTGCTCGGCCCGCAGGCCGGCTACGTGACGGGCGCCGTGCTGCGCGTCGCGGGCGGCCTCTAGGTCGGCGGCAAATGCCGACGAACCATGATCAACTGATCAGGCGCTCCGAGACGGCGACGCAGATGATCTATCCGGCAGATGATCACGCTGATACCTTCGGGCTTCGGGCGGTTCGCCGGGAGGGCCTGTGGAACACGCACTTGCTAACAAGAAGTCCCGGGCGCGCGGTACTGCCGAGCCGGCACGCCGGGCCGACGACGCGCCGGCGGCCACTACCGGGCGGCGCCATGCGCAGCCCGGGCTGGCACTTGCCGCGCGCGGATCCGCCAAGGTGCGCAGCACGCAGGTGGCGCCCAGCGCGCAAGCCGGACTGTCCGGAGCAGCCGCCGAGCGCATATCCGTGCTCGCGAAGATCGGGCAGACCAAGGTCGCGGCGAGCGCTTGGTCACAGGGTCACCTCGGTGGCGACTACGGCATCACGCTGCCCGAAGAGCTGCGGATCAGCATCGATGTGAAGCAGGCCGAGGGCAACTGGGTGCCGACCGTCACCGACCTCGACGGCCGGTACTCGATCCAGGCCCGCATCCTGCCGCACCAGGCCGATGTGCCGAATGCCGCGGTTGCCACGGCACTGAACTACCAAGCGATAATCGCCGCGCTCGACTCGCTCGGCGAGCCCGGCGGAACCCACAACCACTACTCGCTCAAGGCCGTCCAGACGCACGAGTCCAGGCATGCCACCCGCATCCTGCAGGCTCTAGAGAACACCAGGGCCCGCATCGAGACCGACGTCGCGGCCGCCGCCATACCGGAGTCGGCGGCACCCGACAAGGGAGCTGCGAAGACGCAGATCGAGGCGTCGCCGGCGTTCCTCGCCATCGCCGACAACAGCGCCCCGCTGGTCGCTACGAACGCCTACAACGCGTGGTTCCACGAACTGTTACGGCTGGTCCAAAACGATCACGACACGCACGGACCATGCCAGGCTGCCGAGGAGTCGATCACCAAGCCGCTCAAGCAGGCGATCGAGGAGCGTGCAGTCGCGCAGCGGTGGGTGGGGGCGAAGCCGCAGGTCACCCTTCCGGTGGGAACGGTGCGAGCGGGCCCGCCCGTCCCGGTCGGAGCTGGCGTGGCGGTCGGCCCCAAGCCGCAGATCACCCTCCCGGTCGGCACCGTCAAGAAGGTCTGGCCGCCGACGGGCTGATCGGCTTGGTCATGTCGTAGGCACCGACCTCGTGCCGTCCGGCAGGTGCACGTCGGCCTGCTCGGTGATCTGGATGCTGCACCTCCGAGCGCAGCACTCCCGGCACGCTCGCGTCGGTTCAGCCGCGGACCGCTCCGCGCAGGGTTGACAACTCCCCAGCTGAACCGGTTTATTATCGTGCAGATCACTAGACCGGTTTAGGGCGGAGGAGTCTGTGCCAGCCCGTCGTCCGACCATCTCGGATGTAGCAAGGCATGCCGGCGTGTCCAAGGGCGCAGTGTCGTTCGCCTTGAACGGTCGCGAGGGCGTGTCGAGCCAGACGCGTGAGCGGATCCTGGACGCGGCCCGCGAGCTCGGCTGGCAGCCGAGTCACCGAGCCCGGTCGCTGTCCGTGTCGAGGGCGTTCGCGTTCGGGCTGGTGCTGGCACGGGCACCCGAGCTGATCGGGGCCGACCCGTTCTTCCCGTCGTTCATCGCGGGCATCGAGACCGTGCTCGCGCCGGCGGGTTACTCGTTGCTGCTGCAGGTCGTCTCCGGGACGGGCGCGGAGGCGGCCGGCTACCGCAAGCTCGCGGGTGAGGGACGCGTCGACGGCGTCTTCGTCATCGATCTGCGCACCGACGACTCCCGGATCGGGCTGCTGTCCGAGCTGAAGCTGCCCGCAGTGACCATGAACCGTCCCGACGTCGCCTCGCCGTTCCCCGCGGTATGTGTGGACGACCAGTCGGGCGTCGCGAATGCCGTCGCGCATCTCGTCGAGCTCGGTCATACCCGCATCGCCCACGTGTCCGGGCCGCTGGAGTTCCTGCACAGCCGCAGCCGTCGCGACGCCTGGGCCGCCGCCCTCAAGCGCGCCGGTGTGCCCAAGGGACCGCTGGTCGCGTCCGACTTCACCGCCGCCGGCGGCTCGAAGGCCACCGCGCGACTGCTCGATCGTGCCGATCCGCCGACCGCGATCGTCTACGCCAACGACGTGATGGCCATTGCCGGTCTCGGTGTGGCGCACAACCGCGGCCTGCGCGTGCCGCGCGACCTGTCGGTCGTCGGCTTCGACGGCACCGAACTCTCGCTGCACGTACATCCGCCGCTCACGACGATCACGACGAATCCGTTCGCTTGGGGCCAGGCAGCCGCCACAATGCTGCTCAGCGTCGCCGGCCGCGCCGACCTGCAGGCCATCGCGGACGTCGATCTCGCGCCAGGCCGCCTCGAGGTCCGCGCTTCGACCGGCAAGCCCCGTCAACGACGAGCGCCGGCGGCGCCGCCCGGCCAGGCCGGTGTCACCCGTGCCAAAAACCCTCCGATCCGCAAGGAGAAGTGATGAAATGAAGTCAGCAGTCGTGCTCGCCGTGTCCGTCACACTGGCGTTGGGCGCGGTGACAGCGTGCGGAGACAGTGGGTCGGGCGGCGGGGGAGCCGCGAAGGCACGCGGCCCGATCAGCATCTGGTACTCGAACAACGCCCAGGAAGTCGCCTGGGGCAAGCAGATGGTCGCCGCTTGGAACAGCGCGCACCCGGACCAGAAGGTGAACGCGCAGGAGGTCCCGGCCGGCAAGTCGTCCGAAGAGGTGATCGGCGCGGCCATCACCGCAGGCAGCGAACCCTGCCTGATCTACAACACGTCGCCCGCCTCCGTACCGACGTTCCAGCAGCAGGGCGGCCTGGTCCCGCTCGACGACTTCGCCGACGGCGCGTCGTACATCCAGGCGCGCACCGGTTCGAAGGCCGACCAGTACAAGTCGCCGGACGGCAAGTTCTACCAGCTGCCGTGGAAATCGAACCCGGTCATGATCTTCTACAACAAGAAGGCATTCGCGAAGGCCGGCATCAGCACGACGGCTCCGCCGCTGAGCACGTACAGCGACATGCTCGCGACTGCGAAGAAGGTCGTCTCGTCCGGCGCGGCGAAGTTCGCGATCTATCCGGCGCCGTCCAGCGAGTTCTTCCAGTCGTGGTTCGACTTCTACCCGCTCTACGCGGCCGCAAGTGGGGGTAAGCAACTCGTCGAGGACAAGAAGGCGACGTTCGACTCGGACGCCGGCAAGGCGGTCGCCGGGTTCTGGCAGCAGATGTACGCGCAGAACCTGGCCGGCAAGGAGACGCACAACGGCGACGCGTTCGCCGACGGGACGGCGGCGATGGCCATCGTCGGACCGTGGGCCATCGCGGTCTACAAGGGCAAGGTCGACTGGGGCGTGGTGCCCGTGCCGACCGAGCAGGGCAGCTCCGGCGATCAGGTGCCGACGTTCAGCGACGCCAAGAACGTCGCCATGTACGCCTCGTGCAAGAACCGGGCGACGGCGTGGGACTTCCTGAAGTTCTCCACCAGCGTCGACCAGGACGGCAAGCTGCTGGACATGACCGGGCAGATGCCGTTGCGGCAGAACCTGGAGCAGCAGTACTCCGCCTACTTCACGGCGAACCCGGACTACAAGACCTTCGCCGCCGAGGCCGCGAACGTCGTCGAGGTTCCGAACGTGCCGAACTCGATCGAGGTCTGGCAGACGTTCCGCGACGCGTGGACGAAGTCCGTGATCTTCGGCAAGCAGGATCCCGCTGAGGCGCTCGCGGGCGCCGCCTCGAAGATCAGCCAGCTCGTCGCGCAGCAGTGACGGCACGCAGTGTCTAGCTCCGCTGTCGCAGCACCGCGCGGTGGGCGGGCGAAGCGGTTGGCGGCCGTCGTTCTCGGTCGCCAACCGATCGGCCTGCTGTTCGGCGCGCCGTACGCGGCGTTCATCGCCGTGGTGTTCGCGTACCCGTTAGGCCTCGCGGTGTGGATGTCGTTCCACCGCTACTTCTTCACGGCGCCCGGTGTCAGCGTGCCCCGCCCGTTCGTCGGGCTGGACAACTACCGGGCCGTCCTGACCGATCCCGCGGTTCGCCAGTCGTTCGTGAACATCCTGGTGTTCCTCGTGATCAACGTGCCGTTGACGGTGGCGCTGTCGCTGTTGCTGGCCACCGCATTGAACGCGGCGATCCCGTTCCGCGCGTTCTTCCGGGTCAGCTACTACGTGCCGTACGTGACGGCAAGCGTCGCCGTCGTGGGCGTCTGGCTGTTCCTGTTCCGGACGGGCGGGCTGGCCGACCACGCGCTCGGACCGCTCGCCCCCAAGCCGTCGTGGTTGGTCAACGAGCACTGGGCGATGCCGTCGATCGCGTTCTACGTCGCCTGGAAGCAGCTCGGGTTCTTCATCCTGCTCTACCTCGCCGCGCTGCAGAACGTGCCGAAGGAGCTGTACGAATCCGCCGCGGTCGACGGCGCGTCGAAGTGGCGCGCGTTCCGTGCGGTGACCATTCCGGGCGTCCGGCCGGCCACGACGCTGGTCACGCTTCTCGCCGTCATCACCGGAGCGAACCTGTTCACCGAGCCCTATCTGCTGACCGGTGGCGGTGGCCCGAACGGCAAGTCGGCCTCACCGGTGCTGCTGATGTACCAGCGAGGCATCGAGCAGAACCACCCGGACCTCGCGGCGGCGATCGGCGTCATCCTCGTCATGGGCGTGCTGCTGATCGTCGGGATTCAACAACTACTGGAACGGCGGGCTCGGATATGACCCAGACGACGCCCGTCCTCGCCGACGTCGCGCCCGTACCTGACGAGCCGGTCGACACCCACCGGCCGGCCCGCCGCGGCATGGCTTGGCGCATCGTTGCCCTGCTGCTCGGTGCCGTGCTGTTCCTGTTCCCGTTCTACTACATGATCATCGGCTCGCTGCAGAGGTCGCCGGACACGTCCGTCGGCGGTGTGCTGCCGCATCCAGGCGACATGACCCTGCACAACTACGCCCAGATCAACGACGCGATTAGCCTGGGTCGGACACTGATCAACTCCGGCATCTTCACCGGCGGCGTGCTCTTCGGCACGGTCGTGTTCGGGGTGCTGGCCGGCTACGCGCTCGCTCAGCTGCACTTTCGCGGGCGCGGCGTGCTGTTCGCGACGATGGTGCTGCTGCAGGTCATCCCGTTCCAGCTGCTGATCATCCCGCTGTACGTGCTGATCGTTCGCAACTACGGGCTGGGCGACTCCTATCTCGGCATGATCGCACCGTTCGCGATCAACTCGACCGCGGTGTTCGTCTTCCGGCAGTACTTCCTGCAGTTGCCGCCAGACCTCTTCAACGCGGCACGCATCGACGGCGCGAGCGAGCTGCGGATCCTGCTCAACATCGCGCTGCCGCTGGTCAAACCCGCTCTACTGACCGCGATGCTGATGACGTTCATCGGTCCGTGGAACGAGTTCCTGTGGCCGTTCCTGGTCACCAAGCAGCACGACAAGCAGCCACTTGCCGTCGCGCTCGCCAACTACATCAGCACCGTCTCGGGCGAGGCGGCCAACCCGTTCGGCGCGATCCTCGCGGGTGCCTGCGTGCTCGCCGCACCGGCCGTCGCCCTGTTCATCGCGTTCCAGCGGCACTTCGTATCGACCAACCTCGGCTCCGGCGTGAAAGGCTGATCGTTGACCCCATCGAGCGCAACCGACGTCCCGTACCGGCTGATCCGGCTCGGCGTGATCATGCGCGCGGACCAGGCAGCCGATCTCGAAGCCGAGGGTGTGCTCAACCCGGCGAGTGGCCGGACGCCGGACGGGCGGCTGTGGCTGCTGCCCCGCCTGGTGGCAGCTGGCAACGTCTCGCAAGTGGGCCTGGCCGAGGTCGTCATCGAGGACGGCCGGCCCACGGGCGTGCGGCGCGACGGCGTCGTACTCGCACCCGACGCGGGCTGGGAGAGATCGCACGAGCACGCCGGTGTCGAGGATCCGCGCACGACGTGGATCGCGAGGCTCGGCCTCCACGTGATGGCCTACGTGGCGTTCGGACCGTTCGGGCCGAAGCCGGCGCTCGCGGTGTCCGACGACCTGCGCAACTGGCGCCGCCTCGGGCCGCTGCAGTTCGACTACCAACCCGACCTCGACACCGACCTGAACCTGTTCTCCAACAAGGACGTCGTGCTGTTCCCCGAACCGGTGCCCGGACCGGACGGCCGGCCCAGCTACGCGCTGCTGCACCGGCCGACCTGGGACCTCGGGTGGATCCAGGGCAAGTCCGAGGATCTCTACCTGCCCGCCGGGCTGGACGAGCCGCGGCCCGGCATCTGGATCTCCTACGCACCTGCCGAGGACGTCGAGCGAGACGTGCGCGCCCTGGCGCGGGTCAGCCAGCACCGCCTCGTCGCGTTGCCCGTCCACGACTTCGAGGCACTCAAGATCGGTGCGGGGCCACCACCGCTGCGGGTCGAGGAGGGCTGGCTGCTGATCCACCACGGTGTGTCCGGCAGCCTCGCCGAGGGCTGGGCGCCGCAGCGCAATGTGCACTACGCGGCCGGGGCGATGCTGCTCGATCCTGCCGACCCGGCGCGCGTACTGGCCCGCACCGCGCAGCCGCTGCTCGAGCCGTCGCTGGATGAGGAACGTGACGGCACGGTTCCCAACGTCGTGTTCCCGACCGCCATCGAGGACATCGACGGCCAGCACTTCGTCTTCTACGGCATGGCCGACTCGGCCATCGGCGTCGCGTTGCTGGAACGCACCCGCTAGCTCACCCACCCTGGAGGCCACCGTGCACCGGTTCCGCAACATCGCCACCGCCCTCGCGGTTGCCGCGAGTCTGATCGTCGCGCCCGTCTCGTCGTCCGCGTCCGTGCCCGCGCCGTTGACGAACCTGGCGCACCTGGACTTCCTCACCGCGTCCGTGGCCCCGCCCGCGCAGGCCGGGCACAGCACGTACCGGCTCGGCAGCGAACCCGCGATCGGCGTGCTGTGGGTGTACGCCGACCGGCAGGCCGACGGCAGCTACCACCGCACGGGTGGTGGCGCCTACGACGCCGCGACCAACACGTTCGGGCAGGGCTCCTACGACGCGGACGACATCTCCCGGGCGGCCGTGGTGTACCTGCGGCACTGGCGCAGCGTCGGCGATGCGCACAGCCGCGACGAGGCGTACGAGCTGCTGCGCGGGCTCACCTACCTGCAAACGGCGTCCGGCCCGAACGCGGGCAACGTCGTGCTGTGGATGCAGCCGGACGGCACGCTGCACCCGAGCCCGACGCCGAAGGACAGCCCGGATCCCTCGGACTCCGGGGCCTCGTACTGGCTGGCGCGTACGGTGTGGGCGCTTGGCGAAGGGTATGCGGCGTTCCGCGACGCCGACCCCGCGTTCGCGGCGTTTCTCGCCGAGCGGCTCGGTCTCGCGGTCGGCGCGCTCGATCGCGAGGTGCTGACGCGGTACGGGCAGTACCTGAACATCGACGGCCTGCGCGTCCCGGCCTGGCTGATCACCGACGGCGCGGACGCCACGTCCGAGGCCGTCCTCGGCCTCTCGGCCTATGTCGCGGCAGGCGGCGCCGGAGCGGCTCGGATCGCGCTCGCGCAGCTGGCCGACGGCATCTCCGCGATGGGCCACGGCGACGCCGCCACCTGGCCCTATGGCGCGGTCCTGCCGTGGGCGCTGTCGCGTTCGGTGTGGCACGCCTGGGGAGCGCAGATGCCCTCGGCGCTGGCCGCGGCGGCGACCGCGCTGCACCGTCCGCAGCTGCTCGTCCCGGCGCGGGCCGATGCCGCGATCTTCACCCCGCACCTGCTCACCGCGGGCGGGCCGGACAACGGCTGGCTGCCCGCGCCCATCGACGGCACCCAGATCGCCTACGGCGTCGACGCCCGGGTCCAAGCGCTGCTGTCGGTGTCGCAGGCAGCGCATTCGGCCGGCCTGCGCCAGGTTGCCGGCATCTCGGCTGGCTGGTTCTTCGGCCAGAACCGGGCCGGCGTGCCCACCTACGACCCGGCGACAGGAGTCACGTTCGACGGCGTCAGCGCGGACGGCACGGTGAACCACAACTCCGGCGCCGAGTCCACGATCCACGGCCTGCTGACCATGGAGGCACTCGACGCCGATCCGGACGTGGCCGCCGTCGCGCAGGCGAGCGCGCACGTCCTCCGGCGCGACGGCCAGCGCACCGTCGAGGCCGAAGCTGCGCAGCTGGCCGGACCGGCCACCAGCGTGCCGGCCGACCCGGTCTGGACGGATGAGTCGCAGTGGAGCGGGGGAACGTACGTCCAGCTCGCCGAGGGCAGCGAGCTGTCGTGGACAGTGGCCGCGGCGGGCCAGCCGCGGCTGGTGCAGGCGATCCTCGACCGGGTTCCCGGTCCTGCCGCGGTGAGCGAGTTCTCGTCCGGCGGCACCCGCCTCGGCGTGGTCGACTACGGCGGTGGCGGCGCGCAGGGTGACTCGCCCGCGCCCGGTGCGCTGCTTCCGGTCACGGCACCGAAGGCCCTGCCGGCCGGCGCCACGTCGCTCACCGCCCGAACCGAGGACGGCGACGGGCGGCTCGACGCGATCCAGCTGACCCCACTGGTATCCACGCTGGTTGTCGACGGTGGCGGTCATGGCGTCGCTCTGCTCAACAGCGTCGCCGGCGTGCCGCGCAGCGTGGTGGTCAGCGTGCCGGGCACCGGCCCGACCACGGCGACCAGCTACGACAGCAGCGGGCAGCTCTGGCGGACGATGACCGGCACCGGTTCGATCACCCTGGACGTGCCACCGGGCGGGTTCGCGATCGCCCGCCGCTAGCCCGGCAGGCGCCGGTTTTATTCGCTTCGTGCGCGCGCTAAGCGTCGTTAATGTCCTGCGCGCTGGTCTGGACTGCCACCGATTAGTTTCCGGCCGCCGGTCCGTCCTATCAGCGAACGGGCTCTCGTCGATGTCGAGATCGCGGAACTGGCTCCGACTACCTGACGAGAACCAAGAAATCCATACGGACCGCGCACACAGGAGATTCACATGAGTGTTTCAAGAACCAGCGACCGCTCGCGGTGGCTCGCGCTGTATGTGCTCTGCGCCGGCATGCTGATGATCGTCTTGGACGCGACGATCGTGAACGTGGCACTGCCGACGATCCAAGACGACCTGGGCTTCTCGCAGAACAACCTGGCCTGGGTGGTGAACGCCTACCTGATCGCGTTCGGCGGCTTACTACTGCTGGCCGGGCGGATGGGCGACCTGATCGGTCAGCGGCGGATCTTCCTGATCGGGCTGACCGTGTTCACCTCGGCCTCGCTGTTGTGCGCAGTCGCGCAGGATCAAGCCGTGCTCGTGGCGGCGCGGTTCGTGCAGGGCGTCGGTGGCGCGCTGACGTCCGCCGTCATCCTCGGCATGATCGTGACGATGTTCCCCGAGCCTCGCGAGCTCGCGAAGGCGATCGGCGTGTACGGCTTCGTGGCGTCGGCCGGTGGTTCGATCGGGCTGCTCGCCGGTGGCGTGCTGACTGCGGCGATCAACTGGCACTGGATCTTCTTCGTCAACCTGCCGGTGGGTGTCGTCACGGGGTTCTTGGCGGTGCGGCTGGTCGAGAACCGTGACGGGATCGGACTGCGCAAGGGTGCCGACGTGCCGGGCGCCACGCTGCTGACCAGCGGGCTGATGCTCGGCGTGTACACGATCCTGCAGGTCGGCGAGAAGGGCTGGGCGTCCGTCCAGACGGTCGGGCTCGGTGCGGTTGCCGTCGCGTTGCTGGCCGCGTTCGTACTGCGCCAGGCGCGCATCGCCAACCCGCTGATGCCGCTGCGCCTGTTCAAGTCGCGCAGCGTCGCAGGGGCGAACGTCGTGCAGGCGCTACTGGTCGCAGGCATGTTCGGGATGTTCTTCCTGGGCGCGCTGTACCTGCAGCAGATCCTCGGCTACGACGCACTCGGCGTGGGCCTGGCGTTCCTGCCGGCCACGATCGTCATGGGCGCGATGTCGCTTCGCTTCTCCGGTCCGGTCGCGGCCCGGTTCGGCACCCAGCACACGCTGGTCGCCAGCCTGGTGTTCATCGGCGCCGGCCTGCTGTTGTTCGCCCGCACGCCGGTGCACGGCGAGTACCTGACCGACGTCATGCCGGCGATGATCCTGATCGGCCTCGGCGCCGGCCTCGGCTTCCCCGCGCTGATGACGCTGGCGATGTCGGGCGCCACGCCGGAGGACTCGGGCATCGCGTCCGGCCTGGTCAACACCACGGTGCAGGTCGGCGGGGCAGTGGGACTGGCCGTGCTCGCCACGTTCGCCGCAGAGCGCACCGATTCCCTCAAGGCGCACGGCGCGGCGGCCGCCGCGGCGCTGAACTCCGGATACCACCTCGCGTACCTGATCGGTGCCGGGCTCGTCGCGGCCGCGATCGTGATCGCGATCGCGGTGCTGCGGCCGAGTGCGCCCGCCGGTGTCGAGCCTCAGCCTGTTGCGGACGAGATCCCGGTGACCACCGATCCCGTGTACGCCGACTAGATCGCAGCGTTGAACGGCCGCGCCGGCGGCCTTGGGCGTCAACGCGTCCTCGCCGAGTTTCGCGGCGACGACCAGGGTGGGCGCGGCGAGCACGTAGCCCAGGAACTCGCGCCGCCGGATACCTGACCTTCCACGCTCGCTCTGCATGGATGATCCCTTCGCTGCGATCGCCGCATTCTGGCCGAATCGTCCCGTCCACGCGAGCCGAGATGCCAGCTAAGTCCAGCTGGCCGAAAGTGCGCGGAGCTTGGCGTTCCGGCCGCTCGTCAATCGGTCCGGCGCTCGCGAACATGGCGGTATGGACGACATCGATGACGCGCGAGCCTGGTGGGGCGTCGGGCTCGCCGTGGCGGCGGTCGGCTGGGGTGCGCAGCAGTTCGCGCCGCTGCTGCTGATGTACCAGGACGAGCTCGATCTGACGACGACCACGATCCAAGCCGTCTTCGGGCTCTACGTGCTCGGGCTCATCCCGGGCCTGCTGCTCGGCGGCCCGGTCTCGGACCGGTACGGCCGGCGCCGGGTCATGGCCCCGACGCTCGCTGCCTCGGTCGTCGCGACCGGGTTGCTGATGCTCGGCGGGACAGGCATCGGCTGGCTGTTCGCCGGACGCCTGGTCGCGGGGGTTGCCAGCGGTGCGGCGTTCAGCTCCGGGGCGGCGTGGATCAAGGAACTGTCCGGTGCGACGGGCGGCGCCCGGCGCGTCACGGTGGCGATGACGGCCGGCTTCGGGCTCGGCCCACTGGTCGCCGGTGTCCTGGCCCAGTGGGCGCGGGCTCCCACGGTGCTGCCCTACGCGCCGCATCTCGTGCTGGCCGCCGTCGCGTTCAGGCCGGTGCTGCGCGCATCGGAGACCCGCCGTCCGGGCCGGCTTACCGGTCTGCGGCAGCAATTTCGCATCCCGGAGATCCGCACACACCGATTCCGCGCAGTGGTGGTGCCGCTCGCGCCGTGGGTGTTCGGGTCGGCCGCGGTCGCACTGGCCTACCTGCCCGGGCTGGTCAGGACTCACCTCGGCGGACATGCCGTCGCATTCAGCGCACTCGTCACGCTGCTCACGGCGGGCGCCGGAATCCTGGTGCAGCCGCTAGCCCGCCGGATGGATGATCCGGTACGCCCGCGCCTGCTGAGCACCGCGCTGGTCATCGTGGTGATCGGCCTGCTCGTCGGCGCAGCGGCCGCGGCGGCCGCGCAGCCGCTGCTCGTCATCGGGGCCGCTGTCGTGCTGGGCGCCGGTTACGGCTGTTGCCAGGTGTGCGGTCTGCTCGAGGTCCAGCGCATGGCGCGGCCCGATCGCCTGGCCGGGCTGACTGCCGCGTACCAGGCGATCTCCTACCTGGGCTTTGCCGCGCCGTTCCCGCTCGCGTGGGCTGCCCGGGCCGTGCCGGCCGCTGATCTGCTGGTCGCCGTGGCCGCGCTCGCCGCCCTTACCCTCGCCTGGACGGCCGCCCAGGCGCGCTCGTTCAGGCCGGGCGGCGTCCGGTACGTCTAGACCGACGCGATTGTGGGTAGGCACTCCAGGAACGGCCTTTGCCACATGGCAGGCTCGTTCCAGGAGGGTGATGAGTGGATGCGCACTGACTACCGATCAGACAAGCACGATCAGGTCGAGCTCCGGGTACCGGCCGACGGCCGGTTCGTCGCGGCCGTGCGTTCACTCGCCACCGCTCTCGGCGCGCAGTGCGACCTGACCGTCGATGAGATCGAAGACCTGCAGATCGCCGTCGACGAGTCGTGCGCGCTGCTGCTGCCACACGTCCAGCACAGCGGCGAGTGGCTTACCGCCCGGTTCACTCTCGCGCCACGCACGGTCGACTTCGTGGCGAGCGTCCCCGCGGCGGCGGCGGCGCCCGATCGGACCGGCTTCCCGTGGGCCGTGCTGTCGGCGGTCGCCGAACGTCTCGAGGTCACCTCGACGGACGGCCAGCTCGCGATCGGATTCACCGTGCGGCGCGAAGCACTTGCCCAGTGAGCTCGGAGACCGTCGACCGGGGTGCCCAGCGTGAGGAAGCGGCCCGGTTACTCGCCCAACTGCACGCACTGCCGGCAGACAGCCCGCAGCGCAAGGCGATGCGCGATCGCTTGGCCGAGATGCATCTGCCACTCGTCGAGTACCTCGCCCGTCGCTTCGCCCGGCGCAGCGTGCCACTGGAGGATCTCGTCCAGGTCGGGTCGATCGGGTTACTGAAGGCGATCGACCGCTTCGATCCGGGCCGCGGCCTGGAGTTCTCGACTTACGCCGCACCGACGATCCTCGGTGAGATCAAGCGATACTTCCGCGACTCGGGCTGGCTGGTGCACGTGCCGCGCCGCGCCCAGGAGTTGCAGACGACTCTCGACACCGCGCGGGCGGAGCTGAGCCAGGAGTTGCGCCGCGCGCCGACCGTCGCCGAGCTGGCGAGCCGGACCGGTGTCGCCGAGGAGCAGGTCATCGAGGCGCTGGACGTCGCCCGCAGCTACAGCGGTGTGCCGC
>WNGR01000071.1_pt1 | contig 109007 bp, 109 predicted proteins | sample 5407581 | NCBI WGS metagenome assembly WNGR01 (sample SAMN13153383, study PRJNA577476) | soil metagenome | isolation source: 80 cm soil or saprolite under Garry oak tree replicate 2 | place: USA:California | collected 2016-06-15
AACCAGCTCTCGGGTTTCGCGGGCATCACCGGCGGCATCATGTCCAGGGCCGAGCCTGTTTACCGGATCCTCGTCAGCGCGGCCGGCTCCGATCCCGACGCAGCCGCTCTGCTGGCCGAGCAGGCGCGGCAACGGGACCAGGGCCAAGAACAGATCGCACGTTCCCTGGCCCGGACCGGCGCGCTACGGCCGGGCCTGCGCGAGCGCGACGCCGCCGACATCATCCACGCGCTCATGTCCCCCGAGGTCTACCGGCTGCTCGTCGGTGACCGAGGCTGGCCGCCCCAGCGGTACGAGCAATGGCTGAAAGACGTTCTCACCGGCCAGCTGTTGCCTCCGCCCACGACCGAAGGCGGGCGCACTGACCCCTAACCGGGCCGAACGACCGGCGAGGCGGAGCCGCCAGGCCTGACTGGGCCGACGTCTCCCAGGACAGGCAACGCTGCGAACAGTGAGGTGAGCAAGATGAGCATGGACGCAAGATCCACTGCCCGGCTGGCGCGCACTGCGGCCACGGCCGGGCGGGCCCGGTTGCGGCGCGGCAGCCTGGCGGTCCTCGTGCTCGTGGTGGTGGAGTACGGGATCGGGATGTATGTCAACGTGTACGTCGCCGTGCCCAGGGCCGACCATGGCGGCAGCCTGGCCAGCGCGATTTCGAACGGGCCGGCGACACTCAGCATCCACGCCGTGATCGGGCTGCTGCTCGGGCTGGGGGCGCTGGGCGTGCTGCTGCAAGCCGTCCTGGCTCGCCAATGGGGTGTCACCGCCTCATCAGCACTAGGCCTGTTCGCGCTTGCCTTTGCCTCGGTCACCGGGACCAGCTTCACCAGCACCGGCGATGCCGCTGACTCCATGGCGATGTCGGTGATGACCGGGGTCGCGCTGCTGTGTTACGCGGCAAACCTATACGTGCTGCGCCCGGTCAGCCGACGCGGGTAAGCCAACCGCGGCGATGCCGAATGGTTCTACGGCTTCCGGCTGGCCATCAAGACCGACCTCGGCCCCCGGATCATCCGCGCCTGAAGCATCGTCCCCGCCGCAGTCAACGAGCGCGAGACCGCCTAGACCTGCTGGAAGCCGGGCCAGTCCCGCGTGACCTGCTGGCAGACAAGGGCTTCAACGGCAAAGCATTCGCCGGACAACTGGCCGCCCAAGGTACTGCGGTGCTCGTCCCGCCCACCAAGGACCAGCGCGCAAGCATGTCGGCGATGCTGCTGGGCGATGCTGCTGAAAGTCATCGCCCAGTGGCGCAACCGCATCGAAGCCAGCTTCGGCGAGATCACCGACCTAAAGGAGCTAGCCCGTCATGGCGCCCACAGCTTCTGGGGCCTGCTGACCCGCACAGCCGCCACCATCGCTGCTCACACCCTGCTGCGCGCCTGCCTCGCCGTAGCATAGATCAACCCACATAACGCGCCTAAGAGGTGGCCCGCGGGGGGGCGACGGGTCCTTAGAGCGGCCCGCGGCGGGACGAGGGGTCCCTGAGAGATGGCTCGCGGCGGGGGGACGGCGCTCGGGGTCCCTGGGGCGGTTGCTGGGCGGTGGCGGATCTGGCAGTTGACGACCTACCTGGGCTGGTTTGGCCTGGGCTTGATTTAGGTGGGCTGGCTGGGGCTGGCCGGGCTGTATCTGTGGGATCGTGTCCGTGGGATTACGCAGCACGGCAGGGTCTCTGGCACAATGACATGGTTACGTCATCCCCAGGTCGGCGGCGCCCTCTCTCGCTCGCTGATCCGGGCCCGTCCGGGGCATGCCGCCGGTCCCCACCTGGCGCGTTCGTCACCGCAGCCGAGCTACATGGGAGAAGACCGATAGCCGTGGCTGTCAAAATCAAGCTCAAGCGCCTGGGAAAGATCCGCGCGCCTTACTACCGGATTGTCGTCGCCGATGCCCGCACCAAGCGGGATGGCAGGGCGATCGAAGAGATTGGCAAATATCACCCAAAGGTCGATCCGTCGTTCATCGAGGTCAACTCCGAGCGTGCCCAGTACTGGCTGTCCGTCGGCGCGCAGCCGACAGACCCGGTCCGCCGGCTGCTCGAGATCACGGGCGACTGGCAGAAGTTCCGGGGCCTTCCAGGGACCGAGGGCACGCTGAAGACCGCTGCCCCGAAGCCCGACAAGAAGGAGACCTTCGCCGCCGCATTGGCGGACACCCTGAAGGACAAGGCCGCCGAGGCCAAGACAGACAAGGGCCGTTCCCGCAAGACATCGGCTGGGGCTGACGGCACCGCCGAGGGCGGGGCTGCGGAGTCGGGGAAGCCGGCCCGGGCAGGCGGCAAGCAGGCGAGCACGGCCAGGGGCAAGGCAAGCGCCAGGGGCGGTTCCGCGGAAGCCAAGTCGGCCACCAAGGAGACCTCGAAGGACGGCGGTGCCGCGGAGGGCAAGCCAGCTCGGGGAGCCTCGAAGGACGGTGCCGCTGCGACGGAGGGCAAGCCCAGCGGGGGCGCCTCGAAGGACGGCGCTGCCGCGCAGGGCAAGTCGGCCAGGGGAGCGTCGACGGACGGCGTCGCCGCGGCTGGCCAATCCGCCAAGGTGACCTCGAAGGACGGCGGTGCGGCCGAAAGTAAGCCGGCCAAGGAGAGCTCAGCGGACGGCGCTGGCGCGGAGGGTAAGTCGGCCAAGGGTGGCTCGAAGCGTGCGGCCGCCGGCTCGGCGGCCAAGGGCAAGTCCGCCGATGCCGAGGCTGACGCGGGACCGGACAGCGAGGCCTGACGTGCTCGAAGAGGCTCTTGATCACCTGGTACGAGGCATCGTGGATCATCCCGATGATGTCCGCGTCGCCAGCCATGGGCTGCGCAGGGGCCGGGTGCTTGAGGTTCGCGTGCATCCCGATGACCTTGGTAAGGTCATCGGTCGCGGCGGGCGGACCGCACGTGCGATCCGCACGGTGATCGGGTCACTCGCGGGCGGACGCTACGTCCGCGTCGACCTGCTGGATGTCGACGAGGTCCGGTAACTGAGTACGCAGCTGGTGGTCGGCCGGATCATCAGGCCGCACGGAGTCAGGGGCGAAGTGTCGGTCGAGGTCCGTACCGACGCTCCGGGAGAACGGTTCGCGGTGGGCTGCGTGCTGGGCACCGACCCACCGGGGGCAGGGCCGCTGACCATCGCTTCCGCCCGGTGGCACACTGCCAACCTGCTCGTGCGTTTCGCCGAAATCGGTGACCGGACCCAGGTGGAGTCCTTGCGCGGTGTGCTGCTCACGGTGGACGCCGCTGGGATCGCGATGCCAGAAGACGAGGACGAGTTTCACGATCATCAGCTGATCGGGCTCGCCGTGGAGACCGTTGCCGGGGAACCCGTTGGGACGGTCAGGGACGTCCTCCATCACGGCCAGGACCTGCTCGTCGTCGAGCCAGCGGCGGGCAGGCAGGGCCGGGCGGAGGTGCTGGTGCCGTTCGTGGCAGCGATCGCGGTCGAGGTGAACCTCGCGGCCGGGAGGCTGGTGATCGACCCGCCGCCCGGCCTGCTCGATCTTGCCTCGGGGGGTTCGGGCGGTTCCGCCGCTTCGGGTAAGGGGCGGGCGCCGTGAGGATCGACATCATCACGATCTTCCCGGAGTACTTCAGCCCGCTGCGCGTCTCGCTGCTTGGCAAGGCAGCCGAGCGCGGCATCATCGAGTTTAGCGTGCATGATCTGCGGGCGTGGGCGCACGACGTTCACCGGACCGTGGATGACTCGCCGTTCGGCGGGGGGCCAGGCATGGTGATGACTCCCGGCCCTTGGGGCGAGGCACTGGACGCGGTACTCGGCGCCTCCTCGCCCCGCGTTGTCCCACCCGGCACCCGGCTGGTGGTTCCGACTCCCTCCGGCATTCCGTTTCGGCAGGAGACGGCGGCCACGTACTCCCGTTTGGGCCATCTTGTTTTCGCGTGTGGGCGGTATGAGGGGATCGACACGCGCGTTATTGACGACGCGAAGGCACGGGTCCCCGTCGATGAGGTCAGCATTGGGGACTACGTGCTCTCCGGCGGTGAGCCAGCAGCCCTCGCGATCATCGACGCGGTGTGCCGGCTGCTGCCGTGCGTGCTAGGCAACGAGGCGTCCACGGCGGATGACTCGTTTGGCGGTGGCACCGGGCCGATGGCAGGCCTGCTGGAAGGGCCGCTCTTCACCAGGCCACGGGTGTGGCGGGGGCGTGAGGTGCCAGCCGTCCTCCTCTCCGGAGATCATGTCGCGATCGCACGCTGGCGGCGGGATGAGGCTCTTCGCCGGACGGCCGCCAGCCGCCCGGATCTCGTGGCGGCACTGCCCGCGGGTGCGCTGGACGAGCGCGACCGGCAGGTGCTCGGTGAGGGCGGTTTTCCGGTCTCCGGCGAAGATATGGCACACTGAATAACCGCCGCCCTGCGGGAATCCTCACCGGGCGGGAGCGCTTCGCCGCGCCAGAAGACCACGACAGTCGCCAACAACCGTCGCCACGTGCCCGCAGGCCTGTGCGCGAGGACTATGAGGAACACCAGTCATGCACACCGTGATCGCAGACCTCGAGCAGGCCCTGATCCGTCCGGACATCCCCGGGTTCCGGCCAGGGGACACGCTACGAGTGCACGTCCGGGTGGTCGAGGGAAGCCGCACCCGGATCCAGGTCTTCCAGGGCGTGGTGATCCGGCGCCAGGGCGGGGGAGCCCGCGAGACCTTCACCGTGCGCAAGATCAGTTACGGCGTGGGTGTGGAGCGGACATTTCCGGTCCACAGCCCGTCCATCGACAAGATCGAGGTTGTCACCAGAGGTCGGGTGCGCCGGGCCAAGCTGTATTACCTTCGGTCGCTGCGAGGCAAGGCAGCACGGATCAAGGAGCGCCGCGAGACACCCGCCCAGTAGGAATCGTGGTGTCCTGCAAGCCCGGTCGGGCCGGTTGAACACCCGCCGGGGCAGTGAATGGTGTGCTGGCCTTCGCTCTCAGCATCCGGCGCTAGGCTCAACTCAATGAACGGTGACCGGGCACGTATGGCGGCAAAATGACCAGCGCAGACCGGCACCAGCCGGAACAGGCCGAGAATTGGCGTTCGGGCTGGCGATACGGGGACAGCGCTGGTGCGACCGGAGAACCCCCAGGAACCAGGGCGGCAGACGTGACCGGAGAGTTCAGGGAGTCCATGTCGGCCGAAGCCACGGCGGCCGATGGGCCGCCTGGTGGGGGCAGCCCGGTCGGCGCCTCACCGCCGCCCAAACGCCGCGCGCCCAGGTCGTGGTGGATCGAGTTCCCGGTCTTGCTGTGTCTGGCGCTTGTGCTCGCGCTGATCATCAAGAGCTTTGTCATCCAGGCGTTCTTCATTCCGTCGTCCTCGATGGAGAACACCCTGGACATCGGGGACAAGGTGCTCGTCAACAAGCTCGTTTATCATTTCCGTCCCATCGGCCGGGGTGACATCGTGGTGTTCAACGGCAACGGTTCCTGGGACCCGATGTCGGCGCAGACCGACCCGCCGCTGGTAAGACTGTGGAACGCGATAACGGGCCTGTTCGGCACCGCACCCGGGGTGCACGACTACATCAAGCGGGTAATCGGAGTCCCCGGTGATCATGTTGCCTGCTGTGACCGGCAGGGCCAGATCACCGTCAACGGTGTGCCGCTGAACGAAAAGCCATATCTGTATCCGGGCAACGCCCCTTCGAGGATTCACTTCAGCGACACCGTGCCGTCTGGACGGCTCTGGGTCATGGGCGATCACCGCGATGTGTCCTTCGACTCACGGGAACACACGCAAGATCCGGGGAACGGGTCGATCCCGGAAAGCCGGGTGGTGGGTCGCGCTTTCATGATCATCATTCCGGCCAACCGGTGGCGGGTCCTGCCTATCCCGGCGACGTTCCGGCAGCCAAGGCTGGCTGGGTCAGCCACCGGACCGCGGGCGGGTGTGGTTGCTGCCACTGGCGTCCCGGTGGGGTCCGACGGGCTGGTTTCGTCCCAGGCCGCAGCGGTACCGGTGGGGTCTGCTGCGCTGGCCTCGTCTCCCGCTCCGGCGGTCCCGCTGGGGCTCGGCTTCGCGGCGGCAGTTCCCCTGACCTGGATCCAGCGCCGCGTGCGGCGACGGTTTGGGCGGTTCCTGCGCCACCGCCTTGGCTCCTGGCCGCGTCACGACGGACGGTAGGGTCCAGGGGCGGGAGGGCACGGCGGATCGTATCGTGGAATGGGTTGTAGAGCGGCGGGTGAAGACATGCACGTGCCTGCGCTACGGCATCCGGGGTACACGCCCCGGCGGGGTACGGGCCTGAGCGCATATGAGCGGGTCCTGGCCCGGGCCGGGCTTTCGCCGGTGGCCGGGCTTGACGAGGCCGGGAGGGGCGCCTGTGCGGGCCCCCTGGTGGTGGCGGCGGTGGCTCTGGACGCCAAGGGCTTGTCCCGCCTTGGTGACATCGCGGACTCCAAGGCGCTCACCGCTGCGGCTCGCGAGGAGGCATATCAAGACGTGGTCGGGGCTGCCCTCGGGTGGAACGCTGTCGTCATACCGTCGCGCGAGATCGACGCGATTGGGCTGCACGTATGCAACATCGCCGGAATGCGCCGGGCGCTGGCCGGCCTGAACTGTCGGCCCGCCTACGCGATCACTGACGGCTTCGCCGTGCGTGGTCTCGGTGTGCCAGCACTGGCGATGTGGAAGGGCGACGAGGTCGCCGCGTGCGTGGCGGCAGCCTCGGTGATCGCGAAGGTCACCAGGGACCGCATGATGCGAGAACTGCACACCAGGTACCCGGAGTACGGCTTCGCGAGGCACAAGGGGTACTCCACGCCGGGCCACATGCGGGCGCTTACGGCCCACGGACCATGTCCCGAGCACCGGCTTTCATTCGTCAATGTGGGCAGTATCACCTGGGGTGATCCCGGCCAGGAGAATTGACCTAAGGTTGATCTCATCCGGGCCGATGCTCCCATCGCTGCCTGATCGGAGGGGAGGACCATGAGCGCGGAGGATCTCGAGAAGTACGAAACCGAGATGGAGCTACAGCTCTACCGGGAGTACCGGGATGTCGTGGGCCTGTTCACCCACGTGGTCGAGACCGAGCGCCGGTTCTACCTCACCAACCAGGTGGACTTGAATGTTCGCACCACCGACAACGGCGAGGCGTTTTTCGAAGTCACGATGCAGGATGCGTGGGTCTGGGACATGTACCGTCCCGCGCGTTTTGTGAAAAATGTCAGAGTCGTGACGTTCAAGGATGTGAACATCGAGGAGCTCGCGCGGAGCGACCTTGAGATGCCCGACTCCAAGTAGCCTGCCTTCTCCAGATGCCGCGGCTGGGGTTCCGTCGGCACCCCTGGCGGGCGCCGGGTTTGATCCGCGCGGGCAAATCGGCGCGGGGCAGATCTAAGCACTTGCCTCTGACAAAACCGCCCAAGTTTCCACATTTGACCAGTGCCTGATCACGTCGTCCACAGCGAAAAAACCATCTCAGCGGCGCTCCCCCGGGTCCGGCACTGTCGGCGGCGGAGGTGGTGTCACGTGAATGCCAAGGACGAGTTGGGCCGGTGCGGGGAGCAGGTGGCCGCGGAATACCTTGAGCGCGCCGGGCTGCGGATACTCGACAGGAACTGGCGGTGCGCGGACGGCGAGATCGACATCGTGGCGGCCGAACGCCAGGTGTTAGTCGTCTGTGAGGTGAAGACCCGGTCCGGCACACGGTACGGAACCCCGCTTGAGGCGATTACCCGGGCAAAACGCATGCGCCTGCGGCGGCTCGCCGCCCGGTGGCTGTCCGCCCACGGTGTGCTGTTCGACGAGGTACGTATCGACGTGGTTGGCCTGGTCCGGGACCGGGCGGGCAACTATCTGGTTGAGCACGTGCGGGGGGTGGGCTAGGTGCCGGTCTCCCGCACCCACTCGATCGCGCTTGTCGGGGTCGAGGGCTATCCCGTGGAAATCGAGACCGACATCGAAAATGGCCTGCCCGGCCTCCTGCTCGTCGGCCTCCCCGACACCGCGCTGCGGGAGGCCCGTGACCGGATCCGCGCGGCGATCCTCAACAGCCACGAGCAATGGCCCCAGCGCAGAATCACGGTGGGCCTCTCGCCCGCGAGCCTGCCCAAGCGGGGCAGCGGATTCGATATCGGAATCGCCGTGTCGATCTTGGCTGCCGCGGGTGTGGTGCCGTTGTCTTCGATCGATGGCGTGGCCTTCCTTGGTGAGCTTGGGCTGGATGGCCGGATGCGCCCGGTGCGCGGGGTGCTTCCGGCAGCGGCAGCGGCAGCGGCTGCCGGGTTTCGCAGGATGGCCGTGGCTACCGCCAACGCCGCGGAAGCGGCGCTCGTACCCGGATTACGGGTGGCCGGGGCACCGAGCCTGAGCACGCTGCTGGCCTGGCTTCGCGGGGAGGGCGCGCCTGGGATCATCGTGCAGGCCGAAGGTGGGGTGAAGAGCCCGCGGGAGTATGAGCCGCGGCAGTTGGGGCCTTCGGGTGAGAGCGCGGCTTCGCCCGGCGAAGACCCGGTTGACCGGCTGGGGGACAGGGCCTCGCGGCCCCGCCTCGACCTGGCGGATGTGCTTGGCCAGCCTGCTGCCCGGCGGGCAGCTGAGATCTGTGCCGCGGGCGGCCATCACGTGTTGCTGCTTGGGCCGCCGGGCGCTGGGAAGACCATGCTGGCGGAGCGCATCCCGACGATCATGCCCGCGCTGGAACGGGTGGCCGCGCTGGAAGTTACTGCCATCCATTCGGTCGCCGGGACATTGCCGCCGGGGTGCCCGCTGATGACCGAGCCACCGTTTTGTGCGCCCCACCACACCGCTACCAAGGCGGCCATCGTCGGCGGCGGCAGCGGGATCATCCGGCCGGGAGCCGCATCCCTCGCCCACCGTGGGTGCCTGTTCCTGGACGAGGCGCCCGAGTTCGGCCGCGACGTGCTTGACGCACTCCGGCAGCCGCTGGAGTCGGGAGAGGTCGTGGTGGCACGCTCCGGCCTCACCGCCCGTTTCCCCGCGAGGTTCACGCTGGTACTTGCCGCCAACCCATGCCCGTGCGCGAAGGGCGCATCCCCCAGTTCGGCCTGCACGTGCACCCCTGCGGCACGCCGCCGGTACCTCGCGCGGCTGTCAGGCCCGCTGCTGGACCGGGTGGACGTCAAAGTCGAGCTTCTTCCGGTCAGCCGGGCGGAGCTGCTCAGTGATCGCAGATTCGCGGAGCGAAGCTCGGTGGTGGCAGCAAGGGTCGAGGCCGCGAGAGACCGGGCAGCGAGGCGGCTGAAGGACACCCGGTGGCGGCTGAACGCGGAAGTCCCTGGCAGCGAACTCCGGCGCACCTACTCGCCCGCACCCGGTGCACTGACCCCGCTGGAAAGGTCGATGGATCTGGGGCAGATCAGCGCCCGTGGCGTCGATCGCGTGCTGCGGGTGGCATGGACCCTCGCGGACCTGGCTGGGGTGCCGAGCCCGACTGTCACGGAGACCAGCTACGCGCTCGGCCTGTGGCTGGGGGTGGGAGGATGACGCTCCCGGCCGGACCGGAACGGCTGGCGCGTTCTGCGCTCACCTGTATCGCCGAGCCTGGAGACCCGGCGATGGGCGCGCTGCTGCGCATCTGCGCGCCTGCGGAGATCGTTGCCGCACTCACCGAAAACCGGATGCCTTCGCCCGCTGCGCCTGGGCCGGGCGGCATTGCCGGGCTGGACCGCGCGCTGCGGCGGTGGTCGGCAAGGCTCGGGGAGGTGCCGCCGGAGCCCGCCCTGGACGCTTGGCGGCGCGAGGGCATTCGGCTGGTCATCCCGGGTGATGCCGAATGGCCGGGCCAGCTCGACGTGCTCGGCGACGCTGGCCCATGGGGACTGTGGGTAGCGGGTAACGCGGATCTCCGGTACGCATGCCTTCGCTCGGTCTCCGTCGTGGGCACCCGCGCTGCCACCGCCTACGGCGCCCACGTGTGCACCGAGATGTCGGCGGTGCTGGCCGAACGCGGATGGAGCATCATCTCCGGTGGCGCTTACGGAGTTGACGGATGTGCGCACCGGGCAGCGCTGGCAGCGGCGGGAGTGACCATCGCCGTCCTTCCAGGCGGGGTGGACCAGGCCTACCCACCCGGCCATCACGGGCTGTTCCGCGCCGTTCATGAGCGAGGGGCAACAGTCAGCGAATGGCCGCCGGGTCGAAATCCAACCCGGCATGGCTTCCTGGTGCGCAACCGGGTGATCGCTGCTCTCAGCCGTGGCACCGTCGTGGTCGAGGCGGCCTTGCGAAGCGGCGCCCTGAGCACCGCACGGCATGCAAGGGACCAGGGCCGGCCGCTGATGGCAGTTCCGGGCCCGGTGACATCGGCCCAGTCGGCTGGCTGTCACGAGATCATCCGGGACTGGGGCGGGATCTGTGTGACCAACGCCGGGGATGTCATGGATCTGCTGGCACTGCCTGGCGATGAACCCACCGGGCGGCCCCCGGTTCCGGTGCTTCCCCGTGATCAGCTTGACTCTGTGATGAGCCAGGTGCTTGATGCTGTGCCGGCCCGGGTGGGCAGGGGACCTGCCCGGATCGCCGTCGCGGCCGGGGTTGACTTCGACACCGTGATGAGCTGCCTGGGCGCACTGGCAGCGGGCGGCTTCGTGGAGCGGTGCGCCCAGGGCTGGCGGATGCGGCGGCACAAACAGGCTGTGGGCGGCTCATAAAGCCAATTCCTGCCCGATTCCGGGCAGAAAGGTTGCCCCCGAGCGGAGGATAGGCCATCCTGAGCCCATGGCGGGCGCTGGTGCGGTACATCTGGACCTCATCGATCATCTCGCACGCAGCAGCGCTCTCAGCCCGGGCGAGGCCGCGAGAGTAGTCGAGGACGTGCTGGGTTATTTCTCGGAGCCCGCCGAGGAGTTCGTGCGGCGCCGCCACCGGGAACTGAAGGCGAAGGGGCTCACGAACGAGCACGCGTTCGCACGGATCGCGGCTGAACTGCCGATGCACCGAGTCACCCCGCCGCATTTCTCACCCCGCCAGCTACGGCGGATCGTATACGGCTGACCGGCTCGCTGCCGGGACCTGGGCGTGATCCGTCCGGGGTGAAGGGCCCGTGCGTCATGGGCGCGTGCGTGCCTGAACTGGCAGTCCACCGGGACTGGCCATCGTTACTACGGAAGGGGACCGAAGGTGTGCGGGATCGTCGCCTACATCGGGGGCCGCGACAGCGTCCCCGTCCTGCTCGAAGGACTGGCGAGGCTGGAATACCGCGGGTACGACTCCGCGGGACTCGCGGTGGTGGCGCGTTCCGGTGATCTGCGGGTCCGCAAGGCCAGAGGGCGTGTGCCTGACCTCGCAGCCAGCATCCCGGCACGGTTCAAAGGTGCTCCCGGAATAGGCCACACGCGGTGGGCCACCCATGGCGAGCCGAGCGATGCCAACGCCCACCCCCACACCTGCGGGCCGGTCGCGATCGTGCATAACGGCATCATCGAAAATGCTGATGAGCTGCGCGCCAAACTGGTCGCGGGGGGAGCCGAGTTCACTTCGGAAACCGACAGCGAAGTCCTCGCCCACTTGATCGCATCAGCTGACGGCGCCAGCCTTGAAGAGGCCGTGCGCCAGGCGCTGGCGTCGGTCGTGGGTACCTATGGCATCGTGGTCCTCGACGCCAGGCAGCCGGACCAGGTCGTTGCCGCCCGCAACGGGAGCCCGGTGCTGCTCGGCATCGGTGACAAGGAGATGTTCGTCGCATCCGATGTGGCCGCGCTGGTGCGCTACACCCGCCAGGTCGTTCACCTTGATGACGGCGAAGTCGCCACGGTGCGCGCTGACGGGTTCCGCACCTCCACGCTGGATGCACGGACCACGACCAAGCGGCCGTCATTCGTTGACGCCGATCCCGGAACCTACGACGCCGACGGCTATGCCCACTTCATGCATAAGGAGATCCATGAACAGCCGCGGGTGGTTGAGCGGGCGCTCCGCGGGCGGCTCGACGAGAGATTTCATACCGCGCACCTGGGCGGGCTGAACCTGGACGCCCGCCAGGCCCGGGAGATCCGCCGGGTGAAGATCCTCGGGTGCGGTTCGGCCTACTACGCTGGCCTGCTCGGAGCACAGCTCATCGAGGAACTTGCCCGGATTCCCGCAGACGCCGAGGCAGCCTCGGAGTTCCGGTACCGCAATCCCGTGGTCGAGCCTGACACGCTGTATGTCGCGGTGAGCCAGTCAGGCGAGACCTATGACACGCTCGCGGCTGTGCAGGAACTCAAGCGCAAAGGTGGCCGCGTACTGGGGGTTGTCAACGCGGTGGGCGGCACGATCCCCCGTGAGTGCGAAGGAGGGGTGTACCTTCACGCCGGCCCGGAGATCTCGGTCACCTCCACCAAGACCTTCACGGCGACTGCCGTGGTGTTCGCCTTGCTCGCCTTGCACCTGGGCCGCATCCACGACCTTTCGCCGTCCGACGGCAGCCGCATCACAGCTGGGCTCCGGGCACTGCCTGCCCAGATCGCTCAGATCCTGGCCGATGAGGAACGGCTCGCGCAGGTGGCCCGGCAACTCATGAACTACCCAGGCATGTTCTTCGTCGGGCGCGTGCGCGGCTGGTCGGTCGCGCGGGAAGGCGCGCAGAAACTCAAGGAAGTCTCCTACCTGCACGCGGAGGCATACCCGGCAAGCGAACTCAAGCACGGGCCGCTCGCGCTGGTTGGCCCCGAGCTTCCCACCGTGGCCGTCGTGCCTGATGACGAGCTCTTTGAGAAGAACCTCTCCACGCTGGGTGAGATCCGGGCGCGCGGCGGCCGCATATTCGCCGTCAGCCACCGCGAACTCGAGCCCAAGTTCGCCGATGAGGTGATACGGGTGCCAAAGAACGAGCCGGAACTGGATCCGATCCTGCTCTCGGTACCGCTTCAGCTGCTCGCGTACCACGCGGCGGTGGGGCTCGGAAACGACGTGGACAAGCCAAGAAACCTGGCGAAGAGTGTGACGGTCGAGTGAAATTCGGCCGGGGTGCCGCACACTGGGGACATGGACGGGCCAGGGCCGGAACTGCCGCGCACACTCGCCGCGGCGCTGGAGAGCTTTGGGCGGTACCTCGCTGCCGAGCGCGGGCTGTCCCCGCATACGGTGCGCGCCTATCTCGGTGACATCCGGTCCCTGCTTGAGCACGCGTCGGCGACGGGCATCACCGAACCAGGGGCGATGGATATCGGAGTGCTCCGGGGCTGGCTGGCCAGCCAGCACGGTGACGGCTATTCGCGCACCACGATGGCCCGCCGCGCCGCCGCGGCCCGGACATTCACCGGCTTCGCGGTGGCCCGTGGCATGGTCGGCACTGATCCAGGCCCCTTGCTTGGAGCGCCCAGGACGCACCGGCGGCTGCCGCACGTGCTCCGGCAGGACCAGGTCGAAGCGGTTCTTGCTGCGGGGGATGCCGCTGGTGCGGACAGTGGGCCACGCACCCGCGTTTGGGGGGAAAATTCTCCTGGTCCCGGCGGTAACGGCGAAGCGGGCGGTTACCGGGAACAGGCCCTTGCGCTCCGGGACGCGGCGATCATGGAACTGCTGTACGCGACGGGCATCCGGGTCAGCGAGTTGTGCGGGCTCGATCTTGGCGATCTCGACGAATCGCGCCATACGGCCCGGGTCCTGGGGAAGGGCAACCGGGAGCGCACCGTGCCGGCCGGGATTCCCGCGGTCCAGGCGGTCAGCCGGTGGGTGCGGCTGGGCCGCCCGCACGTCGCCGTGCCGCGCAGTCGCCAGGCCATGTTCCTCGGGGCACGGGGCGGGCGTATCGACCCGCGGACGGTCCGGCGGGTGGTGCACGCGCGCCTGGCGGCTGTGCCGGGCACACCCGACCTGGGCCCCCATGGGCTGCGGCACGCAGCCGCGACCCATCTCCTCGAGGGGGGCGCTGATCTGCGGACTGTCCAGGAAATACTCGGCCACGCATCCCTGGCAAGCACCCAGATCTACACCCACGTCTCGGTGGAGCGCCTAAAGTCCGCCTACCGTCAGGCCCATCCGCGAGCGTGATCCCCTGGACCGCAGGCCCACGCCCCGGGGAGCGTACGTCCGCCTGCGGGGGGAGCGGGTAGACTACGGCGCGGTCGGCAGTTTCGTATTCATGCGGCTTCCGGCCGAATTCGCGCGTCCGCTCGCCGCTGGGAGACCCGGCGGTGCGCACGTCTAATCGGTCCGCGGCGAAATGCTGCGGTACGTGCGTACGGGCGCCAGGCCTAACCGAGCGCGCCGGTGCCCTGGGCACGGCGCATGAGCAGGAAGGGGACACCGGTATGACACCGGTCGTCACCATGAGGCAGCTGCTGGAAAGCGGCGTCCACTTCGGCCACCAGACGCGGCGCTGGAACCCCAAGATGAAGCGGTTCATCCTCACCGAGCGCAACGGCATCTACATCATCGACCTTCAGCAGTCGCTTGACTACATCGACAAGGCGTACGACTTCATCAAGGAAACCGTGGCCCACGGCGGCTCGGTCCTCTGCGTCGGCACCAAGAAGCAAGCGCAGGAAGCGATCGCTGACCAGGCCCGCCGGGTTGGGATGCCCTTTGTCAACCAGCGGTGGCTCGGTGGCATGCTGACCAACTTCTCCACTGTCCACAAGCGGCTGCAGCGGCTCAAGGAACTCGACGAGATCGACTTCGACAACGTCGCGGGTTCCGGCATGACCAAAAAGGAACTGCTTCACCTCCGCCGTGAGCGTGACAAGCTGGACCGTTCGCTCGGCGGGATCAAGGACATGGCCCGCATCCCGAGCGCCCTGTGGGTAGTGGACACCAAGAAGGAGCACATCGCGGTCAGCGAAGCGCGCAAGCTCGCCATCCCGGTGATAGCGATCCTGGACACCAACTGCGACCCCGACGAGGTCGATTACCCCATCCCCGGCAACGATGACGCGATCCGCAGCGTGGCACTGCTGACGCGTGTCGTGGCGGACGCGGTAGCCGATGGTCTCATCGCGCGGGCCGGTGCCTCGGACACCGAGGACAAGCCGTCGCCGACGGGTGAGCTTGGGGCCGAGGAGCCGCTCACGGAGTGGGAGCGTGAGCTTCTCGAGCACAAGAACGCAGCACAGAGTGCGGCAAAGACCAACGCCGCTGCGGCCGCCGTGCCGGAGGCCGTGCCTGCCGGGGTTGCATCTGCGGAGGCCGCACCCGCCGGGGTTGCATCTGCGGAGGCCGCACCCGCCGGGGTTGCACCTGTGGAGGCCGCACCCGCTGAGACCGCGCCTGCTGCCGAGACCGCGCCTGCTGCCGAGACCGCGCCTGCTGGCGAGGCAGCCGGGGAGGGCGCTCCCGACGCCACGGCGGCAAGCCCGTCGGGAGCCGGTGAGTCCGGGGCCTGACAGGATCGGCTGGGCAGGACCCGGTGCCGGACCGGCAAGCGGAGCCGTGACTGACAAGACAGCGAGAGATGAGGATATGGCGAACATCACCGCCGCGGACGTGAAGCGGCTCCGTGAGTCAACCGGGGCCGGAATGCTTGACTGCAAGAAGGCGCTTGAGCAGGCGGATGGCGATTTGGAGGCCGCAGTCGAGATCCTGCGTCTCAAGGGTGTTAAGGACGCAGGCAAACGGGCCACCCGCACGGCGGCCAACGGCTTGATCGCGGCCGCGCTCGACGGCAACAACGCTGGGGTCATGATCGAGCTGAACTGCGAGACTGACTTCGTGGCCAAAACAGATCTTTTCCAGCGAGTGGCCGCCGATATCGCTGCCGCCGCACTGGCACACAAGCCCGCTGACCGGCTCGCCCTGCTTGGCCTTGAGGCCCGCTCCGGGGTGACCGCCCAGCGGCTCATCGAGGAGGCCGGGGCCTCCCTCAAGGAGAAGCTGGAACTCGGCCGCTATGCCCTGCTGGAGGGTGGCTACGTGACCAGCTACCTGCACTATTCGGACCGCGCCCTGCCGCCGACCGTCGGGGTGCTTGTCCAGCTCGACCAACTGGCTGACCAGGCGGGCAAGGATGTGGCCCAGCAGGTGGCGGCTATGCGCCCGCAGTATGTGACGCGAGACAAGGTACCTGCTGAGGTGGTTGAGAAGGAGCGCGGTATCGCGGAACAGCTCACCCGCGACGAAGGCAAGCCGGAGCAGGCGATCGCCAAGATCGTCGAGGGCCGGCTGGGTGCCTTCTTCAAGGACGTGGTGCTCACCGAGCAGCCGTTCGTCAAGGACCCGAAGAAGTCCATCAAGCAGATGCTCGCCGAGCATGGTGTCACCGTCCGGGCGTTCGCCCGGTTCCAGGTGGGCCAGGCTGGCTGAGAAGCGCCGGGCCAGTCAGGCCGGGCGAGACGCGGAGGAGGCCGCCTCGTGCAGAAGAGCGCCGACACGGGGAACGGTGCGGCAGCCGTGACACGGGCGGCCGCCGCTGAACCGGACGGGGCGGCCAGCGCTGGGGAGTTCGGTGCTCCCGGCGCTGAACTTAGCAGTCCTGCCGCTACCGAACCGGCGGCCCGTGGCAGCACCAGCAGTGAGCGAGCGCATCTTCCCTGGCGCCGGGTCGTCGTCAAGCTCTCCGGCGAGGCATTCTCCGGCGAGGATACCCTCGGCATCTCCCCCGGGGTCGTCTATCACATAGCGCAGGAGATCGTCGCCGCCGTCCAGGAAGGGGTCCAGGTCGCGGCCGTGGTTGGTGGCGGCAACATGTTCCGTGGCCGGGTGCTGGCGGATAGTGGGATAGACCGTGCCCGGGCGGACTACATGGGCATGCTGGGCACCGTTATCAACTGCCTGGCGCTCCAGGACGTGCTTGAGAAGCTGGGTATGGAGACGCGCGTCCAAACCGCCATCACGATGGGCCAGGTCGCCGAGCCATACATCCCCCGCCGTGCGATCCGTCACATGGAAAAGGGGCGTGTTGTGATCTTCGGCGCGGGCCTGGGCGCCCCGTTCTTCTCGACCGACACCTGCGCGGCACAGCGTGCGCTGGAGATCGGGGCGCAGGCCGTTCTCAAGGGCACCATGGTCGACGGCGTGTACGACGCGGATCCGCGGACCATGCCCGATGCGGTGCGGTTTCATCAGCTCGACTACGGCGAGGTGCTCCGGCGGGAACTGAAGTTCATGGACGCCACGGCGGTGAGCCTGTGCATGGATAACGGCCTGCCGATTGTCGTCTTCGACTTGATGGAGAAGGGTAACGTCGTGCGGGCAGTGCGCGGCGAAAAGGTCGGCACGCTCATTTGCCGGCCGGCGGACGCCGGAGCCCGCGGGTGACGCCTCGCCGGCCAGCAAGGACCGCCACGAGACACAGAACGTACAGGAGCCGCCGTGATAGACGAGATCCTCCTCGAGGCCGAGGAGAAGATGGAGAAGGCCGTGGCGGTCGCGAAAGAGGAGTTCGCCGCCATTCGCACCGGACGTGCCCATCCGGCCATGTTCAGCAAGATCACGGCCGAGTATTACGGCACCCAGACGCCGGTGAACCAGCTGGCTTCGTTCCACATCCCCGAGCCGCGGATGGTGGTGATCCAGCCGTTTGACAAGTCATCGCTGCCTGCGATGGAGAAGGCCATCCGCAACAGTGACCTCGGCGTGAACCCCTCCAATGATGGGACGATCATCCGGGTGGTGTTCCCCGAGCTCTCCGGGGAGCGCCGCAAGGAGTACATCAAGGTCGCACGGCACAAGGCGGAGGACAGCCGGGTTTCGATCCGCAACATCCGCAGGCACGCGAAGGATTCGCTCGACAAGCTCATCAAGACTGGGGAATCGGGGGAGGACGAAGTACACCGGGCCGAGCGGGAACTCGACGAGCTCACCCACACCTATGTGGGGCAGGTCGACGAGGTGCTCAAGCACAAGGAAGCTGAATTGCTTGAGGTCTGACGTTGCCTGCTGACATGACCGCCGGGCCAGCTGCGCCCGGTGACGTTCCCGGGCCCGCTCCTGCCACTGCGCCCGCGCCCGCTGCGCCCGCGCCCGCTGGGCCCGATCCTGGGACAGCGGCGGCGCCCATTATTGTGCCCGCGCGCCCCCAGCCGACTTCGGTGGCGCCCGTCAGTCCCGATCCCGGTGCGGTGCCTCCACTCGATCGCGAGCCCGCCGAGCCCGCCGTGAACGGTGAGCCTGCCGAGCCCGCCGTGAACGGTGAGCCCGCCGAGCCCGCCGCGAACGGTGAGCCTGCCGAGCCCGCCGCGAACGGTGAGCCTGTCGGCAACGGTGAGCCTGCCGACCCGCCCGCCGCCAGTGAACCCGCCGCTGGTGAACCCGCCGCTGCGCCGTCCGGGCCGCGGCCGAAGGCAGGCGCGGGCCGCAACCTGCCCATGGCCCTCGGCGTGGGCGTCGGACTGGGAGCCCTTGCCCTGGTCACCTTGTTCACCATCAAGCTCACCTTCCTCGTCTATATGACTGCCGTGGTGGGGATAGCGCTGTGGGAACTCGCCCGGGCTCTGGGGGTGCGGGGCATCCGGATGCCGTTCCCTCCCGTGGCCGCGGGCGGCGCGGTGGCGGTGGCGCTGGCGTACTGGCAGGGTGAGCGTGCCCTCGTCGCCTGCCTCGTGATGACCGCGGTCGTCATTCTCGGTTGGCGAATGCCTGGCGGTGCGTCGGGTTATCTCCGCGACGTGACAGCGGGTGTTTTCACCCTCGTCTACCTGCCGCTGATGGCCAGCTTCGTCGCCCTCATGCTCGCAGCCCCCGATGGCAGCCGCCGCACGCTGGTCTTTCTCATCCTGACCGTGTGCAGCGATGTCGGCGGCTACTTCGCCGGGATCCTCTTCGGGCGTCATCCGATGGCGCCGGTCATCAGCCCGCGCAAGACCTGGGAAGGCCTCGCCGGTTCGGTGGCCGCCTGCTTGCTTGCTGGAATGATCGCCCTTCCCATCCTGCTCAGCGGCACTGTCTGGCAAGGCGTCGTGATAGGCGCAGCGGCGGTTGCGGCGGCCACCCTCGGCGACCTCGCCGAGTCCATGATCAAGCGGGACCTTCAAATCAAGGACATGGGCAATGTGCTACCGGGCCATGGCGGCATCATGGACCGGGTGGACTCGCTCCTGGTCACCGCCCCCGTGATATGGCTGCTGCTCGTGGTTTTCATGCCCGTGCACGGCTGACCGGCCGCCGCAGCCTGCCCCCGACCCCACCCCCAAATCCCATTTCCCAAAACGCTTGCAGCCCGCCACTCCCGCCCGGCAACCACCGCCCGGCGCCGGCGAGCCAGAAGCCAGCTACGAGCAGGCCAGGGAGCCAAGCAAAGAGCGAGCCAAAGAGCCAGGCGGACAATCAGCCGAAGAATGAGCCAAAGAGCCAGCCTCAGCTCCGGCGGGGGAGACAGCGTTTGATCCCTGTGGTTACGTTTGCGGCTCGTGTGCATGGGGAGATTCCGAACATCTTGTCCCGGTGACGGGGGGGATGGGAGCGGCGCAGGATGTTCAGGCGGCCGATCGGTATTATCTTTCTGGTCTACCTAATCATCGGTGTGGTCGTCGCGTGGACTCGCGGCTACCTGCATGTCGGACTGCTCAAGGGCATACTCTCAGCCCTCCTAGCCATCCTGCTGTGGTGGCTGCCGCTGCTGGGGGTGAGCCTGCACATCCATTGATGACAAACGTGGCGGCCCTGCCGCGGCGGCTGGCTGCTACCGTTCGGCGACCCAGCTGCGGCGCTGCGCAGCGAGCTGATTGACCAGGCTGGCTGTGCCGCGTTCGCCGGCGAGCATGCGTTGCCGCTCGGTGATCGGGATGATCCACAGCCACCGCACCGGTTCCCCGGCGACCTTGAAGCCCGACAGGTCGGGCACGTCCGGTCCCAGGAGCAGGGAGGGGTTGTCGAGCAGCATGATGGCCTCGTTGCCCCCACCGAGCGGGAACGTTGCCGCCTCGTGGTACCAGCGGATGGTGTGGCCGTTGCCGAACCACGTGACGGTACGCCAGGGGTACTGGGCGAGCCACAGGAACACCCGGGCAGCATCGGTGCCGGGCATGGTGGTGGCGATGGCGAGCTCGATCCGCGCAAACATGGTGGGGTCTCCCACGACCTGCTCGATCACGGGCATGCGCTGGCAGCTCATCCCCAAGGTGGACAGCACCGTGTAGGGGCGCTGGGCCGTCGGTGGCCGCTCGGATACGCCGACAGGCGGCTGTTTGCCAGTGCCGACGTCCCAGTACCGCCCGCCAGGCCCGAGCCTGCCAAGCAGGTGGCCGAGCAGCGATCCCTGGAAGGACGTCCAGGAATCCTCTCGCTGTCGCCACCGCCAGAACGCGGTCGCCCGGTCCGCTCTGGGGCCAAGCCCTTCCATGGCGTCATCCAGGGACCAGCCAAACGGAGTCTGCCCGATGACGTCGCGGCTGTAGCCGGGCATGCCCTTGGCCATGTCGGACCATCCCGGTATGACCGCGACGAGTTGCCCTCCCTCGATGATGGCGACTCCGTCGCCTTCCTCGAACCACAGCGCCCGCAATGTCCGCGCGTCCAGGGCCGGCCTGCCACCGGGGTGCTTGGTGTGAGTGGCGGGCATGATGGGGGCGTGCCCGGCCGTGAGCCGGGACAGGTCGGTACTCACCGGTGCTGGCTGGTGATTGGCGAGCCAGGCGGCACCCACCACCCCGTCGGCATCGCGGAGATATGCCGCAGTTGTGACACCGTCGCACTCGACAGCCAGCCGGCGGCTGGTGTAGGGGCTATCACTTTCCAGCAGAACTCCCGGCTGCACGCCGGTGGTCGCTACCCGAGAACCCCTCGAACCCTTACGCAGCGGAGACATGTATTGAAATCTACTGAATTTCCGCAGGTCATGAGGCCTGCCCGGGACATGTCACGGTGCTGGTGAGCGAAGTCTTCCCTATCCGTCCCCTGGCGCCGCCGTTCAGGCAGAGAACACGGCCATGCATGGGACACTGGAAGGGCCATGTCATCGCTTCCCTTGCTCTTCGACCCGCCACGCCCCTGCCTGCCGCCCCGTCACCTGGCCGACCTGTCAGCGGCCGAGCGCGGCGAGGCGGTCGCGGCACTGGGGGAGAAGCCGTGGCGGGCCAAGCAGTTGGCTCAGCATTATTTTGGCCGCCTGAGCGTGGATGAGCGGGAGATGACCGACATCCCGCTTCGCGTCCGGGAGCGTCTGGCCGGTGACCTGCTGCCATCGTTGCTGACGCCGCTGCGCGAGGTCAGCTGTGACGGGGGCGCCACAGCAAAGACTTTGTGGCGGGCACATGACGGCACCCTGGTCGAGAGTGTGGTGATGCGCTACCCGGATCGCACGACGGTGTGCGTCTCCAGCCAGGCTGGGTGCGGGATGGCCTGCCCATTCTGTGCGACTGGGCAGGGCGGTCTGCAGCGCAACCTGTCCACGGCGGAAATCGTCGAACAAGTCCGCCTGGCCGCTGTGACTGCCCGCGACGGGGACCTGGGCCCGCCGGGGCGGCTGTCCAATGTCGTCTTCATGGGGATGGGCGAGCCCCTTGCGAATCACCGGCGGGTGGTAGCCGCACTGCACCGCATATGCGAACCGGTGCCACAGGGATTTGGCATCTCACAGCGTTCCGTGACCGTCTCAACGGTGGGTCTGGTACCGGGCATCATGTCGCTGGCGGACCAGGGTTTCCAGGTGACGCTCGCGGTGTCGCTGCATGCCCCCGACGATGAACTGCGTGATCAGCTGGTGCCAGTGAACACCAGGTGGAAGGTCGCCGACGTGCTCGCGGCGGCCCGTTACTACGCCGAACGCACCGGGCGGCGGGTATCCATCGAGTACGCGCTGATCCGGGACGTGAACGACCAGCCCCGGCGGGCGGACGTGCTTGGCGCGCTGCTGCACACCGCGCTCGGCCCACTGGTGCATGTGAACGTCATTCCGCTGAACCCCACCCCCGGGAGCCGCTGGGATGCCTCTCCCAAGCAGGCGGAACGGGAGTTCGTCCGGCGGGTCAACGCCGCCGGAGTGCCGTGCACGGTGCGCGACACGCGAGGGCGGGAAATCGCTGCGGCGTGTGGCCAGCTTGCCGCCACAGGCTGACTGCAGCTGGCAACGTCCCAGGTCCCCGGGCGGGTAGCGTGATCGGTCATGTCCTCAAGACACGCTCCCGTGCGGCGACGGCGCATGATCGCATGGCATGTGGTGCACCGGCTGTGGCAGGCGGCACAGCAGGCCGGGATGATCACGGCTGACACTCCCGCTGGGCGCGCGTTCGCGGCGTTCGGGCCAGGATCGCTCATCGGCTTCCCGGCCGGGGCGCTTTTTGGCCAGAAGTGGATCGAAATCGGTGCCGGGACGATGATCGGGTCCCACGTGAGCCTCAGCGCCGGAATGGTTCCCGGGCAGGAACTTGGCGCCCAGCCCGTGGTCCGGATCGGAGACCGCTGCGTCATCGGGCGAGGGAGCCATATCGTCGGCCATTACTCGATTGTGATCGGCGACGATGTCTATACCGGGCCCAATGTCTACATCACCGACCAAAATCACGGCTACGCCGATCCCGGTGTCCCGATCGGACGGCAATGGCCGAGCAACGCGGCAGTCAATATAGGCCCAGGAAGCTGGCTCGGGGCCGGGGTGATTGTGCTGCCCGGCACGTCCATCGGCCGCAATGTCGTGGTTGGGGCTGGCTCTGTGGTCCGTGGCCAGGTCCCCGACCTGTGCGTTGTCGCCGGAGTACCCGCCAAGGTGGTCCGCCAGCATGTGGCGGGTAACGGGTGGGCGCCGGCGCGGACATCCGGCGATCGTGGCTGATCTGCCGGGAAACGAGCCGCGAGTCTGTCACGATGGAGGAACCCGGCAGTTTCCGACTGTGGCGGGTCCGCTGACAAAGGCCGTGCGGGAGCAAATGGTTACCGGCCGGTAGCAGCAGCGCTGAGATCCGAGAGGGCATGTGGGACGGGACGACCTGGTCGCGAGCGCGGCATACCAGCCTGAGCCGACGGCTGCCGCGGCGGCCCGCCGTTTCGTACGCGACACCTTGCAGGAATGGCTGGTGCCTGGCGTGTCCGGCGCTGGGCACGAACTGGTCGATGACGCGGTTCTGCTGACCAGCGAACTGGTCACCAACGCGGTGTTGCACGCCGGGACTCCGGTGCAGGTTACGTGCAGGCTGGCAGCCACCTCGGTGGAAGTGATGGTCAGCGACGGCCATCCTGCCCGCCTGGTGCCCGAGTCGGCTCACACCGAACGCCGCCCCGCCGAACGGACTGGTGGCCGCGGGCTGCTGCTGCCGGCGGCGCTTGCCTCTGAGTGGGGCGTCACCTACGGCCGGACTGCCAAAGCGGTGTGGTTCCGGCTCGGACTTGCCGGCGCTGGGGAGGGACGGGGCGCAATCTTCGCAGGCGGCCACGACGCGGGCTTGTACGAGGAGCTCGAGGCGGCTACCGGCGCGCGGACCGCGCTGGCCGCCGCGCTTCACGCGGCGTCCGGTGCGGGCCCCGCGGCCCGCGGACCTGGTGCCAGCCCCGCGGGCCAGGGACCTGGTGCCAGCCCCGCGGGCCAGGGAGCCGGGCCGGGCCCCGGGGCCGCCAGCAGCACCACCCCGGGGCCGGCCGGTCCCGGCCGTGACCCTGGCTATCGGGTGCTGCTTGCGAGCACGGTCGAGGCGGCCCGGGTCACGGTGCGTGCCGATGCCGCTTTTGCGTTCATGGCTGACGAGGATGGTGATCTGCGGCTGCAGGCGGCAGCCGGGACCATGCCGTCACCCACGAACCAGATAGGCGCGAGTGGCATCGCAGGCGGTGGCGGGACCTCTTTGGCGGCGGTTCGCGCGTCCGCCGGCGTTGCGCCATCCGTGGTGACCGTCCCGTTGGTGGTCGATGGCCGTGTTACCGGACTGCTGGCGGCAGCGTCGGCCACACCGGGCAGGTTCAACGAGGCGGAGACAGCCAAGCTGCAGCGGCTCGCGGACACCTGGGGTGCCCCGCTGCAACGGGCATGGCTTTTCGAACTCGACCGTATCCGCCGCGGGCGGATCGCTACGGTTGCCGCGGCGAGCGGGCTGCTCAGTGGCGGGCTCGGGCAGCAGGAAGTGCTGTCAACGGCCGGCCGTGCCGTGGTGCCTGGGCTCGCGGCCTGGTGTGGGGTGCTCACGCGGTCCGGGGACGGCGGGTTGCGCACGGCATATGCCCGGCATGCCGACAGCTCCCGAACTGCCGCCTTGACCTGGCTGCTTGACCGCACCTGCGAAGTGGCTCCCGCGGCTTCATCCTGGCTGGCAAAGGGCCGGGCTCCCGGCAGGCGCTGGCCGCTCCCGGTGTCACGTGTCAGCGGAGGACCGGAGAAGGTTGACGAGTTCGCTACCGACGTGGCATGGAGTTTCCCGCTCGGCCATCCAGACGGCAGTGCGGGCGTGTTCGTCATCGGCGGTGGCCGCGAAGGACGGCTGCCCCGTGAGGTCGCCGCGCTTGCGACCGATGTCGCGTTCCGGATCGGTCTTGCCCTGGGCGGTGCGCCGCTCGTGGGCAAACGCTGACGACAGACCGGCTCATGTTACTGGGTGGTCTCGGGCTGCTCTTACTGGGTGGTCTCGGGCGGCTGTTACTGGGTGGTCTCCGGCGGCGCACCGGGCAGGTTACGGCGCCGCGGTTCCCTGGCCTGCTGAGTTGGCTCCATGCGCACCTTGGCCGCACTCTCGGGGTCTCGCAGGCGCGGCCTGAACACCTCCCCGCGCAACGCCCTGGCGATTAGATCAACCGCCGTTGCTGTGGCAACCAGCCGCTGGCCCTCGATGCGGTACGCGGCAAGTACCGCATCGAAGGCATGTGCCGGAAGCACGTCGGCAAGTTCTGTGCGGGCTGTTCGGTAACCCTGCCGTGCGCCTTCCACGCAGGCACGCGTGTGATGCCCGGCCATCGTGGCCAGTGCGACCGGATGGCGGCGCAGCACCCCGTGCAATCGGTAGTCAGGCGGGACCACATCGAGCAGCCACGTCACTGCCGTCCGCTCAAAATCGTCGCTTCCTGGTGGGTGAACCCCGGCCGGCCACCCGGGCGGCAGATACGCTGCCATACCTCCAGAATACAGCGAATCGAACTTATGTTCTATAGACGGGGCTCCTTATGCTGCCCGAATGTACTGCGCCTGCCGGTCGCGCCGTGCCTGCCGGTCGCGCCGTGCCTGCTGGGCGCGCTGTGCTCGCCGGTCGCGGCGTGCCTGCCGGATAAGGTTGTGCCTGGCCGCCTGCGCTCGCATCTCCTTGATACGGTCAGCGGCGATGGCTTCCGAAATCGCTGTATACACCGCTTCCTCCTGGGTTAGGCCATGTTTGCTGGCCAGTACCTTTAAGCTCGCCGTAAGGAGGGGTCCGGCGCATTGGGCGAACGCCTTAAGTGGTCGCAAAAAACCCTGGCTAAGCCGTGGGCGGGCGGCAGGTGACGTGAGGGTGCGCTGCGGCGGGCGAATACAATTGAGCAGTCGGCGTCCGTGCCGTTACCCAAACCATCCAGCTCTTGAGGCTTACCCATGCCCGAACACCCGCTGACCCGTGCCACGCGGGACGACTTGCGAAACGTCGCGATCGTTGCGCATGTTGACCACGGCAAGACGACTCTGGTGGACGCGATGCTCTGGCAGTCGGGAGCGTTCCGGGCCAACGAACGTGTCGCGGAGCGCGTGATGGACTCGGGTGACCTTGAGCGGGAGAAGGGCATCACGATCCTCGCCAAGAACACCGCGGTTCGCCATGGCGGGCTGACCATCAACATCGTGGACACGCCCGGGCACGCGGATTTCGGTGGCGAGGTCGAGCGCGGGCTCTCGATGGTGGATGGGGTCCTGTTGCTCGTGGACGCCGGGGAGGGGCCACTGCCGCAGACCAGGTTCGTGCTGCGCAAGACCCTGGAGGCGAACCTCCCGGTAATCCTCGTGATCAACAAGGTGGACCGGCCGGACGCGCGGATCGCCGATGTGGTGGATGCGTGCTACGAGCTCTTCCTGGACCTTGACGCGACCGAGGAGCAGATCGAGTTTCCGATCGTGTACGCCTCCGCCCGGGCGGGGCGGGCATCGCTGACCCGCCCGGCCGACGGCACGCTGCCCGACTCGGCCGACCTTGAGCCGCTGTTCGGGGTGCTCCGGGACAGGGTGCCGCCGCCCACCTACGTCGAGGGTGCCCCCCTGCAGGCCCACGTCACCAACCTGGATGCCTCCTCCTACCTGGGCCGGATCGCGCTCTGCCGGGTCCACAACGGCACGATCAGCCGGGGCCAGCAGGTGGTGTGGTGCCGCCACGATGGGTCGCAGCAGCGCGTGAAGATCACCGAGCTTTACCTCACCGAAGCGCTGGACCGGGTACCAGCCCAGACCGCCGGGCCCGGCGACATCATCGCTGTCGCGGGGATCAGTGACATCATGATCGGAGAGACGCTGGCCGACCCCGATGACCCCAGGCCGCTGCCGCTGATCACCGTGGAGGAACCCGCGGTCTCCGTGACGATCGGGGTCAACACTTCCCCGCTGGCAGGCCGGGGCATTGGTGTCACGGGGGAGCGGCCCACCGGGGCGTCGCGCGAGGCGACCAAAGTGACGGCGCGGCTGGTGAGGGACCGGCTGGACCGGGAACTGGTAGGCAACGTGTCGCTGCGGGTCCTGCCCACCCAGCGCCCGGACACGTGGGAGGTGCAGGGCCGGGGTGAGCTTGCGCTGGCAGTGCTGGTGGAGACCATGCGGCGGGAGGGCTATGAGCTCACGGTAGGCCGCCCCACGGTGGTCACGAAGGAGATCGATGACCACCTGCACGAGCCGGTCGAGCGGCTGACGGTGGATGTCCCCGAGGAATACCTCGGCGCGGTGACCAGTCTGCTCGCCTCCCGTAAGGGGCGGATGGAGAACATGACCAACCACGGCACCGGGTGGGTGAGGCTGGATTACACGGTTCCCGCCCGTGGCCTGATCGCGTTCCGTACCCAGTTCCTCACCGACACCCGCGGGACCGGCATCGCGCACCATGTCTTCGAGGGGTACGAATCGTGGTCCGGGCCGATGCGGGTGCGGCCGACCGGGTCGCTCGTCGCTGACCGCTCGGGTACCGTCACCAGCTACGCCTGTTTCTCCCTGCAGGAGCGTGGTTCGCTGCTGGTCGCGCCCGGCGTCGAGGTGTACGAAGGCATGATCGTCGGGGAGAACTCGCGGTCCGACGACATGGATGTCAACATCACCCGTGAGCGCAAGCTCACCAACGTCCGGCAGTCCACAGCGGAGGAACTGGAACGGCTGGTGCCGCCCCGGCTGCTCAGCCTGGAGCAGGCACTGGAGTTCTGCGCGGACGACGAGTGTGCCGAGGTCACCCCGGTCGCCGTGAGGCTGCGGAAGACGGTGCTTGACGGCAAGGAGCGGGCCAGGCAGCGCGCCAGGCGTTCCCGCGGCGAGTAGCGCCAGGCGTTCCCGCGGCGAGTAAGCCAGGCCTACTTGATCAGGCCGAGGTAGACGATGCTGGCGGCGCCCGCAACGAGGCAGTAGATGCCGAACGGGGTCAGCGTGCGGGTCTGGAAGTAGCGGACCAGGTACCGCACCGACAGGTAGGCGCCGACGCCGGACAGCACGCTTCCGAACAGGACCTGGCCGCGGATGCCGTCTCCATGAGGTCCCATGAGGTCGGGCATCTTCAGCACGCCGGCAGCGAGGATGACCGGTGTCGCGAGAAGAAACGCGAACCTGGCCGCGTCCTCCCGGGACAGCCCACGGTACATGCCGGCCACCATGGTGACGCCGTCCCGGCTGATGCCCGCCAGCAGCGCGAGGACCTGTGCGGTGCCGATGATGACGGCTTCCACCTGCCCGATCATGGAAAGGCGGCGGTCGGCTGCGACGGCCTGCACGAGCTCGGTGTTCCTGGTGACCTGATGACCTGAAGCATGCCTGCCCACGCCCGAGGGCGCCGTCCCTGAGCCCGCAAGGTCTCGCTCGGCGGCAATTTGCTGATCGGCCTCCACCGAGGACCGCCGCCGGAAGCGCTCGCCAGCGATCAGGATCAGCCCGTTGACGACAAGGAACACCGCGGCGTAGATGGGTTTGCCGAAGATCACCCGGAACGCGTGCTCGAATGCCAGCCCGACAATGCCGACGGGAATGGTCGCCAGGATGACCATCCAGGCCAGCCTCTCGTCGGCGGACCGCAGCTGCCAGCGCGTGGTGCCCCTGGCTGGGGAGACGAACTGCCCGACCGAGCTGACGAACCCTCCGATGATCCTGATCCAGTCCCGCCAGAAGTAGATCAGCAGTGCGATCGCCGTGGCCACGTGGAGGCCGACGATGAAGGCCAGGTACGGGGACTCGGGTTTGGCCACGCTGAGATCCTTCGCCCAGCTCCCGCCAATGAGGGCGGGGAGCAGGACGTTGTGGCCGAGGCTGGATACAGGGAACAACTCCGTGACTCCCTGGATCAGGCCAACAACTCCAGCCTCAAGGAACGTCAGATGCGTCATGCAGTGCCCTTCGCCATGGGGTCGTGATGCTGCCTGCCATCCGCACGAGGGCTCAGGCCAGCACCGTCTTATGGTACGGACTGCGCGGCTCCGGTGAGCCAGCGCAGCCGAATTGGCCGGGGCGGATCCACCCCGGGCGGGGCTGTCTGGGCTAGCACACGGCGGGGGCTGGGGCCCGGCGACCCGGGTGCCCAGCCGGCTGGCGTTTGGCGCGAATTTAAAGGTCAGGAGCCATGCTGGCCGGGAACGGCCGGGGTGTCGTGGTGGCCACGGCGGGAGATCTTGGCGCCGAGCCACACCAGCGGGTCGTACTTGCGGCCGACCACGCGCTCCTTCAGCGGGATCAGCGCGTTGTCGGTGATCTTGATGTGCTCCGGGCAGACCTCGGTGCAGCACTTGGTGATGTTGCAGTAGCCGAGGCCGAAGTCGTCCTGGGCGATGGCGCGCCGGTCGGCGGTGTCGTTTGGGTGCATCTCCAGTTCGGCGATCCGCATCAGGAAGCGCGGGCCGGCGAACGCCTGCTCGTTCTCCGGGTGATCGCGGATCACGTGGCACACGTTCTGGCACAGGAAGCACTCGATGCACTTGCGGAACTCCTGCGACCGTTCCACGTCGACCTGCTGCATGCGGAACTCGCCCGGCTTGATCGCGGGGTCAGGGGTGAACGACGGGATCTGCCGTGCCTTCTCATAGTTGAGCGACACGTCCGTGACGAGGTCCCTGATCACCGGGAAGGTGCGGATGGGAGTCAGCGTGATCGGTTCGCCCTCGGCAAAGGTGTTCATGCGGGTCATGCACGCCAGCCGGGGCCGGCCGTTGATTTCCATCGAGCAGGACCCGCACTTGCCGGCCTTGCAGTTCCAGCGGACGGCCAGGTCGCCCGCCTGCGTCGCCTGCACGCGGTGCAGCAGGTCGAGGACGACCTCACCCTCGTTGACGTCGACGTCGTAGTCGGTGAGCTGTCCCTGGCCGGCGTCGCCCCGCCAGACCCGGAGCCGTACCTGCGAGCCCATCAGTGTGTCCCCTCCGGTAGCGAGGCCAGTTCCTCGTCGGTGTAGTACTTCTTCAGTTCTGACAGCTCGAACAGCGTCAGGAGATCCTCGCGCATCGGCGGCATCGGCTGGTGCTTGAGAGCCACCCGGTCGCCGTCCAGCGAGCAGATCAGGTTGACCTTGCGCCACTCCGGCGACATCCGCGGGAAGTCGTTGCGGGTGTGCCCGCCCCGGCTTTCCTGGCGCTCCAGCGCCGCCTGGGCGACGCACTCGGCGATCAGCATGATGTTGCGCAGGTCGATGGCGAGGTGCCAGCCCGGGTTGTAGGCCCGCCCGCCCGCCACGCTGACCTGGGCGGCACGTTCGCGCAGCTTCTCCAGTTCGCCGAGCGCGGTCTTGACCTCGTCCTCGGTCCGGATGATTCCGACCAGCTCGTGCATGGCCTGCTGGACCTCGCCGTGGACCGCGTAGGGGTTCTCGCCGTCGGCCCGCTCCAGCGGGACCAGCACTTCCGCCTGCGCGGCTGTCAGATCCGCCTCGCTCGCCACAGGCCTGGTGGCGCCGAGTGAGTCCAGGTACTGCGCGGCGCCCGCGCCGGCCCGGCGCCCGAACACCAGCAGGTCGGACAGGGAGTTGCCGCCCAGCCGGTTGGAGCCGTGCATGCCGCCGGACACCTCACCGGCGGCGAACAGGCCGGGAACAGTGGAGGCGCCGGTGTCCGGGTCCACCTCGACGCCGCCCATGACGTAGTGCTGGGCCGGGCCGACCTCCATCGGCTCCCTGGTGATGTCCACGTCGGCCAGTTCCTTGAACTGGTGGTGCATGGACGGCAGCCGGCGCAGGATCTCCTCGGCCGGGAGCCGGGAGGCGATGTCGAGGAACACACCTCCGTGCGGCGAGCCGCGCCCGGCCTTGACCTCGGAGTTGATGGCCCGGGCCACCTCGTCACGGGGCAGCAGCTCGGGTGGGCGCCGGTTGTCTTCCGGGTCGGTGTACCAGCGGTCGGCCTCCTCCTCGGTCTCGGCGTACTGCGCCCGGAACACGTCGGGCACGTAGCCGAACATGAACCGCTTTCCCTCGGAGTTGCGCAGGACACCGCCGTCGCCCCGCACCGACTCGGTGACCAGCAGCCCCCGCACCGAGAGCGGCCAGACCATGTGGGTGGGGTGGAACTGCACGAACTCCATGTTGAGCAGGGTCGCGCCGGCCAGCAGCGCGAGCGCGTGCCCGTCGCCGGTGTACTCCCAGGAGTTGGAGGTGACCTTGAAGGTCTTCCCGATCCCGCCCGTCGCCAGGATGACGGTGGGCGCCTCGAAAAGGACGAAGGCGCCGGTATCCCGGAGATAGCCAAACGCGCCTGCGATCCGCCCACCGTCGGTGACCAGCCGGGTGATCGTGGTCTCCGCAAAGACCTTGATCATGGCTTCCGGGTCGCCGTGCTCGGCCGCGTCCTGCTGCTGAAGGGCAACAACCTTCTGCTGCAGGGTCCGGATCATCTCCAGGCCGGTCCGGTCGCCGACGTGGGCGAGCCTTGGGTACTCGTGGCCGCCGAAGTTGCGCTGGCTGATCTTGCCTTCCGGGGTGCGGTCGAACACCGCGCCCCAGGCCTCGAGTTCCCAGACCCGGTCGGGCGACTCCATGGCGTGGAGTTCGGCCATCCGCCAGTTGTTGAGGAACTTGCCGCCGCGCATGGTGTCGCGGAAATGGACCCGCCAGTTGTCCCTGGGGTTGACATTGCCCATCGCGGCAGCGCAGCCGCCCTCGGCCATGACGGTGTGGGCCTTGCCGAACAGGGACTTGGAAATGATCGCGGTCTTCTTGCCGGCCAGCCGGGCCTCGATCGCCGCGCGCAGCCCGGAGCCGCCCGCGCCAATCACGACCACGTCGTAGGGGAGCCGTTGAATGTCACTCATGTGAGTTCGGCACTTTCTGCGTTCTTAGAAGAAGCGCGGATCGGTGATGACGCCACTCGCCACCAGCCGGATATAGAGGTCCGTGAACAGCACCCAGAACAGCGAGACCCAGGCGAACTCCATGTGACGGGTGTTGAGCCTGGACACCTGAGTCCACAGCCAGTACCTGACCGGGTGGCGGGAGAAGTGCTTGAGCTTGCCGCCGATGACGTGCCGGCACGCGTGGCAGGACAGCGAGTACAGCCAGAGCAAGGTGGCGTTGATGACGAGAACCAGCGCGCCGAGACCCATGTGGCCCCAGGCACCGGAGTGATTGCGGAACGCGATCACGGCGTCGATGGTGAGGATCACATTGAAGGCCGACGCGATCCAGAAGAAGTAGCGGTGCACGTTTTGCACGACCAGCGGCAGCCGGGTCTCGCCGGTGTATTTGGCGTGCGGCTCGCGCACCGCGCAGGCGGCGGGCGCCCGCCAGAACGCCCGGTAGTAGGCCTTCCGGTAGTAGTAGCACGTGAACCGGAACCCAAGCGGCCCGCCGATGATGATGATCGCTGGGCTCAGCCAGGTGAGCCACGGGATCCAGCTGTAGCCTGCACCTGTGGTACAGGTGGTCGCCAGGCACGGCGAGTAAAGCGGCGAGATGTAGGGCTTCCAGAAGTAGTCGGCGTTGACCAGCGACGCCCAGGTGAGGTAGATGACGATGATGCCAAGGCCGGCCGCGGTGACAGCGGGCTGCCGCCACCACGGGTCTTTGCGCAGCGTGCGCTCGGAGATCTGAGCCCTGGTCTTGGCCGGGGCCATTGGTGCCTGCGTCATTTCGCGACGTCTCCGCCCTCGAACTCGTGTGGGATGGTCCGGTGTCGGCCGGCCAGCCCCCGCACCGGTCCGCGCACCCCAGTGGACCCTATTCCACTGCATATCACTGTGCGCGCCCCGTGCGGCGTTTCCGGATGTGTGAATCTCACTACACTCGCGCAGGGCCATGCCGCGCGAGGAGTTATGCATGCCGCCGGCATGGCAAGCGTGGTGAGCATTATTGCCCGGGACGCGTGGTGCTGCCGAGCGACCGGCGCAGGAAGTCCACCTGGAGCAGCAGCAGGTTTTCGGCCACTTCCTCCTGGGGGGTCATGTGGGTGACACCCGACAGCGGGAGCACACTGTGCGGCCGTCCCGCGGCGAGCAGCGCTGAGGACAGCCGCAGCGTGTGAGCCACCGTCACATTGTCGTCGGCCAGCCCGTGGATGATCATCAGCGGGCGGCGAAGGCGTTTCGCGTCGGGGAGCAGTGAGCAGGCATCGTAGGCAGCCCCGCGCTCGCCAGGCTGGCCGAGGTATCGCTCGGTGTAGTGGGTGTCATACAGCCGCCACTCGGTGACGGGCGCGCCGGAGACGGCGGCGTGGAACACGTCCGGGCGGCGGAGCACGGCGAGCGCGGCCAGGTAGCCGCCGAAGGACCAGCCCCGGATCGCAACCCGGCTGGTGTCAAGGTCGGCGCATCGCTGCGCGGCCGCACGCAGCGCCGCCACCTGGTCTTCAAGCACCGGCCCTGCCAGGTCTCCGGCGACCGCCCGGTCCCATTCCGGGCCGCGCCCCGGGGTTCCCCGGCCATCCGCGACCAGCACCGCGAAACCCTGTTCGGCGAACCACTGGGACGTCCAGAACGCGCTCTGCGCGGAAAGGACGCGCTGGACGTGCGGCCCGCCGTAGGGATCGACCAGTACTGGCAGCTTCGCTGAGCCGGGCGCGTGCCAGGAGGGAAGCAACAGGGCGGCACGAATGGCGCGTTCCCCCGCCGCGAACAGGTCGGGATGAGGGGTGGGGAGGTTGGGAACCTCCGCCAGCGAGGTGATCTGGGCATCCTCCGCCTGGCCTTCGCGCAGCACCCGCACCGTGACACCCGGTTCGGCCAGTGACCGGCTGGTGATCAGGGTCGTTCCCCCGGCCCGCCGGCCGGCGTGGACACCCGGGTCCGGGGTGAGCTGCGCCAGCCCGGCCGGGCCGTACGCCCACAGCCCGATCTCGGTGGGCTCCTTCCCCGATGCTGTGAACAGCACCGTGGCGCCGTCGGTGCCGAGGACCTGGCGAACGTGCAGATCGGCGGGTGTGACCGGCTGGGCGCTTCCGCCGGCGAGTTCCGCTGCGGTGGCGATGAGCAGCCGCCTGGCACCCTCGGAGTCGGCGGTCCAGACGATCCTCCCGTCGCTGGTCCGGGCCGGGACACCGGCGACGATGTCGAGCCAGTGCGCGCCGGTGTCCTCCCGCAGCACGGTCACCGCGTCCACAGCGGGGCCGGCTGCCAGCAGGCGCATTCGGCGCTGATCCCGGCTTTGCACGACCATCAGCGGGCCGTCAGCCGGCCAGTCCACACTCACCAGGTAAGGGAATTCGGCATGATCCCACGGAACCGGTTGCTGGGTGCCGTCCACACCCACGAGCAGGAGCGAGACGTCGGCATTCGCCATGCCGGCGGCCGGGTAGGCCACCTCCTTGGGCGGGCGGCCGGGGTTGGCGGGATCCGCGATGTGCCACCGGTTCACCGGGGCGCTGTCCACCCGGGCCACCAGCAGCGCGCTGCCGTCCGGCGCCCACCAGTATCCGCGGAGCCGGCCCATCTCCTCGGCGGCGACAAACTCCGCCAGGCCGAAGGTCAGCCCCGGTGCACCGGCCGGCCCGATGAGCTCGCGGTCTTGGCCGCTGGCCAGATCGGTGACCCGCAACGATCCGTCGCAGACGTAGGCAACGCGCTGGCCAGAGGGGTCGGGCCTTGGGTCGTAGGCGGGGTTGCGTGCCTGGGTCAGCCGGGGGCCGCGGGCGGGTGCCGGGATCAGGTCCGCCACCCAGACCTCGCCGGCGAGCGCGAACGCCGCGATGTTCAGCGCGTCGTCGGCTGCGAACGTCACGATCCCGCCGGCCTGCTCGCGTGACCGCTCCCGGCGGGCCATTTCCTGCTCGGGGATGCCCACAGCCGCATCGCCGAAAGTGGCCGGGTCCGCGACAAGGTGCTCGCGCCCGGTGCCGACATCGAGCACCCACAGGCAGGTGACCGGATCCGTGCCGCCCCGGCTGCGCAGGAAGGCCACGCGGCCTCCGTCTGGTGAGATCTGGAATGAACGCGGGGCGCCAAGGCTGAACTGCTGGGTCCTGGCCTGCTGCCGGGGAAAGCTGTCCGTCATGTCCCCGATCTTGCCAGCGATCGTGCCGGTGGGTCCCACCGGATGAGCTTGCTGATGGGTCACAGTGGTTGAGCCTGCTCGTTAGTCTCACCGCATGAGCCTCCGCGATGACGACCGCGGGCTGCTGCTCGTGCATGCCCATCCCGACGACGAGTCCATCGAGACGGGTGCGACGATGGCCCGGTACGCCGCCGAGGGGGTGCACGTCACGCTCGTCACGTGCACCCGGGGCGAGCTTGGAGAGGTCATCCCGCCCGCGCTTGGCCACCTCGCCGCAGACCAGCAGAACGGCCTCGGCGAGCACCGGACCGGCGAACTGGCCCGCGCCTGTGCCGCGCTGGGCGTGCGCGATCACCGCTTCCTGGGCTGGCCCGGCCGCTGGCGCGACTCGGGGATGATGGGCCTGCCTTCCAACGACTCGCCCGGCTGCTTTTGGCAAGCCGACCCCGGCGAGGCTGCCACCGAACTGGCTGGGGTGATTCGCGAGGTCCGCCCGCAGGTGGTCGTCACCTACGACGAGCGCGGCTTCTACGGGCACCCGGATCACATCCAGGCACACCGGGTGACGTGGCAGGCTTTCCGGCTTGCCGCCGACCCCAGCGCCAGGACCTCGGCCGGTGCACCGTGGCAGGTGGCGAAGTTTTACGTCACCGCGATGCCGCGTTCGGTGCTGGCCCAGGCGATCCGGCTGCCTCGCGCCGGCGGAAGCACGCCTGGGCACTTCACCGAGGCAGCCTCGGTGGCGGACCTTCCCTTTGGCGTGCCCGACGAGCAGGTGACGACCGAGATCGACGGCACCGGATACCTGGGCGCGAAAATCGCCGCCATGCGCGCGCACGCCACCCAGATCGCCGTGGACGGTGAGTACTTTGCCCTGTCTGACATGGTCGGCTACCGCGTCCTGGGGCACGAGCACTACACGCTGATCGCCGGCCGCCGGGGCACCGGCACCGGCCCGCACGGCCGGGAACCAGACTTGTTCGAAGCGCTGTAGGACAACGGTGCCGGGGGTTGCCCCGATGACTGCGTATAGCCTGCTCTGCGTGAAGAGCACCCTGGGCCGGTGGTTGCAGGCGGCAAGGACGCCAGCCACGTACCTGCTGCTGTTCGTGCTTGGCGCGATGCAAGGGCTGATCGGGTGCTTTCAGTTTTCCCGCAGCGCTGGCAGCATCCCCGTGGCGGCGCTCGCGTTCTGCGCGCTGATCTTGGCGACCTGCCTGCTCGCCGGAGCTGGGATGGAATCCCCGCTCGGTGGCCTGGTGCCCGGTCTTGGCTGGTTCCTCACGTCCTTCGTGCTCACGTTCCCGGCCGGGGCCGGCAGCGTGATCGTCACCAACACCAGCGCCGGCAAGTGGTACCTGTACGGCGGCGCGATCTGCGCTGCGGCAGGCATCATGTTCGGGTTCCGCTGGCGGTCCCGCCGGCCAGCCGGCGGATCCCAGCCGGGTCTCGGCATATGAGCAGCGTGGAACCCGGGCAGGGTGCCGGGGGCCGCGGCGTGGAGCGAGCTGATTTCCGGCGGGCAGCCGGGCGCTTCGGCAGCGGGATCGTCGTGGTCACAACCAGCCTGGATGGCGTGGGGCATGCCATGACCGTGACGGCATTCGCGTCGGTGTCGCTCGAGCCGCCGCTCGTGCTGTTTTGCGCGGAAAAGATTGCGCGCTTTCACGACGCTGTTCTTGCCACGGGGACGTGGGCGGTGTCGGTGCTCGGCGAGGACTCGGAAAAGATCGCCCGCTGGCTGGCGACGCGCGGGCGGCCCCTGGAGGGCCAGCTTGACGCTTTCCCGCACCATACCGGGGCTCTCACGGGCGCTCCCATCCTCGACGACGCCATCGCCGCCATGGAGTGCCGGACGACCGCCGTGCACGACGGGGGCGACCACAGCATCGTGGTCGGTGAGGTGATCTCGGTCAGCCAACTGGGGCCCGAGGGCGGCGGGCCGCTGCTTCACTACGCGAGCCGCTACTGGCGCCTGGGCGGTACCTGACCTGGGCGGTACCTGACCTGGGCGGTACCTGACCTGGGCTTACTGGACCGCCTCAGTGATCCGGTCCAGTCCCCAGTCCAGGTCTTCCTCGCTGATCATCAAGGGCGGGGCCAGCCGCATCGTGGTGCCGTGCGTGTCCTTCGCGAGCACGCCATGCGCCGCCAGCCGCTCGCAAGCCTCCCGGCCGCCAAGCGAAGCGAACTCCACCCCGGCCCACAAGCCCCGCCCGCGCACCTCGCGGACGACACCGGCCGGCAGTGCCGACAGCCCGTCGTGCAGCCGGACGCCGAGCTTGGCGGACCGTTCCTGGAACTCGCCGCTGGCCAGCATCGCGATGACTTCCCGGCCAATCGCGCAGGCAAGCGGGTTGCCGCCGAACGTCGACCCGTGCTGGCCTGGCTTGAACACCCCGAGCACGTCGCGCGAGGACACCACGGCCGACAGCGGCACGATGCCGCCGCCGAGCGCCTTGCCGAGCACATACATGTCGGGGACAACGTTCTCGTTCTCACACGCGAAGGTGGTGCCGGTGCGGCCGAGCCCGGACTGGATCTCATCGGCGATCATCAGCGCCCCGTGAGCCGTGCACAGCTCACGTACCCGGCCCAGGAACCCGGGCGGCGGGACGATCACCCCTGCCTCGCCCTGGATGGGCTCGACCAGAACCCCGACCACCCGCTCGTCCATGGCGTCCGCCAGCGCGGCCGCGTCGCCGTACGGAACCACCCGGAACCCGGGCGTGTACGGCCCGTAGGAACCGCGCGCGTCCGGGTCGGTGGAGAAACTGACGATGGTGACCGTGCGGCCGTGGAAGTTCCCGTCGAACGCCACGATCACGGCCTCGTCCGCGGGCACGCCTTTGACCTCGTAACCCCACTTGCGGGCGGTCTTGATCGCCGTCTCAACCGCCTCCGCGCCGGTGTTCATCGGCAGCACCATGTCCATGCCCGCCAGCTCGGCGAGTTCGGTGCAGAACGGACCGAACTGGTCATGGTCGAACGCCCGGCTGACCAGGGTCACCTTCTCGAGCTGCCGCCTGGCGGCGGCGAGCAGCCGGGGGTGCCGGTGCCCGAAGTTGATGGCCGAGTACGCGGCCACCATGTCGAGGTACCGGCGGCCCTCGACGTCGGTCACCCAGGCGCCCTCGGCGGTTTCGATCATCACCGGGAGCGGGTGGTAGTTATGCGCACTGTGCGCCCGCGAAAGGGCGCGCAGATCATCAGCCGAGGTCACGTGGTATCCCTCCCTTTCCTGGCCGCAGTTCCCCCGGCGTCGTCGAACGCCGCGGGGTAGTAGACCTCCTGTCCATGATCGGAGATCCGCCCTCAGCCTAGACAGCGCCCCCAGGCACGGTATATGGGCAGGTCCTGCGTTTGCCGGGAGATTTGTTGCAGTTTCGGCGCCATGAGCGGCGATTCGTTGCGTGGATGCCACAGCCTGCGGGTCTCGCCGCGTTCCGGGGCAATGGCTGGGAGGTGGGCTGGACGGCGAACGTGATTTGTATCTCAGTGACCGACGTCGCGGGCTAGATCGAGCCCGAGCAGCCGGTCGAGGTAGGCAAACGTCTCGAACTTCGAGCCCGGGTCGACGCCGCCGTCCCCGGCCAGCGCCCGCAGCATGTCCAGCGCGGCCGGGGTGCCGAGGTCATCGTCGAACGCCGCGAGGACGTCACGGAGGTATGCGGCACTCATCGGCTTACTGGACGACCGAGCCCAGTCAGCAACGTGCTTGCGCCACTCCCGCAGTGCCTGGTCCGCAGCGTCCAGGGTCTGCCAGCCCAGCCCCATCGGCGCCCGGTAGTGCTGGGTGAGAAAGGCAAGCCGGAGCGCGAGGGGATCCAGCTCGCGGGCCGCGAGGTCCGCCGGCGCCAGGCTGGCCTGGAAGGTCCCGGGTGTGGCGCCGGGCGCCAGGCTGGCCTGGGAGATCCCGGGCGCCGCGCGGGGCGCCACGGCGGCCTTGGAGGCCCCGGCCGTCTCGGTGTCCTGAGCCGTGAACGACGTATCCCCAGGGACCAGGCAGAGAATCCCGGATTCCGCGGCTGTCCCTGGTGCGGTGATGACGACATCCATCTGCTCCGGGGGCCCGTCAGTGAGCTCTAGCGGGTAGATGTTCAGCTCGTCGCACGCAGCTCGCAGCACCTGTGCGGATTCGGCTGCGCCGCTCGGGAGGTGGAGCCACGCACTCGCCCAGAGCTGGTGCAGCTCCGCGACCCGGCGAATCAGGTCAGCGATCAGGCAGGCGCGCAGGTCGCCAAGCCGGGCCGGGCCCGCTGCCAGCGGGCGAGCCAGGTAGATGCCCAGCCGGCCCGGACGGGCACCCCCGACCGGCTCCGCCCGCTTGGTACGTCCGTCGTAGATCCGGAACACGGCTCCAGCGTAGGCGGTAGATGCCCGCCCACCGCCAGCGTGCCCTCCGATCGCGTTCAGCTGCGATGGGTGGTTGACGGCAGGTCGCGCAGGCGGGCCGCCGCAGCGGCTATCCGCTCGTCGGTGGCGGTCAGGGCGGCGCGGATGTGCTGGCGTCCCGCCGGGCCGTAGAACTCCCCGGGAGCGACCAGGATGCCGGCCTCGGCAAGCGCCTGCACCGAGCCCCAGCAGTCGAGTCCAGCCCGCGTTGCCCAGAGATACAAGCCCGCTTCGGAGTGCTCAATGCTCCACCCCGCCAACTCAAGTGCGGACCGCAGCGTGTCCCTCCGGGCGGCGTACCTCGCCCGCTGCTCGTTCGCGTGCGCGTCATCGAGCAGCGCGGCGGTCATCGCCGCCTGCACGGGCCCCGGCATCATCAGGCCGGCATGCCGCCGTATCTCCAGCAGGTCAGCGACGAGCGCGGGGTCCCCGGTGACGAAACCGGCCCGGTACCCGGCCATGCTGGACCGTTTCGAAAGCGAGTACACGGCGAGCACGCCCGCGGCTGACGCCCCGCAGACATCCGGGTGCAGGACCGAGACCGGCTGGGTGTCCCAGCCAAGATCGAGGTAGCACTCGTCGGAGGCCAGCACGGCTCCCCGCTCCCGGGCCCAGGCCACCATCTTGCGCAGGTGCGCGACGGGCAGGACCCGGCCCGTCGGGTTGGCCGGGCTGTTCACCCAGACCAGCGGCACCCGGCCCGGGCCCAGCGCAGTGAGCCCGTCAGCCGCCACCGACCTGGCCCCGGCCAGCCGTGCCCCAATGTCATAGGCGGGGTACGCCAGCTCCGGGTACACCACGGTGTCGTCCGGCCCGCAGCCGAGCAGGGATGGCAGGGAAGCGATGAACTCCTTGGTCCCAATTACCGGCAGCACCGTGCTGGGACTCACGCTCACCCCGTGGCGGCGGGCCAGCCAGCCCGCCGCCGCTTCCCGTACCCTCGCGCTGCCGTGCACGGGCGGATAGCCAGGAGAGTCCGCACCCGCTGCCAGCGCGTCGCGCACTGCCGGCGGGACCGGGTCGACGGGTGTCCCCACCGACAAATCCACGATCCCGCCGGGATGCGCCGCCGCCTTCTCCCGGTAGGGCGTGAGCAGGTCCCACGGGAAGCGCGGCAGCCGCGCGGCAGCGGTCAGCTGTCCTCTCCCTGTGGCGGCACCGCCACCACGATCGGGTGGTCCTTGGTTATCTTGCCGACCTTGGCGGCCCCGCCCGGCGAGCCGACATCTTCGAAGAACTCGACGTTGGCCTTGTAGTAGTCCTTCCACTGGTCAGGCACGTCATCTTCGTAGAAGATCGCCTCGACCGGGCAAACCGGCTCACAGGCCCCGCAGTCCACGCACTCATCCGGGTGGATATAGAGCATGCGCTCGCCCTCGTAAATGCAGTCGACCGGGCATTCCTCAATGCAGGCCTTGTCGAGAATGTCTACGCAGGGCTGCGCGATTATGTAGGTCACGTCGGAACTCCTCTTCCGGCACCGTCCCGGTGGTCCAGATCCCAGTATCGCGGCTCCGGCCAGTGCCGCGTGCGCCCGCACCCGTGGCCACGAGATGATTCTCAGCCAGCGGGACCGCAGGTTATCAGCTGGCCAGTATGACCCCGGGGGAGGCCGGGTCCTTATCCCGGGTCCAGCCGTCACCGCCCGCCGCGGCGCGCCAGCGGAAGCCGGCGTAGCGCACCTCCCGAAGCTGGTACTTGGCGGCGTGCGTGACCAGCCAGGCAGCCACGGACCAGCTGAGGTCCGCGCGCCCCGCCCGGACCTGTATGGCAGGAGCATCCCTGGGTGCGGAGACCAGCCGGGCACCGAGCGCACCGTAGGTCCTGAGCAGTTCCTGCCGGGCCGTCACCAGGTGTGCCTTCTTGGGGTCAGGCCAGGCAGACCAGCACCACACCCCGTGCGGGTGCAGCCCGGTGAACGCGGCGGTCAGCTTGCTCGCGATCGGCTGGTACTGGATGTAGGCGTGCCCGTCGGCACTGTGTTGCACCGCCTGGGCCGCCCGGTACACCGGCATCTGCTGGTAGCCGACGACGGCAGCCAGGGCCCGGAAGAAGCGCGAGGTGGCGAAGACGGGATCCCTGAGCTTGCTGGCCGGGCCCCAGCCTTCCGACGGCCGCTGCTGGAAGACCCCCACCGAGTCCAGGTCGCCGTAAGCCAGATTGTGCAGGTGAGACTCCTGCATCGCCGTCGCGTACGCTACCGACACGGCTCGCGACGGCATGGCCTGGTCGTGCGCGACCCCCGCGATGGTGGCCGCGATCGCTGCCTGCCCGGGCTCAAGCGATACCGCCGAACGGCCGCTGCCCGCCTGGCAGCCGCTTCCAGTGAGCACCGGCCCGAGGTGCTTGACCACGATGAAGGCGCCAACCGCCACGGCAACCACCAAAGCGATGGTGCCGGCCGTCAGTCCTCTCCTGCGGGATTTTGTCAGCACATCACCAGACGCTACCGGCCCACGGGACCGCCTGGATCCACCACAGCGGGACGGCTCTCGCCGGAGGAAGATGGGGCTGCCCCCGCCGGCTCCGGGCCGGGCTCCCGGCAGGCCCTAAGCTCAGGGCTCATGAGTTCATCCCAGGCTCCAGCCGGCACGGCAGACTCCCCTCTCGACGCGAGCATTGACGAGCTGTGGGACCGGCGGGGCGAGCTGACCCCGGATGACCGCGCCGCGCGTGCGATCGTGCTCACGGCGGTGGACGCCCTGGACGCAGGTGAGGCCCGGGTGGCGTGGCCGTGCCGCGAGACCGGCACGATCATGGTGGACGAGCGGGCCAAACGCGCCATCCTGCTGGCGTTCCGGCTGCTGCCGATGGAGCGCTCGGCCGCGGGTGATTTCCGCTACCACGACCGGGTGCCGCTCAAAACCCGGCTGGAAGGCGTGCGGGTGGTTCCCGGCGCGATCGCCCGCTGGGGCTCCTACATTGCCCCCGGCACGGTGCTGATGCCCTCGTTCGTCAACATCGGCGCCTACGTCGGTGCCGGGACGATGGTCGACACCTGGGCCACGGTCGGCTCCTGCGCCCAGGTCGGGGCCAATGTGCACCTGTCCGGCGGGGCCGGCATCGGCGGCGTGCTTGAGCCACCAAACGCGGTGCCGGTGGTCGTCGAGGACGACGCTTTCATCAGCTCGCGCTGCATGGTGGTGGAGGGCGCGCGGGTCCGCACCGGCGCCGTGCTGGGGGCGGGCACGATCTTGACCCGGACCTCGCACGTGATCGATGTGGAAACGGGCGAGGAACTGCCCCGCGGCGAGGCGCCGGCCTGGTCGGTGTGTGTCGGCGGCACGCGCATGAGGAAGTTCGCGGGCGGGGAGTTCGGGATGCCGTGCGTTCTGGTGCTGAGAAGGCTCTCCGCCGGAGACCGGCATGACAAGGCTTCCCTGAACGAAATCCTGCGTGACCACGGGATCAATGGTTAAGCACACGGCCTGGAAGGATCATGAGCGTGGAACCTGAGGCAGATCGGCGGATGCGCCGCCAGGGCCCGGCCATGCTTCGTGGCCACGCCATCCCCAAGACCACCACCGATCAGCGGCTGCTGGACCGGCGTGGCCCGAGCGAGTGGGTCCATACGGACCCGTGGCGGGTGCTCCGGATCCAGGCGGAGTTCGTGGAGGGATTCGGGCTGCTTGCCGAACTCGGCAAGGCGGTGTCGGTGTTCGGGTCGGCGCGCACCCAGCGCGGGTCGCCGCACTATGAGCTGGCCGAGGAGATCTCTGCCGGGCTGGCGCAGGCCGGCTACGCGGTGATCACCGGTGGCGGCCCCGGCATCATGGAGGCGGTGAACAAGGGCGCTGCGAGCGTCAACGGTGTTTCCGTGGGTCTCGGTATCGAGCTGCCCATGGAGCAGGGGCTGAACGAGTATGTCGACATCGGCCTTGAGTTCCGTTACTTCTTCGTCCGCAAGACCATGTTTGTCAAGTATTCGCAGGCCTTCGTGGTGATGCCGGGCGGATTCGGCACCCTGGACGAGCTGTTCGAGGCGGTCACCCTGGTCCAGACCGGAAAGATCACCAAGTTCCCCATCGTCCTCTTCGACAGCTCGTACTGGTCCGGCTTGCTGGCGTGGCTGCATAACACGGCGGCTGGCCAGGGCAAAGTCGCACCAGCAGACATCGGCCTGCTGAGCATCGCGGACTCGCCCAGCGACGTGGTCCGGATCATCCAGGCAGCGCACAGTGCCAGCGGAACGCTTGAGCCGTCCGGGCCTGCCGTTATGCATGGCCCTGACTGACGCCGCTGGCCGGTCAGGCCAGTCCGCGGGTGGTGAGCACCGGCGGCCGTGTGCCCGCGATGGACGAGGTCATATCGATGGCACGGCGCACCTGCGGGACGTGGCGCGTGCGGATGCCTGCCACACCCAGCCAGGTGCCGATCGCGGCCGCCGCGACGACCGCGGCCACCGGGGCGTCCTCGGGCGGCGTGCCGGGCAGGGCGGCCACCAGGTCGGCGTCGATGACGGCATTGGCGCCTGTGGCGGCGGCAATCACGTCAGCGCCGCCAGCGGGGTCCACCGCGGGGTGACCGGCGGTGTCTGCCGTGCCGGTGTCGCCGGGGTGACCGGTGGTGCCGGTCCCTGTGCATCGCGGGGCGTCAGCGTCTGCGGTGACCGCGAGCAGGATGGTCCGGACCGGGCCGGTGTGCGCTCGCCGCCGCTGTGGGTGCACTGCCACCCACCGAGCATGGCACGATTCCTATTGTGCTCGTGATCCTGTTGCTTGCCGCTGCGGCAATCCTCGGCGGTGTGGTGCTCGCCGCTCTCGGCCGTGCCGGTGAGATGACTGTGTTTCCTGGTGACTATCCGCCGCTCGACCTTGACGAGGTGAGCGCCACGGATGTTGCCCTGCTCCGCCCGCCCATGGCCCTGCTGGGGTACAACGTGCACGCGACCGAGGACTCGCTCCAGGCGATCGCGCAGTCGGTCAGCGCCCGGGACGTGGAGATAGCGACGCTGCGGCGGGAACTGGCCGAGTTGCGGGCCCATGCGGGGGTCCTGCGGCCTGGCCAGCAGGCCACCTGGGGTGGCCAGCGGGCGGGCGCCGCCGGTGGGGACCTTCCTTCGCGGCCGCAGCAGCAGGGGGCGGCACCGGATGAGTGACGATCACGGTCCCGCCGCCATGGCCCAGGCCGAAACCGGGCCAGCGCCCGGCCCCGATGGGCTGCTCCGCTGTTCGTGGGCACTGGGGACTGCCGATTATCTCGCCTACCACGATGAGGAGTGGGGTGTCGCGGTGCGGGATGACGTGGGCATGTTCGAGCGGCTTTCATTGGAAGCGTTCCAGTCCGGCTTGTCGTGGCTGACGATCCTGCGCAAACGGGAGAATTTCCGGGCGGCGTTCCGCGGCTTCGACCCAGCGGCCATCGCCGCGTTCGGCCCGGACGACGAGGCCCGTTTGCTCACCGACGCGGGGATCGTGCGGAACAGGGCCAAGATTTCCGCCGTCATCGGCAACGCACGGGCCGCGCTGACGGTGCCGGGCGGGCTGGCGGCGCTGGTGTGGCGATATGGCGGCCGCCCGCCGCTGGCACCGGTTTCGCTGGCCGATGTGCCAGCCTGGTCGCCCGAGTCGAAGGCTTGCGCCCGGGAATTGCGCGGACTGGGATTCTCGTTCGTCGGTCCCGTCACCGTCTACGCCACCATGCAGGCCTGCGGGGTGGTGGACGGCCACTTGGAGGGGTGTTTCCGCCGGGGAGCGAATGTGCACATACCTGGAATCAGCGCTTCGTGACACCGGCGCTTGTGATTCACACTCAGCGTGTCAGACTGAGGACTGACAGCCGGCTTGGAGGCAGTATGGCGGTGGGGCCGCACCTTCCCCCCTGGGCGGCCTGCGCCTTAGTGGCGATGGCCGGGCCTTCGCCAGCACCCATGACGGCAAGCTGCGCGGAGGAGCGGCGATGATCCACGTGTCGCCAGCGGTGGGCGGCTCATCTGAGCCGGCCGGGTCGCCAGCCTCAATACTGCCCACGGACCCGCCGGTGCCGCCCGGAGTCGATCCGGCCACGCCGAGCCCATCCCGGCTGTACGACTACTACCTGGGCGGATCCAACAACTATCCGGCGGACCGTGCCCTGGCGGAACGGCTCCGTAAGATCATCCCCGAGATGAAGGATGCCGCATGGGCAAATCGTGGTTTCCACCAGCGGGCTGCCCGGTGGCTCGCGGCCAGGCAAGGGATCCGCCAGTTCATCGATATCGGGTCCGGCCTTCCGACCCAGGGCAATACCCACCAGGTGGTTCAGCCGGTCGCGCCGGGTGCCCGGGTCGTGTACGTGGACAACGACCCGATGGTGATAGCGCATGCGCAGGACTTGCTCAAGGCGGTGCCGGGCACCGCGGTCATCTTGGCCGACCTGCGAGACCCCGAGGGTGTCCTGGGACATCCCGCCCTGCGGGGACTGATCGACTTCCATGAACCGCTCGCCCTGATGATGACGGCGGTGCTGCATTTCGTTTCCGATGGCTCGAACCCGTACGGCCTGGTGCGGCGCTATGTCGATGCCAACGCGCCAGGCAGTTATCTGGTGATCGCACACGGTACGTCCGACAACAAGCCGCCCCGGGCGACCGGCGCGATGGTGGATGAGTACAGGCAAGCCACCGAGCAGATTCACCTGCGGCGCAGGGCCGAGGTGGAGCGGTTCTTCAAAGGCATGCAACTCGTCCCTCCGTACCCTGGTGCCGGTCCACGGGTCGTCTTCGCTGGTGAGTGGGGTGCCGAGGACCCGGAACTGGCCGACAGTGAGGGCTCGCGATGGAGCTACTGCGGAGTTGCCCGCTGTCGGTGAGCCGCAAGTGAGGGTGACTGGGGAGGAATGTCGTGACGGGCAAGCCGTTGGCGGAAGATCTGGGAATCGATGTCAGCGCCCTGGACTGGCAGCGTTCAGGGGCGGGCGAGGGCAGCATCGAGGTGGCGTTCGTCCACGGCGATGACCGCGTTCCGGGGGAGGACCGCGTTCCGGCGGAGCAGCATGCCTACGGCAGCGAGTGGGTCCTGATGCGGGTGGCGGGCGATCCTGACGGGCGGGTACTGGTGTACGACCGCAACGAATGGGAGTGCTTCCTCGACGGTGTCCGGAACGGCGAGTTTCAGGACGCGGCTGAGTAGCAGCGTGGTGGTGGCCCGAAATGGCATCCGGAGTTCGGGAGTGTCCGGTTGCCGAGGGAATGGTGTGACTACTGGGTTCGGTGAGGCGAAATGATGGGACTCGCAAAATCTGTGATTCACAACTTAGGTAGCGATATACTACGGGCTACGCCCTGTCAAGGAGGCGAGCACCGATGAGCGACGATGCCTGCGGCTCCACCGTGGCCAAACGCCGCCTTTCCCGGCGCTTGCTCGAACTGCGGTTGAAGAGCGGTTACACCGCCAACCACGTTTGTGACATCTTGAACTGGGGGCGGGGCAAAGTTGGCCGTTTTGAGGCGAATCAGTGGAAACGCCCCGAAATGAGTGATGTCCGCGACCTGCTGCGGATCTACGACGTGGACCAGGATGAGCGCGAGGAACTTCAGGACCTCGCACTCCAGGCCCGGGTGCGGCCATGGTGGAGAGACCACCCCGATATCTTCGAGAACGAGTTTCCCGGCTACGAGAACGACGCCAGCCAGATCCGCGTCTTCATGCCCTTGGTGCTGCCTGGGCTGCTGCAGACGAAGGAGTACGCAGAGGCGGTCATGCGGACCGGTCCCAGGCCACCGGTGTACCGGCGGCAGGCGGTAGCGACCCGGCTCCGGCGGCAGGAGGTCCTCGACCGCACCGACGGCTCGGCACCCGCGCTCATCGCTGTCATCACTGAGGCGTCCCTGCTTTACCAGTGGGGAACGAGAGCAGACCGGCTTGAGCAAATCGAGCACCTGATCGAAATGAGTGGGCGCTCCAACACCGAACTGCGTATCCAGCGCCTGCGAGATGGGCCGCCCCGCGGGCTGATATCGCCCATCAACATCTTCGACTTCCCAGACGGCGAACCCCCCATCGCCTTCACCGAGACCGATATCTGGATCCAGGAGATAACGAGTCCCGAGCACGTGGCCATGTATAGCCAATCTTTTGACCGGGCTGTCGACGGTGCACTAGAAACGGACGACACCACCATCTATCTCAGACAACTCGCCCAGCAACTGGAGTAATTCAATGACTGACCTGTCTCATGCAATCTGGCGGAAAGCCCGCCGGAGCCAGTGGAACGGTGGCTGCGTGGAAGTGGCCGCCAACCTCCCGGGCGTTGTCGCAGTCCGGGACAGCAAGCGTCCTGAAGCGGGCGCTCACGTCGTCGGCCGTGCCGCGTTCGCCGATTTCCTGGCGGATGCAAGGGCTGGCCGCTACGACCTTGAGCACTGACCGGGCTCGGTTGATCACCCTGTAGCACTCGGGAAAAATCCCCCAGGCCGCCACCCGGGGGATTCTTCCAGTGCTGCGCCTGTCTCAACGCACGGCGGTCCACAAAAGAACCTCCGCGTGTGTGACTGTACCCGCACAGCGCATGACATGCACTGCCACATGGTGGCGGGCGCCGAAATACAGAAGGCCCCGCTCTAACCCGATGTCGGCGATGTCATTGCGAGGAGTGCCGACAAATCGTAATCTGTGTTTCACAGACCGCGAGTCACGAAGGCGGAAATTCATGTTACCGTCGCCTGCCGTCACTGCTTTGCCGTTCGCCTCGACGCCACCAGGTGCCTCGGACGTCGCGGGCCGATGGAGGGGAGGGCCCGCCACGAACGGAACTGGCGACAGTCCCTGGAACGTGGGTGTCCAGCGCGCCGCGGGTCCTGCTGCGCTGGCAGGACCCGCGGCGCTGACCGTTGGCGGGTGTTGTGCCTGCCAGCTTCCACTGGATGCGACCTGCGCCGCCGAGGCCAGGCGGGTATTCCGGGAGGCAGCGGCCGTTCTCGGGCTTGCCGAGGAGCTCGTCTACGACGGGATGACCATGGCAAGCGAACTCGCCGCCAACACGCTGCACGCGCATGACAACGTCGAATCCGACGACGTTGGACCGTGGCCACTCGCGGGCGCGCCGGAGATGTGGGTTTACCTTCGGGGCGTGAGCGGGCGGTGGGAACTGGTCTGCAAAGTCTTTGATTCGCTGCGCGGATGGAAGGACGACGTCGCACCGGTGCCCGGCAGTGCCGCACTCGATGCTGAAGGCGGGCGGGGCCTGCAGGTTGTTGCCGAGCTGTCCGGCGGCCGGTGGGGCCATCACTTAACCCGTTCCCGTCTCGGCGGGTGGAAGGTTCCAGGCAAAGCCGTGTGGTTCGCCCAGCCGGTGCCAGGCGCAGGCGTCGCCGCCCATGCCCGCTGCCCCCGGCTGGCTCCGGGCCAGGTTGGGCGCACGCTGGAGGCAATGCTCATCGACCGCGGGCTTGGCAAGGGGCTTCTCCGCGCGGCCGAACCCGGCGACGCGATGTCGGTCCTGTCCGTCAGGTGCGGCCTGAGCGTCTGGTGCCGGGACAGCATGATCTGGTGGCGGGACCGGGACGGCAACTACGAACAGCGGGTGCCGGCCGACCTGGTGGACACCTCGGAGAAGATCGTTTGCACCTGCGAAGAACTGGAGTGCGGCGAGGACAGCATTCCAGCTGGGCTCGGCCAGGCGTGCAGATAGGCAGTGGGTGGGCGGACCCGGGGGCCTGGGCCACGCGGGCCGCCGGCCAGCGCCACGCGGAGCGGCGGCCAGGCCCACGCGGAGCGGCGCCAGTCCCACGCGGGCCGTGGGCTCCTGGCATCCCGGCCTGCGTACCGGCGCACCGTCAATGCCCGGCGAAGGTGGGCCGCTCCTTGTGGATGAACGCGAGCGTGGCATCGCGGTGATCGCTGGTCGTGCCGAGTTCCGCTTGTAGCTGTGCTTCCTTCTCCAGCGACTCGGCCAGACCGTGGGTGGCCGAATAAAGCAACTCCGTCTTGATCGCCGCATAAGCAAGCGTCGGGCCTTCCGCGAGCCGCCGGGCGAGAGCGCCCGCCGCGCCAGCTAGCTCGTCATCCGCCACGACAGCGGTGAGCAGCCCAGCAGACAGCGCGCGTTCGGAGTCGATCGGCTCCGCCAGCATGAGCAGCTCGGCCGCCCGGGCGCTGCCAACCAGCCGCTGCACGGTCCAGGAAGCACCCGAGTCAGCCCCGAGGCCGACCCGCACGAAGGCCATGAGCAGGCTGGCCCGGCGTGCCGACAGGCGGAAGTCGCAGGCACAAGCAAGTGACGCACCCGCGCCCGCGGCGCTGCCGTTGATGGCCGCGATCACAGGTTTGGGCATGGTCATTATTGCGGTGATGATCGGGTTGTAGTGCTGTCGCACGGTGTCGGCAGGCCCGGCGCCCGACGCGAGGTTGTCCGCGTGCTCGCGCAGATCTTGCCCAGCGCAGAACGAGTCTCCGGCCCCCGTGATGATCACCGCCCGGACCGCAGCGTCCGAGGCGGCTTTGCCCAGGGCCGCAAGCAGCGCGGTCTTCATCTCGCCGGTCAGTGCGTTGCGGGCTTGGGGCCGGTTCAGCATGATGGTGGCAACCGCACCATCCATGCCCCAGCAGACGCTGTCAGTCACGGTGGTCTCCTTTGATCGCCGGCTGAAGTGAATCCCGGTTGTCTGCCTCCAGGCAACAGTCCACGAAACGGGCCGCGGCCGGCAAGAGCCGTGCCGACTCGGCGTGGAACAACCTCGCGGCTTCATGTCCAGGCCACTGCGATGGGAGGAGGGGCGCGGGCAGTCCCGGGTCTCGGAACAAGAACTTGCGCCATTCATGGACGAGCCTGCTCCGCAGGGCGAAGACGGTTTCGTCTGACGCGCCTGGTTCAGCCGCCGCGAGCAGATCGGCGGCCGCGCCAAGCCAGCGCTGGTAGGCGCGGGCGAGCCCATCGAGGTCCCATGCTCGCGACAGTAGGCCGCGCGCATCGCCGTCGTAGCTGGCCAGGAAGCGCTCCGCCCGCACCTGCTCAGACTCGAGCAGCGTGTCGAGTTCGGCCGACGTGCGCGGGCTGATCCATGTGGTCTCACCCAGCGGGGCGTAACCGAGGTAGCCGAGTGCCGCCCGGACGCGGTCGCGGCGCGCACGCTCCTTGATGCGCTCGCAGACCACCACATGCCATCGGCCGTCCCACTCAGGTTCATGGTCGCGGTAGACACGTTGTGCGGCCTCGTCCAGCCGCTGGCTGGCCCGGGGAGTGAGGGCGTAGCCGGCTCCGCCGTCCAGCCGGACCGGCTCAAGCCAGCCCTGCCGCACCATGCGGGACACGGCCGTGCGGACGGCAGGGGCGGTGATGCCAAGCGGCGCGAGCAGGCGGACGAGCGAGGCGACTGGTGCCCTGGATCCGCGGGTCCGCAGATGATCCCCATAGAGGTCGAAGAGCGCCGATCGTGCGTTCACTGTCCTAGTGTCGCCTGTGATTGCCGGTGAATGCCCGCGGAGCGGCCCTGATCGTTTCCATCCAGCGCCGGAACTGGAGATAATAGATCTACTGATCGACACGGCTGTGAATTAGGCCGGACCCGGCGCAGTCGCCGGCAGTTCCGGCGTCGGGCCTCCCAGGCCCTCAGGCGGCCCCAAAGCATGAAGGGGAGGCAGGATGGCGGCGATGAAGCCGCGGACGGGTGATGGCCCGCTCGAGGTCACGAAGGAAGGCCGCGGCATCGTAATGCGCGTACCGCTGGAGGGCGGGGGCAGGCTGGTGGTCGAGTTGTCGGCTGACGAGGCAACCCAGCTCTCGGACGCGCTCAAGTCCGCTGCCGGCTGAGCCTTGCCGATCGACCTACGGCTGTCAGCGCTTCCGGCGGGTGGTCATGAGCCGCTAGTGTCCCAGCTTGCTGAATCCGGCAGCGGGGCACAGGGCGGCGAGGACATCGTTGTTCCGGTGCCAGAAGCCGGCGCCGGCGCCGACGGGCTTGATCATTACCTCGGGGCAGCGGCGGCTGAGTTGGCATCCGCATGCGGGGCGACCCGTGGTGCGGGTGATGTCGCCTCGGTTGGTGCCGTCCTGGGCGGCACGCCGCGGCGTCTCCTCTTCCTTGGGCTGGGCGACGGGTCACCGCCGCAGATGCGGAAGGCAGGTGCGGCGCTCGGCGGCCGGCTGACCCGGGGGCGGCGGGTGCTCACGTCGGCCGTTTACGGGCAGCCGGATGAGGCTGTACGGGCATTCGCGGAAGCACTGCTGCTCAGCGCCTACCGGTTCTCGCTCGCCGCCAGCACACCTGACACCGGACCCGGTGAAGTCCGCGTACTTGTGTCGAGTTCCAGCGCCGCGGGTCAGGTGGAGCATGCAATCACGGTCGCGACGGCGGTTGCGCTCGCTCGTGATCTGGCGAACATGCCCTCCGTGCGAAAGAGCCCGGCCTGGCTCGCGGATCAGGCTGTTCGTGTTGCGGCGGACAGCCACCTGTCAGCCCGGATCTGGGAACCTGATGAGCTTGCCACCCACGGCTTCGGTGGGCTGCTGGCGGTGGGTTCCGGATCTGCCCAGCCACCACGGCTGATCGAACTGGGGTACGAGCCGCCAGACTGGCGGGAGCATGTCGTCCTGGTGGGCAAGGGCATTACCTTCGACAGCGGTGGGCTTTCGCTCAAGCCGAACGACGGCATGAAGGCCATGAAGACCGACATGGCGGGGGGCGCGGCGGTCATCGCGGTCATGTCCGCACTGGCCCGGTCAGGCGTGGGGGTGCGGGTCACGGGGCTCGTGCCGGCGGCGGAGAACATGCCGTCGGGGTCGGCGTTGCGGCCCGGTGACGTGATCACGCATTTCGGCGGGCGCACAACGGAGGTGCTCAACACCGATGCCGAGGGGCGACTGGTGCTGGCGGACGCGCTCGCTTACGCATACACCGTGCTCGCGCCGGACGCCGTTGTTGACATCGCCACGCTGACGGGGGCCGCCCGGGTGGCGCTTGGCACCACCATCGGAGCGCTCTACGCCAGTGATGACGGCCTGGCGGGGGCGTTGACCGTGGCGGCTGCCGAGAGCGGGGAACCGCTGTGGCGAATGCCTCTGGTGGACGATTATGCCGACGCGCTGGAGTCACCGATCGCTGATCTTGCCAACGTCCCGCACGACAGTAGCCGGACGCGGGCAGGGTCGGTCGAAGCGGCTCTTTTCCTGCGCGAGTTCACGGGTGGACGCCCATGGGCACACCTGGACGTGGCGGGCGCTGCCCGGTCAACGGCCGGTGAGGGTGAGCACCCCAAGGGCGCTACCGGTTTCGGGACCCGGTTGCTGCTCCGTTGGCTGGCTGCGGGGTCCGGGCTGGCTGCGGGGTCCGGGCTGGCTGCGGGGTCCGGGCTGGCTGCGGGGTCCGGGGTAACTGCAGGGTCCGGGGTAACTGCAGGGACCGAGGGGGCTGCAGGGACCTGAGAGGCTGCCCGGGACGGGGAATGAGCCGGACTGCGCGAACCCGGGGTAGCGCTATGACCGCTTCACTGCCGCGAGCAGCCCGTCGCCAACCGGCATAAGCAGCGGGATGAGTTGCTCGTCTTGCCGGACGAGGTCGCATACCTCCCTGATCGCTGCGGTTTCAGTGTCGGTGTACGAAGGGTCAGCGGTCCGGCCCGACCAGAGGGCGTTGTCGAATGCGACGACGCCGCCGGGTCGGAGCAGTCGCATGGCGGCGGCCAGGTACTCGGGGTAACTCTGCTTGTCCGCGTCGCAGAACACGATGTCGTAGCCGCCGTCGGTGAGCCGTGGCAGCACGCCGGCCGCCTTGCCGCCGATGAGCCGGTACCTGTTCGCTGCGAACCCCGCCTCGGTGAACGCCTTGCGGGCCAGACGCTGATGCTCAGGGTCAACATCGACACTGGTGAGGACGCCGTCGCGGCGCATTCCCCGGAGCAGCCAGATACCGGAGGTGCCGCATCCGGTGCCGATCTCTACCACCGCCCGCGCGCTGACGGCGGCGGCGATGAACCGCAGCGCCGCGCCCCCGGCCGCGCCGATCGGCACCGCGTCGCCGACGTCGGCCGCGTTGCGCCGCGCCAGCAGCAGCGGCTCATCCTCCGGGAGATACTCCTCTACGTAAGTCGTGATGGCCTGACCGCTCACGGTGCCTGCCTCCCGGTGGTCACTGGGCCTTACCCTGTCTTACTGGGCCTGTGCTTACTGGGCCTACCCGTGCGGCAGCTTATCGTCACGCGCCGTGACGCGGGAACCAGCCGGGCCACCTGGCGCGTTCAATGTGTCGCGGGTACGAGGCATCATGGTAGACGGGGCGGTAAGGCTGGAGGGCAGACGTGGCTGAGACGGGGGCGGCCGAGACGGGGGCGGCCGAGACGGTGGAGCCGGAGTGGACGCCACCGACCTGGGATGCCGTCGTGCGTGAGCACTCGGCGCGGGTATACCGGCTCGCCTACCGTCTCACCGGCAACACACATGATGCGGAGGACCTTACCCAGGAGGTGTTCGTGCGTGTCTTCCGCTCGCTGCAGAACTACACGCCAGGCACCTTTGAGGGATGGCTGCACCGGATCACCACCAACCTGTTCCTCGACGCGGCCAGGCGCAGGCAGCGAATCCGGTTCGAAGGGCTGGGCGAGGAAGCCGCGGGGCGATTGAAGGGGGACGAGCCCACACCCGCGCAGGCATTCGATGCCCGTCATTTCGACAGCGATGTACAGCAGGCATTGGCGGCACTCGCGCCTGAGTACCGGGCGGCAGTCGTGCTCTGTGACATCGAGGGCCTGTCATATGAGGAGATCGCCGACACCCTCGGGATCAAGCTGGGGACCGTGCGCAGCCGCATCCACCGCGGCCGGGCGCAGTTGCGGGTGGCCCTGGAGCACCGGCGGCCCCGTCACCTCAGCGGCGCCCCGGAGCCGAGCAGCGCACCCGAGCCAAACAGCGCACCCGAGCCAAACAGCGCACCTGAACCACTGGGCAGCCGGCCGTGAGTCACCTCGGCCGCCGTCTTTCGGCCCTCATCGACGATGAGCTGAGCCACGCGGAGCGGGACCGGGTGCTGGCGCACTTGGCCGGATGCGAGCCGTGCCGCCAGGAAGCCGCGGCGCTGCGGGTGCTCAAGCAGCGGATGCTCGCCTTGGGCGAGGCCACTGCGGCTGCCGCCCTGACTGACCGCCTGATGGCGCTGGCGGCACTGCCGGGACTGCCCAGCCGAAGACTGGCGTGGCCGGATGGCAGCCACCACGACCCGCTTGGCGGCCAGGTGGTGCGCTGGCACGTCCGTGGCATGGCCGTGGTCGCCGTAATTCTGTTTGGGCTTGGTGTCCCGGCTGCCGCGTTCATCGCAGGAGGCAGCCAGCGGGTCCCCGGGCCCAGCGTCACCCCGGCGGTTGAGCTCTTCATGGTCCAGCACCCGGGCACGGCCGCAACCATGCCGGGCCAGCCAGGCTCCTCAGGGCCAGCACAGGCGCCCAGGCCGGTCAGCCGCTCCCGGCCAGGCGGCGGCGAACCAGCCACAGCGGCTACCCCCCGCCCCAGCGTGGCATTGGTTGTCTCACCGTCACCTTCCCAGGCAGGTGCGGCCACCCCGGCCGCGCTGGCGCCAGCCCGCGCCTCCCACTCGTTCCCCTCCGGCGACACCGCCAGGGCGCGATGAAACCGCAGATCGACATCCGGGCCAGGGCGGCGAGCAGCGGGCCGCCCCCGGGCACCGACCCGAGAGCGCTGCGGATCATCACCGCGGCGGCGCTTGCCGGCCTGGTTATCACCGGCTTCGCTGTCGTGCCGCACGGTGCGGGGTCACTGCCCACCGGCCCGGGGATGCTCCGGCATCCCGGAGGATCAGCGCAGCAGGCGGGGCTGCGGCTGCTGAGCCGGGCTGCCCAGGCCTGCCGTTTGGTGCCATATCAGGCAGTGGAGGACCTGGCCTGGCGCAACCCGGCGGGACGGGGCGCCTCGGCCGTGGAAATCTGGCATGCCCGTGGCGGGCAGACGCTCATGAAAACCGTCGGTGGGGACACGGACTCCTACCGGGAGGTTCATCGCGTTTTCATGCCCTGGGGCACTGGCAGCACCCCGATGCTGGAGGGGACCCAGCTGCCGGGGATGAGTGAACGCATGGTCACCCTGCTCGGCGCGAACTACCAGCTGGCGGTCGCTGGTACCGGCTGGGTGGCGGGCCGGCGGGCCGTCATGGTCACGGCGCGCCGCCCGGACGCAAGCCTGGCCGCCCGGTTCTGGCTGGACACCAGCAGCAAACTGCCGCTGCGGCGGCAGACGTTCGACACCGGGGAACGGATGATCAGCGACGCCATGTTCGCGGAGCTGACGCTCACACATGTGGCCAGGACAGGGCTGCCGGGTGCGGTGACCAGACCGTTGGGCGCCGTCCTTCCCCGCGCTCAGCTGGCCCGGTTGCGCGCCCTGGGCTGGCCGCTGCCCAGGTGGCTGCCCGGCAACCTGACCTTGCTGGCCGCCGGGGAAAGCAGCACCGCAGCTGGCCCGGCGGTCCACCTCGACTACACCGATGGGCTTTCCGGGGTGTCGCTCGTGGTTCAGCGAGGGCATCTGCCGCCGGGGCTCGGCGGCTGGTCGCAGGCCACCGTGGGCGGGCAGCGCGTCTATGCCGATGCTTCCCAAGACCGCAGTGTGGCCTGGTCGGCGAACGGGTTTGTCTACCTGGTGACTGCCGCCGCACCGCAGCAGGTCGTCGGACGGGTGGTCGCTTCCCTGCCGCATGCCGCGGCGCCCGGGCTCTCCACCCGGATTGGGCGTGGACTGCGCCGGCTGCTTTCCCTGATGAGCTTGTGACCAGTGTGACCTCCGCCGCCCGTTCCTTGCCGGGACGGCCGGCCGGGTTCACCCCTTACAGTGAAAGCACACACATCGCGGTGCGCCCGGGTCCGCCGTGTCCCCCCGCCCGTGGTGTGCCCGCGCCCCGCCTGGAGAGGCACCGTGTTGTTCGACCTGTCCTTCACCAAGCTCCTGGTGCTCGCTGTCATCGCCGTGGTGGTCTTCGGGCCGGATCAGCTGCCCAGGGTGGCCGCCCAGGCGGGCCGTGCTTTGCGGGAACTGCGGCGGATCTCCGAGGGAGCCCGTAACGACCTGCGGGAGGGGCTCGGGCCAGAGTTCTCTGACTTCGACATCGGTGATCTGCATCCGCGCCAGTTCGTCCGCAAGCACCTGCTGGAGGATTTCGACAGCGACGTGCCGGCTGAGGCCGCCAGCACGGACAGGTCCGCCACACTGGCACCGGGCGAGACCCCGCCGTACGACTCAGACGCGACCTGAGGTCACACCTGGCGGCCTGAGCCAGACCCCATGGCCGCCTGAGCTCACACCGGCGACAGGCCCAGTTGCCGTCCGGCGAGACCAACGGTCTGGCTGGCCAGGGTGTCCGCGATCGCGATGAGCTGCCTGGCGGCGGGGGAGTCCGGGTCGCTGAGCACCAGCGGAACACCCTTGTCCCCGCCTTCGCGGAGCCGGGGATCCACCGGGATCTGCCCAAGCACCGGAACGTTGGTGCCGGTGATCCGCGTCAAGGCCTCCGCCACCTCCTGGCCACCGCCCGAGCCAAACACGTCCACCATTTCGCCACAGTGCGGGCACGCGAAACCCGACATGTTCTCGATCACACCGGTGATGCGCTGATGCGTCTGCATCGCGATGGCCCCTGCCCGCTCCGCCACCTCCGAGGAGGCGATCTGGGGGGTCGTGACCACCAGCAACTCAGCCCCTGGCAGCAACTGCGCCACCGAAATCGCGATGTCGCCGGTGCCCGGAGGCAGGTCGAGCAGCAACACGTCGAGGTCACCCCAGAACACGTCGGAGAGGAACTGCTGCAGGGCGCGGTGCAGCATCGGCCCGCGCCACACCACGGGGGTGTTGCCCGCCGTGAACATGCCGATGGAGATGACCTTCACGTCCTGGGCCACGGGCGGCATGATCATCTGCTCAACCTGCGTGGGGCGGCCGGTGACTCCCAGCATGCGCGGGACCGAGTGCCCGTATATGTCGGCATCGACAATCCCGACCTTGCGCCCGGCCGCCGCCAGCGCGGCGGCGAGGTTCACCGTCACCGACGATTTGCCGACCCCGCCCTTGCCGCTGGCGATCGCGAACACCCGGGTGAGGGACGAGGGCTGGGCGAACGGGATGACCGGCTCCGGGCGGCCGCCACGGAGTCTGGTCTGAAGCTCGCGGCGCTGCTCGTCGCTCATCACGTCCAGGTCCACCTTCACCCCGGTGACCCCTGGCAGCGGGGATACGGCCGCGGTGACGTCACGGGTGATGGTGTCGCGCAGCGGGCAGCCGGAGATCGTCAGGTACACCTCGACCTTGACCGCGCCCTTGCCACTGACCTCGACGTTCTTCACCATGCCCAGATCAGTGATCGGGCGGCGGATCTCCGGGTCGTTGACCTTCGCCAGCGCCGCCGTGACCTGCTCGACGGTAGGCGGGGGCGGCAGGACGGGTGCAGAAGCCATGGCCTCATCGTATGCGCGCTGAGTGGGGAGGACGCCCACGGGCGCGTCCTCCCCACCAGCGCCCTGCCTCAGCTTGCTGGTTCCCCGGTGACCGGGTTGAGCAGGAGGGTCTGGAAATCGGGCTGACCGAAGTTGAACAGGTCTGTCAGCGAGCCAGCCAGGGCGTCGAAGGAGCTGTTGCCGATCCGCTGACCGGCCAGCCAGTTGTCCTCGATGAACCGAAGAACCGAGGTCTGGTCGGCAAGCGTCCCGCCCACGTAGTTGACCTTGGCGTAGGGGGAGATGAGCAGGAACGGCAGCCGCTGGCCGTAACCGCAGCGGTCCTGGAAGCCGCCCAGGATGGCGCCGTGCCCGCACACCCCGGTGCCGTTCAGGGCGTCCAGCGCGGGGTCGGAGGAGGAGTTGACGATCGGCGGCATCACGTGGTCATACCAGCCGTCGGAGTCGTCGTAGGTGACCACGATGGCGGTGTTCCGCCAGAACGGCGAGGACTGGACCGCGTTGATCGTGTTCACAAGGAAGTGCTGTTCGTCGATGGGGTCGGAGTAGCCGGGGTGGCCGTCCTGGTACTCGGCTGCCTTGACGAAGCTCACCGCGGGCAGGCTGCCATGGCTCAGGGCCTGGTCGAAGAGGCTGAGGTCGTACTGGTGGTTTGCCTGCCCGTTGTGCCCGATCTCGGCCATGTTGGCCGGCGGGAGGTGGTTGGGGTTGGCGGTGGAGGCGTAGTACTGGAACGGCTCGTGATGCGGGCTGTAGTCGGTCACGGACACCCCGCCGATGTTGGCGTGGGCGGCGCCGCAGACCGGCGTCCCGTCAGCGTTCCTGCTCGTCGGGGCGAAACCGCCCTGGAACCAGCCCCACGTGACGCCCTTGGCGTTCAGCGCGTCGCCGATGTTGGACCCGCTCATCTGGACCGTCGGGTTGTTGTGGTTGGCACACCCGTCATAGAAGGGGTCAGGGTCGCCGAAGACGGTGCCGGTCCCGCTGGCGTTGAGTGAGCCGACCCCGCCCGGGTCCGGTACGGGCTGTCCCGACGCGTCCACGGGGGTGCCGCCGAAGGTCTGCCCGGAGATCAGGTTGAGCGCACCGGGCGTGGAGGGCCCGAACTGGGTGTCGAAGAAGTTGTCGCTCATCGAGAACCGCTGCGCGTAGTTCCACAACCCGGTCACGGTGTTGCCGTCGTAGTAGTCCATCACGAGGCCGGGTGTGCCGAAATTGGGGGCCGTGCACGTGCTCCGGCCGGTGTCCTGCACGAACTGGTCCATCAGGCCCTGGTCCATGGCCAGCTGCTCCGCGGTGTAGGCGTGGCCCTGGTCGCAGGTCAGTGCCTGCGACGGTGTCAGCCGCTGCGGGTTGGACTCGTTCGGGTTGTTGGTCAGCAGCGGGCCGGACAGGCCGTTGACGCTGGGGGTTCCTGGCGCTGCGTGGAATGGGCTGCCGTCGGTGTTGGCGGCGTGCGGGTAGGTGGCGAAGTAATGGTCGAAGCTGTTGTTCTCGTCGAAGATCACGACTACATGCTGGATGGGGGTGGCTGTCGCGGGATTCGCTGCCTGGGTGCGCTCGGGGGCGGCTCCGGCGGAAGCGGTGCTGGCGAGGCACAGCCCGCTGCCCGCAGCGACCACGAGCATCGTACGGATGGACCGGTGCATGAGGAAACCTCCCACTGGGGATGCCATGCCGATGTGAACGATCCTCGGCCCGCCGGCCCGATACGTAAACAGCAAATGACGCCCGGAATAACCCGCTGTGAGAGGTCGGTGCCGGCGCGGCGGCTATCTCGCCGCCGTGGGCGAAAGGCGGAACACCGCTCCATCGCGGGCCCAGCGCTGCGCGGGAGATGTCTCCCCCGGCGCCAGTGCCGCGTTCAGGCGGCCCGACACGAGCTGGCCGATGACGGCGCCCCAGTCAGCTGAGGCGGGCTCGACCCGGCTGACATCAGCAGTCCAGGAAAGCAGCCGCCCGCCGGTCTGGCTGCTGGCCACCGTGACGGTTACCTGCCTGGCGTCGTCAAGCCCGGGCAGTGGCTGTTCCCCCGGCCCGGTCACGACGTAGGCGGCACCGGGTGGTGGCAAGCCTTCCGTCCGCCAGATGTGCCAGGCCGGGCAGGGCTGTTCCCGCCCCGGGATCGTCAGCCAAACCAGTCCCGCGCGTCTGGTGGCCTGCGCGACAAGAGCGGGCGGGGGCTGCACCGGGCCGAGCACGCCCCACGCGGTCAGCGTCCCGGCCAGCCCGCTGGTGAGTGGCAGCCCGCCAAGATCTCGCGGGCTGACCCAGCGGGCGTCGTCGGCGTCGTCGCCCGGGCTGAGGTTCCCGCCGGTCACAGTGGCAGCGTAATCGCGGATGTCCAGGATCGCGCCGCCGGAGCCGGGCAGCTCGACCGAACCCACCAGGCGCCCCGGGTTCACCCGCAGCCCCGTTTCCTCCTGCACCTCGCGGACAAGGGCCTCGTGATCGCTTTCTCCCGGCTCGATCCTGCCCCCGGGCAGCGACCAGTAGCCAGCCTGCGGCGGGTGCCCTCGTTTGGTCAGCAGGAGCCGCCCTTGGGCGTCGGTGATGATGGCGCCCACACAAGGGATGCGTGGTCCTGGCATGCTGCCAGTATCGGTGAGCGGCCACATGTGCCACGCCGCTTGGGCGGAGGTGCTTGACGTCAGCCCTGCGACGGTTCACCGTCGTTGTCCATGAAGACGGCTCCCACCTGCCCGCGCTGCGGGGGTTCTCTGAGCGAGCCCAGTCCCTGGGCCAGCAGCTGGCGCTGCCAGCTCCACGGTGAGGTGCATCCGCTGCGCCCCACCTACCGGCCCTCGCCGGAGGGACTGCGCGGGCTGCTCCGCACCGCCGTCGTTCCGGTCTGGCTTCCCTGGCCGCTGCCGACCGGCTGGCTCGTGACAGGCTTCGCCGGTGCGGGGGATGACCGTACCGGCACCCTCGCCTGTGTGGTCGCGTTGTCAGGGCCGAATCCGGTCGGCGGACTGGGCGAGATGCTGCTGATCTCGGAGGAACCCGGGGTTGGCCTCGGAGCCAGGTTCGCTGGCGTTCCCGGCCCCGACGCCGGAGAAGACTTCGCGAGCGGCCCCCCGGATGGCGTGGCCCAGTTCGGGAACCACGAGTTCCCGCTCTGGCACGTGGAAGCACCGGACCGGGCGGCCTTCGCCGGCGAGGTGCTCGGAAACTGGCTGTGGGTGGTGCTGTGGCCGGACACCGCCGGGATGCTGCTGGTGGAAACCCTGCCGCTGCGTGACCTGCGCGATCCCGGCCAGGACCTGGACCTGCCCTACGGCGCCCCATCCCCGCGGCTCCCGGGGTAAACCAGGACGTTCGTGGTCCCGCCTGCCTGACCACTAACATGGGCGCTCGTGCGCGTTGACCTCCACACTCACAGCACCGCCTCGGACGGCACCGACCCGCCGGCGACGGTGATGCGCCGGGCCGCCGAGGCCGGCCTCGGCGTGGTCGCGCTGACCGACCACGACACCGTGGCCGGGCATGCCGCGGCCCGCGGCGCCCTGCCAGCCGGTTTGGTGCTGGTGCCCGGCATGGAACTGTCGTGCCGCGCCAGCGGCCACAGCGTGCACCTGCTTGCCTACTGCTTCGACCCCGCGCACGCCGAACTCGCCGCGCAGTGCCGCGCGATCACCACCGACCGCCTGCGCCGTGCCCAGGCAATGGTCGGCAAGCTGCGCGAACTCGGGGTGGATGTCACCTGGCCGCAGGTGCGGGCGCTGGCCGCCGGTGGGGTGGTGGGCCGGCCCCACGTAGCCCGTGCGATGGTCGAGGCCGGGGCCATCACCAGCCCCGCGCAGGCGTTCACGCCCGAGTGGATCGGCGCCGGCGGACGGGCGTACGTGAGCAGGTACGCGCTGGACCCGGCGGCAGCGGTCCGGCTGGTCCGCGACGCCGGCGGGGTGGCCGTGCTGGCCCACCCGGGCGCCGTCTCACGCGGCTGGGAAGTCCCCGATGACCTCATTGCCGAGCTGGCCGCAACGGGTCTCGCTGGCCTGGAGATCGCCCACCCCGATCATGATCACGCCAAACGGCGGCGCCTGACCACCCTGGCGGCCTCCCTCAATCTCATCGCGTGCGGAGGAAGTGACGATCACGGCAGCCTGACCGGGTACCGGATCGGGCAGGAGACAACGGCGCCGGAGGCGTACGAGCGGCTGATGTCCATGGCGGCTGGTCGCGCAGCGGCCGGAACGGCGCCGACTGTGAGCGAAGGGACCGCCGGCGGCAATCTCACCGGGCCGGGCGAACCATGAGCGCGGTCTTTGACCTGAAGTTCTTCTGGGAGGTGTTCGTCACCCTGCTGGTGATCACCGACCCGCCCGGTGTCGTGCCACCGTTCCTGGGCCTCACCCGCGGCCTGCCGCCACCGGTCCGGGCCAGGCTGGCCTGGCAGGCGGCGGTGGTCGCGCTCGGGGTGATCGTGGCGTTCGCGATGTTCGGCCAGTCGATCCTGGCCTACCTCGGCGTGCGGCTTCCCGCGCTGCAAGGCGCGGGCGGACTGCTGCTCCTGCTGGTCGCCCTGCAACTGCTGACCGGAAGCATGTCAGAGCCCACCGAGCAGGAGCGGGCCAAGGTCAACGTGGCCTTCGTGCCGCTGGGGACGCCGCTGCTGGCCGGGCCAGGCGCGATCGTGGCCACCATGCTGTTCGTCCGGCGGGCGGACGGCGTGGCGCAGATCGTGTCGTTCGCGGTCGCGCTTGTCATGGTCACCGTGGCGCTGTGGCTGACCATGCGCTTTTCCGGCGTGATCCACCGGATCTTGCGGCCGAGCGGGGTGGAACTGCTCACCCGGATCGCGGGCCTGCTGCTTTCTGCCATTGCCGTGCAGTTGGTCGCGGACTCGGTCCGGGCTTTTATCGTTGGCTTACGAGAGGAAGGCGGCGCAGCATGGATGCGCGCATAGATCAAGTCGTCGCACCGGGCAAAACTGCGGCAAACACCTGGCTGATTGGCGACGGCGACGAAGTCATCGTGGTGGATCCCGGCGACGACGCCGGCGCAGTGCTGAGCGCCGCGGGGGACCGGGAGATCCTCGCCGTCATCTGCACGCACGGGCATGCCAAACATGTGGCAGCCGCCTTCGAGGTCGCCGCCCGTGACGAGGCCCCGGTTGCCCTGCACCGCCGTGACCTGCTGGCGTGGCGTGAGGTGCACGCGAGCCACGAACCGGACATCGAGATGGAGAACGGCGGGGTCTTCGAGGTGGCTGATGTTGCGCTGGAGGTGATCCACGCTCCCGGTCACACGCCTGGCTCGGTCTGCCTCTACTGCGAGGGCCTGGCCGTGGTGTTCTCCGGCGACGTGCTGCTCGCCGATGGGCCCGCCCCGTACCAGCGCGAGTTCCCCGACTTCGCGGCCCAGATGTCCGCGATTGGTGAGGGGCTGCTGACGCTCCCGGGCAAGACGAGGGTGCTGCCGGGTCACGGTGACGAGACCACGGTCGCGGCGGCGGAGAAGAGTTTCGACTCCTGGCTGACGGAGGGTGCGGAGCTCCCGGATCTGCCGGAGTAACCGATGCCCCGATCCCTGTGCCTGGCGGTGCAACCGATGCCCCCGTACCTGGCGGAGTGACCCATGGAGCAGCCCATCCTGGAGGGCATGCCGAAGCGGTTGTACCCGTGTACACCGACGCGGCTGGGGACCTGGCTCGACTGTCCGCGCCGCTACCGCATGACATACCTGGACCGCCCGTCCCCCCGCAGGGGGCCGCCGTGGGCGCATAACAGCCTCGGCGCGAGCGTGCACAACGCGCTGGCGGGGTGGTGGCGGCTGGCGCGGGACCGGCGCACGGTGGCCGCGGCGGGCGGGCTGCTGGTGACCGGCTGGATCGATGAGGGCTACGCCGGCCCCGCGCAGTCGGCGCGGCTGCGCGACAGCGCGCGGCAGATGGTGGAGCGCTACACCGGGGCGCTTGATCCCGCCGTGGAGCCGCTCGGTGTGGAGCGGACGGTGGGCACCCGCACCGACACGATCGTGGTGTCCGGGCGGATCGACCGGCTGGACGAACGCCGGGCACCCGGTGGCGGGCGGGAACTGGTGGTGGTGGACTACAAGACTGGCCGCCGGCCGCTCACCGTGGATGACGCACGGTCCTCCATGGCGATGGCGCTGTACGCGCTCGCGGCCGAGCGCGTCTTGCACGCCCGCTGCCGGCGCGTTGAGTTGCACCACCTGCCAACTGGTGCGGTCCTCGCGTGGGAGCACTCCGACGCGGGTGTGGCGAGGCACCTTGGCCGGGCCGAGGGAATCGCGGCAGAGTGCGAGGCGGCGGACGAACAGTTCCGGGCCGGCCTGCCGGCGGACCGTGTGGACCGTGTTTTCCCGCCCAATCCGGGCCCAGGCTGTGGCTGGTGTGACTACCGGGGTGTGTGCGCGGAAGGCGCCGCCGCGGCACCCGCGCGCCGTCCCTGGGAGGGCCTGCCCGAGGACAGCAACGACTGAATTTCTCTCCGCAGGGCCTTAAGCCTGACTGCGAGCCCGGGCGGGCGAGTTCGCTCGGGCCCTGTGGTTCTCCGCTTCGTTCCAGAAGGCGGTCAGCGTGCTCGTTACCGTTTCCGGGGCCTCCACCGCGGGGGAGTGAGCTGCGCCCGGAATGCACACTCGCTGGGCGGCCAGCCGTTTGGCCATATTTTCCTGGGTTTCGGGGGCCCAGGCATCGTCGTTCTCGCCGTAGACCACCAGCATCGGCGTTGGGCAGAGCTCAGCCAGCGCCACGGTGCGGTCCGGGCAGGTGAGCAGGGTTTCCGCCATCGTCACCAGCCCGGTGGGGCAGTTGTTTAGCATCCGCGTGCGCAGGAACCTGAGGATGGCGGCGGGCACCCCATCGGCCACCGCCTGAGGCTCGAGTTGGGTGTCCCACAGCCGCCTGATCTCGCTGCCCAGGGCAGTGGGCGGGATGCCCCGCAGGTGAGCGAGCATCGCCGTCAGGGTCACCGCCCGGGACCCGCCCAGCACGCCAGGCCCTGAGCCCATGAGGGTCAGCGAGCCGATCACGGCCGGCTGGGTGAGCACCATCTCCCGCGCCACCAGCCCGCCGAATGAATGACCAAGCAGGTGTACTCGCCGCGGTTGCCCGTTCGGGGCGTCCCGTGCGCCGAGAGTGTCCCCCACCGCTGCGAGGTCGGCGGCGAGTGCGCTGAGGTGGTACCCGTCGGCTCCGGCGGCAGCGGGTGACTCATGCTGCCCGCGCATGTCGATGGCGAGCACCCGCCGGCCCGCCGACGCCAGCAGCGCGAGCACCGGAATGAAGTCTTCCTTGCTGCCGGTGTAACCCGGGACCAGCAAGGCCGGCTGGCGCTCACAGATGCCGGTTCCCGGCAGTGCCTCCAGTGCGGCGAAGACGCCACGGCTGGTCTCGACCGTCAGCCGGTGTACGCCTTTGGGCGGCTTGAGCATCCGCGGTGTACTCACAGGCGGTCAGCCTACCCATTCAAGCTGGACAAAAGCTCCAGGTCGGCCGAGCGTCGCATCGGCTGCGCCAAGCCGGCTGTGCGTCAGGCCAGTCCTGCATTGGGCCAGGCCTGCGTCAGGCCGGCTGTGCGCGGGCCGGGTCTGTGCGTCAGGCCGACTGTGCGTCAGGCCGGCTGTGCGTGACTCCGGTTCCCGGCGCGTCCGGCGCGGCTCCGCGCAGGCCCTGGCCCCTGCGCCGCCGGCGGCGCAGGGGGGCCGTCGCCCCGGCCGGCTGCTCGTGCTCCGTCGTTGCCGGTCCCGCCGCGGTCTGCTGGTGGTCCACCGTCACGCCCTCCACCATGGGGCGCCCGGCCTTGGTCCGGCGCCGTACCCGGCGCCGCCGGGTCTGGCTCTCGCCACCCGCATGGGTCTCGTCGCTGTGCCGCCCGGTCTCGGGCACGCCAGTGCGGCGGCCCGGTCCTGACCGGTCACTTCGGCGTTCAGATCCTCGGCGTTCGGCACCTCGGCGTTCCGCGCCACGTCCGGAGCGGGAACGGGTGCGGCCGGTCTCCCCGAGATCCTCGATCTCCTCGGCTTCCAGCCCTTCCCGGCCCCGCTTGCCGCGGGGCAGCCGCCCGCCGGTGCCGGGGGCGATGTCGAGGGCGCTGAACAGGTGCTCGGAGGTGGAGTAGGTCTCCAGCGGCTCCGCAAGGCCGAGCCCGAGCGCCTCGTTGATCATCTTCCAGCGCTGCAGGTCGGCCCAGTCAACAAAGGTGACCGCGACGCCCGTCTTGCCGGCCCGGCCGGTCCGCCCGATGCGGTGGAGGTACGCCTTCTCGTCGTCGGGGCATTCGTAGTTGACGACGTGGGTGACGTCGTCAACATCCAGCCCTCGGGCCGCGACCTCGGTTGCGACCAGAACATCCACTTTTCCGTTGCGGAACGCCCGCAGGGCCCGCTCCCGCTGGGCCTGGCCGAGGTCACCGTGGACGGCGGCGGTCGCGAAGCCGCGGGTGGTCAGGGCACCCGCCACCTGGTCGGCCGCCCGCCTGGTCCGGCAGAACACCATGGTCAGCCCGCGTCCCCGTGCCTGCAGCACCCGGGCCAGCACCTCGATTTTGTCCAGGTGATGTGCGCGGAACACGTGCTGCGCCGTCAGCGGTACGTGCTTGGGCTCGTCATGGTGTTCCGCCCGCACGTGCATCGGCTGGCGGAGGTGCCGCCGGGCCAGGGTCACCACCTCACCCGGCATGGTCGCGGAGAACAGCATGGTCTGGCGCTGCGCGGGGGTGAGATGAAGGATGCGCTCAACATCGGGGAGGAAGCCAAGGTCGAGCATCTTGTCGGCCTCGTCGAGAACAAGCATGCTCACATCAGAAAGACCGAGGTGGTGCTGCCGGGCGAGGTCGAGCAACCGCCCGGGCGTGCCCACCACGATGTCCACCGTGCTCAGCGCTTCGATCTGGGGTTCATAGGCACGGCCGCCGTACAGCGTGACAACCCGCGTGCCCAGGCGTGACCCGGCGGTCTTCAGGTCGCCGGCGACCTGGATCGCGAGTTCCCGTGTGGGCACCACGACCAGTGCGCCAGGAGCGTGGGACCGCCGCTGGGCCCGGTCGGGGAGCCGCTGGAGCAGCGGGATGCCGAACGCCAGGGTCTTGCCGGTTCCGGTCCGCGCTTGGCCGATGATGTCGTGGCCGCCCAGTGCGATGGGCAGGGCAAGGGCCTGAATGGGGAATGCGCTAATGATCCCGTGGTCCGCCAGCGCTTCCCGGATCGGTTCGTCGACGCCCAGGGCGGCGAGTGCCGGCCCAACGGCGGCCGTGGCAGTTGCGTCGGCCATGGCAATGACGTCGGCGGTGATGCTGGCGTCGTCCATCGTACTGGCCTCGGCGGTGATGCTGGCGTCGGCCATCGGACTGGCCTCGGCGGTGATGCTGGCGTCGGCCATGGGACTGGCCTCCGCGGGGGTCATGTTGTTATTGAGCTCCGTGTTGTCCGTGCCCGGTATGTGCGTTATCAGGGTTTCCAGCTTCCGTCAGCGACCCGCGGTCGTGAGCTCGCGTCAGCATGCGCCACCATCCCGGGCCGAAAAGATTCGAGTGCGCGGCAGGGCGATGCACGGAGAAGTTTCTCATTGCGGCGTTAGCAAACGCTCCATCGCCGCCGCGCCTTGCTGCCTCATGAAACGCGGCAGGCTACCCGCCGCATTCCCATCCCGGCTTTGGCACAGTGTACCAACCAGCACCTCCGCGACCGTCGCGACATTCCGGGGACCGGTGGGAGAACAACCAGGTGGCCGGTTGCTACTCTTCGCTCGTGGCCAGCGTGGATGGCAGTGATGGTTTGGTGGATCTGCTCGGCCTGCTTGCCTACGCCGAGCTGGTTGCCTTCTTCCGCCTCTCGGAGGATGCGTCCCTCGCAGCCTCCCTTGTGGACAAGGCGGCTCTCGGCGAAATGGCCGTCGCGGAATTTGGGCACTTCCAGAAGTTGCGTAGCCAGCTCACGCTGATGGGTGCCACGCCGGAACAGGCGATGCTGCCGTTTGTGGAGCCTCTCGACGCTTTCCACGCCAGGACCGACCCGTCGGACTGGCTGGAGGGGCTGGTGAAGGCGTACGTGGGTGACAGCATCGCGGCTGACTTCTACCGTGCCGTGGCCGAACTGCTCGATCCGGCGGCCGGGGCGCTGGTCAAAGAGGTGCTCGAGGATACCGGCCACGCTGAGTTCGTCACCGTCCGGGTGCGTGCCGCCATCGAGGCGGATCCTCCGCTCGCGGGCAAGCTCGCGCTGTGGGCACGCCGGTTGGTCGGCGAGGCCCTCGCGCAGGCACACCGGGTGATTGCTGGGCGCCCACCCCTCGCGCGCCTGCTCGCGGGCTTGGCCAGTGACCAGGAAGGCAGTGGCCAGGGAGAGATAGGCCGGATGTTCGCGCGGCTCACCGACGCTCATGACCGGCGAATGGCCGAGCTCGGCCTGGCCAGCTGGGAGCGCACCCCGGAGTGATTCAGAGTTACAGGTTCCCGAAGCCGATCCGCCGTTGCTCGGAACCACCGAACTCGACGTAGCCAATCTTGTCGGCCGGCACCAGTACCTTCCCGCCCTTATCGTCGGGGACGACGAACAGGCCGCCATCCGGATCTTTCACCGCCGCGATCAGGGAACGCTCGAGCTCCTCGGCGGAGGACGTGGTCTCAACGACGAGTTCCCGCGGGATGGACTGAATGCCGATCTTGACTTCCACGGCGCTCCTCTCACCTGGCGGCGCCGTTCACAATCAGGCACGACCGCCACTGTCTTCCGAGGCTAGCCGTCCCAGCGGCCTTGCCGCAGCAACCTGCCTGAGCAGCGGGTAAGCCGGCAGCGAAACGCGGCGGCGCAGCGCGCAGTCCCAGGTTGGCAGGCGCGGGGCATGGGAGTCTGTGGGCCGGCCGGGGGCCTGCGTGCGGGGTTTGTGGGCCGGCCGGGGGCCTGCGTGCGGGGTTTGTGGGCCGACCGGGGGCCTGCGTGCGGGGTTTGTGGGCCGGCCGGGGGCCTGCGTGCGGGGTTTGTGGGCCGGCCGGGGGCCTGCGTGGGCCCGGGCATGCGCCCGGCAGTCTGGGCGGCCCCGGTCTCCGAGCGGTTTAGCTGTGCCCAGCTGGGCCGGGTTCGGCTGAGCCTTGCTCACTCGCCAATGGCCAGCCGCTGATCCCGCGCCACGCCAGTCTGGAGATGAGCTGCTCCGCGGCGTCTTTTGGGATCTTGTGGTTGGTGCTGAGCCAGTAGGTGGCGGTGACCTGGGCCATGCCGACGAGACCCATGCCGAGCAGTTGGGCCGCCTCCTTCCCGATTCCCGCATCCGCCCGGATGACCTCGCTGACCATCTCGGCACAGTCCTGCATGGTCCGGTCAAGCCGGTCCCGCACGGCGGCCTCGTTGCGCAGGTCGGACTCGAAGACGAGGCGGAAGGCCTGGTTGGTGCTCCCGACGAAGTCGAAGAACGCCGTGAACGTCGCGCTCACCCGCTGCTTGTTGTCGGTGGTGGACTCCAGCGCCGCCCGGACCGTCGCGGTGAGCGCGTCAGCGCCCTCGTCGAGCAGCGCCAGATACAGGTCGAGCTTGCCGGGGAAGTGCTGGTACAAAACCGGCTTGCTGACGCCGGCCCGGTCGGCGATCTCATCCATCGCCGCCGCGTGGTAGCCCTGTGCCACGAAAACCTCGCGCGCGGCACCCAGCAGTTGGCGGCGCCGGGCGGGTTTCGGGAGCCTGGTTCCCACCGGCCGGGTGTGCGGGGTTGCGGTCACGACGGTCTCCGTTCCGCCCGGCCGGGACGGCAGGCCGGTGTCCTGATCAACGGTAGTCATCTTCATCGAGTCCCACTTCCCGATGCTGTTCCACGGCGTCAGCCTCGTTGACGTCGAATGGCAGCCCCGTGGGTTCCTCTTCCGTGGGCGCTTCCGGGTCCTCCGCAAGGTCGCGCCGCTGTTCCTCGGTGTCAGGCACCGGCTTCTCCAGATCGCTCTCGCTCATAGTGATTCCCCTTCGGAGTGCCACGTCAGCTCGCGCACCAGAGCCCGCGTGCTTCATCATGGCAGGAGCAGGCGGGAACAGCACAACCTGGCCTTGAAAACGGACAGAACGGGTATCGACTTATCATGCGCGCCATGTGGAGGGGCGAGATCTCATTTGGTCTCGTCATGATTCCGATCCGGCTCTACGCCGCGACCGAGCACCGGGACGTAACGTTCCGCCAGGTGCACCGCGCTGACGGTGGGCGGATCAAATTTCGCCGGATCTGTTCGGCATGCGGGGAGGAGATTCCTTTCTCCGACGTTGCGAAGGGGTACGAGCTGCCGGACGGGGAGATGGTGGTGCTCACCGACGATGATATGGCGGACCTGCCGCTGCCGACCGCCCATAGCATCGAGGTGCTGCATTTCAGCCCCGTCGAGCAGGTCGACCCGATCATGTGGGAGCGCAGTTACTACACCGAGCCGGAACCCAAGGGTGCCCGCGCGTACGCGCTGCTGCGTGATGCGCTTGACCGGTCAGGGATGGTGGCCATCGCCCGGGTCGCGCTGCGGCAGCGCGAAACACTGGCGGCTGTTCGTGCCCGCGATGGGCTACTCGTGCTCGCGACCTTGCTGTGGCCCGACGAGATCCGGGTGCCGGAATTCGACTTCCTGGAAGAGGATGTGGAGGTCCGGTCGCAGGAGTTGCGGATGGCCTCATCGCTGATCGACTCGATGACCGTGGACTTCGATCCCTCGCAGCACACCGACAAATACCGGGAAGCGCTGGAACAGCTGGTGGCAGCCAAGGTCGAGGGCCACGAGGTGGCCGCGCCCCCACCCCCGCGCGAGGAACAGCCCGTGCCCAGCCTGGCGGATGCGCTGCGGGCCAGTCTGGCGGCCGCAGGAGCCGCCGACGGCGGGCGGAAGAGGCCGACGGCGGCAGGTGGCGGGCGCAAGCAGCCGGACACGGCAGGCACGGGCGCGCGCCGGCGCCCACCGCGCCGCAAGGAGAGCGCGTAGCAACACCACCGCCGCCATACTCGGGCCGCCCATTACGCTGGCATCGCCAAGATCAGCGATGAGGGGCGTACCCGATGCGACAACGTGTGCTCGGTCTGGGCCTGAGCGTCTCCGAACTGGGACTCGGGTGCATGGGCATGAGCCAGTCCTACGGCGATCCAGACGATGAGGAGTCCGCCGCCACCATTCACCGCGCGCTCGATTGGGGCGTGACCTTCCTCGACACCGCGGACGCGTACGGACCGTTCACCAACGAGCGCCTGGTCGGCGCCGCGATCAAGGGTCGGCGGGACGAGGTGGTGCTGGCCACCAAGTTCGGAAACGAGCGCCGTGCCGACCGCAGCCACATGGGAGTGAACGGCCGGCCGGAATATGTGCCTCGCGCCTGTGACGCGTCATTGCAGCGACTGGGAGCCGACCACATCGACCTGTACTACCAGCACCGGGTCGACCCCGACGTACCGGTCGAGGAGACCTGGGGCGCGATGAGCGAGTTGGTCACTGCCGGGAAGGTGCGCTTCCTCGGGATTTCCGAGGCGGCGCCCGCCACGCTCCGGCGAGCGCACGCGGTACACCCAATGGCGGCCGCACAGTACGAGTACTCCCTGTTCAGCCGCGATCCCGAGGATGCGCTGCGACCCCTCCTCGCCGAACTTGGCATCGGGCTGGTCTGCTACAGCCCGCTGGGCCGGGGCCTGCTGACGGGAACGCTCACCCCCGATGTCGCCTGGGCTGAGAGTGATTTCCGGCGCCGGCACCCCCGCTTCCAGGGTGAGAACCTGGCGCACAACCTCATCGTCGCAGCACGTGTCGCGGCGTTCGCTGCCGCCAAAGGCGTGACTCCCGCGCAGGTGGCGCTGGCCTGGGTGCTTGCCCAGGGCGACGACGTGGTGGCCATCCCGGGTACCAAACGCCGTGCCTACCTGCGGCAGAACGTGGCCGCCACCACGATCGCGCTCACCCCCGGCGAGCTTCGTGAACTGGACGAGATCGCCCCGGGCGGCGTCGCGGCGGGTGATCGCTACCCGGCTGAGCACATGGCGCGGATCAACCTGTGAGCTCGCTGGTCTTTGCGGCACCCAGAATGGTTCCCGGTACCGCGCGTTCGGACGTCTTGGCGCCTGGGTACGTCGTCGCGGACGGCGGGCGCATCACCGACGCCGGTGCGGGCTCCCCGCCGCGTGAGCCCGATGTAACGCTTCCCAGCGGCATCCTCGTTCCCGGCTTGGTCGACCTGCAAGTCAACGGTTACTACGGGGTGGACCTGGGTTTGACCGACCCCGGCGGGTGGGCGCGGGTGGTGCGGCGGTTGCCTGAAACGGGGACCACGGCATTCCTGCCGACGTTCATTACGGGGCCGCTGGGGGAGTTGTCGGCTGCCATGCGTTTGGCGGCTGAAATCGCGGAACGGGTGCCCGAGGGGGCGCGGATCCTGGGCGTGCACCTGGAGGGGCCTTTCCTGTCACCGGCCCGGGCCGGTGCGCACCGCCGGAAGTGGATCGTGCCGCCATCGCCGGGCGCGGTCGCTGACCTGCTGGCGGCAGGGGGCGGGACGCTGCGGATGGTCACGCTGGCGCCGGAGGCCGATGGCGCGCTGGCCGCGGTGAAGACGCTGGTGGCGGCGGGCGTGGTGGTCAGCGTCGGGCACAGTGATGCCACCGCGCGGCAGGTTTCGGCGGCGGCGGACGCGGGTGCGCGGGCGGTCACCCACCTGTTCAACGCGCAACGGCCGATGCACCACCGGGAGCCAGGTGTGGTCGGGCAGGCGCTGACCGATTCCCGGCTGACCAGCGGGCTCATCGCCGATTACAGCCACGTCGCACCATCGGTCTGCGCGCTCGCCTTTGCCGCCGCTCCCGGCCGGATCTGTCTGGTCACGGACGCCGCCGCGTGCGCTGGCATGCCGCCCGGCCGGTACCTGCTCGGCGGGCAGCCGGTCGAGTTGCCGCCCGGAGACGGTGCCGCGCCGGTCCTGGCGGACGGGACGCTGGCTGGTTCGGCGCTGCGAATGGACCGCGCGGTGGCGAATATGGTGGCTGTCGGCGCCGGGCTCGCTGATGCGGTGGCGGCGGCGACGCGGATCCCGGCCGACGTGATCGGCCGTGCTGACCTTGGGCGGATCGCCCCGGGGGCGGCTGCTGACCTGGCATGGCTCGGGGACGATCTGCGCACCCGGGCCACCTGGGTCGGTGGGGAGCAGGTGTATGGCACGGCCGGCTGACGCGATGGCTCTCGCGGGCCGGGCAGCCCCAGGTTTCGGGCGGGCCCTTGGCCGCTTGGGCGCGGGGCGGGAGCCTCGGGTTTCCCGGTGACCTTGGTCTCAGGTTTCCCGGTAGACCCTGGCCTCAGGTTTCCCGGTAGACCCTGTGCTGAGCTGCCTGCGCGCGGGGGCGGATCACCAGGAGGTCCACGTTGACGTGTGAGGGGCGGGTGATGGCCCAGGTGATCGTGTCGGCGATGTCGCCGGCTGTCAGTGGTTCGCGGACGCCCGCGTACACCGCGTCCGCGCGCTCGGCGTCCCCGCGGTAGCGGTTGAGGGCGAACTCCTCGGTGCGGACCATGCCGGGCGCGATCTCGATCACCCGGACGGGTTCCCCGCACAACTCCAGGCGAAGGGTCGCGGCAATTCCATGCTGGCCGTGTTTGGCTGCGACGTAGCCGCCACCGCCCTCGTAGGCAACAAAACCCGCCGTCGATGACAGGACGACGATGGTTCCGTCGCCGCTGGCGATGAGCCGGGGCAGCAGTGCCTGCGTCATGTGCAGGGTGCCCAGCACGTTGGTCTCGTACATGGTCCGCCAGTCAGCGGGGTCGGATTCGGCGATGGTCTCGGTGCCCAGCGCGCCGCCCGCGTTGTTGACGAGTACGTCGCAACGCTCCAAAGACGTGGCGAATGCCTTGACCGCGTCTCGATTGGTGACATCCAGCAGTCTGGTCTCGGCTGATCCGCCCTGCTCGCGGACGCTTGCCGCGACCTCGTCGAGGCGGTCGGCCCGGCGCGCGGCGAGGACCACGTGGTAACCGCCGGTAGTTGCCAGCCTCGCCGCAGTCGCTGCTCCGATGCCGCTGCTGGCGCCGGTGATCACTGCGACTGGCTGCATGTCTCCCGCCTTTCGGTCGGCCGTGCCCGTAACCCCGTTCGCTGCTGCGATTCTGCCAGGCCGGTAGAACTGGCGCCGTGGCGCGCCCGGAGGGCTTGACCCAGGCGCTTGCAAAGAAGTCTTTGCATAGCTTCTCAGAAGCCTTCCCAAGAGTTCTTTGCAAAGATACCTTTGTATCCATGGATGAAGGTGTGACACGGTCGGTCAAGCGGCTCACGGACCCGCGGGCGCTTCGTGCGTACGCGCACCCGACCAGGCTGGCTCTCGTGGGGGTACTGCGGCGCGAGGGGCCGCTCACGGCCACTCGCGCCGGCGCACTGATCGGGGAGAGTTCCGCGAGCTGTTCGTTCCATCTCCGGCAACTAGCCAAGTACGGCCTTGTCGAGGAGGCGGGCGGTGGCCATGGCCGGGAGAAGCCATGGCGGGCCACGACGCTGTTCACCTCCTGGCCTGACGTTGACGAGAATCCCGAGTTCGCCGCTGCCTCCGGCTTGCTCAGGTCGGTGCTCGCGGAACGTTACTTCGAGGCTCTCATGAGGTGGCTTGATGTCAGGCAGGATGAACCCGAAGAGTGGCAGGAGGCAGCACACTTTGGCGACACGGGCCTGTATGTAACCGCGGAAGAACTCATCGAGCTGGCCCACGAGGAGCGGAAACTGCTCGACCGCTACATCGCGCGGCAGGTCCGCCCCGAGCTCCGGCCTCCGGGTGCAAGGATGGTTACCTACCTGCACCTGGCCTTTCCAGGGGATCTCTTCGACATCCCTGGTGACCCGGGGGCCCGCTCATGACGGGCCGCATTCTGACCGCACTGCGGCGCCCCTCCGCACGGGCCGCCCCGCGTTTTGCCGGGCGGGTTGGGTCGCGTGTTGACGGACGGGCCGCGCCGCGGGTTGGGTCGGGTGTTGACGGGCGGGCCGCGCCGCGGGTCGGGTCGCGCGTTCCGCGGCTGCTGCGTGAGCGACCGTTCCGGCGGTACTGGGCTGCGCAGACGATTTCCCTGTTTGGCGACCAGGTCTCCGGGATCGCGATACCGCTCGTTGGCGTGCTCGTGCTTCATGCCGGTCCCGCGCAGATGGGCTGCCTCAGCGCGATCATCTGGCTGCCCTTCCTGTTCTTTGGCCTGCATGCCGGGGCCTGGGTGGACCGGAGAGGTCACCGCCGCGCAACCATGATCGTCGCTGACCTGGGCCGTGCCTTGCTGCTGGGCAGTGTTCCGGTCAGCTATGCGCTTCACGTACTGACTCTCTGGCAGCTGTACGGGGTGGCGTTTGGCGCAGGGACGTTGAGCGTGCTGTTCGAGGTGTCTGACAGCACGCTGTTCGTTGCGGTCGTGGATGCTGACAGCTATGTCGAGGGCAATTCGCTCGTCTATGGAAGTCGGGCCATGTCCTTCGTGGCGGGCCCAAGCGTGGGCGGCCTGCTGGTGCAGGCGCTGTCCGCGCCGTTTGCGGTGATCGCGGATGCCCTGTCCTTCATCGGCTCGGCGTTTTTTCTGTGCCGCATCCGGCCTGACGAGCCGCCTACGGACGGCGAGGGCAAGGGTGCGTTGGCAGCCGGGGCCCGGTTCATGCTGCGCTCGGGGATCGTGCGGGCCTCTCTCCTCTCTGCATCGACCATCAACCTGTTCAACTTCATGTTCTTCGCGCTGTTCTTCCTATACGCGACCCGGTCACTACAAGTGCAGCCAGGGGCCTTGGGTCTGGTCATGGGAGCGGGTGCGATCGGCGGAGTGATCGGCTCCGTGCTCACGCGGCGGCTCGCGGCGCGGTTCGGGGTCGGCTGGGCTTACGTCGTGGGCTGCGTGCTGTTCCCGCTGCCCCTGGTCCTCGTCCCGCTGGCTAGTGGGCCCATCCCGCTCATCCTCGCGATGCTGTTCATCGCGGAGTTCCTCTCCGGGTTCGGAGTCATGGTCCTGGACATAAGCATCGTCTCGATCTACGCGGCGGTGATACCTGACCACCTCCGCTCCCGGGTCATGGGTGCCTTCCAGGCCGTCAACTACGGCACGCGGCCAGTCGGCGCGCTGCTCGGCGGTGCGCTCGGGACCGTCATCGGCTTGCGGCCCGCGCTCTGGATCGCCACCGTGGGCGGCACCCTGGCATTTCTGTGGGTGTTGCCATCCTCACTGCCGCGGTTCCGCATGCCGGCGCCAAGTACTGGCCCTAGCTGAGGCATCGGTGTGCTACCGGCCCTGGGCGGCAACTTGGCGCGCTCCCGTGCGGGGAGCGTTGACTCGGGGCGCCGTCGGCCTGCGCAGCTCTTGGCGCGCCGCCGGGGGAGCAGCTATGCCACGCCATAGGTTGTGGGCCGAGTCGTGTAGGTACGCCCGCTGGGCGTTCGCCACGTGAGCACACCGGGCCGAGATTGCTCCAGATGCCAACCATAGGTCTGCTTGGTCCTGTGGTGTCGTCGACAAAGCGGAGCCATGTTGCACTCGCACGTGCGCCCGCCCTTGTCGTACGCGATTGTGTGATCCAGGTCGCATCGAGTAGCCGGCCTGCGGCATCCCGGATGACTGCATGTTCGCTGCCTAACGCGGATGAGGTGCTGCAGTGACGGCGGCGGCCGGTAGGCAGAGGATTCCCGCTCGTGTGTACATGCACCTGCCTCCAGCCACGCCAAGGTAATTCCGGTCATCCACGCCCAGGCCTGAGCTGAAAGGTTTGCGCCTGGTGACGGACCCGAGCCAGGGCCCGCTGGCGGGCCAGCTCCTTTTCGGGCACAGCCGTGGGCTAAGGGCTGACCGTGACTGTCAGTCAGGGTGACACACCATCGCGTCAATGGGTGTTTCGCCAGCACCGCAGCAAGATCGCGGCTGTCATAGGAGTCCAGCGGACCGAATCCAGATGCCTCACCGGGGGCATCGGAAAGGCCGAGCCAGGTGGCAAAGGGCACTGTCAGGTTGATCATCCCGGCGAGCCCTCCGACCCCGACTCCGCAGCCGGCAATCCCGCCGGAGAGGCCCATGCTTGGAGCGGTGGAGACGCGCTGACCGGCGGAGCCGGGGAGGCCCATGCCCGGATTGCCGGGGAAACCCATGCCTGAAGCGCCGGGGAGATTCCGGCCGAGGGAGCCCGGGCCGGTGGTGCTCGTGCCGGAGCGAACGGGTCCGTTGGTGTCCTCGGTTCCCGAACCACCGGTGCGGTCCCCAGCACCAGCGCTGCCAGGGACGCCATCGGGGCCAAGGCCACCGGCCGAGCCTGGTACGCCGGCCGAGCCCGGTACGCCGGCCGAGCCCGGTACGCCGGCCGACCCCGGTACGCCGGCCGACCCCGATGCCGCGCCCAGGCAGCCAGCTCCATCGGATGCTGCGGTTCTGTCACCGAAGGCGGACAGCAGCGACTCAATGGGTTGGCCGGTGAGGAGCATCAGGAACGCCTGGCCGCGGAGTTGGTCCATCGTGCCCGCTATCCCGGCTGCCTTGAGGGCGCGGGCGAGAGCTGACACGCTGTGGTCGGCGGCAAGTACCCAGGCGGGCGGGAGGTCGCGACCCGCCAAGGCGCAAGTGCCACCGGGCTCCTCCCAGCGTTCCACCCGGGCGTCGCGCTGTGCCTTCTCCCGTCGCTTACGTGCCGCGGCAGGGTCGGCAGCGATGACGGCACAGCGGGTTGCTGCCCGTAGTTTCCCGGTGGTCTGTGCAGGGGCATTGCCCAGGACCTCTTGCTCCACTGCAGCTCGGTGAGCCGGGGTCAATGACTGAGTCTCATCAGCTATCACGACTGCCTTCTGGCGGTCGATCAAGCCGGTCTCCAAGGCAGCGAACGTGCCCGGCAGCGTGGCAAGGCTCGAGGCCAGGTCCACGAGGCAGTCGGCAGAACGCACCGTAAGAGTGAGCGCCGCGGCCACCTCGTCAAGCACGTGCTCGGCGATCTTGGAATCGCCCGTCATGGCGGCCTCATCCTCACGGCGCCGCTGGAGGTCGGAGACCGCGGCCAGTTCCAGTGCTGTCGACCACGACGAAAGCTTCCGCGCTGCGATCAGGACGCCGATCAATTCGTCGTCGCTGAGCCGGGCCATCCCGTCGGTCCGCGCATCGTTGACCAGGCCGGCCAGAACCGGACCCGGGGCAAGCTTGTCGCATACCCCACCGGAGGCAAACCCAGCCCCGTCACCCTGGCTGCGATCCCAGAATCCGGCTTTGAGTACTTCCGGGCCGGTTGGCTCTGCCGTTGCTTCGGCGTACTCGTCGAGCAACTCTCCCGGCAGGTCAGCGAGCCATGCTGAAGGGCCGTCAGGCGGTCCGCAGTCAAGATCCGTTGGTGGATCCCACAGTTCCATGGCATCCGGCTCCGTTAACCCGTCCGGGAGAGCCTCAAGCGCGGCTTGTTCTGCGGCCAGCTCGGCATCCTGCGACGCCCACGCCAATTCAGTCGCCGCGCGCACCCGACCCAAGAGGGAATCGCGCAGGCCGTTGTCCGATGGGGCGGCCAGGGGCGGAGGGTCCGCCGACGCGCGGCGAGGGCGATGTACTCGGAGACGGAGGTTCGCTGCAGGGCGGGAGCTGGCTGCGGAACCGTGGACCGGCCCGGGCGGAATGGGGTGCGATGAGGCGGCCGGGCGAGATGCGCCAGATCCGTGCTCGCTGGTGTTGTCTAGCAACCGGCTCACCTCCTACCGTGTCGAGAGCACTACCTAACTTCAATGATTCGAGTATAGTATCGAGCACTGACAAATCTGGCTCCTTGATTCGAAAATACTGCTGAAGTCGTCAGGCGGTGCCCGGCTCGATCCTGCTGACCGGTCCCGAACTGCGCGAACGGGCACGGCGGACGTCCTTCACGGGTAACCTCGGTCGCCGATGGGGTTCGGTCGCGGATGGCGCGCCTGGGTCGCTTCCTGCGGGGCGGCCCGCATGCGCCCGCGCTCTGCGAGTGTCCCGTCGCGCAGAGACGGGGGTCGCAGAGTCCAGCTGGCCGGAGAGCGACGGCTGGCCAGAGGGCGGCAGGTGGTCGCAGGGCCGCGGGTGGTCGCAGGGCCGCGGGTGGTCGGAGCGCGGCGGCTGGCCGCACTGGCTGCGGTGCTGCTTGTCACCGTGACCGCGTGTGGGCTGGGCTCGCCTTCGGGCACGCGTCCCGGCGCCGGCGCAGCGGGGCAGGTTGGGGGTCACGCGAGAGCATCGGCGAAGCTGGGCCGCGGCACGGGGGGGTATGCCGCGGCCGTCGCTGCCCAGACTGTCCTGCGGACCGAAGCGACAGCCATCACCGACTCGATGAGCTTGCCGCAAAAGGTGGGCCAGTTGCTGGTGGCGACCGTGCCGGGCACCAGCGCGGTCAGCGGGGGTGCAGCGCTCGTGCGCGCCTATCACCTCGGCGGTGTCATTTATTTCCAGCCAAACATCCACGACGCGGCGCAGGTCGCCACCCTGTCCAACGGCCTGCAGCGTGCCGCTCTGGCGCAGGCCCCCGGCGTGCCACTCCTCATCAGCACCGACCAGGAAGGAGGCATTGTCGCCCGGCTCACGGGGCTGGCGACACATTTTCCCGACCAGATGGCCGCGGGGGCAACCAGGGACCCGGCACTGATCTACGAGGAGGAGCAAGGAACGGGTGCCGAGATGCGAGCGCTCGGCATCAACCTCGATTACGCACCGGTCGCGGATGTCAACACCGACCCGGCGAACCCGGTCATCGGGATCCGGTCGTTTGGTTCGCAACCGGCCCTGGTTTCCGCCATGACCGAAGCCGCCGTGGCAGGGTTCCACGCTGGTGGGGTGGCCGCGACCGCCAAACATTTCCCTGGCCACGGTGGTACCAGCACCAACAGTCACATTGCGCTTCCGGTGATCCACCGCACGCTGGGCCAGTGGTGGCGGATCGACGCGCCTCCGTTCAAGGCAGCCATCCAGGCGGACGTAGACGAGATCATGATTGGGCACTTGGCGGTGCCGGCACTGGACCGCTCCCGTGTGCCCGCCTCGCTGTCGCACCGGATCGTGACCGGCTACCTGCGGAACCGGATTGGTTATCAGGGCGTCATCACCACCGACGCGCTGGTAATGGCGGGCGCGCTGCGCGGTCACACCACCGCACAGGTCGCCGTGGACGCCATCCGCGCGGGCTGCGACCAGCTGCTCATGCCAGCCAGCGTGCGGGCGGCCTACCAGGCGGTCATGACGGCGGTGCAAGGCGGACGGATCAGCCTGGCACGGCTCGACGCCTCCGTGCGGCGAATCATCAGCCTCAAGCTGGCACGCGGCCTGATCGGCCATGCACTCGTACGGGTGGCGTCGGCAGGCCAGCACCAGAACACACCGCAAGAGCGTGATGTGGCCATGCGCATCGCGGATCGTTCTGTCACCATGGTGAGGAACCAGTCACTAACGGGAACCGGGCGCACGCTGCCGGTGCGGGGACGGCCTGTGTATCTCACCGGGCCCGCGGCCGCGGGGCTGGCGCCGGCGCTCCAGGCAGCGCTCGGGCGCACGGGCGGGCGCATGGTGACCAGCGCAGGCGCGGCGGCCGTGATCGTGGTCGCGACCTGGGACGCAACCGCCGATCCGGCACAACGCGCCCTCGTGGCCCAGCTGGTGGCGACCGGGCGGCCAGTGGTGGTGGTGGCCACCGGGACGCCCTATGACCTGGGGCTTTTCCCAGGCGCCGCGGCCGAGCTGGCCACTTACTCAAGTGCCGGGGCGTCGTTGACGGCCGCAGCCGGCGTCCTGAGCGGTGCCCTCAACCCCACCGGGCACCTGCCTGTGGCGATCCCGGGGATCGGGCGAGATGCGGCTTACGGCTACGGCACCGGGTTGCGCTACTAGCGAGCTGCCCGGGGTGCGTGGCGTTTGGCTGGCTCGCTTACGCTCGGAACCGTGCTTGATGCCAGCAACGTCGACCAGCCTGGTTCTTCTCAGCAGGGCGCCTTCCGAGCGGTGATCACCGACTGGGGTGGGGTGATGACCAACCCCATCCCTGACACGGTGCGGGCGTGGCTCCTGACGGAAGACATCGACGCCGAGCACTACACGGCAGTGATGCGACCGTGGGTGGTGGCCGCCTACGACCCCGCCGGGGACGGCAACCCCATTCACGCGCTGGAGCGCGGGGAGTGCACCGTAGAGGAGTTCGAGCGCCTCCTCGCCGCCCGGATCATTCGCCGCGATGGCGGGCAGGTGCTGGCCGAGGGTCTGCTGGCGCGCATGTTCGCCGCGACGACACCTTGTGATCCGATGTATGCGGCGGTCTATGCCCTGCGCAAGGCTGGCCTGCGCACGGGGTTGCTGTCCAACTCGTGGGGGGTCGGCGACTACCCGCGCCACCTGTTCCCAGGCATGTTCGACGCGGTGGTGATCTCGGCCGAGGTCGGCATGCGCAAACCGGAAGAGCGGATCTTCCGGCACGCCATCGACCTGCTCGGACTCGAGCCGGGCGAGTGTGTGTTCATTGACGACCTCGAGGCCAACGTGACCGCTGCCGAGGCGGTCGGCATGACCGGCGTGCTGCACAGTGACGCCGTGACCACCATGGCGCGCCTGAGCGAGCTGCTCGGCGTGATGCTCGGTTAGAGCGGCGGCTCGCAGCGGCACTCGGTTAGAGCGGCTGACCGCGCGGCTCCGCGCGCTCTAACCTCACTTCGTGGGTGATTACCCGGCACCGTCCAGCCCGGGCCGCTCGGCCAATATGCGCGCGATCCGGCGGACCAACACCAAACCCGAGATCGCGTTGCGCAGCGCACTGCACCGGCAGGGATACCGGTTTCGCAAGGACTACCGGCTGGACCTCGCCGACGGCGCCCGGGTGCGTCCGGACATCGCGTTCACCACCCGCCGGGTGGCTGTCTTCGTGGATGGCTGTTTCTGGCACGTGTGCCCCGAGCATGGGCGCAATCCGGCCGTCAACGAGTGGTACTGGGCGCCGAAGCTGCGCCGCACCATGGAACGGGACGCCGCCGCCGATGCTGCCCTCACGGCCGCAGGCTGGCAGGTGGTGCGGATCTGGGAGCATGTGCCGCTTGCCGACGCGGTCTCTGCCGTGATGGCTGCACTAGGCGAGCCCTGATCTGCCAGGCCTCAGATGACGACGTACGGCAGTTCCTGGGTCGCGTACCAAAGCAGGTCGTGCCCTTCCGCCCCGTCCACCAGGAAGCGCGCGTCCTCGTCTCCGGCGTCAGCGGCAGCGAGCGCGGTCACCGCTTTGCTGACATCGCTCACCGCGAGCAGGTCGTCCACGTGGCCGGACACGACCCGGTCGAGTGGGAGCGCAGCCGTGACCTCGACGAGAGTGGGCTCGTCGAACCCACCGTTGTCTCCGATCTGCCCGTCGGGCACGTCGACGGCAAGCACCACCCGGCGGCGGGGCGCGTCCGGGTCGGCCGCGAGCAACCGCAGCGACGCCCGCGCCGCGTGCGTAATGGCCACGTACTCCAGTTCCTGCAGATCCCCGCTCGCATATGACTCACGCAGCGCAGGCGTCACCGCGAAGGCGCGCAGCGGCGCCGGGCCTATCTCCGCCTTGCGCAGCAGCTCGGCCAGTGCTGGCAGCGTTGTTGGCACGTACACGCGCATGGATGTCCTGGGCAGATCGAAGTCCCTGGGCAGGGCGCCGGCTCGCAGCGCAGGGCGCTGCTGGACGTTAGTGATCCGAGTTTGCCACCGCCAGCCACGGCTGACACGGCTGTTCCGTGACTACCCGCAGTTTCGCGCCGCTGCCTCGGTCCCTGGAAGGGCAGCGCTCGCTTGATGGTTAACCTAACATGGGTTAACTTAACTCAATGTACTTCGACATACTGGTGCTGCGAGTGCTGGCGGACGGGGCGCGGCACGGGTACGAGATCAAGAAGCGCGTCGAGAAGATCATCGGTGGGCGGTCGATCAACAACAACGTTCTGTATCCCGCGCTGCGCCGGTTCGAAGAACAAGGCGCCATCGAGCGGGTGGCCGCTGAGTCGGACCCGGGGCGCCCGCCCCGCAACGTGTACCGGCTCACCGATACCGGGCACGACGTGCTCCAAGCGATGATCCGGGACTCCGACCCGCAACTGCTGTCCGACGAAAACGAGTTTCAGACGCGCGTCGCGTTTTTCGATGATCTGGCGGTCACCGAGCGGCGGGCGATCCTGCGGGTCCGGCGGGAGATCGTCGAATCACGAATCGCCCACAGCCTCTCGCTGCGGCCAGAATCAGAGGAGAACCCCTGGGGACTGCGTGTCATCGACTTCAACCTGGAGCGGATGCATCACGCACTCGCGTGGCTGGACACCCTCGCGGCGGCCGCGGAGTCTGCCGTGACGGCGAAGGACCCGGCAGAGCTGGACGCGGCGGCGAAGGATCCGGCAGGGGTGGAGGCGGGCGGGGAAGGGCTACAACAGTGACGCCCGCGGGCGGCGGTCCCCCAAGCGAGCCCGGTGCGCTCGGCACGAAATTCCCGCAAAACGGCGGGCGGGGCCTCAGCCTGATCCTCCGGCTGGCCTTCCTTGCTGGGCCGATGCTTTCGATGATCGATTCCTCGGTCGTCAACGTGGCGGTGCCGACCATCGTCCGCTCACTGCACACTCCTCTCGGCATTTCGCCGACGTATGGGCCCGGCGGAAGGCCCTCCCAGGTGACAGCGGCGACTCCCGTGCCCGCCTCGACCTGCCGGGCCTGATCCTGATGGGTGCCGGGCTTGGCCTGGCAACGTATGGCGCGAGTCAGGGACCCGCCCGGGGATGGCTGTCAAGCGCGTCGGCCCCCGCGTGGGGCGGCGGGCTCGCGCTCGTCGCGGCGTACGTGCTGTGGGAGCGGTTCCGGCCGGGCACAGGACACTCACCAGCCGCGGTCAACCTGGGCTTGCTGGCCTCCCCGAGCCGGGCGATCACGCTGGCGCTGGCGTGCGTCGCCAGCGTGGTGCTGTTCGCCGTGCTCTTTCTCGCCCCGGTGTTCCTCACCGGCATCCAGCACCGCAGCACGGCGATTACCGGGCTGGTACTGCTGCCGCAGGGAGTAGTCATGGGCCTGGCCAGCTGGCTCGGCAACGTGGTGGTCGAGCGCGGCAAGAACAGCGCGGCGCTGCTCGCCTACAGCGTCTCGGGCGGCTTGGCACTGCTCGCGGCGAGCACTCTTGGACTGCTGGTACTCACCGTCTCGACGCCGGTGTGGCTCACCGCTGCTCTGCGGGAGGGGAGTCGCGCTCGGGCTGACCGTCCAGCCGCTTGTCCTCGCCTTGATCGGTGGCCTCGACTCGGCCCGGATACCCGATGCGAATACGCTGTTCAATATCGCGGAGCGGTTGTCGGGATCGTTCGGCATCGCCCTGCTCGCCACCCTTTACGCGACGAGGGCCAGGGCGAGTGGATCGTTGGTCACGGCCTTCCACGATTGCACGTTCGTGCTCACGGCGGTGTCCGCGGCTGGCGCGGTGGCGGCACTTGGCCTGCGGTTGCCGTGGGGACCCAGGCAGCGCCTGCGGGGGCGGACAGCCAGGCCAGTCCGAGCGGGGACCCGGACCGGGGGCGGCGGGGACGGTCCTGCGTAGTATGAAGCGCCCCGTGCGACGATGAGAGTATCCGTCAGTGATGCCGGGTGAGTCAGGGAGATCTGTCATGGACGCCGTCACCAAAGTTCCCACGCCGATCAATGAGCCAGTCCGGCAGCACGCGCCGGGAAGCCCCGACCGGGCCGCGCTCGAAAGCAAGATCAAAGAGATGGCGGGAGAACAGGCCGAACTCACCATGACCATCGGCGGGCAACAGCGCATGGGTGGCGGCGAGCGGGTCAATGTGGTTCAGCCGCACAACCACCGGCATGTGCTCGGCCAGTTCGGCAGCGCCACGGACTCCGACGTGGCGGCGGCGATCGAGGCCGCGGCAAAGGCCGCGCCCGGGTGGCGCGCGTTGTCCTTCGACGATCGTGCCGCCATCTTCCTGCGGGCCGCGGATCTGCTGTCGGGGCCGTGGCGGTCCACGCTCAACGCCGCCACCATGCTCGGCCAGTCCAAGTCGCCGTACCAGGCCGAGATAGACGCGGCGTGCGAACTGATCGACTTCTGGCGGTTCAACATCTACTACGTCCGGCGGCTGCTCGAAGAGCAGCCACAGTCCGCACCGGGGGTGTGGAACCGGATGGACTACCGGCCGCTGGAAGGTTTTGTGCTGGCGATTACCCCCTTCAACTTCACCTCGATCGCGGGAAACCTGCCCACCGCCCCCGCGATGCTCGGCAACGTGGTGGTGTGGAAGCCGTCGCGAACCGCCCAGCTTGCCGCGCACTACATCATGCGGGTGCTGGAAGCGGCCGGGCTGCCGCCCGGTGTGATCAACATGGTGACGGGCGGCGCGTCCGCGGTGTCCAAGGTCGCCCTGTCCCATCCCGGCTTGGCGGGCATCCACTTCACCGGCTCGACCGGGACGTTCCACAAGCTGTGGCGTGCGGTGGGAGAGAACATCTCGGGATACCGCGGGTACCCGCGGGTGGTTGGGGAGACCGGCGGCAAGGACTTCGTGATCGCGCACCCGTCCGCCGACCCCGGCGTGCTGGCGACCGCCGTGATCCGCGGCGCATACGAATACCAGGGCCAGAAGTGTTCTGCTGCTTCTCGCGCCTACGTGCCGCGCTCCCTGTGGGACGCCTACGGCGACGAATTCATCGCACAGGTGGAGTCGCTGACGATGGGTGACGTGACGGCCGACCTTTCGATGTTCATGGGTGCGGTCATCGACGGCGCCGCGTTCGGGGATCACCGTGACGCGCTGGAGCGCGCGAAGACCAGGCCGTCGGTCCGGGTGGTCGCGGGGGGCAACGTCGATGACACCGAGGGCTACTTCGTGCAGCCAACGGTGCTCGAATGCTCGGACCCGGAGGATGAGGTGTTCACCACCGAGTACTTCGGACCGATCCTCGGTCTGCACGTGTACGAGGATGCGCAGTACCCGCAGATGCTTGCCCAGGCCGCGGACGTGGCGAAGTACGCGCTGACCGGGTCCATCATCGCGCAGGACCGGGCGGCGATCGCGGCGGCGGCGGAGACGTTGCGGTTCTCGGCCGGCAACTTCTACATCAACGACAAGCCGACCGGGGCCGTCGTCGGCCAGCAGCCGTTCGGCGGCGCCCGCGCCAGCGGCACCAACGACAAGGCCGGCTCGTTCCTCAACCTCGTCCGGTGGGCAAGCCCACGCGCGATCAAGGAACTGTTCGTCCCGCCGGCCGACTACCGCTACCCCCACATGGGCTAACTAAGCAGGACCCGGGCTCGGCGCGTGCCGCCGCAGCAGGCGCGCGGGCCGGGCACTTGAGCACGCGACGCCCCCGGGAACCTGGCATGGTCCCCGTGGGCGGAGCGGGCGTGCGGTTTGTACCTATGGCGTGGGAACGCCATGAGCCTTGAGGTCCTTCAGGTAGCCCGCGGGCGGGTGGTTGGTCCAGTGGGCGTCGAGGAAGGCCGTGTAGGTCAGGATCGTGCCCGGCGCCGCACCCTCAACCTGCTTGCGAGCGATACCAACGTGGGCCAGCAGGTTGCCCGTTGCCGGGTCGATCAGGATCAAATCGCCCGCCGGCATGCTGCCCGGCCGGCCGGTCCACACCGCGGTGCCGACCTGCCCCTCCGGGCCGCGCACGCCAGGTTTCATTTGGACCCCCTTGATTCCCGCAAGCAGCTGGAACGCCGCCGCGCGCACCGCTGGCGAAACGGGGCCGATCAGCACCGCGTTCACGTACGTGACGAATTGGTCTTCCTCGAACTTCTGGTACGAGATCCGTTCCTGGCGCTCGATCATCTTGGCCCAGGAACTGGCTGGCCCGGGGGTGTGGGCCAGGAATACTGCCTTCAGTTTCGCCGGGTCCGAAGGTAGCGACGCGTCACTACCCCAGGGCTCCTGGCCGGTCTTGGGACCGTCCCAGTGGCGCGGGCCTGGATGGGCAGAGACCGTCTGGTGCGCTTGCCACGCCTGCCAGTGGTCGGGAGATCCGTTGCGGCGCCAGGCGGCGACATCGGCCGGGCTCGCGGGCCGGGCCCCGAGGTCCTGGTAGAAGCCCCCCACCGTGCCCCCAGGCCAGCCGGGCCTCGGGTTTTCCATGCAACTGCCCATGCGCGACCTCGTGAAGATCGCGTAGCGGTAGCCGGCCGGCGCCGAGGCGGGAGCACATCTCACGTCCTCTGCTTTTCAGTCCGGTCGCACTGTTCTTAGCCGAAGCGACCCGTACCCTTCGCAGACGCCCCCGGTCAGCGAACCGTTGCTCCGGCGCGGGCCCGGTGCACGCGGAGGCATGAATCACGGGCAGCGCCAGGGCGCGACGACCGGCGGATGGCGGCGGCTGGAATAGGCTGGCACCGCCGTGGGAGTGGATGACATCCAGCTTGGGTGCGGCTTTGGCAGCCGGGGTATCCCATGGGCGTGTCACCCGTTCCGGAGGTTCCGATTTACCGCTTGGTCATGTGGAACATCGACCTGACACTGCTGGACGTGGCCAGGGTGACTCGGGCCGCATACGCTGACGCGTTCCGCCAGGTGACAGGCAGGCCACTGGTGCGGCTCCCGCAGATGACCGGGCGCATCGAGTCGGGGATCTTTTTCGACGCGCTCGCCCTCAACGATGCCGGCGCTGAGAGCGGCGCGGCGGCGGGTGAAGAATTGCTCGGCCGGTTCTCGAGCGAACTGGCGGCGGCGTTTGGCGCGCGCCGTAATCTGCTGATGGAGCAGGGCAGACTGCTGCCCGGCGTCCGCGATGCGGTGGCGGACGTTGCCCGGCTGCCCGGCATGGTGCAGACCGTGCTTACCGGCTCCATCAAGCCCAACGCGATCGAGAAGCTGCGCGCTTTTGATCTGGAGCGCTTTTTCGACACCGAGATTGGTGGCTACGGCTCGGAGAGCTATCCCAAGGGCGCCCTGCTGCTCAACTCGCGCCGCCGCGCGGCGGAGAAATATGCGGCGAACTTCACAGAACGCTCAACGCTGTACATTGCCGACTCATCGCGCGATGTGGAGGCAGCCCTCGTCGGGGGCGCCCGTTCGGTGGCTGTCGCCACCGGGCGCTCGTCCGCGGCGGAATTGCGGGAGGCTGGCGCGGACGTGGTCTTCGCCGACCTGACCGACACGGCCGCGGTGGTCGATGCGGTGGACCGGCTGACGATCACCGCCGGGTCGTGACCGGCCAGGGGCCACCGGGGGATGCAACCGGCCAGGGGCCACCCGGGCAGGCAACCGGCCAGGGGTCAGCAGAGGGTTCGGCCAGCCACGAGCCACCGGACCCAGCCACCCGGCGCGTCCCGATCGCTGTCATCGTCCGGGAGTGGGGGCGGATCGGCTGCATCGGGTTTGGCGGCCCGCCCGCCCACATCACGCTGCTGCGCAAACTCTGCGTGCAGGACCGCGGGTGGCTGGCGGAGGCTGAGTTCGAAGACGGCATCGCAACCGTCAACCTGCTGCCGGGACCTGCCTCCACCCAGCTTGCGATCTACTGTGCCTGGCGGTTGCGCGGGGTCGCTGGGGCCCTGGTGGGTGGGGCGTGTTTCATCCTGCCCGGCCTGGCCCTCATCCTCGGGCTGGCCGCCGTGTTCCTCTCCACCCGCCCACCCGGCTGGATCGCAGGGGCCGCGCTCGGCGCGGGGGCGGCCGTACCCGGTGTGGCCGTGGCCGCGGCGGTGGGCCTGATCCCCGCCAGCTGGCGCCGGACGGGTGCGGGCGCACCGCGCGAGGGGAGTGAGGGCGCATCGCGCCAGACGGGTGCGGGCGCACCGCGCGAGGGGAGTGAGGGCGCATCGCGCCAGCGGAGTGAAGGCGCACCGCGCGTCCGGCACCGGGCCCGCCCGGCGCATTTGGCCCGGGCACGATGGGGCGGTTACCTGGTCGCGGGGGGTGCCGCGGCAGCCGCCGTTGGGCCGTGGCTTGTTCTTGTGCTGGCCGCGTGCGGGCTCCTCGAGGTCGCGTTCCGGCACCGGCCCCGCAGCCAGCCCCGTGGGGCTGCGGCCAGGGCGGGAGTGATGCTGCCGCTGGCCAGTGCCGTCCCGGTGGTGGGTGGGCTCGGTGCGCTCGCGTGGGTCGCGTTCAAGGTGGGCGCGCTGTCTTACGGTGGTGGTTTTGTGATCATCCCGCTCATGCAGCATGACGCCGTCCACACCTACCACTGGCTGACCGCCGCCCAGTTTCTCACCGCGGTTGCGTTGGGCCAGGTCACGCCCGGGCCGGTGGTACAGACAGTAGCCGTGGTCGGGTTCGCCGCCGCGGGTGTGGGCGGGGGGCTGTTCGCGGCGCTGATCGCGTTCGCCCCGTCGTTTGGCTTCGTCTTGGCAGGCGGGCCGTATTTTGGCCGCCTCCGGCGCAACGCGGCCGTTCAAGCGTTCCTCAGCGGTGCCGGCCCCGCCGCGATCGGTGCTATCGCCGGAACGGCGATCCCGTTGGGTGCGTCGCTCGCACATCTGTGGCAGGCCGGCGTAATGGTGCTGGCGGCTGGCTGGCTGATCGGGTTGCGCCGCGGTGTGGTCACCGGCATCGTGGGCGCGGCCGCGCTAGGCGTGATCGCTTCCGTGCTTGGCTGGCCGGTCGCATGACATCGCTGGGAGTGTTCTGGCTTCGTGGCCGGGAGTCCGGTCGCATGAAGGCGCAGCGCCTGATCGGCTGCGTGACCCGCGGGCCGGTCACGTGAGCGCCCACGCGCTGATCACGGTGTATGGCGTGATCGCGGTCACGTTCATGATGATGATGTATGCACTGGAACGGCGGCACGCGCTGTTCATCCTGGCTTTTGCCGGGGGGTGCCTGGCGTCGGCCGGGTATGGGTTCCTTGCGGGGGCATGGCCGTTCGGTGTGGTCGAAGCAGTCTGGTCGCTCATCGCCGTCCGGCGTTACCTGCACACTCGCTCACACTGACTGGCGCAGCCCAGTCTCATTAGCAGTTGAGTTCCTGGACGCTATAGCGTCCAGGAACTCAACTGCTGTCGCGAGGGGGGTACGCGGCGCCGCGCTTGGGTCACGGCTTGCGGGCCGGGCCGGCGTTGCGGGAACTTCGCACAGGGCCGATGCTTGGGCCTATGTCAGCGGACAACGAGGTCACAGTGGGCGCTGGGCTCCCCGGCCGGGACTACGGTGACGTGCTCTGGGAGCCGGCTCCAGAGATGATCGAGCGGGCAAGGATCACCGATTACCGGCGATGGCTGGTCAATGAGCGCGGGGTTGGGCTGCGCGGCGGTGCCGAGTCCACCGGCTATCAGGAGTTGTGGGACTGGTCAGTTGCCGAGCCCGGACAGTTCTGGGACTCGGTGTGGGACTACTTCGGTGTGCTTGGCAAGCGAGGGGACGGCCCAGTGATGGCCGGCGGGCCGATGCCGGACGTGGCCTGGTTTCCCGGTGCCACCCTGAACTACGCGCGCAACGCGCTGCGCACGGCGCTGACAGACCCTGGCCGGGTGGCGATCATCGCCCATGACGAGGCCGGCCGCCAGCAGCGCCTCACCTACGGCGAACTCGCTGCCGAGGTGGCGCGTGTGCGGGCTGGGCTGCGTGAGCTGGGCGTGACCAAGGGGGACCGAGTGGCCGCCTTCCTCCCCAACATTCCGGCCGCGGTAATCGGCCTGCTCGCCACCGCCAGCCTGGGAGCCATCTGGTCGTCGTGCTCACCGGACTTCGGGCCGCACAGCGTGATCGACCGGTTCGCCCAGATCACGCCGAAGGTGCTGCTGGCGGTGGATCGCTACGGCTACGGCGGCAAGGAGTACGACCGCCGGGAGGCGCTGGCCGAGATCGTCGGGGCTCTCCCCAGCCTGACCGCCGTGATCGAGGTGGGTGCTGAGGCCGCGGGCGAGGTGGGTGCTGAGGCTGCGGGCGAGGTGGGGGCCGCGGGCGACAAGGGCGATACTGGCGACACGGGCGCTGAGGCCGTGGTTGGGGCGGTAAGCGGCGACGGCGACCGGCCCGGCGTGACGCGGTTCCAGTTCAGCTCACTGCCGGGGCCGGCGGCGGGGGCTCTGGAGTTCGACGACGTTCCGTTTGGTCATCCTTTGTGGGTTCTGTATTCCTCGGGAACCACCGGGCTGCCGAAAGCGATCGTGCACAGCCACGGCGGGATTGTGCTTGAGCACGTCAAGGCGTTGGGCCTGCATCAGGATCTCGGCGGCAGCGACGTGTTCTTCTGGTACACCACCACCGGCTGGATGATGTGGAACTACCTGGCCGGCGGGCTGCTGGTGGGGGCGACGATCGTGGCCTACGACGGCAGCGCCACGTACCCGGGCACCGGCGCGCTGTGGCGGCTCGCCGCGCAGACTGGCGTCACGTATTTCGGGACCGGCGCGCCGTACCTGCTTGCCTGCGCGAAAGCGGGGCTGGCGCCGGTCAAGGAACTGGACCTTTCCGCGCTGCGCGGGATCGGCTCGACCGGCTCCCCGTTGCCGCCGGAGGGGTTCCGCTGGGTGTACCAGGAGGTGGGCAGTGACCTGCTGCTCGGCTCGTTCTCCGGTGGCACCGACCTATGCACGGGTTTCGTGGGGCCGTGCCCGCTGTTGCCGGTCCGGGCGGGCATCATCGGCGGGCCGTGCCTCGGGGCGAGGGTCGAGGCGTTCGACGCCGACGGCAAGCCGGTCACCGGGGCGGTGGGGGAACTCGTGATCACGGCGCCCATGCCCTCGATGCCGGTGGGGTTCTGGAACGACCCGGACCGTGAGCGCTACCGGGCGAGCTATTTCGCCAGTTACCCCGGTGTGTGGCGGCACGGTGACTGGATCACGATGCTGCCTGGCGGCGGCTGTGTGATCTTCGGGCGGTCGGACGCCACCTTGAACCGGGGTGGCGTGCGCATGGGAACCAGCGAGTTCTACCGGGTCGTGGAACGGCTGCCGGAGATCGCCGACAGCCTGGTGGTCGACACCGGGCAACTGGGAGCGGACGGTCGGCTCGTCCTCTATGTGGTGCTCGCCGAGGGGAGCGAACTCGGCGACGACCTGATCGCCCGGATCAAGGCGGCGCTGCGCGCCGAGCTGTCACCGCGGCACGTCCCGGACGAGATTCACCAGGTGCCGGGAATCCCGCGCACGCTTTCCGGCAAGAAGCTTGAGGTCCCGGTCCGCAAGATCCTGCTCGGCACCCCGGTCGCGGCGGCGGCCGACCCGGACGCGCTGGCCAACCCCGAGGTGCTCCCGTGGTTCGCCGCCCGTGGCGGGCCCGCGTAGAGTCGGAAGGCATACCGATCAACGGTGATCGAGGACATCGCGTGACTTCACCCGTGCCACCTGGCGCGCCGGCCCGCAGGACGGGGCCAGCCGGACGCAGCTTCGGCGAAGAGGGAGGCCTGCTCACCTACGGCGGCTACTTGCGGCTTGGTGAGCTGCTTGGGCTGCAGGTGCCCCAGGCCGACCCCAGTGCCCACGACGAACTGCTGTTCATCACCGTGCACCAGGTGTATGAGCTCTGGTTCCGGCAGATGCTGCACGAACTCGGCGCCGCCCGGGACGCGATGGTGGCCGGGGCGAGCTGGCGGGCGCGGCAACTGCTGCGGCGGGTACACGCGATCGAGCGGCTGCTCGTCGCCCAGGTGGACATCCTGGAAACGATGACACCGCAGGATTTCCTGCAGTTCCGGGAAGGGCTCGCGCCGGCCAGCGGGTTCCAGTCTGTCCAGTACCGTGAGCTGGAATTTCTGTCCGGCGTCAAGGACGCCGCCTTCCTCGCCAGGTTCCGCTCCATTTCCGACACCGAACGAAAGCGACTGACGAACCGCCTCGCCGAGCCGTCGCTGTGGGATGCCTTCCTGACCTTGCTTGGCGCCGGTGGGCTGCTGGTGGGCAGCGACGATGAGGTCCTTCAGTCGTTGCGAGTGATCGCCGCGGATCGCGCCACCTATGACGATCTCTGGCAACTGGCAGAAGACCTGCTCACCCACGACGAACTGGCCGGGCTGTGGCGGGCCAGGCACGTCCAGATGGTGGAACGGCAGATCGGGACCAAGTCGGGGACGGGTGGCTCGACCGGCGCACCGTACCTGCGCAAGCGTGTGCCGCTGCGGTATTACCCGCTGCTGTGGGAGTTGCGGGATCATCTCTAGCGAGCCGCCCGGACGGGCCGCTCCGGGCGGGCGGTTCACCAAAAAGTGGGGATCACAGATGCTGGACTCAACCGACGAGGAGTCGCAAGGCCTGCTGGCCGAGGCCGCCCGCCAGGCCGAGGGGATGGGGGAAGCTGCCGATGGCGTCGGTGACTTGGGTAGCTACCTGGAGGCGTACTACCGGCACGTAGCGGCCGAGGATCTGGTCTCCGCCGGGCCGTCCCGGCTCGCGGCGGTGGCGGTTGAGCACACCGACGACAAGCCGTTCCTCGTGGACTCGATCACCATGGAACTCGCCCGGCAGGGCCTGAACAGTTACCAGATCATCCATCCGCAGCTTCTCGTGCGCAGGGACCTCACCGGGGTGCTGCACGAGGTGGTCGGCCCGCTCCACGGGAACGCGCGCAGCCACGATCAGATCGTCGAGTCGTGGACGCACATCGAGATCGACACCTCCTCCGGGGTGCCGCTGGCCAAGATCGAGCGGGACCTGCAGCGGGTCTTGCTGGATGTCCGGGTGGCAGTCGAGGACTACCAGAAGATGGCCGATGGGGCACTGCAACTGGCAGACCGGCTGGAGGGAGAGGGCCCGGGGGCGCCGGCCGAGACCGTGGCCCTGCTCCGCTGGCTCGCCGACAACCACTTCACCTTCCTTGGCTACCGCGAGTACGACCTCGTGGATGACGCCGACGGAATGGCGTTGCGGCCGGTGCCAGGCACTGGCCTGGGAATTTTGCGCTACGACAAGCGTGGCTCGACCTCGTTCGCCGCGCTCCCCCCGGAGGTACGTGCTCACGCCAAGGACCCGCAGCGGCTGATTCTCACCAAGGCCAACTCACGGTCCACCGTGCACCGGTCCTCATACCTGGACTACATCGCGGTCAAGCGCGTCGACTCCGCCGGTGAGGTGGTCGGGGAATACCGGTTCCTCGGCCTGTACACCCACGCCGCGTACCACGAGAGCATCACCCGTATCCCGGTGCTGCGCCGCAAGCTCGCCAACGTGCTGGAACTGTCGGGGGTCCCGGCCGACAGCCACGACGGCCAGGACCTGACCGAGATCCTGGAGGGCTACCCGCGGGAGGAACTCTTCCAGATCTCGGGTGAGGAACTCACCCCCATCGCGCTGGGCGTGCTGCGGCTGCGCACGCGCCGCCAGACGCGGCTGTTCCTGCGCAAGGACATCTACGGGCGGTATATGTCGTGCCTCGTTTACCTGTCCAGGGACCGCTACACCACCGCGGTCCGGCTGCGGGTGCAGGAGATCCTGCGCGATGCGCTGCACGGGGCCGCCGTCGAGTACAGCGCCACCGTCGGCGAATCGCCGCTTGCCCGGCTGCACGTGGTGGTGCGGGTCGGCCCGGGGGGTGGCCTTCCGGAGGTCGACGCCGCCGCGCTGGAAGCCCGGGTCGCCGCGGCCGTGCGGTCGTGGGACGAAGATCTTGCCGCGGAGGCGGGGCGGAAGCTGGGGGAGGGATCCGCCGGGGAACTGCTCGGCATCTGCGCGGGTGCGATCCCGGAAACGTACAAGACGGATGTGCCCGCCGCCTATGCGGTGAACGACCTGATGCGGGTGCAGCGCTTGCTGCGGTCGGGGGAGGAGGTCGATTTCGACCTCTGGGAGGCCGAGGGGTACGTGGGCGGCAAGCCCGCCGCCGAAGGCGGCGCGCACAAGGTGTGGCGGCTCACGATCTACCGGACCGGCACCCCGATCACCCTCACCGATGTGCTGCCGCGGCTGCAGCACATGGGGGTGGACGTGGTCGACGAGCATCCGTACGAGTTCACCGGCCCTTCGGTGGCAACGCCGTTCTGGATTTATGACTTTGGCTTGCGGTTGAGCGGCGCCGGGCCTGACTCTGGGGAGCCCACCGCCGCAGCGCCGCGGTCAGCCGCTTCGGGCATTGGAATCGCGGATCGCCGCACCCTGTTCGCGGCTGGCGAGCAATCGCCGGAACCGCCGCACCCGGGTCCGGTCAAGGCGCTGTTCGAGCAAGCGCTCACCGCGCTCTGGAAGGGCAAGATCGAGGACGACGGGTTCAACTCCCTGGTGCTCGACGCCCACCTGACCTGGCGGCAAATAGTCGTGCTGCGCGCGTACGCCAAGTATCTGCGGCAGGCCGGCATCCCGTTCAGCCAGCGATACATCGGGCGGGTCCTGTCCGCCAACGTGGCCGTCACCAAGCTGCTCGTCCGCCTTTTTGAGTCCAGGTTCGAGCCCTCACACGAGGCAGGCGAAGGCGAGCGCAGCGAGGCCATCACGGAGGAGATCCGCAGCCTGCTCGACGAAGTGGCCGTCTTGGACCACGACCGGATCCTGCGCAGCTACCTGGGGTTGATCCTGGCCACGCTGCGGACCAACTATTTCCGCCGGGATGCTGCCCCGAGCACGCCGGCCAAGGCGGGGGCGCAGGGCGAGCGGGGGACGCAGGGCGAGCGGGGGACACAGGGCGAGCGGGGGACACAGGGCGAGCGGGGGACGCAGGGCGAGCCGCCTTACCTGGTGGTCAAGCTGGACGCGGCGGCGGTCCCGGAGTTGCCCGACCCCCGCCCGCGTTTTGAGCTGTTCGTGTACTCGCCACGGCTGGAGGCCGTTCACCTCCGGTTCGCCGCGGTCGCCCGGGGTGGGCTGCGGTGGTCCGACCGGAGGGAGGATTTCCGGACCGAGATCCTCGGCCTTGCCAAGGCCCAGGAGGTGAAGAACTCGGTCATCGTGCCATCCGGTGCCAAGGGCGGGTTCGTCTGCAAGCAACTGCCCGATCCCGCCGATCGCGTGGCTTACCAGGGGGAGGTCCTCGCCTGCTACAAGACCTTCATCCGGGCCATGCTGGATGTGACCGACAACCTCCGGCACGGGCAGGTGATACCGCCACACGGTGTGGTCCGGCACGACAGTGACGACCCCTACCTGGTGGTCGCGGCCGACAAGGGCACCGCTACCTTCTCCGACACGGCGAACGAGATCGCTGAAGCGTACGGGTTCTGGCTTGGGGACGCTTTCGCTTCCGGCGGCTCCGAGGGCTACGACCACAAGAAGATGGGGATCACGGCACGGGGCGCGTGGGAGTCGGTCCGGTTCCATTTCGCCACGCTGGGCCTCGATACCGACACCACCGATTTCACGGTGGCGGGAATCGGTGACATGTCAGGGGATGTGTTCGGGAACGGCACGCTGCTTTCCCGCCACATCAAGCTTGTCGCCGCGTTCGACCACCGGCATGTCTTCCTTGATCCCGACCCCGATCCCGAGGCCAGCTTTTCCGAGCGGCAGCGGCTGTTCGCTCAGCCCCGCTCCTCCTGGGCCGACTACGACTCCGGGCTGATCTCGGCGGGCGGCGGGGTATGGCCGCGAACGGCGAAGTCGGTGCCGCTGTCCCCGCAGGCCCGCCAGGTGCTCGGGCTGGAGGACACCGTACACGCGCTGGCGTCGGACCAGGTCATCTCCGCCATCCTGGCGGCACCCGTTGACCTTCTCTGGAATGGCGGCATCGGCACCTACGTCAAGGCGAGCGCGGAATCGGATTCCGACGCCGGCGACCGGGCCAATGACAGCGTCCGGATCGACGCGGCGCAACTGCGCGCAAAAGTGGTGGCAGAGGGCGGCAACCTGGGGCTCACCCAGGCGGCAAGGATCGAATACGCCCTGGCCGGCGGGCTGGTCAACACGGACTTCATCGACAACTCCGCCGGCGTGGACACCTCCGACCACGAGGTCAACATCAAGATCTTGCTGCAGTCCAAGGTCGGCCGGGGAGAGCTGACCTCGAAGGCCCGCGGCGAGTTGCTGCACGCGATGACCGACGAGGTCGCCGAGCTTGTGCTCGAGCAGAACTACCAGCAGAACCGGGCGCTGGCGGCGGCCCGGGAACAGTCCGCCCAAATGCTGCACGTACACGCCCGCTATCTGCGCAGGCTCGAACGCGAACAGCGCATTCGGCGGCGGCTGGATTCCGTGCCCGGTGTGAAGGAGATCGCCGAGCGCCGGTCGGCAGGCCTGGGCCTGACCGTGCCCGAGTTCGCGGTGCTGCTGGCACAGGCGAAGATCTCCGCGGTGCGGGAAGTGCTCGACTCCGGCCTCCCTGACGACCCGTTCCTGCGGGAAGTGCTGACTTCGTACTTCCCCGCACCGTTGCGGGCCGACTGCTCGGCTGAAATGGGTTCCCACGCACTGCGGCGCGAGATCATCACCACCGAGGTCGTCAACGACATGGTGAACCGGTCAGGAACGACCTTCCTGTTCCGCACGAACGAGGAGACAGGCGCGTCCGTGCCGGACATCAGCCGCGCGTGGCTGGTCGCCCGCGAGGTCTTCGACATGCCCGGGTTCTGGAAGCAGGTGGACGCGCTTGACGGCCGGGTGGACGCCAGTACCCAGATCGCCCTGCTGCTGGAAGGCCGCAAGCTCACCGAACGGGCGGTCCGGTGGCTGCAGGCGAACCGTAGGCCGCCGTTTGACATCCAGGCGACGATCGACTTCCTGGTCGAGGGCGTGCAGGGGGTCTGTGCCGGGCTCCCGAAGCTGCTGGCGGGCCGGGACCTGGCCGGGTTCCACGAGCGCCAGGCGGCCTTCGCTGGCCGCGGCGTTCCCGGTGAGCTGGCCGAGCGGGCGGCGGCCATGGTGCCCGCATACTCGGCGTTCGACATCGTGGAAGCCGCCGCACACACCAGGCGCGAGATCACCGAGACCGCTGAGATCTACTTTGACCTGGCGGAGCGGCTGCAAATCGCCCGTCTCCGGGATCAGATCGTCGCGCTGCCGAGGGATGACCGGTGGAACACGGTGGCGCGGGGTTCGCTGCGCGACGACCTGCATGCGGCCCATGCCGCGCTGGTCCGTGATGTGCTGAAGGTGACCGGGCCGGGCACCACGGAGGAGCGGCTCGGCAACTGGGTGGGCCGGAACGGGCCGGCGGTGCGGCGCACCACCCAGACCCTTGCCGAGATATGGGAGACTGACCGGTTCAGTCTGGCCACCCTGTCGGTGGCGGTCCGTGCGATCCGCTCGCTGGTCGCGGCCAGCATCCTGCCTGCGCAATCGTGAGCATGGGACCATGCCTTAACACCGGGCCGCATCTCCTCCGGCGGCGCGCGTTATCCGGGGCACTATCGTCCGGCATGCAGGGCGCCCTCGCGTAGGCTTTCCGGCATGGCAGGTACCGACCCGGCAGCTGAAATCTCGGAACTGTCGTCGAAACTCACCAACCTGGAGCCCGTGCTCGACCCCGGGGGGATGCGGCGGGAGGCTGACGTGCTCCGGGAACATGCCGCCGACCCAGGGCTGTGGGGGGACCAGGAGCGGGCGCAGGCGGTGACCCGGCGGTTGTCCTACCTTGAGGGCGAACTGGGCCGGCTCGAGCAGTTGCACCGGCGACTCGATGACACGCGCGTGATGTTCGAACTGGCCGACAGCGAGAACGACGAGCCGACCAGGGATGAGGGAAAGCGGGAACTCGCCGCGCTGCGCAAGGAAATCGACCAGCTTGAGATCCGGACCCTGCTGTCGGGCGAGTACGACTCGCGGGAGGCGCTGATCTCGATCAACGCGCAGGCGGGCGGTGCGGACGCGGCCGACTTCGCCCAGAACCTGCAGCGGATGTATCTGCGCTGGGCAGAACGGCATGGCTACCCGGCTCAGATCTACTACACCTCCTTCGCGGAGGAGGCGGGGATCAAGTCCACCACGTTCGCGGTCAAGGCGCCGTATGCCTACGGCACCCTGCGCGGGGAGCACGGGACACACCGGATGGTCCGCATCTCCAAGTACGACAATCAGGGCCGGCGTCAGACGTCCTTCGCGGGGGTGGACGTGATTCCGGTCGTCGACACCGACGACCACATCGACATCCCCGAAGATGAGATCCGGGTTGACGTGTACCGGTCCAGCGGGCCAGGCGGGCAGGGAGTGAACACCACCGACTCGGCTGTGCGGCTGACCCACCTGCCAACCGGGATCGTGGTCTCATGCCAGAACGAGCGAAGCCAGATGCAGAACAAGGCGACCGCGATGGCCGTTCTGAAGGCGAAGCTGCTGGAGCGCAGGCGGGAGGAGCAGTCGGCCAAGATGGCGAACCTGCGGGGGGAGACAACCAGCAGCTGGGGGACACAGATCCGCAACTACGTCCTTCACCCGTACCAGAATGTCAAGGACCTGCGGACTGGTTTGGAGACCGGGAACACCAGCGCGGTGCTCGACGGTGAAATTGACGACTTCATCGAAGCGGAGATCCGCTGGCTGCGCACTCAGTCGCCAGATGGGCCCGGCAGGGCGGGCGCTCCCGGAACCGTCAATGGCGCCCGCGGGCCAGTCGGCTGACGCGGCCCGTCAGAACCTGGTCACTGGGTCACTTGCAGCACAATCAGGAGCAGCATTAGCGCGAGCAGCGCCGCGGCGGTCAGTTGCAGGCTCATGCCCGACGCCCGGTGATGCACCTGTGCACGGGCGGCCTGGCACGCTGGGCAGCGGCCCTCGACCACCGGGGCCGCACACTGCGCGCAGATCAGGTGTTCGCAGCTCATATCGGTTCCCTCCGGCCGGTCGTGATGCCGGTCACTTCGCCAGTGTTGCACGTCTAAGGCCAGTTTCCCCCCTAGACTGTCCTGTGGCCAAACCGGGCAGCAGGCAAGGCCAGGGGAAGGTCGGGTAGCGGAGGTCGGCCAGATCCCGCGTCCGCATCGTCCGTATTCTCTCGAGCGCGTGTGATGGGCCCGTGATCCACTTCGATAACGTCACCAAGGCGTACCAGAATCAGAGCCGTCCAGCTCTGGAAAGCGTCAATCTTGATGTCGAGAAGGCCGAGTTCGTTTTCCTGGTGGGCCCGTCCGGATCGGGCAAGTCCACCTTCCTCAGGCTCATCCTGCGGGAGGAGCGGCCGACCGAGGGCCGTATTCACGTGGCCGGCAAAGACCTGGCCCGCATCAACAACTGGAAGGTGCCCTACCTGCGCCGCCGGATCGGCTGCGTCTTCCAGGACTTCCGGCTGCTGCCGAACAAGAGCGTCTACCAGAACGTCGCGTTCGCGCTCCAGGTCATCGGCAAGCCCCGGCGCTTCATCCGTAAGGTCGTCCCCGAGGTGATCGACCTGGTCGGCCTCGAAGGCAAGCACGAGCGCATGCCTGATGAACTGTCCGGCGGTGAGCAGCAGCGGGTGGCGGTGGCCCGGGCGTTTGTGAACCGGCCCATGATCCTGCTGGCAGATGAGCCCACGGGAAACATCGACCCAGCGACATCGATCGGGATCATGAAGGTGCTCGACCGGATCAACCGGAGCGGCACTACGGTGGTCATGGCCACCCACGACGCCGCGATCGTGGACTCCTTCCGCAAGCGGGTCATAGAGCTTGAGCACGGCAAGGTGGTGCGGGACCAGTCGCGTGGGGTATACGGCCAAGCGTACTGATGCCCGCTAGCGGCCCCGGGTGGCCGCGGGCGGCGCTGCGGTGGCACCGGGACAGGCGAGGAATGCCGAGGGATCAGCGACCATGCGAGTACAGTTCGTCCTGCAGGAGGTCTGGACCGGCCTCCGCCGCAACCTGACCATGACCATTGCCCTTGTCGTGGTGGTTGCCATCAGTCTCTCGCTGCTCGGCACTGGATTGCTCTTTGTCAAGCAGGTGGACAACACCCGCACGTACTGGCAAGGCAAGGTGCAGCTCTCGATCTACCTCTGCACGGTGACCAGCGTGAGCCCGCAGTGCCACCAGAACGGTCCCGCGAGCCAGGCGGAGAAGAACCAGATCGCGTCAGACCTGCGCCAGCTACCACAGGTCACCCGGGTCTACTACGAGTCCCAGGAGCAGGCGTACTCGCATTTCAAGCAGGATTTCTCACGTGATCCCGCATTCGTGAGCCTGGTTACCAAGTCCGAGATCCCGGACTCGTTCCAGGTGAAGCTTCGCAACACGGAGGCCGACTTCAACGTCGTGGCCGGAACGGTGCAGGGAAGGCCCGGCGTGGACCAGGTGGTCAACGACGCCTCGATCCTGTCCAAGTTCTACAAGCTCCTGGACGGGGCACGGAATGCGGTGGTGATCATCGCGGTCATTCTCATCATCGCGGCGGTGCTGCTGGTGGCGAACACCATCAGGCTGTCGGCCTTCAACCGCCGCCGTGAGACCAGCATCATGAGGCTGGTGGGTGCCTCGAACTTCTACGTTCAGCTGCCATTTCTTGTCGAGGGTGTGCTCGCCGGCCTGGTCGGCTGGCTGATCGCGTCCGGCCTGCTCATCGCGGTGAAGACAATCGGGCTGGACGCGCTGCAGCAGTACTTCCCCTACGACGTGCAGCTCGGCCCCGGCGACCTGGTGCAGGTCATCCTGCTGGCGATGGTGATGGGGGTTGCGCTCTGCGGCGGCACCTCGTTGCTGACCCTCAGGCGCTACCTGCGCGCTTGAGGACATGCGGACGCATCGTGGTGGCAGGTCAGGGACCTCAGCGCAAGGTTATTGCCCGTAACCGCCGGGCGAGGCACGATTACCACATCGACGATGTCGTGGAGGCGGGGCTCGTCCTCACCGGCACGGAAGTGAAGTCGCTTCGCGCTGGCCGGGCCTCCCTCACCGATGGTTTCGCCCAGATCACTGGCGGGGAGATGTGGCTTCACGGTGTGCACATTCCCGAGTACGCCCAGGGGACGTGGACCAACCACGAGCCGAGGCGGCTCCGTAAGGTGCTGCTACACCGGAAGGAGATCGACAGGCTTGCACGCCTGACCGCGGAGCGAGGTTTTACGCTGGTTCCACTCGCGCTCTATTTCTCTGGTGGGAGGGTCAAAGTGGAGCTGGCCGTGGCCCGCGGTAAACGCAGCTACGACAAGCGCCAGGACCTAGCGCGACGGGATGCTGCCAGAGAGGTTGAGCGTGCCTCAAGGCGGCGCGGGTAACGAGGGATCTGGTTATGGCCTCCAGCCGTAGGCGCGGAGCTCACGCCGCAGGCCGGCCCGGTCCTGCCCTGTTCGATTCGGCCAGGCGCGTGGTTGGGCCGGCGGCACGGGGACGCGCGCGGCGCACGGGTGGGCACGCGGGGGGCGCCGCGGGGCGTGTGAGCGACAGGGCCAGGGGTGCGCTGGGCAATGCCGGGTGGGTAACCGACAAGGCTAAGCGCGCGTTGGGCAATGGCGGGCGCGGGCCTGGAGGGCGTCCAGGGGTGGGCGACACAGCCGGGGGCAGCGCAGGCATGAGAAGTACCGGGGGGAAACGGGCGGGCGGCCTTCGCTCCCGGCCGCCTTTGCTGCGGGTGGTGGCCGCCGCACTGGCAGTGGGGTTCGGTGCGGTGGGTTTCGCCGGCGGGCTGTGGTCCACGCCATCCGCCGAGCCAACCGTCCAGGCGTTCCTGCTTGACTGGCAGCAGCACTCCTACGCTGCTGCCGCGGCGCTCACGTCAGGCAAGCCGGCGGTGGTGGCGGTCGCGCTGAAGAACGCTTTCCGCGGTCTCGATGCTGCTGCCTTCTACCTCAGCATGGGCCCGATTACGCAGGACGGAAGCAGCGCGCGGGCCAGCTTCTCCGCTTCGGTCGACCTGGGCCAGGATGGGGCGCCGTGGAAGTTCCAGGGCCGGCTGTCGGTGCGGCAGATCGGATCTGGCTGGAAGATCGTCTGGAGTCCCAGCGTCATCAACCCGGGCCTGCGCCCGGGGCTTCATCTGGCCATGATCTCCAGCACTGAGCCCCGCGCGCCGCTCCTTGATGCTGGCGGGAACCCGCTGCTCACGCCCTCGCTCGCGTACGTGGTCGGTGTGCGCCCGGACCGGCTTGCCCATCCCGCGCACACTGCCACGCTGCTTGGCCAGGTCACCGGCCTGGAAACGGCGGAGTTGCGGGGATGGATACTGGCCGCGCCGAGGGGCCGCTTCCAGGAACTGGCGGTACTCCAGCCCACGGCATATGCGCGCATGGCCCAAGGGCTCAGCAAGATCCCTGGACTGATCATCAAGCAGCAGAAAATCCGCCTGTTCACGAGCATCGCGCCCGCCGTGGTCGGGTCGGTCGGCACCGAGGTCTCGCCTGCTTTCCGTGACCAGGGCATCGGCTACCGCCCGGGGGCCACCCTGGGCCTCTCCGGCCTGCAGCAGGCCTTCCAGAGAAAGCTGGCCGGAACACCGAGTACCAGAGTGATCACGGAGGACGCGTCTGGGCACCAGGTCGCGGTGCTGGCTTCGTGGCAGGGGAGACCGCCGGCACCGGTGCGCACCACCATCGACCCCACCGTGCAGGCGGCGGCGATAAACGCCGTGGGATCGGCTCCGGGTTCCACCGCGGTCGTGGCGATGCAGGCATCCACCGGACGCATACTCGCGGTGGCTGAGCACACTGCGGCGGGCCTGCCGCGGATCGACCCGTTGGCTGGGCAGTACCGGCCTGGCACGGCGTTCACCATTGTCTCGACGGAGGCCCTGCTCGCGAGTGGCCTCAGCGCCGGGACGCCGGTCAGGTGCACCAGCGTGAATGACGTGGGTGGGCGCATGTTTCGCAACGTCCCGCCAGAGCGCGACCTCGGCAGGCAGCCGACCTTCGCGGCTGATTTTGCGAATGCCTGCGGTACGGCGTTCAGTGGCTTGTCTCAGCGGCTGCACGCGAGCGATCTGAACGTCGCGGCTGCCGAGTTCGGGCTCGGTGCCTCCTGGCGGCTGCCCCTGCCCAGTTTTCCTGGCTCCGTGCGCGCGTCGGGGAGTGTGGCCGATCTCGCAGCCGACACCATCGGCCGGGGAAGCGTGCGAACGAGCCCGCTTGCCATGGCACTGGCCGCAGCTGAAGTGGACACAGGCAGGTGGCATGAGCCGTCGCTGGTGACTCCGGCTCAGGATCCGGTGCGGGCACGTCAGGTATCGTTCAGCGCCTCAATCCTGGACACGCTGCGGTCGCTCATGCGCGAAACTGTTCACTCCGGGGCAGCCTCGCAGGCAGACCTTCCCGGTCAGCCGGTGCATGGCCAGGTGGGGACCGCGCCACTGGGGTCAGGCAAGAAGCACGACCCTTGGGTGAGCTGGTTCGTGGGATTCCGGGGGGACACTGCGTTCGCGGTGGTTCAGATCAGTTCTTCACCCACCGCGTCAGCGGTGCCACCCGGTTCGGTCTTCCTCGCCGCAGCCCCGTCGCGGTAACAGGCCGGGACACCTGAAACTCAGGGTGCCCGGGAGGCTCGGCGGGCTCCGTGGCCTGATCGTGATCTTTAAATTGATTACATGGAGCAACTAGATGACTACTGACTGGCGTCTTAGAGAGTGACTGAGCGCCGCTTGGGGGGTTGCGGCCCAGTCGTCGTGATGAGAACCGGGCCTCATCTCGGGGGAGGCCCGGGCATTGACCGGCCCCGACCCTGCCGGTCAGCCCCCGTGGGCGCGTTTCGGCCACCGCCAGTGCCCACGGGGGCATTCTCATTTCCTGGGCCAGTTGCAGTGGCTCATCGTCAGCCCAAGCGTCACCGGCCTGGCGGGTGGTGGCCCCTTGTCAACGGCCCCAGCGTTAATGGGCCGGCGGGCGAGAGCGGACAGTGTCCCGCCGGGCGAGAGCGGTCGATGGCCCGGCGGCGTAGCCTCGGTTCTCCCGGGAATCTAAGTTGGCGGGAGGGCGTTGAGACAGTAAGGTCAACGACGGTGACGGCCAGCACTGGCTGACAGTGGGCCTCGCCTGAGACAACTCAACAGGGGGTGACAGGCTTCGACTTCAGTGGTTGATCCAGGGGAAGCGGGCCGAGGATGGCGGACATAACCTCGTTAATCCTGTGACCGCAAACGATAAGTGCCAATGTAACGCGCACTAACCTCGCCCTCGCGGCCTGACGCGAGTTAGAGGTTGTCAGCCCGGGAGTTCCTCCGGCCCGGTGTCTGGCATCAGTGAGGAGGATCCACCGCTCAGCCCGGTCGCGGGGGTGAGCGGGACAACAAACAGCGACTGAGCCCGCCGGCGGCCGGCCTGCAGGACCGCCGGGGCTGAGAAAAGCAGTGCAGGCTCCGCCCGGAGAAGCCCTGGTGATGTACTGAAGGACGCGGGTTCGATTCCCGCCACCTCCACCAACAAGCGTTCCGTATTCGAACGCGGTCATGCCGAAGAGCGCGTCGATGGGCTCGCGATAGAGCCCTTCAGCCACGCCGTCTTTGATTTCAATCTTGTCCAAGACGGCGTGGCTGAACCGTCGGTGAGTGACCATCGTCGGCCTTGCGGTAGGCGCCGGCGCAGCCGGATAGCCAGCCGCGAGCGCGCGCGGGCCAGCGGCCGCAAGGCGCGAGGGCGCAAGACCCAGTGGCGTCGAGCACTCGACTGGTTCGTGTCCTCTTATCCGCTACTCGGCGCACGCGTGTGCGAGCGCGCGGATGGGCGCGGCATCGCCAGACTGCGAGGGGCACCGTCGCGAGCCGGCGCAACCTTGTGTCGTTCAGACTCGCCTTGGCCAACTGTAGGGCTCCTGGCACCTGACTACACGAGCAGTGGCACCCGACTACACGAGCATCATTATGGCATCACTTTGGCACAATGAGAGGTTGTCATGGTGCCAATATGATGCCATAGTGGTGCCATGGACTTGCGGCTGTACGTCGAGAACATCCACCGCCAGCTCGCGATTGCCGCCGGGGCGGGTGGTGATGACGCTCGTGCGCTTGCTGAGCGCCTTGCCGCACCCCTGGACGCGACGATCCGTCTCACGTTGCAGGACGTGCTGGTCGCGGCGGCGGAGGAGATCACCTGCGAGCTCGCGCCGGGCTCGGTCGAGCTGCGCCTGCGCGGGCATGATCCCGAGTTCGTGGTGACACCACCGCCTACCGGTCCGTCCCCCGACGGCCTGGCCGACGGGGCCGACGAGCAGACGACGAATGGCTGGCCGGCGACTGGCATGACGCCCCGCGCTTCTGTCGAAGGAGACGAGGGCGGGATATCGCGGATCAACCTGCGCATGCCCGATCACCTCAAGTCCCGGATCGAAGACGCTGCCGGAAGGGAAGGACTTTCGGTCAACGCCTGGCTCGTGCGGGCAGCCGCCACAGCACTGGAGCGAACCGGCCCCGGGCGTCGAAGCGAACGACGCGCCCCACAGGGCGCTCGGCGCTACACGGGCTGGGCGCGCTAGCCGAACGGAGCCATGAAATGCCTCGTACCACGACTCTCAGCAGCGGGAGAGCCCACACACTCACCAAAAGGACTGGCATGCGCACCTTCGATACTCCCGAACCCATCTCCGTCACCGTGGAGCTCGGAGTCGGTGACATCCGGATCGTGGCAAGCGACCGCGCCGACACCGTTGTCGAGGTGCGCCCGAACGATCCTGCGAAGAAGTCCGACGTGACCGCCGCCGAGCAAACCCGCGTCGAGTACGCCAACGGCAGCCTGCTGGTCAAGGCACCCAAGAGGTGGAAGCAGTACAGCTTCTGGGGAGGCGGCGAGTCGATCGATGTGCAGATCGACCTGCCGGCGGGCTCGCACGTGCGGGGTGAGGCGGCGCTGGCGGCGTTGCGCTGCACGGGTCGCCTTGGCGAATGCCGCTACAAGACCGGCGTCGGCGACATCCACGTCGACCAAGCGGGGCCGGTGATCCTCCGCACCGGCGCCGGTGACATCGCCGTGGATCGGGCACTCGACCACGCCGAGGTCACCACGGGATCCGGTGCCGTGCGGATCGGCATCATCGACGGCACCGCGGTTGTCAAGAACTCCAACGGCGACACGTGGATTGGCAACGTCACCGGAGACCTTCGGGTGAGCGGGGCAAACGGCGAGATCGTTGTCGACCAGTCGCACGCGGCGGTTGCGGCCAAGACCGCAAACGGCGGCGTCCGCCTCCACGAGGTGGCGCGTGGTGCCGTTCTCGCTGAAACCGCACGCGGCTCGGTCGACATCGGAATCCGCGCCGGTGTTGCCGCTTGGCTGGATCTCAAAACCGGCTACGGCAGTGTGCGGAACGACCTGGACGCCGCCGAGCGTCCGGAACCGGGCGAGGACGCGGTCGAGGTGCGTGCCCACACCTCCTACGGCGACATCACCGTCAGCCGCTCCTTCGCGAACGGCACCGGGAAGGAAGAGGCGTGACCACCACCACACTCCGGCCGGCGCTGAAAGTCACCGGCCTGCGCAAGGCGTTCGGCGGCAAGGGCGTGCTCGACGGCATCGACCTCGAGCTTGCCGAAGGTACGGTATTCGCGCTGCTCGGTCCCAACGGTGCGGGTAAGACCACCACGGTCCAGATTCTCTCGACGCTCCTCAGCGCTGACGACGGTGAGGTTGAGGTCGCTGGCTTCGATCTCACCCGCGAGCCTGGCGCAGTCCGCGCCGCGATCGGCGTCACCGGCCAGTTCTCAGCCGTGGACAACCTGCTCACCGGCGAGGAGAACCTGATGTTGATGGCGGACCTCCATCACCTGGGCCGGCACGCAGGGCGCCGCCGTGCGGGCGAGCTACTCGACCGCTTCGATCTGGTCGAGGCGGCCGGGCAGATGGTGGCGACCTACTCGGGCGGCATGCGGCGCCGGCTGGATCTTGCGATGACCCTCATCGGCGACCCGCGGATTATCTTCCTCGACGAGCCAACCACTGGCCTGGATCCGCGCAGCCGCCGCACCATGTGGCAGATCATCCGCGAGCTCGTCGCCGCAGGGACCACCGTCTTCCTCACCACCCAGAATCTGGAAGAGGCCGACCAGCTCGCGGACCGCATCGCCGTTCTCGATCACGGCCGCTTGGTCGCCGAGGGGACACCCGACGAGCTCAAGCGCCAGATCCCTGGTGGCCACGCCCGGCTGTACTTCCGCGACCTCAACGGACTGGACACCGGCGCCAAGCTCCTCGGTGAGGCGTCGCGCAACAACGACGCGCTCATGCTGCAGGTCCCGACCGACGACACCCCTCAGTCGCTCATGGCCCTGCTCGGGCGGCTCGACCGGCACGGCCTCTGTGTCGAGCGGGTCACAGTGCACACGCCGGACCTCGACGACGTCTTCTTCGCCCTGACCGGCAACCCCAGCCAAGAAGAGAACCCAGCATGAGCACGCTCTCCTGCGCCGTGCGCGACTCGGTCACCATGCTGCGCCGCGACATCCGGCACTCCCTGCGCTTCCCCATGATGACCATCAGCGGCTTGATGGTGCCCATATTCTTCCTGCTGCTGTTCGTCGGCGTGTTCGGCAACACCCTGCGAGCCGGCCTCGGCACCGCCACCCCCGTCGGCGGCCACTACATCGACTACCTCGCCCCCGGCGTCTTTTTGATGACCGCGTGCGCAAGCGCCGAGGTGACCGCGGTGAACGTCAGTACCGACATGAACGAGGGCATCATCGCCCGATTCCGCACCATGGCCATCACCCGCGCCTCAGTGCTCACCGGCCAGGTCCTCGGCAGTCTCATCCGTACCCTGATCAGTGGCGTGCTGGTCGTCGCCGTCGCCCTCGCGCTCGGGTTCCGCCCGGCCGCCACCCCGGTCGAGTGGGCCGCCGCGACAGGCATGTTTGCGCTGCTCACGCTCGCCCTCACCTGGCTGACCGTGGCCTTCGGGCTGGTGGCCAAGACCCCCGCAGGCGCGAACACCCTTTCGCTCATCGTCGTGGTGCTGCCGTTCGTCAGCAGCGCCTTCGTGCCCACCGGCTCCATGCCAGCCGGGGCGCGCTGGTTCGCCCAGAACCAGCCCTTCACCCCGGTCATCGAGACCCTGCGCGGCCTGCTCACCGGCACCCCAATAGGGCACAGCGCGATCCTTGCCGCCGCCTGGTGCGCGGGCATCGCCGTCCTCGGCTACCTGTGGGCACGCGTCCGGTACAACCGCAACCCGACCCGCTAACCCAAGGCGGACGGCCGCAGCCCGGATCGTGACACCCGGATCGTCACCGGGCGCAATCGGTTTTCGTGGCGGGCAACGGGCGAGGCTACCTGGTAGACGAGGACACCATCTGCCTGGTACGCGAACCGGAAGCCCGTCTGGCGGAGGTAGCCGGTAACCCCGGGATTGAAGTAGCGCACCAGCTTTCCGCGCTGTGCATGCTGCTGGGGCCAGACGAGGACCCAGCCGACGTTCATTGCCCTCACGTCCAGTCGCGCCGCCGCCACTTCGGCGGGGGAGTTCCGGGGCGCTGCCTGCCAGATGCGGACAAGGCCCGCGTACAAGGCGTGCGCCTTGATCCCGGTGAGCGTTGGGCGGGCACCCGGGCGATGAAGCCGACCGCGCGGGGGTGACCGTCGGCCGTGGCGAGCACCTGGGCCTCGGGAGCGAACTGTGCCCCGCAGGTTGGGGTTCCGCCGCAGATGCCGAACGGGAATTCCACCACGATGGGGCCGGAATGGTCGCTGGCGATGGGGCGGTCCAGTGCAGGCATGGTGGTGGGCATGGTGCCGACCCGGTAGCCGGCAGGCATGACAGCACCTGGAAGGTTACCGGGCCAGCCGGCCGGTACCGCCCCCGCTTGCGAGGGCAGCCACAGGCTGGCCACCCGGTACGCCCCGTAGCACAGCAGCCCGGGCACCGCCGCCGACAGCAGGTTGTAGGAGGCAGATGGGCCGAAGGCGACGGTGATGGGGGCCATCACCACCCCCTCCAACGGCATCAGCACGTGCAAGCCGAGCTGGGTGCCGACCGGAGAAGCGAGGTAGCGGGTGAACCACAGGCTGCTCAGGTGCCCCAACAGCTGAGCCACCCACCCAAAGCACCACACGTAGGCGGCCGCGTCGCGGGTGGCTGGCAGCCGGTGGTGGGCGAGGTAACTGGCACGGGGCCATGCACTGGCCACGCCAGCCGCCAGGTAGCCGCCCAGGATCACCAGGTGGCGGCGGGCGGCCGGGCACCTGGACCGGGCAGGGCGGGCGGGCCAGGCACCTGGACCGGGCAGGGCGGGCATCTGCGGCCCCGGCTGGGGGCGGGCGGGCATCTCCGGTCCCGGCTGGGGGCGGGCGGGCATCTCCGGTCCCGGCCGGGGGCGGGCGGACGCCCGCGGCCGCGGCCCCGGCTGGGTGCGGATGTTGTGGAGCGGGGGCTTGGCTGGCTGCCGTCACCGGCTGGCTCCCCCGGACCGCTGGTAGA
>WNGR01000189.1_pt1 | contig 107489 bp, 96 predicted proteins | sample 5407581 | NCBI WGS metagenome assembly WNGR01 (sample SAMN13153383, study PRJNA577476) | soil metagenome | isolation source: 80 cm soil or saprolite under Garry oak tree replicate 2 | place: USA:California | collected 2016-06-15
TGCACGCGGGCGGCCGCACGCTCGACTTCGTGCCGTGCGCCGCGGTTCACGTGCTGCCCGACGCGAACCAGCAGGCGCAGTGCGAAGCGGCGATGCGCGCGTTCGGCGCGCCGTATTCGATGCGTATGCTCGAACTCGATAGCGTGGGCCTGTTCGATACGGCGGTGGAAGAAGCGGGCAAGGTGTTCGTCTCGACGGAACTCGGCGGCGGCGGAACGGCGACGGCGCAAAGCGTCGCGGTGGCGTCGTGTGGCGTGCGTGGCTTTCTGCTGAACGCGGGCATTCTCGAGCGACGTGAAGCAGCAGTGGACCCGAAAACCCCCCGCACCACCACGCTGCTCGATATGCCCGACGGCACGTGTTATACGACCAGCGAGCACGACGGCCTGCTGGAGTTGTGCAAGGACCTCGGTGAAATGGTCGAAAGCGGCGAGCTGATCGCGCGGATTTACGACGCGTCGCGCACGGGCGTCGCGCCGGTCGAATATCGCGCGCGACGCAGCGGCCTGCTTGCGGCGCGGCATTTTCCGGGGCTCGTGCGGATCGGCGATACGGTCGCGGTGGTGGCCGACGTCGTCGAGCGCGGCATACCGGTGAACGTTTGATCGCGCGATGAAACTCGACCGCTACGACCTCGCGATTTTGCGCATCCTCGCGCGTGACGGACGCATCACCAAGTCGCGCCTCGCCGAGGAAATCAATCTGTCGATCTCGCCGGCGTGGGAGCGTGTGAAGCGCCTCGAAGAAAGCGGCGTGATTCGCGGTTACCGTGCGGATATCGACTGGGTGCGCGCGTTCAAGGGCAGCCGTGTCGTGGTCGAAGTGACGCTCGCGCGGCATACCGCGCAGGACATGCGGCGCTTCGAGGAACGTGTGAGCGCGGCGTCCGAGGTCGTGCAATGCCATGCGACGGGTGGTGGCGTCGACTATGTGATGCACGTGATGTCGCGCGACATCGATCACTATCAGCGCTTTATCGATTCGCTGCTGACCGATGAACTGGGCATCGAAAAGTACTTCACGTATATCGTCACCAAAGTGGTGAAGAGCATGCCGGAAGGTTTGCCGGATTGGGCGGATGAAGCCGTTGGCGAAAGCGGTTGAAGCATCGCGGCAACACCGCCGAAAAAACACCACACGCCATGGTGAAATCCAGAAAAAACGTGCACCTGCAGGTTCCGGAACCAAAAAAACCGCATCGCCACAGAACGTACAGTGACAGACATACATCGCACACAGGAGGTCGTCATGTTGCTGGGTCACCCGGTTCTCTTCAAATCGCTGTGCTACGTCGACGGACGCTGGGTGCACAGCGCCAGCGCAGCCAGCGTCGCCGTGCAGAATCCCGCCGATCAGCAGATACTCGGCCACGTGCCGATGCTCGACGCGTCGCAGATCACCGAAGCGGTCGACGCCGCGCAGCGCGCGTTCTCGACATGGCGCTGGCTGCCGGTCGCGAAACGGTCGGCACTGCTGTTGCGCTGGCACGAACTGATTCTGCGCCATCAACACGATCTGGCCGCGATTCTGTCGCTCGAACAGGGCAAGCCGCTCGCGGAAGCACGCGGCGAAATCGCGTACGGCGCGAGTTTCGTCGAGTGGTTCGCGCATGAAGTGCGGCGCCTGAATGGCCGCACGATTCCCACGCATATCGACGGCGCGCAGCTCGGCACCCTGATTGAACCGGTCGGCGTGGCCGCGTTGATCACGCCGTGGAATTTCCCCTGCGCGATGATCACGCGCAAGGCGGCCGCCGCGCTTGCGGCGGGTTGCACGGTGGTCGTGAAGCCCGCGCACGAAACGCCGTTCTCGGCATTGGCACTCGCGCAACTCGCGGAAGAAGCGGGCTTTCCGGCAGGCGTATTCAACGTCGTGCTCGGCGAACCGCAAATGGCAATGGAAATGCTGGTGAGCGACACGCGGGTACGCTCGGTGAGCTTCACGGGTTCAACACGTGTCGGTTCGCTCGTCATGCAGACGGCGGCCAAAGCGGGCATCAAGAAAACGGCGCTGGAACTGGGCGGCAATGCGCCCTTCATCGTGACCGAAGACGCCGACCTCGACCAGGCCGTGCGCGTCGCGATCGCCGCGAAGTTTCAAACGTCGGGTCAGGACTGCTGCGCGGCAAATCGAATTTTCGTCGCGCGTAAGCTGTATGAAGCGTTCGTCGCGCAATACAGCGAAGCGGTGAGAAAGCTCAACGTGGGCTCCGCATTCGAAGCAAGCGTGGACGTGGGCCCGCTGATGCATCAAGCCGCCTTCGACACTACCGCGCAGCGCGTGGCGGACGCCAAAGCGAAGGGCGCACGCATCACGGTGGGCGGCGCTGCGCATGAACGCGGCGGCTGGTTCTTCCAGCCGACCGTGGTCGCCGACGCCGCGCCCGGCATGCGCATCTATGACGAGGAAAACTTCGCGCCGATCTCCGCCGTGTCGCCGTTCGATTCGCTCGACGAAGTGATCGAACGCGCGAACGATACGGAATACGGCCTCGCCGCCTACGTGTGCGCCAAAGACCTCAACACGGTATTTCAACTGATTCGCCGTCTCGACTTCGCAATGGTCTCCGTGAACGGCGTGAAGTTCACCGGCGCGCCGATTCCGTTCGGCGGCATCAAGGCATCGGGCCTCGGTCGCGAAGGCGGCGCCGAGGGCTTCGAGCCGTTCGTCGAGACGCGCTATTTCTGCCTCGGCCAACTCGGCTTGCCGGTGACCGACAGCATTCCCGCTCACCGCACGACCGCTGCGACTTACGCGGCAGCGGCGGCCTGAGCCAACACAACGCATTCAACGATTCAACGAAGGAGCTTTCCATGACCCAACTCGACCAACTCTTCGAAGCCGACCGCGCGCATTTCATGCATCCTTCGACGCACGCTCACGATCATGCGAGCGGCGCGCTGCCGGGCCGCATCGTGACGGGTGCGAAAGGCATCCGCATTGAAGACCACCAGGGCAAGTCGTATATCGACGCGTTCGCGGGCCTGTATTGCGTGAACATCGGCTATGGCCGCACCGAAGTCGCCGAAGCGATCTACGAGCAGGCGAAGAAGCTCGCCTACTATCACACGTATGTCGGCCACTCGACCGATACGATCATCGAACTGTCGTCGCGCATCATCGACTGGGCGCCGCAGGGCATGAAGAAGGTGTACTACGGCTTGTCCGGTTCGGACGCCAACGAAACGCAGATCAAGCTCGTCTGGTATTACAACAACGTCAAGGGACGTCCGAACAAGAAGAAGATCATTTCGCGCCAGCGCGGCTATCACGGCTCGGGCATCGTCACGGGCAGCCTGACCGGCTTGGCGAGTTTTCATCAATGTTTCGATTTGCCGATCGAGCGCGTCAAACATACGGTGTGCCCGCACTGGTATCGGCATGCGCCGGCCGGCATGAACGAGGCGCAGTTCGTCGCGTATTGCGTCGAGGAACTGGAGAAGCTGATCGCGCAGGAAGGCGCCGATACGATCGCCGCCTTCATCGCCGAGCCGGTGATGGGCACGGGCGGCATCTTGCCGCCGCCGGCCGGTTACTGGGCGGCGATTCAACAGGTTCTGAAGAAGCACGACATTCTGCTGATCAGCGATGAAGTGGTGTGCGGTTTCGGCCGGCTAGGTTCGAAGATGGGCGCGCAACACTACGGCATCACGCCGGATCTGATCACGGTGGCGAAGGGGCTGACCAGCGCGTATGCGCCGCTGTCGGGCGTGATCGTCAGCGAGAAGGTGTGGGACGTGATCGACAAGGCGTCGCAGGAATTCGGCGCGATGGGTCACGGCTGGACGTATTCGGGCCATCCGATTTGCGCGGCCGCGGCGCTTGCGAACCTCGATATTCTGGAGCGCGAGAACCTCACGCAGAACGCGGCGCAAACGGGTGCGTACCTGCTCGAACAACTGCACGCGGCATTCGACTCGCATCCGCTCGTCGGCGAAGTGCGCGGCGCGGGCATGCTGGCCGCGCTCGAATTCATGGCCGACAAGGACGGGCGCCAGCCTTTCGATGCGGCGCTGAAGGTCGGTCCGCGCGTTTCGGCTGCCGCGTTGCAACGCGGCTTGATTGCGCGCGCGATGCCGCACGGCGATATTCTCGGCTTTGCGCCGCCGTTGGTGACGTCGCGCAACGACGTCGATGAAATCGTGAAGCTCGCGCGCGCGGCGGTGGATGAAGTCGCTTCGCAAGTGCTCACGCCGGCGGCTTCCGCTTAACGGGGAAGCACGCTCGGTTGGCCGTCTCACGGCGGCTAACCCAAGCCGGCCGGCCCTTGGCCCCGGCCCAACAGCACGCCCGTTCGTGTACCGCGGCATCCCGACTACGGGATGCCGCGGCTTCGCAAACGGGCGCTTTGCATGTTATAAGCCCAAGACAGCTTTCGTGATCGTCTGATGAAAGAGTCTTGGGGGATATTGAATGAGGTTGTTCCGCAACGCCAAATTGTCCGCCAGCGGATTCGCGCTGGTCGCACTCGTTTCCATTTCCACCGGTTTTCTCGAGGCCACGCCGGCCATCGCGAAGCCGCCCGCGAAAGCCCAGCCGGCCATACTCACCGCGTCCGCCATTGCGGTCGCGGACAAATTCAGCGCCGACGCCGCTGAGCAGATCTTCAAGGAAGGCGGCAACGCCGTCGACGCCGCGGTCGCGATCGCCTTCACGCTGGCCGTGACGTATCCGGAAGCGGGCAACATCGGCGGCGGCGGCTTCATGACGCTCTATGTCGACGGCAAGCCTTACTTCCTCGACTATCGCGAGCGCGCGCCGCTGGCCGCGACGAAGAACATGTATCTCGACGACAAGGGCGAGGTCGTCAAAGGCATGAGCCTGTTCGGCTATCGCGCGGTGGGCGTGCCGGGCACCGTCGACGGCATGTGGCAGGCGCAGCGCCGTTTCGGCAAGCTCAAATGGAAGCAGGTGCTCGCACCGGCCATCCACTATGCGCGCGACGGCTTCGAGGTCAGCGAGCAATTGCAGCAACGCCGCGACGACGCGGCGAAAGACTTCGCCGGCAAGACCAACTTCGACACCTACTTCGGCAATCTGAAGCAGGGCGTCAACTTCAAGCAACCCGATCTCGCCGCCGTATTGCAGCGTATTTCGGATCAGGGCGCGAAAGATTTCTACTCGGGCAAGACGGCCGATCTGATCGCGGAGTCCATGCGCGGCCACGGCCTGATTACGAAGGCCGATCTGCAGCAGTACAAGGCCGTGTGGCGTCAACCGATCCAGGCCGACTGGAAGGGCTATCGCGTGATTACCGCGCCGCCCCCGAGCTCGGGCGGCATCGGGCTCGTGCAGCTGTTGAAGATGAAGGCCGACCTCGCGCCCGACTTCAAGGACGTGCCGCTCAATTCCGCGCAATACATGCACCTGATCGCGGAAATCGAAAAGCGCGTGTTCGCCGATCGCGCGCAGTATCTCGGCGATCCCGACTTCTACAAGGTGCCGGTCGCGCAATTGACCGACGACGCGTATATCGCCAAGCGCGCCGCCGAAGTCAATCCGAAGGAGCCCTCGGACACGAAGAGCGTGCAGCCGGGCCTGGGCACGTCGATGCCGGAGAAAGCGGAAACCACGCACTTCTCGGTGGTCGACAAGTGGGGTAATGCGGTGTCGAACACGTACACCATCAACGGTTACTTCGGCTCGGGCGTGGTGGCGGACCGCACCGGCATCGTGCTGAACGACGAGATGGACGATTTCTCCGCGAAGCCGGGCGTCGCGAACATGTTCGGCGTGGTGGGCAGCGACGCGAATTCGATTGAACCGAAAAAGCGCCCGCTCTCCTCGATGAGCCCGACGATTCTGACGAGGGACGGCAAAGTGTCGCTCGTGATCGGCACGCCGGGCGGCTCGCGCATCTTCACGTCGATCTTCCAGGTGATCAACAACATTTACGACTTCAACATGCCGTTGCCGGAAGCGGTTGGCGCGATGCGCTTCCATCATCAGCTGTTGCCGCCGAACACGATCTTCTGGGAGCCGTACAGGTCGATCGAAGGCGATCTCGCCAAGCAGATTGAAGCCAGGGGCTACACGCTGAAGCCGCAGGATTTCAACGGCGACATCCAGGCGATCAAGATCAATGGCGATACGCCGGAAGCGGCGGCCGATCCGCGCGGCCGCGGCGTGACGCGGGTGATTCAGTAGGCGGTTGATTGAACTGCGCGGACGCATTTTCAACGATGCGCCGTATTCAGACGAAAAAGCCTGGCGCTCAATCAATTCGAGCGCCAGGCTTTTTTCGCCCAACGGAAGCGCATCACATCAACTCACCTGCTCGACCGGCGTCAACGTCAATTCGACCCGCTGCGCGCCGCGCAGCACCGTCACGTTGACGGGCTTGTCGATACGCGACGCGTCGAGCGCGCGTTGCAGGCTATCCACGTCTTGCACCGCAAGCGTGTCGATCGCGACGATCGTATCGTCGGTGCGCAGGCCGCCGAGCGCGGCCGGACTGCCCTTGACGATCTCCATGACGTGCACGCCGCTTTCCAGGCTCAAGCCGAAATAACGCTGCACGCGGCGCGACAGCGGCGTCGTGGTGCCGGCCACGCCGATATAGGCGCGCCGCACGCGGCCGTGCGCGAAGATCTGCATGATGACCCACTTGGCCGTATCGATCGCGGTCGCGAAGCAGATCGCCTGCGCGCCCGGAATGATCGCCGTATTCACGCCAATTACCTGACCCGCCGAATTGATCAGCGGACCGCCGGAATTGCCGGGATTGAGCGCCGCGTCGGTCTGAATCACGTCGTAGATCATGCGGCCCGAGTTCGAGCGCAGCGAGCGGCCGAGCGCCGAGACCACGCCGGTCGTCACGGTTTGCGCGAGGCCGAGCGGATTGCCGACGGCGATCGCGATCTGCCCCACGCGCAGCTTCGACGATTCGCCCAGCTCCACGTGCGGCAGCGGCTCCGGCGAGCCGATGCGCAGCACGGCCAGATCGCTGCCGGGATCGTCGCCGACGAGATCGGCGTCGAATTTCGCGCCGTCGGCGAGCGTCACCTGAATGTGCGTGGCGCCGTGCACGACGTGGCTGTTGGTGAGCAGATAGCCGTCGGGCGTGAACAGAAAACCCGAGCCGGTGCCGCCGCGCGCGCCGCGTCTGTCGCGCGCGGACGGTTCGCCGGGCAGCCGGCGTTCGACGGAAATGAAGGCGACGGCCTGCTGCACGCGTTCCAGCGCGCCGATCACGGTGCGGGAATAGGCGTCGAGCAGGGCGTCGTCGGATAAGGGGTTGAGTGGATTCGGCCCGGGGGCGTCGGATGCGGCGCGCGACAGGTCATCGATGAAGCGTGGACGGCTTCCCATGGCGATGCTCCGGATAAACGGAAATGCAGATGCGGGGCGGGGCCAAAGTTTTCAAGTGCGGCTCGAGGCGGGGCGTGCCGGCGTTGGCTATGAGACACTTTCTTGGGCGGGTCCGCGCGGAGGCAGCGGCTAATGCGGGGTTGCTGCCGGCGTCTAGGCCCACGCCGGAGCCCGAGCGCACGCCAACGCCAACGCGGAGGCACATGCCCGCGCCGCCATGCCAAGGAGACAAGCCGCCATGAACTCACCCTCAGCCTCATCGAGCGCACCGACTGAACCACGAATCGAATCGCTCAGCGCGATCACCCTCGCCACCCGCGACATGCCGCGCGCCGTGCTGTTTTATCAGGTGCTCGGCTTCCCGATGAAATTCGGCGGTCCGCAGGAGGCGTTTACATCTTTTGCGTTCGGCGGTTCGTATCTGAACCTGATCGTCGACACACGCGCCCCGGTCAGTTGGTGGGGCCGCGTGATCATCTACGTTTCGGACGTCGACGCACTCTACCGGAAAGCGCTCGCGGCAGGATTGAAGCCCTCGCTCGAACCGTCCGATGCGCCGTGGGGCGAGCGTTACTTCCACATCACCGATCCGGACGGCCACGAACTCAGCTTCGCAAGACCGCTGCGCTAGCGCCGGACGCTCGCGCGAAACTCGCTATCATGAATGCCTACAAGGCGAGAAGGCCGCACGCACACGCCGATCACGCTAACGTCAAAGCCCGGCGGCAGCGGTAACATGGCTGACACTTGGCGCTTCGATAATCGAGCGCGTCCGCGTCGCGCTTGCCGACGCGCGCCTAACCGTTTCCGTTGCCAGGAGAGCCGCAATGAAAGAGCTGGATCCGAGACCTGAAGCCGAGATGCTGGCAGAGCGGCAACGCCGTTTCGAGGAGGACCTCATCGATGCGTACGACGAGGAACTCGAAATGGAGGTCGACGACCGCATCATCGACGGCGCCGAAGGCTTCACGCCCGAGCACCGCGAGGCGCGCAAGATGTATTTCCGCGAGCTGTTCCGGCTGCAAGGCGAGCTCGTCAAACTGCAGGACTGGATCGTGCAGACCGGCCACCGCCTCGTGGTGATTTTCGAGGGACGCGATGCGGCCGGCAAGGGCGGCGCGATCAAACGCATCACGCAACGGCTCAATCCGCGCGTATGCCGCGTGGCGGCGCTGCCCGCGCCGAACAACCGCGAACGCACGCAATGGTATTTCCAGCGCTATGTGTCGCATCTGCCGGCGGGCGGCGAAATGGTGCTGTTCGATCGCAGCTGGTACAACCGCGCGGGCGTCGAACGCGTGATGAATTTTTGCAGCGAGGAAGAGTACGAAGAATTCTTCCGCTCGGTGCCCGAATTCGAAAAGATGTTGGCGCGAAGCGGCGTGCAGATTCTCAAATACTGGTTTTCGATCACCGACGAAGAACAGGAGCTCCGCTTTCAGAACCGCATTCACGATCCGCTGAAGCAGTGGAAGCTGAGTCCGATGGATCTGGAAAGCCGGCGCCGCTGGGAAGCCTATACGCTCGCCAAGGAAGTCATGCTGCAGCGCTCGCACATTCCCGAAGCGCCGTGGTGGGTCGTGCAGGCGGTCGACAAGAAGCGCGCGCGCCTGAACTGCATTCATCATCTGCTGAGCCAGGTGCCGTATCACGAGATCGAGCATCCGCGTATCGAATTGCCCGCGCGGGTCTATCACGACGAATACAGCCGCCAGCCGGTGCCGGAGTCGATGATCGTGCCCGAGGTATATTGAGCACGCATGGGCGTTCAGAAGAAAGGCGCGAATCAAGCGGGGTTTGACCGACAATAGCGATGCCGGCCCGGGGCGATTTTATTTCTGTTGACGGATGTTTTCGGGCTGACCGATAGTCTTGGCCCAAAAGATCCGTTAATTCCAGGCTCCGTGCGTGAACGACACAACCCGCCCTCCCTCATCGCGCGCTGACCATGTCTACTTCAGCGTGCGCGACGATATCTTCGACATGCGCCTCTTGCCCGGCGACCGGCTGACGGAAGGCAGCATCGCCGAGCGCTTCGGCGTGTCGCGCACACCCGCGCGCGAGGCGCTGCAGCGCCTGCAAAGCGACGGCCTGATGCGCGGCTACGTTCGCGGCGGCTGGGAAGTCGTGCCGATCGATTTCAAGCGTTTCGAAGACCTGTACGAGATGCGCAAGCTGATCGAAACCTTCGCGGTCGGTCGGCTGGTCGCCGCCGACACGTCGTTGTCGGGCAGCGTGCAGCAGATGCTCGACCGGCTCGACGGCATCTGGAACGTTCCCCGCGCGCAACGTCTCCGCGACGGGCGCGAGATGGTGGCGCTCGACGAAGCCTTTCACCAGGCGCTCGTCATCGCCGCCGACAACTCGGAGCTGAGCGCCGCGATGCAGCGCGTGACCGACCGCATTCGCGTGGTGCGGCGGCTCGATCTCGTCTACGGCGACTGCATCGACGACACTTACGACGAACACATCGCGATACTCGACGCGATCCGCAATCGCGAAACGGAACGCGGCGTCGCGTTGATCGGGCGTCATATAGAAGGCAGCCGCGCGGAAGTGCGCACCTTGACCGCCGAGCGCCTGCAACGCGCCCGCACCGCAATGGAGCCGCATGGCGCTCCCTATGCACCACCCAGGTTGCGACGCACCACCTAGGGTCATCCCTTAGAAAACCCCGATTTCCCAAAAGCCTTATGTAGTGGACGTTTCAGTCCGCTATGCGTATTGGCACGGTTCTCGCATATTCACAGGGTATGTATACAAGCAAAATCCTGTCGAGAACATGTCGTCCGAATATCTGAATTCAATACGCGGAACCCGCGGCATGGCGGTCGCGCCGCACGCGCTCGCCGCGCAGAGCGCGCTTGCGATTCTGCGCGACGGCGGCAACGCCGTCGAAGCCATGATCTCCGCTGCCGCGACGATCGCGGTTGTCTATCCGCACATGAACAGCATCGGCGGCGATGGTTTCTGGCTGATCTCGCGCCCCGGCGCCGCGCCGGTGGGCATCGAGGCGTGCGGCGCGGCCGCGCTGGCCGCCACGATTGGCGAATACCGGTCGCGCGGTCTCGCGGCGATTCCGACGCGGGGTCCGCTCGCGGCGAATACCGTGGCCGGCACCGTGTCGGGCTGGCAACTCGCGCATCGCTGGTCGGCCGACACGCTCGGCGGCAGAGTGCCGGTCAAACGGCTGCTCGAGGACGCCATCCATTACGCGAAGCACGGTGTGCCGGTTACGCGCAGCCAGTCGCAGTGCGTCGCGAGCCGGCTCGACGAATTGCGTTCGGTTGCCGGCTTTGCCGAGACCTTCCTGCACGGCGATCGCGTGCCCGCCACCGGCGAGCGTTTCGTTGCGCCGCGCCTCGCCGCCACACTGGAGCGTCTCGCCGATGCCGGTCTCGACGACTTTTATCGCGGCGATCTCGCACGCAGCATCGCGGGCGATCTGCAGTCGGCCGGCTCGCTGCTGACGCTCGCCGATCTCGAACGACATGAGGCGCGGCTGCGTACGCCGCTTGCGCTCAAGCACTCGCTCGGCACGATCTACAACATGCCGCCGCCCACTCAGGGACTTGTGTCGCTGCTCATTCTCGGCATCCTCGACCGCGTGTTGACGAAGGACATGGATCCGCTCGGTCCCGAGTTCGTGCATGCGTGCGTGGAGGCGACCAAGCTGGCCTTCGCCGTGCGCGATACCGAGATCACCGATCCGAACCACATGCGCGCCGATCCGCGCGCGCTGCTCGAACCCGCGGCGCTCGACGCGATGGCCGCGCGCTTCTCGCCGACGCAGGCCGCGCCGTGGGGCGCCGGCCGCGGGCCGGGCGACACGGTATGGCTCGGCGTCACCGATAACGACGGCGTGTCGGTGAGCTTCATCCAGAGCATTTATCACGAGTTCGGCAGCGGCATCGTGCTGTCGGGCTCGGGCATCAACTGGCAGAACCGCGGCTGCAGTTTCTCGCTCGACGAGCGCGCGCTGAATCCGCTGATGCCGTTGCGCAGGCCTTTCCACACGTTGAACCCGGCGCTCGCGCGTTTCGACGACGGCCGCACGATGGTGTACGGAAACATGGGCGGCGACGGTCAGCCGCAATCGCAAAGCGCGGTGTTCTCGCGCATCGCGAACTTCGGCTGGAATCCGCAAGCCGCGATCGACGCGCCGCGCTGGCTGCTCGGCCGCACGTGGGGCCAGTCGACCGATACGCTCAAGCTCGAAGCGCGCTTTGCGCCCGGCACCGTGGCGCGGCTCGAAGCGCTCGGTCACGAGGTCGAGACGATGCAGGCTTACGACGAAGCAATGGGACACGCCGGTGCAATCGTTCGGTATCCGGATGGATTAATCGAAGCGGGCTACGATCCGCGCAGTGACGGGGTTGCCGCGGGCTGGTAAGAGCACGCGCGCTTTTTTTCAATCGAACCGCAGGTCCGGCCTACAGGCACGGAGGACGCTGCACGTTTGCCGATTGCCGGCAGGCATTCGCTCGGTAACTGGAGTCACCATGACCACACGCTCTCAACCTATGACATCGGCGGATCTCGAGAACGTCTCGACGTCCGCCGCGCACAACCGCTGGCTTCAGCTTGGACTAGGTCTCGTCTGCATGATGGCGATCTCGAGCCCGCAATACGTCTGGACGCTGATGACCAAACCGCTCGCCGCGAAACTCGGCGTGGCGCTGCCGGAACTGCAAGTGACGTTCTCGCTGCTGATCATTCTGCAAACTTTCTTCTCGCCGTTTCAAGGCAAGCTGATCGACCGCTTCGGTCCGCGCATGCTGATCTCGATCGGCACGGTGATGTCGGGCCTGAGCTGGGTGCTGGCCTCGCAGGTGCAAAGCGCGCCGATGCTCTATCTGACTTACGGCGTGGTCGGCGGATTGGGCACCGGCATCGTCTATGTCGGCGTGGTGGGCTTGATGGTGCGCTGGTTTCCGAAGCAGCGCGGCTTCGCGGCGGGCGCCGTGGCGGCCGGCTACGGCATGGGCGCGATCGTCACGACCTTTCCGATTGCGACGTCGCTGCAGGCGCGCGGCATCGACGCCACGTTGTGGATGTTCGGCATTGCGTTCGCGGTGGTCGGCTTGCTGGCTTCGCAGGGTTTGCGCGTGCCGCCCTCGCACGACAGCGTCGCCGCAAGCGCGGCCGGTTCCGGCGCTTCCGCCGTGGCGAATCTGCGTCCGTCGCAGACGCTCAAGACGCCGGTGTTCTGGCTAATGTTCGCGATGATGACCATGATGTCCACCTCGGGCCTGATGGTCACTTCGCAGATGGCCACCTTCGCCGCCGACTTCGGCGTGACCAAGGTGCTCGTGTTCGGCATGGCGGCGCTGCCGCTCGCGCTGACCATCGACCGTTTCACGAACGGCCTCACGCGGCCGCTGTTCGGCTGGGTGTCCGACAAGGTCGGCCGTGAAAACACGATGTTCTTCGCGTTCGCGCTCGAAGGCGTGGCGATGGCGCTGTGGCTGCTCACCCGCGACAACGCGGTGCTGTTCGTGCTGCTGTCGGGCGTGGTGTTCTTCGGTTGGGGCGAAATTTTTTCGCTGTTCCCCTCGACGCTGACCGACACCTTCGGCACCCGCCATGCCACGGAGAACTACGGCTGGCTGTATATCTCGCAAGGCATCGGTTCGATCTTCGGCGGCCCGCTGGCGGCGCTGATGCACCAGCACGCCGGAAGCTGGGTGCCGGTGTTCGCCACGGCGATCACGCTCGACATCGTAACCGCGCTGCTCGCCATTGCCGTGCTCAAGCCGATGCGCCGCCGTTTTCTCGCCACGCCGCGCGGCCTCTGACCGGCCGGCGGCGGCTTGTGCCGGCGCACTATGAATCGTGATCGAGGAGCATGCATGTCAGTTCAGCTCGCATTACGCAACATCCGCAAATCGTTTTCGAACAAACTGGGTTCGGTCGACGTACTCGGCGGTCTCACCTTCGACATTCACGAGCGTGATTTCGTCAGCATCATCGGGCCGTCGGGCTGCGGCAAGACGACGGTCTTCAATGTGATCGCGGGGCTGCTCGAGGCCGATAGCGGCGACATCGTCTATCGCGGGCAGAACGTGGAGGGATTGCGCGGCAAGGTCGGCTACATGATGCAGCGCGACTTGTTGCTGCCGTGGCGCACGGTGCTGCAAAACGTGCTGATCGGCCCCGAGCTGTCGAAAATGCCGGCGGCGCAGGCGCATGAGATGGCGATGGAGTATCTCAATACGTACGGCCTCGCCGGCTTCGAAAATGCTTATCCACGCATGCTGTCGGGCGGCATGCGCCAGCGTGTGGCGTTGATCCGCACCCTGATCAACGATCCCGACATCATCCTGCTCGACGAACCCTTCTCGGCGCTCGACTATCAGACACGCCTCTATCTGGAAGGCGTGCTGATGGAAGCGGTTGAGACGTTCCACAAGACCGTGGTGCTCGTCACGCACGATATCGACGAAGCCGTGGCGTTGTCCAAACGCGTCGTGGTGCTCGGCGGGCGGCCTTCGCAGGTGAAGAAGATCTACGACATCGACATTGCCGCGCGCTCGCCGATCGGCGCGCGCAGCGATCCGAACTTCGCGGGCTACTTTCACGCGTTGTGCGGCGAACTCGATATCCAGACCGAGGTGAGGGCAGCATGACGCAATCCGTCTCCATCGATAAAGGCGCAACGGCGCGGCGCGCGCCGAAGGCACGCTCGCGGCGGCTCGTGCTCGATAGCGGCTGGGGCCGCTCGCTGCTGCAACTCGCGGCGGTGATCGCGTTTTTCGCGATCTGGGAGGGCGCGGCGCGTCTTGGCTGGGTATCGAATTTTCTGGTCGGCTCGCCTTCGAAAATTCTCGACGCGCTGATACGCGACATCCGGTCTCATCAGTTATTCATCGATACCGGCTACACGCTTTTCGAAGCCATTCTTGGTTTCGTGTTCGGCACGGCGGTCGGTTCGGTGTGCGGGCTCGCGCTCTGGTATTCGCCGTTCGTCGCGCGGCTGATCGAGCCGTTCATTGTCGCGATCAACAGCGTGCCGAAGATCGCGTTCGCGCCGATCGTGATTCTATGGTTCGGCACCGGGCTGATATCGAAGGTCGCGCTGGCGATTTCGCTGACCGCCATCGTCGCGCTGATTGCGGCCTACGAGGCCGCGAAAGACGCCGATCCCGATCTCCAGGCGCTGCTCGTCACGCTGGGCGCCAACAAGAACGACGTGTTCATGAAGGTGGTGGTGCCGTTCACGCTGCCGTACGTGATCTCCACGTTCCGCATCAACGTCGGCTTCGGTCTGGTCGGCGCGGTGGTGGGCGAATTCATTTCGTCGGAGAAAGGGCTCGGGCACATGATCTTCACCGCGTCGAGCCTGTACGACCTCAACACGGTATGGGCGGGGCTCTTCGTGCTGATGGCGATCGGCTTCGTGCTGTACTTCCTGATCGACCTCATCGAGCGCAAGTTGCTGCCGTGGCGGCAGGCCTCGAATACGACCACGCTGAAGGTTTAAACACATTTCCGGCAGTCCAACCACTTCTATCCCAGGACAGGACGATGGCATTCACAGCAAAAAAAGCGCTGACCGCGCTGACCACAGCTTTGGCACTGACCGTTGCATCCGTTTCATCGCCGGCGTTTGCCGCCGACAAGAAAGTCACCATTTCGCAGGCCTTCCAGTCGATGCTCTATCTGCCGCTCTATGTGGCGATCGACGGCGGCTTCTTCACGAAGGAAGGGCTCGACGTCACCAAGCAGACGGCGGGCAGCCCGAGCGCGGCGCTCTCCGCGGTGCTGTCGGGCAGCGCCGATTTCTCGCTGCACGGACCGGAGTGGACGGCGGTCGCCGCGGAGAAGGGCGCCGATGTCGACATTATCGCCAACGTCGTGAACGGCGCGGCGGTATGGATCGCAGCCGCGCCTGACGTGAAATTCAACAGCATCAAGGACGTGAAGGATCAGGTCGTCGTGTCCGGACAGATGCCGACCACCAGCACGTCGCTGTTCTTCAAGTTGTTGAAGGAGAACGGCATGTCGCAGAGCGACGTCAAGCTGATTCAGGTGCCGCTCGGCTCGGAGATCGGGCCGCTCGTGGCCGGGCAGTCGAAGATCGCGGTGATGTATGAGCCGGGTCTCGACCAGGCCGTGGCGAAGGGCATGAAAGTAGTGCTGGGCTTTCCGAAGCTCTATGGCGAGTACGCGTTCTCGTCGATTTCGGCAAAACGCAGTGTCGATCCCGATGCGGCCGCACGGTTCGTGAAGGGTCTGCAAAACGCGCTGCGCTACATGCAGAGCAATCCGGCTGAAACGCAGGCGATCGCGCGCAAGGAATTCCCGACGCTCGATCCGGTGGTGGTGGACGCGGCGGTCAAGCGCATGCTGACCGAAGGCGTGTATCCGAAGAGCGTCGACATCACGCCGAAGGCGCTGACCGTTGCAATGGATACGCAGATCGCGCTCGGCAACCTGAAGCAGCAGCCGAAGTACGATACATTCATCGTCCACAGTTATATCCAGCCCGCGCTTGCCGCGAAATAAATCCGCTTTGAAATCGGTTACCGACGCTCTCATGACTACGTTCAATCAATCGCCGGCCATCGGCGAGATTCGTGCCGCGATCGCCGCGGGTGACGCCACGGTGGCGCAATACGTTTCAAGCGCTTACGATGCCGCGCGAAATTCGCAGGCGGCGTTGCACGCGTTCTGCTATCTGCCCGATACGCCGCCGGTCAATCTCGCCGACGCAACTGCGCCGCTCGCCGGCGTGCCGGTCGCGGTGAAGGATGTCATCGACACCGTCGACATGCCCACCGAGTTCAACTCGGCGGCCTACAAGGGGCGGCGTCCCGAGCAGGATGCGTGGGTGGTGGCGCGCTTGCGTGCCGCCGGCGCGTCGATTATCGGCAAGACGGTGACCACCGAGTTCGCGTGGCGTCATCCGGGGCCGACGGTCAATCCGTGGAACGGCGCGTTCACACCGGGCGGTTCGTCGAGCGGATCGGCGGCGGCGGTCGCGGCCGGCATCGTGCCGCTCGCGCTCGGCACGCAGACGCAGGGCTCGGTGATCCGCCCGGCGGCTTACTGCGGCATCGTCGGTTTCAAGCCCACGTACGGCACGATTGCGCGAACCGGTGTATTGCCTCTGGCGTGGTCGCTGGATCACGTCGGACTGTTCGCGCGGCGTGTCGCGGATGTCGCATATGTGTTGAAACTCGTCACGGGCGTCGATGGCGCGGATCCGCATGTTTCGCATGTGGCTCCGGCGGCGCGCGGCGCAGGCACGCGCCGCATCGGCGTGTTGTCGAAACAGGCCGGCGGCGCCATTGAACCGGCCCAGCAGGCCGCGCTCGACCGGCTCGCGGCGAATCTCGCGCGCGACGGCGCGGAGATCGTCACCGTGGATTTGCCGCAGGAAATCTTCGAGACGCCGGCGCACGCGCTGCAGTTGATGGCGGTGGAAGCGGCGATCACGCATGGCGAGCTGGTCGATCGCACGCCCGACCTCGTGAGCCCCGCAATGCGCGGTCTCGTCGACGATGGGCGCAAGCTGCCGGCCACCACCTACGCGAGGATCAAGGCGGTGCAGGTGCCGATGGCGCAGCGCTTTCATGCGTGGCTCACGCAAACCCTGGCGCTCGATGCGCTGCTGGTTGCGCCCGCCACGGGCGAGCCGCCGCGTGGTCTCGACTATACGGGCGATGCCTCGTTTTGCGCGCCGTGGACTTTTCTCGGCGTGCCGGCCGTGACGGTGCCGGTGGGGTTCGGGCCGTCGGGTCTGCCGCTCGGCGCGCAACTGGTGGGCGTCGCGCAGGGCGACGCCGAGTTGCTGGCGTTGGCGGAGTGGGTCGAGGCGCGCACGGGTTGGGAAGCGGCGGTAACGCAGCGGCGGAGCGCGTGAGCACGCAGAGCTCTTGAGCAGATCACGCTGAAAGGCCGGCCGCGCCGGGTCGGCCGTTCAACGAGCTTTAGAACACTGCCCGGAACACCCAGTACAAGCCCGCCGCCAGCGCGATCGAAACCGGCAGCGTCAGCACCCAGGCGAGGATCAGGCTGCGCACGGTGGCCCATTGCAAGCCGGAGCCGTTGGCCGCCATCGTGCCGGCCACGCCCGACGAAAGCACGTGCGTGGTCGAGACCGGCAAGCCGTACACGTCGGCCGCGCCGATCGTGAGCATCGCCACCAGTTCCGCCGATGCGCCCTGACCATAGGTCAGATGCTGCTTGCCGATCTTCTCGCCGACCGTCACGACAATGCGTTTCCAGCCCACCATCGTGCCCAGGCCCAGAGCAATGGCCACCGCAACCTTGACCCATGTCGGGATGAACTTGGTGGCGTGATCGGTTTGCGCCTTGAAGTTGTCGATGACCTTGGTGTCTTCAGGCGAGAAAGCCGGTTGCTTCGCCTTGTCCATCAGACGGATCGCTTCGGAGGCGACATACATGTTGTTGCGCACGTTATCGACGACGCTTTGCGGCACCGCGGCCATCGATCCCGATGCGCCTACCTGATGGCCGATCACATCGGTCAGTTGCTGCAGGGCCGGCAAGGTGGCGGGCGTCAACTGGCGGGTGCGCACGTACGCTTCGACATCGGCGCGCGGATCGGCCGAGGGCGCGGCGCCTTGAGTGTATTTGGCGAGCGTCGCCGAAGTCTGCTGCGCGACCGCGACGAAGGTCTGCGTCTGTGCCGGCGTGACCGCCTTGTTCAGCGCGTACGCCGTCGGCACCGTGCCGATCAGGATCAGCATGATGAGGCCCATGCCTTTCTGTCCGTCGTTCGAACCGTGCGCGAACGACACGCCCGTGCAGGTCAGAATCAGCAGGCTGCGGATCCAGAACGGCGGCGGTTCCTTGCCCTTCGGCTCGGCATACAACGCGGGAATGCGCACCACGGCCTTCAGGATCAGCAGCAGCAAACCCGCCGCGAGAAAGCCGACCAGCGGCGAAAACAGCAGCGACTTGCCGACGCCGAGCGCCTGGTTCCAGTCCACGCCGCTCGTGCCGTTCGTGCCGTGCATCAACTGGTTCATCAGACCGACGCCGATGATCGAGCCGATCAGCGTGTGCGAGCTCGACGACGGCAAGCCGAAATACCAGGTGCCGAGATTCCAGATGATCGCGGCGATCAGCAACGCGAATACCATCGAAAAACCGGCGCTGCTGCCCACTTGCAGAATCAGCTCCACGGGCAGCAGTTGCAGAATGCCGAACGCGACCGCGCCGCTCGACATCAGCACGCCGAGGAAATTCCATCCGCCCGACCACACCACGGCAATGTTCGGCGCGAGCGAATGCGTGTAGATGACGGTCGCGACCGCGTTGGCGGTGTCGTGGAAACCGTTGACGAATTCGAAACCGAGCGCGATCAGCAGCGCGACCCCGAGCAGGAGATAAGGTAGAACCGAGCTTTCGCGGACCGGTTGCAAATCGGCCAATAAATGCATGACGCAGTAAACGGCGCCGATAGCAATCACGGCGATGAAAATGGCGAGACCGAGATTGCGACCCTTGCCACTTGCAGCGCCCGATTGCGGGTACGAAAGTTCCGGCATGACGTGTGCCCCAGGAGTTTGTCGCGGAGCTTCCGATGCTGCGTGGCTTGCGTGTCGAAATGATGACAGCCGCGTGACGCCGAGGCGGGACGCGGCTCACGGGCGAACCGCGCCGGGATCGCACGTGAGCCGCTGGGATGGTTTGCTGCCCGTGTGGCGGAATCGGATGGTCAGCTATCCGAAAAGAACTACCCGGCGGCCGGGACTGGCGCAGCGGCGGGGCCCGCCGCTGCGGTTGCGAGCGCGGTTACGGCGACACAGCGGAGATGACTTCCCCTGTCGCGCTGCCGCCCAGGCTGCGTTTATAGGCCTGCGCGACGGTGGCGGCCGGCACGCCTTGCGACGGATCGCGGCCCATCGACTTCAGCGTCTCGGCGACCCACCCCGGACTCACCACGTTCACGCGGGCTTTGCCGCGCAATTCGAGCGCCGCCGACCGCGCGAACGCTTCCACGCCGGCATTCACGATGCTGACCGCCGCGCTGCCTTCCATCGGCTGCTGCGCGAGTACGCCGCTCGTCAGCGTGAAGCAGCCGCCTTGCGACACATGAGCGGCGCCACAGCGCACCAGGTTGACCTGGCCCATTAACTTGTTGGCAAGACTGAACGAGAAATCCTCGTCGGAAAGATTCGCGAGTGGGGCGAATTTCGCCGCGCCCGCCGCGCAGATCACGGCGTCGAGCGTGCCGGCTTGCCGGTACATCGACTCGATGCTCGCTTTGTCAGACAGGTCCACGTGCAGGGTGGAGCCCTTGCGGCTCGCGGTGACGATTTCATGTTCCGCCGTGAGGAGCTTGACCACCTCCGCGCCGACCAGGCCCGTTGCACCGATAATGAGTATTCGCATACATCCTCCTGATGCCCGGCCCATTCGTCTAGCGCGAGGGAGCCGTGGCCGGGTTCATCGACGAAGCGCGTCGACGCGTGTGTCCAGGATAGTCTCTCCCGAGGCGTCGCGCCATCGAACGGAAAGACCGAGCGTCCGCCAGGCAGGTACTATTCTTGCTGCGCTGCAGAAAGGCGTATTTCGAATGACCACTGTTCGACCGGGGAGCCGGGAAGATGAACCGGAAAGACGACAAAGAGCCGGCGGACAGCGAGCCGGCCGGCAAAAAGCCTTCGGCGCAGACGGCCTTCGCGTCGTATGCAGCGCCTCTTGTCGATCACGCGATCGAATACGCCAATGCGGTGCGCGAGGACGCATCCCCTGAAGCGCTGCACGAGTTGCGCGTTTCGCTGCGGCGCTTGCGCTCGCTGTGGTGGGCCTTCCAACCTTTGCTTGAAGAAGGCGGGAACACGCGTCAACGGGCGCTGTACAAGTACCTCGCGACGGCGGCCGGCAAGACGCGCGATTGGGACATCCTGATCGAACTGCTTACGCAGGAAAACAACATCGCGAGCGATAAGATGCCGAACCTCGAGGAAGCTCGCGGTGGCGCGCTGGCGACGAGCCGGGAAACACTATCGAATGCCGACGTCAAACATTTGCTGCGCGAGGCCTTGACCAGCGCCACCCGCGAGTTGAACACCGCGCACGAGCGCGTGCCGCTCGGCAAATTCGCCAGTCAACGCGTGGCCGCCTCGGAGCGGACGTTGAAGAAGCGTATGAAACGCGCGCGGCACGCGAAGCGCTCCAACTACACCGCCTTTCACGATGTCAGAAAGGCGGGTAAGAAGCTGCGCTATCTGCTCGAGTTTTTCGAGCCGGTACTTAAAGGCGGCCGAAAACGGACGGTCAAGCGCTTGAAGCAGATCCAGAAACGTTTCGGGGCGCTGAACGATATTGTCGCAAGCGAGATGTTGTTGCGCGATAACGCCGCCTTGCTCGCCGGGTCCGTCGATACCGACGCGGTGCTTGATTGGCTGAAGAAGGAGCGCAAACGCCGCATGCGCTCGGCGGCCGGGCTGCTGCGCAAACTGTAACGAGCGCGGTGGCGGATCAGGCACACATTGATCGAAGCGGCGGCTCCCGAGAAAGCTTGCTAAGCGTGCGCATCTTGAGGGCGCAGCCGCATCCGTGAATCAGGTGTTCCGGCTGCGTCGTGGCGCGAAGCCGCGCAACGTGACCGCGTCGCAGGCGCCGCCGCGCGTTCGCCGTGTGCGCTTGCCGGTGCCGGGCTCGTCCTCCGCTTCCAGCGGCTCGATTGGAAAACCGCGCCTCTGCCACGCGTCCAGATCGCCCTTCAACGCGCGAATCCGCGTATAGCCGTTGCTGCGCATCCGTTGCTTGATCTCGATGGCGGTCACGCTGTCCGGGCAAATGCAGTAAATCACCATGTCATAAGCGAGCAGCGCGCCGTCGATCTGTTCCGGCGAGCGCGGATCGAGCGCCAGCGCACCGGGAATGCGGCGCTGCGTCTCGAGCGTCAGCGCCTCTGGGCGGGCGTCGAGCACCTTGGGCGGCGCAATGCGGCGCGCTCCGCCGGGCTCCATGTGCGACGCCGCGGCGTGCGCGGCGTGCGCGAACCGGCGGCGTTCACGGTATCGCTGCAGCAGACGGTAGGCCAGATAGATCAGCGCCGCGGCCAGCAGGACGTCGATGACCGTGCCGCCGCGGGCTCTGACGAACGCCAGCAGCATATGCAACTGCTGTTCCGCCGCGGCGCCGCCGAGCAGCCAGAAAGTGGCCCACGCCGCGGCGCCGGCAAGGTCCCACATCGCGTAGATGCGGGCATCGACGACGGTCGTGCCCATCAGCGGCGGTGTGATGAACGCGAGCCCTGGGATGAACTTCGAGATCGATACGAGCGGCACGCCGAAGCGTTCGAATAGCGAGCGCGCCTTGGCGACCTTCGCATCGACGGCCGGGGCGAGCAGGCCGAGCGCGGCGATCAGCTTGCGGCCGTAAATGCGGCCGGCGCTGAACCAGACGCCGTCGCCGATGAGCGCACCGAACACGGCGGCGAACAGGATCGGCCAGAACGACAGATTGCCGGCGGCGATCGCCGTGCCCGCGAAGAGCAGCATGGGAACGGCGGGGATCGGCACACCGAGGCGCGTCAACAGCACGTTGAGAAACACGACCGCGCCGCCCCAGGTTGAAACCGCCGTGGACGGGATTTCTACCAATTGAAGCGCTCCTGTTCTTGCGATTGAGCGGGCGCGCGGCGGGGGCTTTTGCAGCCCCGAGACGAAATGTGTTTCCGACGAGCCCGCTTGCCGGTCTTTGGGTTCACCCGTTCTTCCATTCGCTCGCGTCCGGTGAAGTCGTATGTCACTCAGGATACTCGATGGATCTCGAGCCCGGCCAGCGCTCGGCGTCACCTGCCGATCCGCTGCAATTTCGTTCAAGACCCGGCGTCTGCGCGCTCTTAATCTGCGTGCTCGTTCCATCCAATAGGACAGCACCATGAATTCGCGTTACGCCGGATATCTGTTTTGCGCGCTGGCGATGATCGGGGTCGGCAGCACCGTTGTGGTCAGCAAGTCGATCGCGGCCGGACTGCCGCCGTTTAGCGCGACCGCCTTGCGGTTCGCGATCGCGTTCCCGCTGTTCGTGCTGGCGATGCGCTGGCGCGGCGTGCGCTGGCCACGCCTCGACAGACGCGATACGTTGCTCGTGATCGCTCAGGCCGGCGCGGGCAGCGTCGGCTATACGGTGTTGCTCATCAGCGGGATGAAGCTCGCCTCGGCCGCCGATGCCGGCGTGATTGCCGGCACCTTGCCCGCTGTGTCCGCGCTGGTCGCGATGCTCGCGCTCGGTGAGCGTCCCGCGCCTGCCTTGATCGGCGCGATCGTTCTCGCCACGGCCGGCGTGCTGGTGTGCACGGTGCGTCTCGACGATTTCACCGCGCCGCATGCGGCCCGTTCGCTGGCCGGCAACGCGCTCGTGTTCGCGGCGATCGTCTGCGAGGCGCTTTTCATCCTGCTCAATCGCAAGCTGCGCACGCCGGTCGCGCCGCTGCCGCTGTCGGCGTTGATGTGCGGCATCGGCCTCGCGGTGTCGATCGTGCCGGCATGCTTCGAACAACCGTGGCACGTGCCCGTCGACGTAAGGGCGCTGGGCGGCGTGTTGTATTACGCGTTGGTGCCGACGGTGGCGGGGTTTGTTCTCTGGTATGCGGGCGCGGCTCGTATCAGCGGCGCGGAGGCCGGGCTGATGACCGCGCTGGTGCCGGTCAGTGCAGTGGCGTTGGCCGCGCTCGTATTGGGCGAGGCGGTCAGCGCGGCGCAACTCACGGGCGTGGCGTGCGTGCTTGGCGCGGTGTTGCTCGCCACGTTCGGGCAGATGCGTACTGTGCGTGGTGCCGCGTGAGGCTTTACCTTACGTATTGGCGACCGCCACCACGCCCGGATTGCCGACGATCGACAGAAACTCGCGACGCGTCGACGGATCGCTGCGGAACGTGCCCAGCATGCGCGAGGTGACCATCGTGACGCCGGCCTTGTGCACGCCGCGCGTCGACATGCATTGATGCGCGGCTTCGAGAATCACGCCGACGCCTGCCGGTTGCAGCACTTCGTTCAGCGTATCGGCGATCTGCACTGTCATCTTTTCCTGGATCTGCAGACGCTTGGCGAACGCATCGACGAGGCGCGCCAGCTTCGAGATGCCGACCACCCTATGCCCGGGCAGATACGCGACGTGCGCGCGCCCGATGATCGGCACCATGTGATGCTCGCAATAGCTTTCGAAGCGGATGTCTTTCAGCACGATCATTTCGTCGTAGCCGTCCACTTCGGAGAAGGTGCGGGCGAGGATCTCGCGCGGATCGACCTGGTAACCCGCGAAGAACTCTTCATAAGCGCGCACCACGCGCGCCGGTGTGTCGAGCAGGCCTTCGCGCTCTGGATCGTCGCCGGCCCAACGCAGCAGCACACGAACCGCTGCTTCAGCTTCATCGCGGCTTGGGCGGCCCGTGGCGGGCGCGGGTTTGGTTTTCTTTGCCTTGCTGCTGGTCATGCGGCGCTCCTCTGGATCGCGCGTCAACGCTATGCGGAGCGCGCGGGTTCGTTGTGTGCGGTCATTGTTCCATGTTTTGCGTCGAATCGTAGCGATCTCCCCTTTGACTGTCGGGGTGCCTTCACTTCGGCCACTCGTCCATGGCGTCGTTGAAGAGTTCCGCGACCACGCCGCGCAGCCAGCTCGCGCGCGGATCGTTATGAAACTTGCGATGCCAGTGCTGCCGCAGATCGAAGCGCGGCAACGGCAGCGGCGGCTCGACCAGCGTGATCGACGCGTGCTCGGACACGTACGCGAAGCCGATCGCGTGCGGCACCGTCGCGAGCAGATCGGTGCGCGCGAGGATGAACGGCAGACTCATGAAGTGCGGTGTTTCGAGCACGGCGCGGCGCTTGATGCGTTTCTTTTCCAGGTATTGCTCGAGCACTTCCTGGCTGCGTCCTTCGGCGCGCACGACCGCGTGACCCGACGCCACGTACTGAGGCAGCGTAAGCGGCGCCTTGGAAAGCGGATGGCCCGTGCGCATCAGGCAGATGAACCGGTGGGTGAAGAGCCGCTGCTGGAAAAAGTTATTGCCCGACAGGTCGGGAAAATAGCCGACCGCGAGATCGACGTCGCCTGATTCGAGCCCGCGTTCCACCTGCGATGGCGACAGCGAGACCGAGCGCAGATTCGCGTGAGGCGCGCGTTCGGCGAAGAGTTGCAGCAGCCGCGGCAGAAAGACGATTTCGCCGACGTCGGAGAGCGCGATCGAGAAGGTATGCGTGCTGGTGGCCGGGTGGAAATCCTGCACGTCGAGCATGCCTTTCTCGATACGCAGAAGCGCGTCGCGAGCGGCGGGGAGAATGGCGAGCGCTCGCGGAGTGGGTTCCATGCCTTTCGACGTTCGTACGAAGAGCGGGTCGTCGAAGTATTCGCGCAAGCGTCCCAGGGCGGTGCTCACGCGCGGTTGGCTGACGCCGAGCTGCTCGGCGGCGCGGCTGACGTTGCGCGTGTCTTCCATCGCGACCAGGTAGGGGATCAGGTTCAGATCCAGGGTTGTGTCTGACATGCTTCGTTTGTCCGCGGGGCAGCGCGGGACGGCTATTGGATATGCAAATAGAGGGTAGCTCAATAATGCCAATACACGATAGTGGGGTTTTCGTCGTATCGACGGCAAACCCGGACAAACGGGAACAACAACGCCGCATGGCTGAAGGCAAAAACCTATGATTAAGGGAAAGCCCTTGCCTTGACAACCCGCCCGCCGGACAACCATAATCGCCTGAGCGTTCGCTAAACGAATCAGTGTTCATATAACGAACAAATCTGCGGCGAACAAACCGAAGGCGCCAGCCCGCATGTCCAACCGGCGAGCCGCCGCCAGCCCAGGCCCGGAGACCGTCATCGCGAGAAGCTCTGTCCGTGAGGACAGCAAGTTCAGCGGCACGCAGCGCCCCAATAGGAAATTCGACATGATCAACAAGATTTTCGAGTCACTTCAATCGGCGGTCGCCGATGTCCACGACGGCGCCACCGTCATGATCGGCGGCTTCGGTACTGCCGGCATGCCGTCGGAGTTGATCGACGCGCTCATCGAACAAGGCGCGCGCGAGCTCACCATCGTCAACAACAATGCCGGCAACGGCGATATCGGTCTCGCGGCGCTGCTCAAGGCGAAGCGTGTGCGCAAGATCATCTGCTCATTCCCGCGCCAAACCGATTCGTACGTGTTCGACGCCCTCTATCGCGCCGGCGAAATCGAACTCGAACTGGTGCCGCAAGGCAATCTCGCGGAGCGCATCCGCGCGGCGGGCGCGGGCATCGGCGGTTTCTTCACGCCCACCGCTTACGGCACGAGGCTCGCCGAAGGCAAGGAAACCCGCTTGATCGACGGCAAGCACTACGTGCTGGAATCGCCGCTGCATGCGGATTTCGCGTTGATCAAGGCGTACAGGGGCGACCGTTGGGGCAACCTCATCTATCGCAAGACGGCGCGCAATTTCGGGCCGATCATGGCAAGCGCGGCGAAAACCGCGATCGTGCAGGTGTCGGAAGTGGTGCCGCTCGGCGCGCTCGATCCGGAAGTGATCATCACGCCCGGCATTTTCGTGCAGCGCGTGATCGAAGTGCCGCAAGCGGCGCATCAAGCCGCAGCCACCGCCGCCTGACCCGGAGACCGACATGAAAAAACTGACCCGCGATGAAATGGCCAAGCGCGTTGCGCTGGATATCCCCGAAGGCGCCTACGTGAATCTGGGCATCGGCGTGCCGACGCTGGTGGCCAACCACCTCGCCGCCGACAAGGAAATCTTCCTGCACAGCGAAAACGGCCTGCTCGGCATGGGCCCCGCGCCCGCGAAAGGCGAGGAAGACGACGAACTGATCAACGCCGGCAAGCAGCACGTCACGCTGCTCACCGGCGGCGCCTACTTCCATCACGCGGACTCGTTCGCGATGATGCGTGGCGGCCATCTGGATTTCTGCGTGCTCGGCGCGTTCCAGGTGTCGGCGAAGGGCGATCTGGCGAACTGGCATACCGGCGCGCCCGACGCGATTCCGGCTGTCGGCGGCGCGATGGATCTGGCGATCGGCGCGAAGCAGGTCTACGTGATGATGGAACACCTGACCAAGCAGGGCGAAAGCAAGATCGCCGCTGAATGCACGTACCCGGTGACGGGCGTGGGTTGCGTCGACCGCATCTATACGGACCTCGCGATGATCGACGTCACCGGGCAGGGCCTCGTGGTGCGCGAGATTTTCTCGGACATCGACTTCGATGCGCTGCACAAGCTGACCGGTGTACCGCTAATCGACGGCACCCAGGCGGCTCGCGCGGCTTAACCGGCCGCGAGGGCGCACAATACGCCGCAACGCGGCGTGCGTTACGCTGTCTGCTGTCTGTACGATACAGAGCGGCGGACAGCGTTAGGCGCTTATCGTCAGACGCGTCGCGCGACGCGCCCGAACGCCACGGCGAAACCTTCACTTTCGATTCCCTCGAACATCGAGGCCATCATGCTCGACTCCAGCGCCCGTCTGACCGGCCTTCTTTGCGGCACCCAGCCGATGAACGACATCTGGTCGCCGCGCGCCACGCTGCAACGGATGCTCGACGTGGAAGCGGCGCTCGCGCGCGCTTCGGCGGCGCATCAAGTGATTCCTCATACCGCGGTGGCCGCGATCGAAGCGGCCTGCCAGGCCGATCAGCTCGACGCCGGCGCGCTCGCGCGCGACGCCGCGCTCGGCGGCAACCTCGCGATTCCGCTCGTCAAGCAACTCACCGCGCGCGTCAAGGCGGCCGACGCCGAGGCGGCGAAGTACGTCCATTGGGGCGCAACGAGCCAGGACATCATCGACACGGCGACGGTGCTGCAACTGCGCGACACCTTTGATCTGCTCGACACGGGCCTGCAAGCCACCTGCGGTGCCCTGGCGAAACTCGCGGCCACGCATCGCGCGACACCGATGATCGGCCGCACGTGGTTACAGCAAGCGTTGCCGATTACATTGGGCCTGAAATTCGCGCAATGGCTCGACGCGTTGCTGCGTCACCGCGAGCGGCTCGATGCGTTGCGCGCGCGTGTGCTGGTGTTGCAATTCGGCGGCGCGGCGGGCACGCTGGCGAGTCTGCGCGATGCCGCGCCGCACGTCACGCAGTCGCTGGCGCGAGAACTCGATCTCGCGGTGCCGACCTTGCCGTGGCATACACAGCGCGATCGCATGGCGGAAACGGCGTCGCTGTTCGGCATGCTGATCGGCACGCTCGGCAAGATCGCTCGCGATATCTCCTTGCAGATGCAAACCGAAATCGATGAACTGGCCGAGCCCGCGGCAGCAGGCAAGGGCGGTTCGTCGACGATGCCGCACAAGCGCAATCCGGTTGGCTGCGCCGCCGTACTGACAGCCGCGACACGCGCGCCGGGCCTCGTCGCCACAGTGTTCGCCGGCATGGTGCAGGAGCACGAGCGTGCGCTCGGCGGCTGGCAAGCCGAATGGGACGCGCTGCCCGACCTCGCGCGACTGGCGGGCGGCGCGCTCGCCAACATCGAACAGATCGCCGCGGGCTTGAACGTGAACGTGCCGCGCCTTGCCGCGAATCTCGACGTCACGCACGGCCTGATTCTCGGGGAGGCGGTGATGCTCGCGCTCGGCGACAGCATTGGCCGGCTCGATGCGCATCATCTGGTTGAACGCGCATCGAAGGCCGCGATCGCTGATGGCAAGACGCTCTTCGACGTGTTGTCGGCGGACCCTGCCGTCACCGAACATCTTCCGGTCGAGCGCTTGCAACAGCTGCTCGACCCCGCTCAATACGTCGGCCAGGCCCACGCTTATGTGGACGCCGTGCTGGCGCTTCATACCACGCGCGCCAAGCGCGCCACTTCCAGGGAGTAACCGGCATGCCTTACGCCGCAGTCAACGGGACCGAGCTTCATTATCGAATCGACGGTGACCGTCACGGCAATGCGCCGTGGATCGTATTGTCGAATTCGCTCGGCAGCGATCTGTCGATGTGGACGCCGCAAGTGCAGGCGCTGTCGAGGCACTTCCGCGTGCTGCGCTACGACACGCGCGGTCATGGCCATTCGGAAGCGCCGAAAGGCCCGTACACGATCGACCTGCTGGCCGGTGACGTACTCGGCCTGATGGATACGCTGAAGATCGCCCGCGCGAATTTCTGCGGCATATCGATGGGCGGCCTGACCGGCGTCGCGTTGGCCGCGCGTCACGCGAATCGTCTCGAACGCGTGGTGCTGTCCAACACGGCGGCACGCATCGGTTCGCCGGAAGTGTGGGTGCCGCGCGCGGCGAAGGCTCGCGGGGAAGGCATGGTCGCGCTGGCCGACGCTGTTTTGCCGCGCTGGTTCACCGCCGAGTTCATCGAACGCGAGCCGGTGGCGTTCGCGATGATCCGCGACGTGTTCGTGCATACCGATAAGGAAGGCTACGCATGTAATTGCGACGCCATCGACGCCACCGATTTGCGCCCCGAAGTGCCCGGCATCAAGGTGCCGGCGCTGGTGATCAGCGGCACGCACGACGTGGCCGCGACGCCGGCGCAAGGCCGCGAACTGGCGCAGGCGCTTCCGGGCGCGCGTTACGTCGAACTGGACGCCTCGCATCTTTCCAACATCGAAAAGGCCGAGTCCTTCACGAAGACCGTGCTCGACTTCCTCACGGAGCCGAAATGAACGACGAAGACCGCTACGAAGCCGGACTGGGTGTACGCCGCGCGGTGCTCGGCAGCGCGCACGTCGACCGTTCGCTCGCGAACCGCACCGAGTTGACGGAAGAATTCCAGAACCTGATCACCCGCTATGCGTGGGGTGAAATCTGGACGCGTGATGGTTTGCCGCGCCACACGCGCAGCCTGTTGACCATCGCGATGATGGTCGCGCTCAATCGCAGCGAAGAACTCGCTTTGCATCTGCGCGCCGCGAAGAACAATGGCGTGACACGCGAGCAGATCAAGGAAGTGCTGCTGCAAACCGCGATCTATTGCGGCGTGCCGGCGGCCAATTCGGCGTTTCACCTCGCCGACAAGCTATTCCGCGAAGACGACGCCGCAGCGAATCCGTAACGTTCTGCTTGCAGTCATGCCGCAAAGAAGCGCGCGCCGGCAACACGGCGCGCGCCTTTTTATACGGCGCCGCTTTCGCTCACACTCGCCACTGCCGCTTCAGCCGGCAATTGCAAGCGCACCGCGCGCAACACCGTATCCTTGATGACCTCGCGCCAATGCGCGAGCGCCGCCTTGTCCATCAGCGGCTCGCCGAGAAACGCGCCCAACGTGTACTGATTGGCGTTATAGAAATAGCCGAGCGACGCGATCATCAGATACACATCGCGTGCTTTAACGTCGGCGCGAAAGACGTTTTGCGCCTTGCCCGCATCCAATAACTGCTGCACCACCGAAATCGCATAGCCGGAAATCTCCTTGAGCTTCGACGATTTCTTCGCATGCTTGCCTTGATGCAGATTTTCGCTGGATAGCAGCGTGACGAACTCGGGATGATCCAGGTAGTACTGCCAGACGAATTCGACCATCTGCTCCAGACCATGCACGGGATCGCCCAGATCGAGATCGAGCTTGCTCTCGGCCTCGTTGAACTGTGTGTAGATCGTTTCCAGTACCTCGACGAACAACTGCTCCTTGCTGCCGAAGTAGTAGTAGATCATCCGGTCATGCGAACGCGCGGCCTTCGAGATACTTTCGACGCGGCCGCTTGCGTAGCCCTGTTTCGCGAAGACCTTGATCGCCGCTTTCAGAATCTTGGCGCGCGTGTCCTGCGCCTGTTTCGCGCGGATGCCGGTAGCGCCCGGCTTGCGGACGGCAGTGGGGCTCATGGCGGTCTTGAATCTCTTTGTTAGCGTCAGATTGAACGACATGCGCCGCAACGGGTGACGCTTGGGCGCGCCTTCATCATACAGCCCACATCACGCGTTGCGGAACGTGCTGCGCGATACGCCGCTTCAGCGTAGATTGAATCCTGATTCACGCGACGATGCCGCGCCGCACCATTCCCGCGAACGCCGGGAAACTCATTGCGCAGTCTATTTTGATCGAGTAGATTTCAAACAAGTTTGGTGTAGCGGATACTACACGAATGGTGAGTGACCGCAACATGGAAAAATGCGGATCACGCGAAAGTGCCTTTAAACAAGGGCTATTCGTCAGCCGGAGCGGGACCGATTGTAATGTCGTCGTATGGGAACCCCACCATGACAGAACATACGAAGGTCGATTTCGGTGCGGAACGCGTCGACGGCGAAACCGCCTCGACGCCGGGTCCGACCGTGCTCGAGAAGGCGGCGCCGCGCAGCGAGCGAATGGCGTCGAACAAGATCGAATGCAATGCCTGCCCGGTGCTGTGCCAGATTTCTGAAGGCCGTACCGGCGCATGCGATCGGTATGCGAATGCGGACGGGCGGCTGATTCGCGTCGACCCGGTGGTGTTTCTTTCGCGTGCCGCCGCTTCGTCCGAAACTGGCGCCGCAAGTAGTGCGGATGGTACGGATGCCACCATCGCGTTTGGTGCATCGTCCGAAGCGCATGATTCTGCAAATGCAGAACAGGCGTTGTTCGTTACCGGCGTTGGCGCGTCGTCCACTTATCCCGACTACAAGCCCGCGCCTTTCATCGTTGCTTCGAAGCTCGACGACGTCGATATGATCACCGTCGTCACCGAAGGCATTTTCAGCTATTGCAGCTTCAAGGTGAAAATCGACACCGACCGCTTTCTCGGGCCCGAGCAATCGAACGTGCGCTGTCAGGGCGAAATCGTCGGCCATGTCACGACCGCGGAATACGGCTCGCAGATGTTGAGCCTGGGCGGCGTCCATCATCTGACCGGCGGCAGCAAGAAAGAAGGCCGCGTGACGTGCGACATGATGCTCGCGCTCGGCAACAAGGAAGCGGTGCAGTTGAGCATCGACGGCGGCGCGAGTCTCGTGATTCGTGCGGGCGCGGCGCCGATTGTCGACGGTGTCGAAGAGCAGCGCATGCGCGTGGGCTGTGGTTCGGCCACCATCGGCATCTTCGCGAAGCAATGGTTCGGCCATGCGGACGAGGTCGTCGTGGTCGACGATCACATCACTGGCGTACTCACCGAACACCAGGCGGGACGGTGCCTCGGCATGACGCGTTCAGGTCTGAAGATTCGCGGACGCAAATCCACGCCGGGCCGCTATTTCCAGGTGGCGAATCCCGGCACCGGTTGGGGCGGCACCGACGTTCAGGACCCGCTGGCGATTGTCGAAGGCTTCGATCCCGCCGTCGCCAAACCGGGCATGCGCCTGCTGATGGTGTCGACCACCGGCGAACACGCGCAGTGGTATGAACTCGATCAGAACCTCGTGCCGCGCATCGCGGCAATGCCGGACGCCGTGCGCCGCACGGTCGAACGGATCGGCGAGAACTGCGAGCCGTCGCTCGCCACCGTGCTGTTTCTCGGCGGCGCGGGCGGCAGTCTGCGAGCGGGCGCAACGGAGAATCCGGTGCTGCTCACGCGCGCCATCAAACAGAAACTGGTGAACGTGACCTGCGGCGGCGCGCCGGCCTATGTGTGGCCGGGCGGCGGCATCACCGTGATGGTCGACGTCTCGCGCATGCCCGACCGATCGTTCGGCACGGTGCCGACACCCGCGATCGTCGCGCCGATCGAATTCACCATGACATACGACGCGTATCGCGACCTCGGCGGCCATCTCGACGCCGTGCGTTCGCTGGAAAGCGTGCTGGCGAACGGGCCGGAACATACGGAGGGCGCGCCGCTCGCGCGGCGAACGTTGGCGCGCCACCCCGACAACCCGTGGCCGCCGGCCATGCCGCCGATATCCGGCTAACGACGATCGCGGCGACTAAGGCGACCACCAAGGCAACACAATGAACGCAACCCGCACCCAACTCGACGCGACCCGCTGGCATTGGCAGCACGGCCCGATCGATCTGATCCTCAGCGCGGACGGCGAGCCCGCGGCGGTGCACGCCGCGTATGAAGCGTGCTGGGCTCGCTTTATTGAAGTGCTGCCGGAGTTGGTCGGCGAGTTGAAGCAGCTTCGACAGGCCGTGCCGGCCAACGCCGCGTTTAACGATTGCCCGCTGAAAGGCCCGGTCGCACGCCGCATGTGGTCCGCATGCCATCCTCACCGCGCGCGCTATATCACGCCGATGGCGGCCGTTGCCGGCAGCGTCGCCGATGAACTGATCACCGTGTTCGCACGAGAGGGCGTCGCACGCGCCTTCATCAACAACGGCGGTGACATCGCATTATATTTAACCGAAGGGCAACAGTACCGCATCGGCGTATTCGCGGATCTGGCGCAATATTCAGGCGCGCGGCTCTCAGGCGAACAGGCGCTCGACGCAAACCTGACGCTCGATGCCGCCATGCCGGTTCGCGGCATTGCGACAAGTGGCTGGCGCGGCCGCAGCTTCAGCCTGGGTATCGCCGACAGCGTGACCGTGCTCGCCTGCAACGCCGCCACCGCCGATGCCGCCGCGACGATGATCTCCAACGCCGTGAACCTGGACCATGAGCTGGACCATGAGCTGGATCATGCGGGCATCGTGCGTCGTCCGGCTTCGTCGTTGAAAGACGATAGCGATCTCGGCGACAGGCTCGTAACGGTCGACGTACCGCCATTACCGCAGCCGCTGATCGATTTCGCGCTGGCGCGTGGCGTCGAAGCCGCGCGGCGTTTGCAGGCGGAAAATTTGATCGAAGGCGCCGCGCTGTTCCTGCAAGGGCGCGTGCGCGTGGCCGGCATTCACCATACAGGCGCGCTGATCACGCATCGCGCCCGGATAACAACGGAGGCTCCGTGTTCGAAATACGCCGCGTGCTGACGCACATCGAAGATATCTTTCACGAATTCGGCCCCGCGCCCGCGCAGCCGCTCAGGCGCGGCGCGATTGCCGCGGTGCTGACGAATCCGTTTGCCGGCCGCTATGAAGCGAAAATCGAACACGCGATGGAAGCGCTCAAACCGATCGGCCTCGACATGGCGCAACGGCTGCTCGCGGCGATGAAGGTGCCGCATGCGTCGATTGAAAGTTACGGCAAGGGCGCGATTGTCGGCTCGCGCGGTGAACTGGAGCACGGCGCGCTGTGGCACGTCCCCGGCGGCTATGCGATGCGCGAATTGCTGGAGAAAAACGGCGTGCCGACCAACGCGATCGTCCCGTCGACCAAGAAGGTCGGCGCGCCCTCGACCGCGCTCGACGTGCCGCTCACGCACGTCAATGCGAGCTATGTGCGCAGCCACTTCGATGCGATCGAGGTGCGCGTGCCCGGCGCGCCCGCAGCGGATGAACTGGTGTATATCCTCGTGATGAGCACGGGGCAGCGTGTGCATGCACGAGTGGGCGGCCTCGCGAAAGAGGCGATCGTCGGCAAGGATGGCTTGCGCTGAGCGGCGCCTGATTTGAACGCGTCGCGCTGAAGTAGTGAACCCCGCGGCGGCGAACTGAAACATGCAAACAGAACAAGGCATCGAAACTCGGAGAGCGAAATGGCAATCAAGCTTCGCAAGCTGGTCGTGCAGGTGGATGAAACGCGCATTGAAATGGGGCAGGCCGTCGAGCCGCCGGCACGCCGCGCGGTCGCGATTGCGGTGATCGATAATCCCTATGCGGGCCGCTACGAGGCGAAGCTCGACGCGCTGATCGAAGCCGGCGAGGAGCTGGGCGCGTTGCTCGGCAACAAGTGCGTCGAAGCGCTGGGCATCAAGCCTGGCGAAGCGCAAAGCTACGGCAAGGCGGCGATCGTCGGCGAGGCGGGCGAGCTGGAACATGCCGCGGCGATTCTGCATCCCAAGCTCGGCGCGCCGCTGCGGGTGGCGGTCGAGAAGGGCGCGGCGCTGGTGCCGTCGGCGAAAAAAATGGGTACGCTCGGCACCGCGATCGACGTGCCGCTCGGGCATAAGGACGCGGCCTTCGTGCGCAGTCATTTCGATGCCATCGAGGCGCGCGTGTCGGACGCGCCGCGCGCGAACGAAATCGTCGTGGCCGTCGCGGTGACGGCTTCCGGCCGGCCGTTGCCGCGCATCGGCGGCCTGCAGGTGAGTGAGATCAAGGGCGAAGACGGTTTGCGTTGAGTTGTTTCGCCGGCCCCCCAAGGGGCGTATTGTCCTGCCGTTGACGTGTGCGCGCATGGTGCCGCACGCGCTGCAACGTCTGCTGTTCGTGCGTGGCGTGCAAACCGCGATGCTCGAATAGCAAGCAGCCGAGGGTCGCGATGTTTTCGAATTTGCTGGTACAGCTGGTCAACGGACTCGCCGATGCGTCGACGCTGTTTCTCGTCGCCGCCGGTTTGTCGCTGATCTTCGGCGTGACGCGCATCGTCAACTTTGCGCACGGCTCGTTCTATATGTTCGGCATTTACGTCGCGTATAGCATCGCGAGCCGTTTCGGGCAGACGGCCGGTGGTTTCTGGCTGTCGGTGCTCGCTGCCGCGCTGGTGGTCGCGGTGCTCGGCGCGCTGGTCGAGATGATCGTTTTGCGGCGCATCTATCAGGCGCCCGAGTTGTTTCACCTGCTCGCCACCTTTGCGCTGGTGCTGATCTTTCGCGACGCCGCGTTGTGGCTGTGGGGCCCGGAAGATCTGTTCGGGCCGCGTGCGCCGCATCTGGCGGGCGCGGTCGATTTCCTCGGCCATCCGCTGCCCACCTACGATATCGCGCTGATCGTGATCGGGCCGGTGGTGTTGCTGCTGCTCTGGTATGCGTTGACGCGCACGCGCTGGGGCACGCTGGTGCGCGCCGCGACCCAGGATCGCGAGATGCTCGGCGCGCTCGGCATTAATCAGGCGTGGCTGTTTACCGGCGTGTTTTTTGTCGGTGCGTTTCTCGCGGGTCTCGGCGGCGCGCTGCAAGGGCCGCGCATGTCGGCCAATCTGTCGCTCGATCTCGAGACCATTGGCAACGCGTTCGTCGTGGTGGTGGTCGGCGGCATGGGTTCGATTCCGGGTGCGTTCGTCGCGGCGCTGATCATCGCGGAGATCAAGGCGCTGTGCATCGGCATTGGACATGTGACGATTTTCGGCGTCGGCCTCTCGTTGAGCCGCTTTACGCTGGTGGCGGAATTCGTCGTGATGGCGGTGGTGCTGGTGGTGCGGCCTTGGGGTTTGTTAGGCAAGGCGAGCGCCGCGGTGCGTGGCATGGCCGCACCGGAAACGCCTTTAAGGCCCGCGGGCAGGCGTTTGAAGTGGCTCGCCGCGATTGCCTTGCTGGTACTCGTGCTCGCGCCGCTCGCGGCCAATGCGTTTCCCTACATGCCCGTGCTGCTGGTCGAAATCCTGATCGCCGTGCTGTTCGCGACGAGTCTGCATTTCATCATGGGACCGGGCGGCATGCATTCGTTCGGCCACGCCGCTTACTTTGGACTGGGCGCATATGGCGCGGCATTGTTCATCAAGGTTCTGAATCTGCCGATGGAAGCCGCGTTGCTGCTCGGGCCGCTGCTGGCCGTGGCCGGCGCGCTGGTGTTCGGCTGGTTCTGCGTGCGCCTCTCGGGCGTCTATCTCGCGATGCTGACGCTCGCGTTCGCGCAGATCGTATGGTCGGTCGTGTTTCAGTGGGACGACGTGACGGGCGGCAGCAACGGTATTCTCGGCTTGTGGCCGTCGAACTGGTTGTCCTCGCCGGTGGCTTATTACTATCTGACGCTCGCTTGCGCGGTGATCGGCATATGGCTGCTGCGCAAGATGCTGTTCTCGCCGCTGGGTTATGCGATGCGGGCGTCGCGCGATTCCGTGTTGCGTGCGGAGGCGATCGGCATCGACGTGAAACGCGTGCAGTGGGCGGCCTTCGTGATTGCGTCGCTGTTCTGCGGGCTCGCCGGATCGCTCTATGCGTTCTCCAAGGGGACGATTTCACCCGAGGTGATCAGCGTGAGCCGTTCAGTGGACGGCCTTGTGATGGTGCTGCTCGGCGGTTTGCAGACGCTCACCGGGCCGATCGTCGGCGCGGCCGTGTTCACGTGGCTGCAGGACACCGTCGCGCGGCAAACCGACTATTGGCAGGCGCTGCTCGGCCTGGCGATCCTGCTGCTGGTGATCGCGTTTCCGCAAGGCATCGTCGGTTTCATTCGCGAGCGTTTCGGCGACGACAACATCGACCAGGCCGAAACGAATGCCGCGCCACCTTCGCGGCGCGCGGCGATCAAGGAGGGGCTATGAGCTTGCTGCGTGTTTCGGGCCTCTCCAAATCGTTCGGCGGCCTGAAAGCGGTCGACGACGTTTCCTTCAATCTCGAAGCCGGTCAATTGCTGGCCCTGCTCGGCCCGAACGGTGCGGGCAAGTCGACCTGCTTCAACATGGTCAATGGGCAACTGCAGCCTTCGTCCGGTTCGATTCGCCTGAACGATCATGAACTCGTCGGCATGCGCCCACGCGATATATGGCGGCTGGGCGTCGGCCGCACATTCCAGATTGCCGCGACCTTCAATTCGATGACCGTGCTTGAGAACGTGCAGATGGGCTTGGTTTCGCGCGAACGCAAGACGTTCGGTTTGTGGAAGCCCGCGGGCTCGCGCTACGCCGATGAAGCGCTCGCGCTGCTCGAACAGGTCGGCATGGCCGCCGACGCAAACCGCGCCTGCGGCGTGCTCGCATACGGCGACGTGAAACGCGTCGAACTCGCCATTGCGCTGGCCAACCGACCCAAGCTATTGCTGATGGACGAACCCACCGCCGGCATGGCGCCGAAGGAGCGCAACGAGTTGATGGCGCTCACCAAGCGTCTCGTCACCGAGCACAAGATCGGCGTGCTGTTTACCGAGCACAGCATGGACGTGGTATTCGCGTACGCCGATCGCATGATCGTGCTCGCGCGCGGCAAGCTGATCGCCGAGGGCGATGCCGAAACGATCCGCAACGATGCACGCGTGCAGGAAGTCTATTTCGGCACGGGCAAGACCTTCCAGCCGCACGCGCCGCTGCATGAAGCGGCGGCCGGCCGGCAAGGACAAGGAACGCTGCAATGAGCGAGCCGATGCTGAAAGTCTCCGGCCTCAACGCGTTCTATGGCCGCGCGCACATTCTGTTCGACGTCGGCCTCGAAGTCGGGCGCGGTGAAGTGGTGGCGCTGATGGGCCGCAACGGCGCGGGCAAATCGACGACGATGAAAGCGGTGATGGGTTTGCTGCCGCGCCGTCAGGGTGAAGTGCATTTTCGCGGACAGAACATCGCGGCGTTGCCGTCGTACAAGATCGCGCGCATGGGCATGGGCTTCGTTCCCGAAGACCGCCGCGTGTTCGCGGATCTGACGGTGATGGAAAACCTCGACACGGGACGCCAGCCGCCGCGCGAAGGCGCGCCGCAATGGACGCCCGAAAAGCTGTTTCGCCTGTTTCCCAATCTCGGCGAAATGCCGAAACGCCCCGGCGGGCAGATGAGCGGCGGCGAGCAGCAAATGCTCACCGTCTCGCGCACGCTGATGGGCAATCCGTATCTGGTGCTGCTCGACGAACCGTCCGAGGGCGTCGCGCCCGTGATCGTCGAACAGATGGCGAACATGATTCTCGAACTGAAGCGCGAAGGGCTGTCGATTCTGTTGTCGGAACAGAACCTGCACTTCGCCGAGCTGGTCAGCGACCGCGCGTATGTCCTCGAAAAAGGGCAGATCCGTTTCAGCGGCACGATCGGCGAACTCGCAAAGAACGAAACAGTCAGGCGCGCTTATCTGAGCGTGTGATTCCCATCGGCACGCTTCGCGCGCCGGGCAGTCGTTGCGAAAGTTGCGAAAGTCGCGAAAGGAGAAGCAGATGGCAGCAGAGACGTTGACAGGCTTGTCGGGCAAGGTCGCGGTAACGAACATCGGGCTGCTCTTATCGGGCGACATCGATCAGCCGATTCTCGACGCGAATACGCTCGTGATCGACGACGGCGTGATCGTCGCGGTGGGCATGGAGAAAGACTGCAATCTGGAAGGCGCGCGCACCACGGTCGATTGCAAGGGCACGACCGTCGCCCCTGGCCTGATCGACTCGCACGTGCATCCGGTGTTCGGCGACTGGACGCCTCGCCAGAATCAGATGGGCTGGATCGAATCGAATCTGAACGGCGGCGTGACGACGATGATCTCCGCCGGCGAGGTGCATCTGCCTGGCCGTCCGAAAGATGTAATCGGCGTGAAGGCGCTCGCGATTACCGCGCAACGTTCGTTCGAAGGGATGCGCGGCGCGGGTGTCGGCGGCGGCGTGAAGGTGATGGCGGGTGCGCCGGTGATCGAGAAGGGCATGGTCGAAGAGGACTTCAAGGAGCTCTCGGAAGCGGGCGTGAAGCTGCTCGGCGAAGTCGGCCTCGGCAGCGTGAAGGGCGGCGAGGAAGCCGCGCAAATGGTCGCGTGGGCGCGCAAATACGGCATTCAAAGCACGATTCACACGGGCGGTCCGTCGATTCCCGGCTCCGGTTTGATCGATCGCGACGTGGTGCTCGCCGCCGACGCCGATGTGATCGGCCATATCAACGGCGGCCATACGTCGCTTTCCTATCGGCACGTGTGCGACTTGTGCGAGCAATCGAGCCGCGCGCTGGAGATCGTCCACAACGGCAACGAGCGGATCGCGCTGCTCACCGCGCGTCACGCGATCGAATTGAAATGCCCGCACCGGATCATTCTCGGCACCGATAGCCCCGCCGGCTCCGGCGTGCAGCCGCTCGGCATTCTGCGGATGATCGCGCTGATTTCGAGCCTCGCCGATGTTCCCGCTGAAATCGCCTTCTGCTTCGCAACCGGCAACACCGCGCGTCAACGTAATCTGCGCCAGGGTTTGATCGAAGTGGGCCGTCCCGCCGACCTCGTGTTCATGGACCGCGCGCAACACACCGCGGCCGATACGCTGCTCGAAAGCGTGCAGCTCGGCGATATTCCGGGCGTGGGCATGGTGATGATCGACGGTTTGATCCGTTGCCGGCGCAGCCGCAATACGCCGCCGGCAACCGAAGTGCCGGTGGTGCTTTGAACGCGCGCCGCGCTCCATGAACCGCCCGGCGCCTCTTACGCTGAATGTGAACGGCGCGACGCATCTCGTCAGCGCCCCAGCCGACACGCCGTTGCTTTATCTGTTGCGTAACGATCTCGCGCTCAATGGTCCGAAATTCGGCTGCGGTCTCGGCGAATGCGGCGCGTGCACGGTATTGCTCGACGGCATGCCGACGCGTTCCTGCGTCACGACCGCGAAGGTGGCATTGGGCCGCGACATCACCACGCTCGAAGGACTGGGTACGCGCGCCGCGCTGCATCCGGTGCAGCAGGCGTTCATCGAAGAACAGGCCGCGCAGTGCGGCTATTGCCTGAACGGCATGATCATGACCGCCAAAGCGTTGCTCGATCGCGATCCGCATCCGAGTGTCGAGACGATCCGGCGTGAGTTGTCGCGCAACCTGTGCCGTTGCGGCACGCATGTCGAAATCGTGCGCGCGGTGCAGCGCGCCGCTGAATTACTCGCCGCGCAATCGACCGCGACGGTCACGCATGAAGGAGCGCGCGCATGACGGGGCCGGATTTCAGCGTCGATCGACGGTCCGCGCCGCCGTCGCGTCAGCAGCTCTACGATGCACAGAGTGTGCTGATCGTCACGCGGCCGCCGCAAGCGCCGGTGAAGTCCGCGATCGGCCAGCCGGGGTCGCGTTCGTCGTTCGTGCCTACCGACGCGGACATGTTCCTCGTGGTGCGCGACGACGGCAGCGTGGCCGCGTTCAACGGCCACGTGGATCTCGGCACCGGCATCGGTACGGCGCTTGCGCAGATCGTTGCGGAAGAACTGGATGTGCCGTTGACGCGCGTATCGATCGTGCTCGGCCATACCAGCGAAGCGCCGAATCAGGGGCCGACGATTGCGAGCGCCACGATTCAGATATCGGCGGTGCCGTTGCGGCATGCGGCGGCGCAGGCGCGGCAATATCTGCTGACGGAAGCGGCGGCGCGTTTGAATGCCGGTGCGGAGCAACTCGACGTGCGCGACGGAGTGGTCTTCCCGCGCGGCGGCGATACGGCACAAGGCATCGGCTACGGGGAATTGATCGCGGGACGGCGGGTGGAACTGAAGCTCTCCACCGATGCGCCTTTGAAATCCCCGGATGCCTACAAGATCGTCGGCAAGAGCACGCCGCGCGTCGATATTCCCGCCAAAGCAACCGGCGAACTGAGCTTCGTGCATGACGTGCGCGTGCCCGGCATGCTGCACGGCCGTGTGGTGAGGCCGCCTTATGCGGGTATCGCGCAGGGCGGCTTCATCGGCAACAGCCTGCTGCATGTCGATGAAGACTCGGTCAGCGATTTGCCGGGCATCGTCAAGGTGGTGGTGATTCGCGATTTCGTCGGCATCGTGGCGGAGCGCGAGGAAGTCGCGCAGCAAGCGGTAAAGCGGCTCAACGTGCGGTGGAAAGCGGTGGAAGGTTTGCCGCCGCTCGAAACTAGCGAGGAAGTGGAAGCCGCCTTGCGCGCGAACCCGGCGAAGCGGCGCGATCTGGTGATCGAGGGCGACGTCGATGCAGCACTGGCGCAAGACCCTGCTCGCACGCTCGAACGCACGTACGTGTGGCCGTTTCAGATGCATGCGTCGATTGGACCATCGTGCGCGGTCGCGGATTACCGGGAGGACAAGCTGAAGGTCTGGTCGGGCACGCAGAATCCGCATTCGCTGCGCGCCGATCTCGCGTTGCTGATGTCGATGGACGAAGCGCACATCGAGATCGTGCGCATGGACGCGGCGGGCTGCTACGGCCGCAATTGCGCGGACGATGTCGCCGCCGACGCCGCGCTGCTCTCGCGCGCAACGGGCAGCCCCGTGCGCGTGCAACTGTCGCGCGAGGACGAGCATGCGTGGGAACCGAAGGGCGCCGCGCAACTGATGGACGTGCGTGGCGCTTTAGGCGCCGAAGGCGAACTGGCGGCTTACGATTTCGCCACGCGTTATCCATCGAACGATGCGCCCACGTTGGCGCTGCTGCTCACCGGCACGATCTCCGCGCAGCCGCAGGTGTTCGAAATGGGCGACCGCACGGCGGTGCCGCCGTACGACTATCGCAGCATGCGCATCGTCTGCGACGATACTCCGCCGATCGTGCGGGCGTCGTGGTTGCGGGGCGTGTCCGCGTTGCCGAACACGTTCGCGCATGAATCCTTTATCGATGAACTCGCGGCAGAGGCGGGCGTCGATCCCGTCGAGTTTCGTCTGAAGCATCTGACCGATCCGCGCGCGATCGACCTGGTCAAAGCGGTCGCCGAAAAAGCCGGCTGGGAACCGCACAACGTCGCGTTGAAAGATGTGCAGGAACAAGGCGACATTGCGCGCGGACGAGGCTTCGCTTACGCACGTTATGTGCACAGCAAATTTCCGGGCTTCGGCGCGGCGTGGTCCGCGTGGGTCGCGGACGTCGAAGTGAATCGCAAGAGCGGCGCGCTCGCGGTGACGCGCGTGGTCGTCGGCCAGGACACCGGCACGATGATCAATCCGGACGGCGTGCGCCATCAGATACACGGCAACGTGATTCAGGCGACGAGCCGTGCGTTGAAGGAGCGCGTGACTTTCGGCGAGAACGCGGTGACGAGCCAGGAGTGGGGCGCGTATCCGATTCTGACGTTCCGTGAAGTGCCGGTGATCGACGTGGTGATGATGCCGCGCCATGGCGAACCGCCGATGGGCACAGGCGAATCGGCGTCGTTGCCCGGCGCGGCGGCGATCGCCAATGCGCTATACGACGCGACAGGTGTGCGTTTTCGCCGGCCGCCGTTTACGCCGGAAACGATCCGCGCCGCGCTCGCCGACGCTCAAGCGGAAGAAGCGGCGGCGCGCAAGAAGAAGCGCTGGCGGTTCGGTTTTCTCGGCGCATTCGCGGCGGGCGCGGCCGGCTGGCTCGGGGCATTGACGCTCGCGCCGCAAGCCATTGCGCCGGTCACGCCGCCGCTCGCGAGCGCGTTTTCGCCGGAGCTGGTGGCGCGCGGCAAACTGCTTGCGTCGCTCGGCAATTGCGCTGTTTGCCACACCGCGCGCAACGGCGTGCCGAACGCGGGCGGCAAACCGCTCGATACGCCGTTCGGCACCGTCTACAGCACCAATATCACGCCCGATGCACAAACCGGTATCGGCACATGGCCGCTCGACGCATTCATGCGGGCGATGCGGCAAGGCATCAGCCGCGACGGGCACCACCTGTATCCCGCGTTCCCCTACACGTCGTTCAGGAACACGTCCGACGACGATCTCAAGGCGCTCTACGCGTACCTGATGGCGCAAACGCCGGTGCGTTCCCGTCCGCCGGAAACGAAGCTCGCGTATCCGTTCAGCGTGCGTCCGCTGATGGCCGCATGGAACGGACTCTTTCTCGGGCGCAATACGTTCACCGCCGACGCGACGCAAAGCGCGCAGTGGAATCGCGGCGCGTATCTGGTGAACGGTCTCGGCCACTGCAGCGCGTGCCACACGCCGCGCAACGCATTTGGCGCCGAGAAAACCGGCGCGGCTTTCATGGGCGGCGGCTTGGCGGAAGGCTGGGAAGCGCCTGCATTGTCGACGCTTTCGAACGCGCCCGTGCCCTGGAGCGAGGACGAACTGTTCAGCTATTTGCGCCATGGTTACGCGCCGCTGCATGGCGTCGCGGCCGGGCCGATGGCGCCGGTCGTCGGCGATCTGGCGGCGCTGCCGGATCGCGATATTCGCGCAATGGCCACGTATCTGGCGTCGCTCAATCCGTTGGAAGCGAACGCCGATCCGGCAACGGTCGCGCGTCAGTACGAACAGGCGAGCGCGATCACGGGCACCGCTTCGGGTCTTGGCGCGCGGCTCTTCGACGGCGCGTGTGCCGCCTGTCATCACACCGGCAGCGGGCCGCAGTTGTTCGGCGCGCATCCTTCGCTCGCGCTCAACACCAATCTGCACAGCGCGACGCCTGACAACCTGATTCGCGTGATTCTCGATGGCATCGGCTCGCCTGCGCGCGCCGAACTCGGTACGATGCCGGCTTACCGCGACAGTTTCAACGACGCCCAGATCGCCGAGCTCGTGTCGTACCTGCGTCAGCAGTTCGCGGGCGGCAAGCCGGCATGGCAGGACGTGACGGCGAGCGTCGCCAGAATTCGCGCGACGCCGCGGGCGGATTGAATCGTCGGCCGATTTGGACGCTTGATAACAACGACCAGCATTCCCGCAATCCCTTTTGATCACGGAGAAACGCATGACCACGCGCGCAGGATGGATTTCTCGCCTCACGGTATCGACGGTTTTGTCGCTCGCTGCCTTGGGCGCGAGCGCCCAGCAGACCATCAAGATCGGCGAAATCAACAGCTACAAGGCGCAGCCCGCCTTTCTCGGGCCTTACAAGAACGGCTGGAATCTCGCGCTCGAACAGGTGAATGCGGCGGGCGGCGTGCTCGGCAAACAGCTGGAAGTGGTCTCGCGCGACGACAACGGCAACCCCGGCGACACGATCCGCGTCGCGCAGGAGTTGATCGCACGCGAGCAGGTGCAACTGTTGTTCGGCGGTTTCCTGTCGAACACCGGACTCGCGCTGACCGACTTCGCGAAGCAGAAGAAGATCTTCTTCCTCGCCGCCGAACCGTTGACCGACAAGATCGTTTGGGCCGATGGCAATAAATACACGTACCGTCTGCGTCCTTCCACGTATATGCAGGTGGCGATGCTGGTGCCGGAGGCGGTCAAGCTGAAGAAGAAGCGCTGGGCGCTGGTGTATCCGAACTACGAGTACGGGCAATCGGCGGTGGCGACGTTCAAGAAGCTGCTGACGGCCGCGCAACCGGACGTGCAGTTCGTCGCGGAACAGGCGACACCGCTCGGCAGCGTCGACGCGGGCGCGGTGACGCAGGCGCTGGCCGACGCGAAGCCGGATGCGATTTTCAATGTGCTGTTCGGCGCCGATCTTGGGAAATTCGTGCGTGAAGGCAATACGCGAGGTTTGTTCAAGGACCGGAGCGTGGTTTCGTTGCTGACCGGCGAGCCGGACTATCTCGACCCGTTGGGCGCTGAAGCGCCGGCCGGATGGATCGTGACCGGCTACCCGTGGTATTCGATCGATACGCCGGCCAACAAGAAGTTCGTCGATGCGTATCAGGCGAAATATCACGATTATCCGCGGCTCGGGTCGGTCGTCGGTTATTCCGCGTTGATGTCGCTTGCGGCCGGGATCAAGAAGGCGGGTTCGGTCGATTCGGACAAACTCGCGGCTGCGTTCAAGGGGCTCGGCGTGGAGACGCCATTCGGGCCGGTCACTTTTCGCGCGCAGGACAATCAGTCGACCATGGGCGCTTATGTCGGTGTGACGGGTTTGAAGGACGGCAAGGGCGTGATGACTTCGTATCGTTATATCGACGGCGCGAGCGTTCAGCCGTCGGATGCCGAAGTCAGGAAGCTGCGGGCTGCGGAGTAACTTTCGTTGCCTATACGCTTGCGGCGGCCAGCGCCGTGGGCGTGCACCCAAACGCGGCCGCCAAAGGCAAAGTCGGGAAGCTTACTCCTCCGCGTCGTGCTCGATCACAAACCGCTTCAAATAAGCGAGCACGGCGGCCTCGACGGCGCGATGATCCGCAGTGCTCTTGGACCCCGCATTCTCCTCGTCGCCGAACAACGAGGAGGGCGCGTTATGCACATCCACTTCCTGGCCTTCGCGAAACACGCGAATCTCATGAACGTCTTCGGCGTACTCGGCGATCCAGTGCACGCCTTCGATATGCACGCCTGCGCGAACGGTGCAGCCAATTTCGTGAATTTTCGCGGCGGGTCGGCTATCCCCCGGCACAGCTGTTGCTGCATGGAAAGAGCCCACAGCCAACTGGAGGACTGTCATGCCCGAAAAGAAAACCCTCAAGCGTGCCCAAGCCGACAAACGCGCCGGCAAGGCACCCAGCACTCAAGCCGGTGAGTTCGTGAAGGAGCAGGTCGACAAGGTGCGCGCCGGCAAGCACGGCGTCAAATCGGCCAAGCAGGCGGTGGCAATCGGTTTGTCGGAAGCGCGCCGCGCAGGGGTGGCCTTGAAGGCGCCGAAGAAGGGCGCCACGAGCGAGGCGACGCGCAAGAAGGCGGAGAAGGACAACGCCGCCGGCCAGCATAAGAGCACGGCGAAAAAGAGCGCAAGCACCGAAACGAAGGCCAGGCGCTCACGCGTGTCGACGAATGTGCTCAAGCGTGAAAGCGGCGCGGGTGCGTCGCACGGGGCGATGTCGAAGCAGGCCAGGTCGGCTGCGGCCAAACGCCCGGCCGCCAGCCGTTCAGCCGCCGCGAAGAAGGCCGCTGCCACGAAGGGTGCGGCAGGACGCTCCGCCGCCGCAAAGAAAGCCGCGCAGACGAGGGCTGCACGCGCGCATCACTAACTGACTGCGCAACGCGTGGCGAACGCGTGCTTCGAAGACGGCGCGGCGGCGCGCACCTCATAGGCGCCGCCGTCGCCGCCGTTCCGGAAACTTACTGCACCGTCGCCAGCACGTCGCCCACTGTCTTGAAGATGTGGGCGATCTGCTCTTCGTTGATGATGAGCGGCGGCGAGAACGCGAGGATGTCGCCGGTAAAGCGCACCAGCACGCCCGCCTCGAAGCATTTGACGAACGCCTCGTAAGCGCGCGCGCCGGGCGCGCCGTCGCGCGGTTCGAGTTCGACGCCCGCGATCATGCCGAGGTTGCGAATGTCCTTCACGTGCTTCGCGCCGCGCAGCGAGTGCGCCGCGGCTTCGAACGTCGGCGCGAGCGATGCGGCGCGCTCGAACAGGCCTTCGCGGCGATAGAGGTCGAGCGTCGCCACCGCGGCGGCCGCCGCTGCCGGGTGGGCCGAATACGTGTAGCCGTGGAACAGCTCGATCGCGCCTTGCGCGCTGCTGTTGACGATCGTGTCGTGGATCGTGCGGCTTGCCGCCACCGCACCCATCGGGATCGCGGCGTTGTTGATGGCCTTCGCCATCGTGATCAGGTCGGGCGTCACGCCGAAATATTCGCTCGCCGTCGCCTTGCCGACGCGGCCGAAACCAGTGATCACTTCGTCGAAAATCAGCAGAATGCCGTGCTTCGTGCAGATCTCGCGCAGCTTCTGCAGATAGCCTTGTGGCGGAATCAGCACGCCCGTGGAGCCGGCCACCGGTTCGACGATCACCGCGGCGATCGTCGACGCATCGTGCAGCGTGACGATGCGCTCCAGGTCCTCGGCCAGATGCGCGCCCCACGCGGGCTGGCCCTTCGAGAACGCGTTGTGTTCGAGGTTATGCGTGTGCGGCAGATGATCGACCGCCGGCAGCAGCGCGCCGGAGAACGTCTTGCGATTCGGCGCGATGCCGCCGACCGAAATGCCGCCGAAGCCCACGCCGTGATAGCCGCGCTCACGGCCGATCAGACGCGTGCGCTGGCCTTCGCCGCGCGAACGGTGATACGCCAGCGCGATTTTCAGCGCGGTGTCGACGGATTCGGAACCCGAATTCGTGAAGAAGATGCGGTCGAGACCTTCCGGCATCAGTTCGGCGACTTTCGTAGCAGCTTCGAACGCGAGCGGGTGGCCCATCTGGAAAGTCGGTGCGAAGTCCATCGTGGACAGTTGCTGCGTGATCGCGGCGACGATCTCGTCGCGGCCGTGGCCGGCGTTCACACACCACAGGCCCGCACAGCCGTCGAGCACCTCGCGCCCATCCGTGCTGCGGTAATACATGCCCTTGGCCGATTCCAGCAGACGCGGCGCCGCCTTGAACTGGCGGTTCGCCGTGAAGGGCATCCAGAAAGACGACATGTCGTCGATGACGGGGCGCGAAGTCATGGGTTTCTCCTCGAAGTGGTCCCCCAAGGGGACTTCCTTCGGGGCGTTGCGAAACTGTAGCGTCCGCGGTTTAATGGCGGCATAAACAGTTGACGCAGTGTGGTGCTAACTGTGTTGGTGGATTGGCGCTAACTGTGCCGATGGGCGCCGCACCGTATCCACACCTATCCGGCACCGTATTGCGCATCTCATCCCGTGTCACGCTTAACCGGCCGCCGCGGCCAGCCTCCTGGTTCTGACCATGATCGAACTACAACTTGAGCGCGACCGGCGCGCCGCTCCCACACTCGTCGAGCAGGTGGTGCAAGGTTTCGTGAGTGCGATCGAGGCCCAATCGCTGCGCGCGGGCGCGTTGCTGCCGTCCGTGCGTCAGTTGGCGCAAACGCACGAATTGAGCACTTTTACGGTGACAGAGGCGTACAACCGTCTTGTTTCGATGGGCCTCGTGGTCGCGCGGCGCGGCTCCGGCTATCGCGTGGCGGCACGTGCGCAGTCCACGCGCGTCGCCGCCACCGACTGGCAGCCGCCGAGCCTGACCGCGACCTGGCTGCTGTCGGACGTATTCGCCGACCATTCGGTGCCGATCAAGGCGGGCGGCGACTGGCTGCCGAACGAATGGATCAACGAGACCGGTTTGCAGCACGCGTTGCGGGCGATGAGCCGGGTGCCGGCGGCGCGTCTCGGCGATTACGGGCATCCGTACGGCTTTGCGCCGTTGCGCGAGCGGATCGCCGAGCAGCTCGACCGGCGCGGCCTGCCCGTCGACGTCTCCAATGTGCTGCTCACCCAAGGCGCGACACAAGGGCTGGATCTGATCGTCCGCACGTTGCTGCGCGCGGGCGACGCCGTGATCGTCGAAGATCCGGGTTATTGCAACCTGCTGCAGATTCTCAAGCTGGCGGGGCTGGTCGTGCATGGCGTGCCGCGCACGCCGGCCGGCGTCGATACGGACGTGCTGGAAGCGCTGGTCGCGCAGCACAAGCCCAAGGCGATCTTCGTCAACACCACGCTGCAGAATCCGACGGGCGCGACCTTCGGCATGTCGGCGGCGTTCCGCCTGCTGCAGATCGCCGAGCGTCAGCGCATGTGGGTGATCGAGGACGACGTGAGCCGCGAACTCGCGCCGCCCGGTGCGCCTTTGTTCGCCGCGATGGAAGGCTTGCAGCGCGTGCTGTACGTGGGCGGCTTTTCGAAGACGGTGACGCCGGGGCTGCGCTGCGGCTACGTGGTCGCCGAGCGCGCGGTGTTGCGCGAACTGGCGCGCACGAAGATGGCGGTGGGCTTGACGTCGTCGGAGGCGATCGAGCGGATCGTCGACAAGGTGCTGCTGGAAGGGCGCTACGCGCGTCACGTGGAAGCGGTGAACGAGCGGCTCAAGCTGGCGCACGCGACGGTGGAAGAGCGGCTCGATTCGCTCGGGCTCGAAGTGTTTCACCGGCCGCGCGCCGGCCTGTTTCTGTGGGCGCGCCTGCCGATCGAAGCCGAGCGTGCCGGCGAAGTGGCGACCGCCGCGCTCACGCACGGCATCTGGCTCGCGCCCGGCTCCTACTTCCGTCCCGACGACGCCCCGAGCGCCTGGTTCCGTTTCAACGCGCCGTACTCGACCGACGATGCGTTGTGGCGCTTCATCGAACGAATCGGGCAGGGCGGCACGCTATAGCCGCGCTCAGGCGGCCGGGCCGACGAGCTTCAGCGCGATCGGATACAGCGAAAGCACCAGCAGCAGCGCCATCGCCACATTGAAGATGCGCAGGCGCTTCGGGTCCGAGAGCACGCGCCGCATCGCGGTGCCGAAGCCGGCCCACAGGCAGATGCACGGAAAACCGATCACGTAGAAGATCACCGCCATCGCGACAGCGTTCATGCTGGCGCTCTCGCTGAGGTGAATCGTCGTGGCGGCGGTTAGCACCATCATCCATGCCTTCGGGTTGACCCACTGGAAGGCGATGGCTTCATGAAATTTCATCGGCCGGCGCTCGCCTTTCTTCACCTTCAGCTCGCCCGACGTGCCGATTTTCCACGCCAGATACAGCAGATAGGCGACGCTCGCGACCTCGAGCACCGTGTACAGCACGGGGAAATGAACGAAGGCTTCGCCGAGGCCGATGCCGACCGACAGCATCAACAGCACGACGCCGGCGCTAATGCCGGAAACATGCGGCAGCGTGCGGCGAAAGCCGAAGTTGACGCCCGAGGCCAGCAACATCGTGTTGTTCGGGCCGGGTGTGATGGTGGTGACGAGCGCGAACAGAACGCCGGCGGGCAGCGCGCTGAGGCTGAGGTAGGACATGGGCGTCTCCGGTATCGGTCGATGAGGCTTTCGAGCATTTTAGCGAGACGAACCGGTACAGTACCTGTACGGTTTGTGAGGTGGTGTCCGGTACGCTGGAGGGGCCGAACGAATCGTTGGCGCTGTCTGGCGTTTTTTCCATCACCAACAATATTCCTGAACCTGAATCGTCATCAGACGTATGGAACCGCCGCGCACCCCGGATTCGATGATCGAACGAGATAACGACATCACTGCAACTGTTTTGCGTGAGCGGACGAAGCTTGGAAATTTCATCCGGCGTCGCGTGCGCGATCCGAGTGAAGCTGACGACATCTTGCAGGATGTATTTCATGAGTTCGTGCAAGCCTACCGGCTCCCCGCGCCGATTGAACAGGTTAGCGCCTGGCTGTTTCGCGTGGCGCGGAACCGCATCATCGATCGCTTTCGCAAGAAGAGGGAGCAACCGCTGACCGAGATGGCCGACGACCCGGACGATCCCGACAACGCCGACTATCGACTGGATCTCGCGCTGCCTGCCTACGACGCCGGTCCGGAAGCCGTCTATGCAAGGTCGGCGCTACTGAAAGCCTTGCAAGACGCACTTAACGAATTGCCAGAAAATCAGCGCGAAGTCTTCGTCGCTCACGAACTCGAAGGGCACAGCTTCAAGGAACTGGCGTTGGGGAGCGGCGTAGGCGTGAACACGCTGTTGGCGCGCAAGCGTTACGCGGTGCTGCATCTGCGCGTTCGCTTGCAAGCCGTGTATGACGAGTTGGATATTTAAAGGAGCGGGTAGATGAGTTTCAGACTGAGATGCTTCGGCAAGGCACTGTTGGTTCTGGTCGGCATTGCGCTGCTGGGATGGATGGTGATGGTGCTATGGAATTGGGTTATCCCGGCGCTATTCGTCGGCGGCCATTCGATCGATTATCCACACGCGATGGGTCTGTTGATCCTGAGTCGAATTCTCTTTGGCGGATTTCGAGGTCACGGCGGTTGGCGTGGACGCCGGCACTGGCGGCGGTGGGAACAGATGACGCCGGAGGAGCGCGAAAACTTTCAGAAAAACATGCCGTCCGTTCGCGGCAAGCCCCAGGAAGATCGAACATGAGCAACACGTCGACGTCCGCTTGCAAGCAGGCCGCAGGCATGATTATCCCGGTGGTCAACCTGAAGCGGTGCGAAGGCAAGGGCGATTGCGCGATCGTGTGTCCCGAGCACGTCTTCGAAATCCGCCGGATCGACGCGGCAGACTACCAGCGGTTGGGGACGCTGCAGAGGTTCAAGCTGCGCGTACACGGAATGAAGGTCGCGTACACGCCCAACGCCGATGCGTGTCGGGCGTGCGGCTTGTGCGTGACGGCATGCCCCGAGCACGCCATCACATTGGCGAGGAAGAAATGACTCGCATCCGGCTCGCTCCTGCCACGGGCAATTCGATTGACGGAAATTCCCGCGGTCGTGGCGTCGACCGGCATGCCGCTCATGGCGCCGCGCCGTCGCCCTGTTTTTTGTGCTGCGACGCCATCCGCTCCTGCTGACCGGGTGGCACCGGATCGTAGTGGCTGAACTGGATGCTGTAGCTGCCGTGCCCGCCGGCGATGGCGTTCAGACGCGACTGATAGTCGTTGAGTTCGGACAAGGGCACCTGCCCCGATACGACCACCGCATTGCCGGCGGCCGTGCGTGTGCCATGAACCTGCCCGCGCTTGGCGGACAGGTCGCCGATGATGTCCCCCATCGCGGCTTCGGGCGTCGTCACCTCGATGCCCACGATGGGCTCGAGCAGGATGGGTTGGGCTTTCAGCACCGCATCGACGAAGGCCTTGCGCCCGGCGGAAACGAATGCCACCTCCTTGGAGTCGACTGAATGGCTCTTGCCGTCGAAGACGGTGACTCGCACGTCCTGCATCGGAAAGCCGGCAAGCGGCCCGCTGCCGATGACCTGCAGGATGCCTTTTTCCACGGCGGGCATGAACTGGCCGGGAATGGCGCCGCCCTTGACGGCGTCGACGAACTCGAAACCCGTGCCTCGCGGCAATGGCTCCACGCGCAGCATCACTTCGCCGAATTGCCCGGCGCCGCCGGTTTGCTTCTTGTGGCGATGATGCCCCTCGGCCCCGGCGCCGATGGTTTCCCGATAGGCGATCTTCGGCGGCCGCGTCACGACCTCGAGCTTGTACTGCTCGGATAGCCGTTCCAGCATGAGGCGCAGGTGCAACTCGCCCAGGCCTCGCACCACCGTTTCGTTGGTGCCGACCGGGTGTTCGATGTGCAGGCACGGGTCTTCCGCGCTCAGCTTTTGCAGAATCTCCCAGAGACGCTGCTCGTTGCCCCGGCGCGCAGGCTCGATCGCCAAACCATAGATGGACGTGGGGAAATCGAGCGGGGTCAGGTGGATGTTGCCGTCCTCGGGGGCGTCATGCAGCACGGCATCGAAGCCGATCTCGTCGACCTTGGCCGTCGCGCAGATATCGCCTGGACCGGCTTGCGGGACGTCCACGTGCTCCTTGCCCTGCAGCATCATCAGATGGGCGACCTTGAATGGCTGGCGCCCGTCACCGATATAGAGCTGACTATCACGCCTGATCGTGCCCTGATGGATGCGAAACACGGCCATCTTGCCGATGTATGGGTCCATGACGATCTTGAAGGCGTGGGCCAATACATGCTTGTCGGCGACCGGTTCGGCGCGCACGACTTGCTGGCGGCTGCCGGTATCGCGGTAGAAGAGCGGCGGGTTGCCTTCCATGGGATTGGGCAGAAGCCGGACGAACAGGTCGAGCAATTCCGCGACGCCGGCGCCGTTGGCCGCCGACGTGAAGCAGACCGGCACCAGATGACCTTCGCGCAGCGCCCGCTCGAAGGGTTCGTGCAGCTGTTCCGGGCTGATCGCCTCGCCTTGCTCGAGGTAAAGCTCCATCAGGGCGGGATCGATCTCGACCACCTGATCGACCAGCGCATTGTGCGCGGCCGCAACCGACAGAAAATCGGCGTCGCCGGCAGGGTTGAAGAAGCAATCCACCACCTGGCGGCCGTTCTGCGCCGGCAGGTTGATGGGCAGGCAACCCATGCCGAAAGTCTCCTGAATTTGCGTGAGAAGCCCTGGAAGGTCGACCTTTTCGCCATCGATACCGTTCACGATGAGCATTCTGCAGAGCTTGCGTTCCTCCGCCCACGCCATCATGCGCCGGGTGATCATTTCAATGCCGGTCTGTGCATTGATGACAATGGCGGCGGTCTCCACGGCGGGCAGGGCACTGATCGAGAGCCCGGAGAAGTCTGGGTAGCCGGGCGTATCCAGCAGATAGATGCGTGTATCCCGGTAGTCCAGGTGGACGACGGCGGAATTCAGCGAGTGGTGATATTTGCGCTCGAGCGGGTCGAAATCGCAGACCGTGGTGCCGCGCTCCACGCTGCCGGGCGCGTGTATCGCGCCGCCCTCGTGCAGCAGGGCTTCGACAAGCGATGTCTTGCCGCATCCGGCATGCCCGACCAGGGCGATCGTGCGAATGGCGTCGGGGCTGTAACGCATGGCCGCCCTCGTCCGGTAGTGGATGTCGGGCCATTATTGGCGAAAACCGACGCGTGTGCCATACGGGGTGATCGTCGCCGATCGTGTCCAATCGTCCCATTCGTCGTCACGCCCGCCCAGTCACGGCGTTGCCGTCTGCACGTCTTTCACACGCGGGCGAAAGCGAACTATCCTTAAGGAGTCTCGCTCAATCATCTTCCGTTTCCTTCCTTCTTTTCAGAGGAGGTGCGTCATGTCAATGTCTGCGACTCTCCAGGGCTGCCTGCGCAGCAAGGGCTCCCGGTACGAAATCGTGCACCATCCGTATAGCCATTCCAGCGTTGAAACCGCGGCGGCGGCGCATATTCCCGGCGACCGCCTCGTCAAGACCGTGCTTCTTGAAGACGAGCACGGCTATGTGGCGGCGGTGCTGCCATCGACCTACGCCGTGCGGCTGTCCGAGCTTTGGGCCCAGACGGGCCGCCGTCTCCTGCTGGCCAAAGAGGTCGATCTGCGGGAACTGTTCAAGGATTGCGACGCGGGAGCGCTTCCGCCGGTATGTGCGGCCTATGGCATGCCGACCTTTCTTGACGAGAGCCTCACCCGGCAGCCGGACGTTTATTTCGAAGCCGGCGATCATGAAGAGCTGATTCACATGGGCACGGATCAATTTTTGGATCTGATGGATCAAGCCGAGCGGGCGCGCTTCGCCCGTCGCATGCAAGGTATGCCGATTTGACCGGTGCCCGCCTGATGCGGCAAGACTTGCGCAGTGCGGCCTTTGCGTTACGTGCGTTGCCGGGGCGGAACTGTGCGCCAGGTCAGCAGCACCACCAGAGCGAACACCACGTACGAGAGAGTCAACGTCCAGACCGGCACATCGTAATAGAGCAGGCGGCTCACCCAGCGCTGGATGAAGCCTTGCGTCCCCACCGAGCCATTGCGCAGCCAGTCTTCCAGCGCAGTCAAGGGGCAGACTATACCGAGCAATGACAAGACCGACACCACGCCGATCGCGAACAGATGAGCGAGCCGGAACAGCCGGTGGCGTACCCATTTCCAATCGAGGATCGAGCCAACCCAGATCGCCGCGAGTCCGCCCACGATAAAAAACGCGATCAGCGCGTGCATCACGAGTACCGCATCGGCGAGCCAGATCATGATGTCCTCATACCATCCACGGCTAACTGTAGACTGAAATCCGACTTGTATTGACGTTGCCGCATCGACCAGACCGGGCTCGATGCGCGCCGGCAGCCCCCTTCTCACAAGCTCGCAAAGTCCTGCGCCGCATCCTCCGGCGAGTCGACGATGAGTTCATTGCGCTCCGCGCTGTAACCCTCCTACCTCCATGCCGGCCGGCGCGAAGTACATGCGCTGGGCACATAGCCGATCGCACAGTGCTGCCCTCCAGTCGGGAAATCGCGCATCAGTTGCCGCTGCGCGTAAACCCCCGGCCGATTCGTCTTGCATGTGTATTTTGACAAACGTATATTTCTATACACCATCAACTATCTCTATGAGATAACAAATGAACGAAGATATTCTTGTTTCGAACTACGGGCGCGTGGCCGTCATTACGTTGAACCGTCCCGCGCGCCTGAATGCCTGGACCACCGCGATGCGCGAGATGATCATCGACGCGTTGCAGCGTTTCGACGCGGACGGCGGCGTTGCGGCGATCGTCATGACCGGCGCCGGCGACCGCGCGTTTTCGGCGGGGCAGGACCTGTCGGAGGCGCACGACTTCGACGGCGAGCGTGCGGTGGCGTGGGTCAAGGAGTGGGAGCGCTATTACGCGGTCCTGCGCGGCTTGAAGAAGCCGCTCGTGATGGCGTTGAACGGTACGGCCGCCGGTTCCGCCTTTCAGGTCGCGCTGCTCGGCGACATTCGCGTCGGCCATCCGGGCGTGCGCATGGGCCAACCGGAGATCAACGCGGGCATCGCCAGCACCACCGGCCCGTGGATCATGAGCGAGATGCTCGGCATGTCGCGCACGATCGAATTGACGCTGACGGGCCGCCTGATGGATGCGGACGAATGTCACCGCATCGGCCTGATTCATCACATCGTGCCGGCGGACCAGGTGTTCGCGAAAGCGCTCGAAATCGCCACGGAGCTCGCCGCGAAACCGCCCGTCGCAATGCGTCTGGACAAGCAGCGTTTTCGCGAGATGACCGAGCCGGGCTTTCGTGACGCCATCGCAGCCGGCGCGCGCATCCAGCGGGAAGCCTACGATTCCGGCGAGCCGGCGCGAATGATGGAAGCGTTCTTCCGCGAACGCGCGAAGTAACCACGCTGCGGCCGTTCCTTTTCATCCTGTGCGGGAGACCTGAGCATGACGCAAGACCTCAACCTGAACCGGCGCCGCTTTCTCCAGGGCGTCGGCGGCGCAGCACTCGCGGGCGCCATGCCGGTACTGGCCGGCGCGCAGTCGAAACAGATCGTCGTATCCGATCCCGGCGGTCCGTACACCACCGCCTATCGCGACGCGTTTTACGCCCCGTTTGAAAAAGCCACCGGCATCAAGGTGGTGAGCGTCGCGCGCGAATCTCAGCCGGTTGCGCAACTCGCGGCGATGGTGCAGACCAGGAACTACGTCTGGGACGTCACCACGCTCACGCTCTCCGCCGATATTCCGTACCTCGAATCAAAAGGCTTTCTCGAACCGATCGGCCTGAAGGCGAGCGACTTTCCCGATTTGATGGCCGATGCCGTGACGCCGAACTGGCTCGGCGTCGACGTGTATGCCACCGTGCTTGCGTACCGGCAGGACAAGTTCGGCCAGAACGGCCCGAAGTCGTGGGCGGACTTCTGGGACGTCAAACGCTTTCCAGGCCGGCGCTGTCTGCGCCGCAGTCCGCTGGACACGCTCGAACAGGCGCTGCTCGCCGACGGCGTGCCGCTCGACAAGCTGTATCCGCTCGACGTGGATCGCGCGTTCCGCAGTCTCGACCGGATCAAGCCGCACGTGAACATCTGGTGGACGTCCGGCGCGCAAGCCATGCAGGCGATCCAGAGCGGCGATGTCGACATGATCTCGACGTGGAACGGCCGCGCTCAAGCCGCCCGCGACGGCGGCGCGCCGGTCACGATCGTATGGAATCAGGGCCTCTATTCGATCGAGGGATGGGGCATTCCGAAAGGCACGCCGCGCGCCGAATTCGCGAGGCAGTTCGTGCGCTTTTGCGCCGATGCGAAACGCCAGGCGACGCTGACGGCCACGCTCGCCTACGGTCCGACCAATCGCAAATCATTCGAGTCGATCCCGGCCGCCCGCGCGGCGATGCTGCCCACCGCGCCGGACAATCTGCGCGAAATGCGCCTGCCGAGTCCGCAATGGTGGGCCGACAACCGTCAGAAGGTGACCGAGCGCTTCAACACCTGGATCATTTCCTGAAGAGGTCGCGATGAGTGCCAAACTTGAAACGATCGGCATCGCCAAAAGCTACGGTGAAACGATCGCGTTGCAGCCTACCGATCTGACTGTGCAGGCCGGCGAATTTCTCACGCTGCTCGGCCCGTCCGGCTCAGGCAAGACAACGCTGCTGCAGATGATTTCCGGACTGGTCGCGCCGAGCGCGGGACGCGTCGAAATCGCCGGCCGCGACGTCACGCATGTGGAACCCGGCAAGCGCGGCATCGGCATGGTGTTCCAGAGTTATGCGCTGTTTCCGCATATGAGCGTGTGGGACAACGTGGCGTACGGTTTGCGCATGCGCCGCCAGTCGCGCGAAGAAGTCAAACGCGCGGTGGACGATGCGCTGACGATGGTGCGCATGAACGACTACGCGAAGCGTTATCCGAAGGAATTGTCCGGCGGCCAGCAGCAGCGCATCGCGCTGGCGCGCTGCTTCGCTTACCGGCCTTCGGTGATTCTGCTCGATGAACCGCTCGGCGCACTCGACAAGAAATTGCGCGAGCACATGCAGTCCGAGATCCGCCGTTTGCACAAGGAGCTCGGCGCGACCTTCGTCTACGTGACACACGATCAGGACGAAGCGTTGACGCTGTCGGATCGCATCTGCCTGATGAATCAGGCGCGCATCGAACAGGTGGGCACGCCGGTCGATCTGTATGACCGGCCGGCCACGCGCTTCGCGGCGGGCTTCATCGGTCATTCGAATCTGCTCGAAGGCGCCGTCGATCGCGAGCGCGGCCCGGCGGGCGAACCGATTCTGCTGACCGCGGGTGGCCGCGTGCCGCTGCCGCAACGCGGCGCCGCCGTAGCCGGCTCGCCAGGCGCGAGGCACTGCCTGCTGCTGCGCCCTGAAGCACCGCGTCTCGTCGAGCCGAAGAGCGGCTTCCTCGACGGCACGATCTCCGACATCGTGTTCTTCGGCAGCGATACGCGTGTTCAACTCACCCTGTCCGACGGCAGCCACCTGACCGTGCGATGCGAGCGCAGCCTGTCGCCGTGCCTCGGCGATACGGTCGGGCTGGTGTGGGACCCGCATCGCACCACGCTGCTGTCCGCGTGACGAGCGCCAAGGAACGACCATGACCATTGCCCTCCAGGCTCAGCCTTCGCGCGACGCCACGCGTCCGCGCCGTTTTCGCTGGGTTGCGCATTCGATCCGTCTGCTGCCGATCGTCCCGACGCTGCTGTTCCTGCTGCTGTTTTTCATCGTGCCGGTCGGCGAGATTCTGCAAGGCGGTCTCTTCAACGCGGACGGCACGTTCGGGTTCGGGCAATTCGAGCGGATTGCGCGCACGCCGGTCTACGCCAAGGTGCTGTGGATTACGTTTTCCATCTCGTTCCTGACCGCGGCGATTTCCGTGCTGCTCGGCTATCCCGTGGCGTATTTGCTGAGCCGTCTGTCGGCGCGCTCGCGTGAGCGGTGGCTGCTGTGGATCATGCTGCCGTTCTGGACCAGTTACCTCGTGAAAACCTATGCGTGGATGCTGCTGCTGTCAAAGACCGGCGTGCTGTCGACGATCGCGCTCGCCCTCGGTCTCGTTAGCCAGACCAACGGCACCATTCCGTCGCTGACAGGCGTGCTGATCGGCATGGTGCACGCGATGCTGCCGCTTGCCGTCATGACGATGTTGCCCGTCATGCGCGGCATCGACGACCGTCTCGCGCAAGCCGCCGAGACGCTGGGTGCGGAGCGCAGCACGAGTTTCTTCACGGTGTTTCTGCCGCTTTCCTCGCCCGGTGTCGCGGCGGCCGGCTTGCTCGTGTTCATTTCGAGCCTCGGCTTCTTCATCGTGCCCGCGCTGCTCGGTTCACCGAAGGAAACGATGATCGCGCAACTGGTGATCTCGTCGGTGCTCGAACTGTTCGATATGCGCTTCGCCGGCGCATTGTCCACGGTATTGCTGGTGTGCTCGATCGTGATCTTTCTCGTCTACGACCGGCTGGTCGGCCTTTCATCATTGACGGGCGAGGTGCAGGACAAGCGCCGCGGCTCGCGCGCGCACGGTGTGAAGCTGGCGTTGCTGATGACGGCGGGCCGCCTGACGGCGCCGCTCGTCAAACGCAGCATGAGGCGTGCGGCGCGTGCCGAGGGAGGCGTGGGTCCGCTGCGTCTCTACACGTTCGCGGTGCTCGCGGTGCTGGTGGCGCCGGTGTTGTCGGTCATTCCGTACGCCTTCACGCGCAGCGACTTCATCGCGTTTCCGCCTAAGCTGTTCAGCTTCAAATGGTTCGGTACGTTTTTGCAATCGCCGGTATGGCAGAGCGCGCTGATCCGCTCCTTTGAAGTGGGGCTCGGCACCGCGGTGCTGTCGCTCGCGCTCGGTTTCGGTGCGACGCTTGCGCTGACCCGCATGTCGCAGCGCGCGAGCAAGCCGCTCTTCGCGCTGCTCGTGGCGCCGCTGATCGTGCCGCGCATCGTGATCGCGGTCGGCCTGCTGTATCTGTTTGCACGCTTTGGGCTGACCGGTACCAACGCGGGCCTTGTGATCGGCCATACGGTGCTGGCGATTCCTTATGTGGTGGTCACGCTCGCCGCGGGCTTTCGCCAGTTCGACTGGCGCCTCGACGACGCCGCCCGGGTGATGGGCGCGTCGCCCGCCAGACGCATTGCGACGATCGTGCTGCCGTTGTTGATGGCGAGCGTTACGGCGGCCTTCCTGTTCGCCTTCATCGTTTCGTTCGACGACCTGACGATTGCGATCTTCGTGAGCGGCGGCATCAACACCACGTTGCCCAAGCAGATGTGGGACGACATCCAGCTTGCCATCACGCCGACGCTCGCCGCGGTCTCGACGACGCTTGTCGTTCTGATCGCACTGGTCGTTTTCATTTCCTCCCGGCTTCGGCGCACGACGCGCTAACGTACAGTTTCCACGCTATTTACCATGCACAGCTATCCCCAGTATTTCGCCCAACGTCACCCGCAAGACGCGCTGGACTGCGCGCCGCTGATCGTCGCCGGTCTGCGCGAAAACCCCTCAAACGCCGTACTTCATTTCGACGAACATGCGGTCACGCGCGCCGAATCCGCGCAACGCATCGCGCAACTGCAGCGCTGGTTCGCGCAGCAGAAGCTTGTGGCGGGCGACCGCGTCGCGGTGATGCTCGGCAACAGCGCGGAGCATATCCATCTCATCTATGCGCTGATCGTCAGCGGTCTCGTGTGGGTGCCGGTGAATACGAAGCTGCGCCGCGCGGGGCTCGAATATTTGCTCGAGCATGCGGAGCCGAAGCTTTTCGTCTCGGAGCCGGTGTTCGATGAGGTGATCGACGGTATCGAGTGCGGGCCGACCCGGCGCGTTCAAATGCCGGCGTTCGACGCAGGCGATAGCGGCGCCATGCTGTCCGCGCCGCGCATCGATCCGTTCGATCCGCTGTGCGTGATCTATACGTCGGGCACGACGGGCGCGCCCAAGGGCGTCGTGTTTACGCACCGGATGATGCGAATCGCGAGCGAGGCGGCGTTGCAGGTAGCGGACGTGCGCCCAGGTGACAGGCTGTTCCTGTGGGAGCCGCTTTGTCATATCGGCGGCGCGCAGATGCTGTTGCTGCCCTTTCTCGAAGCGGTCGAGCTGCACGTCGTGCCGCGCTTTTCGGCCACGCAGTTCTGGGCGCAGATTGCCCGCTCACGGGCGACGCAACTGCATTACCTCGGCGGCGTGCTCGATATCCTGATGCAGCTTCCCGACGACGCGCAACCGGACGCGCACACGCTTCGCGTCGCATGGGGCGCGGGCGTGAGCGCGTCCGCGTGGGCGGCCATCGAGTCGCGTTTGCAAGTCCGACTGCGGGAGTGCTACGGCATGACGGAGTGCTCGAGTTTCGCGACGCTGAATGCGAGCGGCAAGCCCGGTTCGATCGGCAAGGCGTTGCCGTGGATCGACGCGGAGTTGCTCGACGAAAACGGCGAACCGGTCGCGGACGGCGAGGCGGGCGAAATCGTCCTGTCGAGCCGCGTGGAAGGCACCTTCTTGCCAACCTACCTGAAGAACAGCGACGCGACGCGGGCCACCCTTCGCAATGGCAAACTGCACACCGGCGATAGCGCGCGCCGGGACGCCGATGGCGATCTGTACTTCGTCGGCAGGCGTACCGACAGCATGCGTGTGCGCGGTGAGAACGTCTCGGCATGGGAGATCGAGCGTGTGTTCGCGCAGCACCCGGCCATCCGGGCGAGCGCCGCGATCGGCGTGGCCTCGGCGATCGGCGAGCAGGACATTTTGCTGAACGTGCAGTTCAAAGATGCCGCGCTCGACTGGGAAGCGGTGCATGCCTGGGCGGCGGAGCGTCTCGCGAGTTTCCAGTTGCCGCGTTACTATCGGGCGGTGACGCACTTCGAACTGACGCCCAGCGAGCGCGTTAAAAAGCACCTGCTGGCGCGCGATGTCAGCGACGCATGGGATCGATTGAACAGCGTAGCGGCGTGATGCCGGCTATCGCATATAGATAGTAATATATCTATATGCGATAATTGAAGCTTGTTAGCACAACAGGTTTTCATCGTGACCACTGCGCCGCCCAAAATCCCGCGTAAGAAAAAGAGCAACTCCACTGCCGTTGTCGAAGCCGTTGCCGATCCAACGGCGTCTTCGCTATACGTTCAGTCGGTCGAGAAAGCAATGACCGTGCTCACCGCTTTCGACGGCAGCAAGCGGCAGTTGTCGCTCTCGGAGATCGCCGCGCTCACCGGCTTCGACATGAGCGCGACGCAGCGCTTCACATTCACGCTCGCGGCGCTCGGCTATCTGTTCAAGGACCCCGAAAGCCGCAAGTATGAGTTGTCGCCGAAGCTGCTCGATTTCACGTACCACTATCTGACCTCGAACGACCTGGTGAGCCGCGCCACGCCTTATTTGCAGCAACTCGGATCGGAGACCGAGGAGGCAACCAATCTCACGGTTCTGGACGGTACGGACATTATCTTCGTGTTGCGCATTGTGAGCCGCAATGTCTTCAATGCGCACGTGATCACCGGCTCGCGCCTGCCGGCCTATTGCACGGCGCCGGGGCTGGCGATTCTTGCGACTTTCGACGACGGCGAGATCGACGATATTCTTCTGCGCACGAATCTTGTCGCGTACACGGCGGCCACTGTGTATCAGCCGCGCAAGATCAAGGAGCGCATTGCGCAGATTCGCAAGCAGGGATACGCGCATACGGAAGACGAGTACTTCGTCAGCGATATTTCCACGGCCGCGGCCGTGACGAATTCGCGCGGCCGCGGAATCGGCGCGGTCAATATTGCTGTCGCGCGGCCGCGCTGGCAGGCGGATCGCGACGAGCGGCGCTTTGCCGATCTGGTGGTATCCACGGCGGCGGCGATTTCATCGCGGCGGCGAGCCGACTGAGCGGCAGACAGCGAGGTGCTGTCGCGTCAAGCCGTTGCGGCGGTCTGCGCCACCGTCTGAAAGCGCTTCAACGCCTCGCCGTTTTCGCGGAACAGATGGACGTGGCGAAGCCCAAAACCAGCCTCGATGGACTGGCCGTCGGTGGCCGTTGATTCGCCGGAGCCTTTTACCTGAATCAGTGCGTCGCCTTCCAGGTTGACGTGCAACAAGGTTTCGCCGCCGAGATGCTCGACGACTATTACCTTGCCGGACAGCTTGCCCTCCATGCCGCTCGCGGCGGTCTCCGTCAGATGCTCGGGGCGAACGCCAAAGGTCAGGATGTCGCCCGCTTTCACGTCTTCCGCGACAAACGGCAGCTTGACCGGCGTGTCGCCGGGAAGGCTGACCGTCACGCCCGTTGCATCGGCGCGCAGCACTTTCACGGGCAGGAAATTCATCTTGGGCGATCCGATAAACCCTGCGACAAAGCGGTTCACGGGCGTTCTGTATAGATCGAGCGGCGAGCCGACCTGTTCGACCTTGCCATGATTCAACACGACGATACGGTCAGCCATGGTCATGGCTTCCGTTTGATCGTGCGTGACGTAGATCATCGTTGCCTCGAGCTGCTTGTGCAGCTTGATCAGCTCGAGCCGCATCTGCACTCGCAATGCAGCGTCGAGATTCGACAAAGGTTCGTCGAAGAGAAACACCTTGGGTTCGCGCACGATCGACCGCCCTATGGCAACGCGTTGACGTTGCCCGCCCGATAACGCACGAGGTTTGCGCTCCAGCAATTGCTCGATCTGCAGGATCTGTGCCGCTCGCTGCACGCGTTGCTTTATTTGCGCCTCGGGGAGCTTGATCATCCGCAGTCCGAACGCAATGTTCTCGTAGACCGACATATGCGGATACAGCGCATAGGATTGGAACACCATTGCCACGCCGCGCTGCGACGGTTCCAGCTCAGTGACGTCTTCACCGCCGATCAGAACTTGCCCCGAGTCGCAGCGTTCCAGCCCGGCAATCGTGCGGAGCAACGTGGATTTGCCGCAGCCGGAAGGGCCGACAAACACCATGAATTCACGATCTGTCACGGAGATGTCGACGCTCTTCAACACTTCCGTACCGGCAAACGTCTTGCGGATCTGATGCAATTGAACTGCGCTCATGCGTGTCTCCTGCTGATGCGCGCGCCGTGAATCGACATGCGCAAGGTAACGGACTCGTGTGCGCCTTTGCCGTGCAACGCAGCATGAACCCCTTATCGAATTTGTTCTTGACAACCGGTTCGCATCCAAATATACAATTGTAAAACTGAAATTACAAGTGAAACGAAGCCGGTGGGAACCTGTGAGGCATGCAGCAAGGAATACAAAGTAGGGGCGCGCAAGGGCCGGAACATCGGTCGGACCACCAGCACGCTTGAACGGCTCGGCCGGCCTTGACCGCTTGGGCCCTTTTAAAAAGAACTACCCAGGAGACAGGCATGAAGAAGCACTGCACGCAGGCCGCGGCGTTCGCGCTGGCGGGCGTTACCGCATCCTTGCTGTCGGTATCCAATGCGTCCGCGTGGACGCTGAAGGAAGCGGCCGAACCCTATTCGGGCACCACCATCAAGGCTATTTTTCTCGACCGGCCGGGCTACAAGGCAGCGTCGAAACTGATTCCGCAGTTCGAGAAGGAAACCGGCATCAAGGTTCGCACCGAAGTAGTTCCCTATGAAAGCACCCGTGAAAAAGAGGTACTCAACTTCGTGGGCGGCGGCGACCAGGACGTGGTGCTGGTGGACGTGGTGTGGATCGGCGAGTTCGCAAGCAACAAGTGGCTGGTTCCCATCAAGACGTTCACCGACAACCCCAAACTGGCCGACCCCAAACTCAATCTGCCGGGCTTCTTCCCGATCCTGCTCGATTCTTTCGGCACGTGGGACAAGACCACCTACGGCCTCCCGTTCGATAACTACTCGGGCCTGATGTTCTACAACAAATGCATGTTGAAGGACGCGGGCTTTAACGAGCCGCCGAAGACGTGGGACGAGTTGCTCAACGTCTATGCGCCCAAGCTCACGAAGCCCGAGAAGAACCAGTTTGCGTTCGCACTGCAATCGCGCCGTGGCGAAACACAATCGGCCGATAGCTTCATGCGCGTGCTGTGGCCGAACGGCGGCTCCTTGCTCGATGCGAAGTTCAAGTCGAATCTCATGTCGCCGCAATCGCAGGCGGGACTCGAGTACCGGCAGAAGCTGATGAAATACATGCCGCCGGGCATCGTCGATTATGACCATGCAGAGGCTGTGAATGCGCTCGCGCAGGGGCAGGTCGCCATGATCACCGAGTGGTCCGCGTTTTATCCGACGCTGACCGATCCGAGCAAGTCGAAGATCGGCAACTGTCTCGCGATTACGGTCGAGCCGAAGGGGGGCGCCGGACTCAAACCCGCGCTGGGCGGTTTCTCGCTCGCGGTGAATGCCAGGTCGAATGCAAAGAAGCAGGCGGCGTCGTGGCTCTTCATCCAGTGGATCACGTCTGAGGAAATGGCGAAGCCGTATCTGGATGCGGGCGGAGTCAGCGGCCGCATGGCGGTCTACAAGGACCCGGCGGTGCAGAGCAAGTATCCGTTCGTGAAACCCATGGTGGAGTCGTGGCAAGGCGGCGTTCCCGACTATCGGCCGCGCTTCCCGGAATGGCCGGCGGTGTCTGAAGTGATCGGCGAGTGGGGCAGCAAGATCATGCTCGGGCAGGTTTCGGTGAAGGACGGTGCGCAGACCATCGGCACCAAGACGGAAGAGATCCTGAACAAGGCGGGTTATTACGACGGCAAGAAGTCCTTGTTGAAGTAACACCGGCGCGAGCGAGGCAGCGTGTGCGATGCCTCGCTCGCTGAAGCAAGCCAATCCGCGGAGACGATTCATGCTGAAGTCCACGGTTCCACCGGCGACCGGCGCAATGCGCGCGCCGCGGCGTGCGCGCTTTCGCTTCATGCCGCGTTCGCCCGCGTTCTGGTTCCTGTTCCCTGCGGTCGCGGCGTTGGCGATTATCGGCATCTATCCGCTGTTGCTCGCGCTTTACAACTCGTTTCATCGGTACAAGCTCGCTGATCTCGCGGCGGGCACGCCGTTCATTGGACTCGATAACTACACGGCCACGTTGGCCGATCCGTCGTTCTGGGGCGCGCTCGGCCGTACCGTGCTGTTTCTCTGCATGACCTTGCCGATTGAAATCGCGCTCGGTCTGTTCGCGGCGTTGATGCTGCACCGCACGGCGTTACCGTGGTTGCGCGTGGCGGCGCGCGTGGGCCTCGTGATTCCGATGGCAACGACGTATGCGGTAGTCGGATTGATTGGCCGGCTGATCTTCAACCGCCAGTTCGGCGTGGTCAATTATCTGCTGGGCCTCTTCGGTGTTCCGCCGCTCGACTGGCTTGCCGACCCCACGCTCGCGGTGGTGTCCGTCATGATCATGGACATCTGGCAATGGACGCCGTTTTGCGCGCTGATTCTGCTCGCGGGCCTCGCAATGGTTCCGAAGGAAGCGGAAGAAGCCGCCCGGCTCGAGACGCCGAAGTGGAGCAAGATCTTGTGGCATCTGCAGCGCCCCTATCTGTTGCCGGGCCTCACCGCGATCCTGATCCTGCGTTCCGCCGACATGCTCAAGATGTTCGACGCCGTGTTCACCATGACGCGCGGCGGACCCGGCACGGCCACTGAGTTCATCAGCATCTATATCCAGCGCGTCGCGTTCCGGTTGTTCGATCAGGGCATGGCGTCGGCTCAGGCGATCTTGCTGCTGATCCTCACGATCATGCTGTCGCGGCTCTATATTCGCTTCGTTTATCGGGAGGCCGTGTGAGCACATCGACGGATACCAGCACCAGCGCGTTGCCTTTGTCGGCGCGCGCCCGCCGGGCGAGAAACGCGCGTCGCCGCGCGACGGTCTGGCATGCGATCGGCTTGCTGATCGTGTTCCTCTCGTCCGTCTTTCCGTTCTACTGGATGGTGACGACCAGTTTGAAGAGTCAGGCCGATGCGCTTGCCGTGCCGCCTGTCTGGTTCTTCACGCCGACAATCGCGCACTACACCGACGCGCTCTTCGAACACGACGTGGCGCAGAGTCTGTTGAACTCGCTGATCGTGGCGAGCAGCGCGACGTTTCTCTCTATTCTGCTCGGCACGCCGGCAGCCTACGCGCTCGCCCGCTTCGAGTTTCGCGGCAAGGAGGACCTGTGGTTCTGGTTCATATCGAACCGGATGGTCAGCCCCGTGGTGCTTGCCGTGCCGTTCTTCCTGATCGCGACCAAGCTTGATCTTGTCGATACGCACATCGTTCTGATCCTGCTGTATTTGACGTTTTCGCTGCCTATCGTCGTATGGATCTGCACCGACCAGTTCCGCAACATCCCGGTCGAACTCGATGAAGCCGCGCGTCTGGACGGCGCGTCGCCATGGCGCGTGTTCTGGCGCATCAACCTGCCACTGGCGATGCCCGGCATTGTGGTGTCCGCGATCTTCGCGTTCATCTTTTCATGGAACGATCTGCTTTATGCACTGGTGCTCACACGCACCGACGCGATCACGTCGCCGGTTGCCGCCACCAGTTACATGAGCGGCTATGAGTTGCCGTGGGGCGAAATCATGGCGACAGGTACGCTGATCGTGTTGCCGATGGTCGTCTTCGCGCTGGCGGTATCGGGCCGGCTGGTACAGGGGCTCACCATGGGCGCGGTGAAATGAAAGCTGACGCGGGAGACGGTGAATTACTATCGCGCTGTTCTCATTGAAACCCAACATACTTATGACCAGATCCGTGCCATCCGCTGTTACGTCGCTGGCCGAATTCCCTGTCGATACCGAAGAGGAATTGCAGGCGCGCGTCGCATGGCATTACTACGTCGGCAACCTCACACAGCAAGAGATCGCGCACCTCATCGGCAGCAACCGGGTGCGCGTGAACCGGCTGCTCGCCGCGAGCCGCGAATCGGGGATGGTGCAAATCACCATCAACAGCCGGCTCGCACCTTGCGTGGCGCTGGAAGAGGCGCTCGCCAAACGCTTCGGTTTGGAGGCCGCGGTCGTGGTGCCCGGCGGCGCCGATACCGAAGCCAATATGGCCGCGATCGGCATTGGCGCGGCGAATTACCTGGCGCGGCAGATCGAGACGGGGCAGACCATCGGGCTCGGCTGGGGCCGCACGATCCGCGCCGTGTTGCGGGCGCTGCCGCAACGGGCTTATGGACCGTTATCGGCGGTGTCGTTGCAGGGCGGGCTGTCGCATTGTCCGAGCATCAACACCTTCGACATCGTGTCCGACTTCGCCAACTTATGTCAGGCCGATGGTTTCCTGTTCCCCGTGCCGATCTATGTCAGCAGCCAGACGGTGCGTGACATGCTGCTGCGGGAAGATGCCGTTCGAGAGACTTACGAGCGGGCCCGGCAATCGGATCTCGCGCTGCTGACGTGCGGCGACCTGACAGAGTCGCTAGTGGTGACGTACGGCATCACCGATCCCGAGGAGGTTCGGACACTCGAGAAAGCGGGCGCGGTAGGCGATATGCTCGGCCATTTCATGGATGTCGACGGCGAGGCCATCGACCATCCGCTGAACCGTCGCACGGTCGCCGTCACGCTCGACGATCTGCGCAAGATTCGCCGCGTGATTCTGGTGAGCGGCGGCGCGAAGAAGTTTGCGGTGACGCGGGCCGCGTTGCGTGGACGATATCCGTCGGTGCTGGTGACCGATGAAGACACCGCCCGACGTCTTTGCGACGAACCTTGAAACGACAATGAACCGGCCTCGACGCATTCAGCGCATGGATCGAATGCCGGACCATTGCCTTTGATTCGGTTTTATTCCGTTTATCCCTTAGCAGAGGGCTTTAACCATGGAAGCACTGGTTCTCGAAGAAGCGCGCCGCATCAGCTTGCGCCCGTTCACCCTGCCGCAAGTCGTGGGTCCACGCGACGTGCGCATTCGCATCAATACGGTGGGCATTTGCGGCAGCGACATTCATTACTATCAGCATGGCCGCATCGGACCGTTCGTCGTCAACGAACCGATGGTGCTCGGTCACGAAGCGGCCGGCACTGTGGTTCAGATCGGCGACGAGGTCACGCATCTGAAGGTGGGCGATCGCGTCTGCATGGAGCCCGGCGTGCCCGACATGGAGTCGCGCGCGGCGCGTGAGGGCATGTATAACCTCGATCCGAGCGTGCGTTTCTGGGCGACGCCGCCGGTGCATGGCTGCCTCACGCCTTTCGTCGTGCATCCTGCCGCGTTCACGTTCAAGCTGCCGGACAACGTCAGTTTCGCCGAAGGCGCGATTGTCGAACCGTTGGCTATCGGCATGCAGGCGGCAACGAAGGCGAAGATAAAACCGGGGGACGTGGCCGTCATTCTGGGCGCAGGCACGATCGGTATGATGTGCGCGCTGGCGGCGCTCGCCGGTGGTTGCAGCCGCGCAATCGTGTGTGATCTGGTGCCCGAGAAACTCGAACTGATCGGCAAGGTTCAGGGTGTCACGGCGATTGACATCCGCGACCGGAAGCCGAAGGATGTCGTCGCGGAACTCACTGATCGCTGGGGCGCGAACGTTGTCTTCGAAGCCAGCGGAAACGAAAAAGCGTTTGATGGCATTGTCGATTTGCTGTGTCCCGGTGGTTGCCTCGTGCTCGTCGGGATGCCTCAGCGCCCGGTGCCTGTGGACATTGTCGCGGTGCAGGTCAAGGAAGTGCGCATCGAATCGGTGTTCCGCTACGCCAACATGTTCCCGCGAGCGATTCAGTTGATCGCGTCAGGCCGGCTCGACATCAAACCGTTCGTTTCACGTTCGTTCGCTTTTGCGGATGGCGTCAAGGCATTTGAGGAAGCGGCAAGCGGCAACCCCAGCGACGTCAAGGTGCAGATCGTCCTGGAGTGATCGGGTGGAAAGCGCGTTTCTTTGCGAAGTACTCCGTCGCCATCAGCTTAAAGGCCGTGACGGCAGGATTGTCCTGATCGGAGCGCCAGGCCATGCTCATTTCAGCCTGAGTGGAATTGTTGGCAATGGGCCTGAATTCGACATTGTCGTAGTGGAATCGCTGCGCCGAGGCCGGAAGAATTCCCACGCCCAGTCCAGCGCGAACTAAGGACAAAATCGTCGGCGTCTGATCGATGTACTGCGCAATGTTGAGTTCCACGTCCTCGGCGGCAAGCATGCTCATGATCCGGTCATGGAAGTACTTGCCGTGGATGGGCGAGTGCATGATGAATGGCTGATTGTGCAATTGTCTGAGTTCAATTCGCTTGTGCCGGCATAGAGCATGCCCCTTGGGTAGAGCGACAATCAGCGGCTCTTCCTCCACAAGCAGAAATTCCAATTTTTGCCGGGAAGTTATTGGACGGAGAAATCCCAGATCGATCGTATTCGCGGAGAAGGCTTCGATCTGAGCCACGGAGATCAACTCGAGCAGCACCACGTCGATATCCGGCAAGACATTTTTTGCGGCGACCAATAATCCCGGTATCAATTCGTAGCCGGCCGCGCCGGTGAATCCGATCCGAACGCGGCCCGTCTTCCCTTTGCTTGCGCGCCGGACCGTGCTTTCAGCTTGCTCGGAGAGGTTGAGCAACCGTGTCGCATCCGCCAGGAAGACACGTCCTTCCGTAGTCAGCTTAACCGTGCGGCCGATCCGCTCAAAAAGCTTGACGCCCAGATTGTCTTCCAGCAAGTGAATCTGTCTGCTTAACGGCGGCTGTGTCATGTTCAGCAGTACCGCAGCACGTCTGAAATTCAATTCAGTCGCCGCGGTGACGAAGCAACGTACCTGTGCGAGATCGAGCATTCTTTGTCGACGTAAAGGGATAGTCGACGGTCATTATAGGTGCGGACGTTGGAAGACGTGACTTGCCCCTCGTTGACGCGCTAGCTGCCTGGATGTCGTACTGGCTGGCGATCACGTGGTCAGGCTGCCTTCGGGTCTTTGTCCGGCGAGAGCCTGGGCTAAACTCGCCAACACCATTTCGCCCATCGCGGTGCGCGATTCCACCGTTGCGCTCGCCCGATGCGCCTGAAGAACTACGCGATCCATGTCGAGGAGGGCGGCAGGCACATTCGGTTCGTCGACGAACACGTCCAACCCCGCACCGGCAATGATGCCCTTGGACAAGGCTTCCACCAGATCGCTTTCCGCCACCAGCTTTCCACGGGCTACATTCACCAGGTAGCCGTCTTTCCCGAGGGCGTCTAGCACCGCCGCATTCACGATGCCTTGCGCCTTGTCGGCAGCAGCGGCCAATACGAGAATGTCGCAACCATGGGCGAGCGAGAGAAGGTCAGGGACAAATTGATGAGGAACGTCTTCCATGCGGCGCAAATCCGTATAGGCGATGGGGCAGCCAAAAGCGCAAGCGCGCTGTGCGATGGCACGGCCGACTTTTCCCATGCCGACAATGCCGACACGTTTTTCGCTGAAGCGACGAGACAGCGGTAATGCGCCCGGATGCGGATTTTTTTTCCAGCTTCCTGTTTTCACGAACTCGTTGCCGGTGCAGATTTCGCGGCAAACAGCCAACATCAGTCCGATGGCGAGATCCGCCACATCCTCGGTCAATGCACCGAACGTCGCAGTGACCGGAATGGCGCGTGCACGCGCAAACTCCAGGTCGACTGCATCCGTACCTACCCCGTTGACGGCGATCACTTCCAGTGCGGGTAGTCTTGCGATCAGATCGTTGGAAATACCAGTATGTCCGCCGGTAATCACTCCCCTGATCGACTCTCCATGTTCACGAATATAGGCATCCTTATCGTCCTGTTCGAACAGGCGATGCATGGTGTAGCGCGCGCCCAATGTGTCGTTGATTGCCGGAACCAGGATGGGATTCAGTTGCAAGATATTCGGTTTCAATTCAGGCGCTCCTTGTTGACGAACAACGTCTTTGCATGAGTAAGTGTCGCCGCGGATGATGTCCCATTTCCAAAGTCACGTCCAATCCGAAAAGTCTATCAGTTGATCCACGAATCGATAGGGCCGTCCTGTCGTTCCCGATCGATTCAATTCGGGCATCAAGTAATAGCAAGAAAAGATTGGACGGCGGACTTTCCGATCGCCAGAATTGGAAGTGTCGGAAGGGGCTTGCAGCGCTTCACGCGGATAACAACAAACAGCCGTGCAACCCTTTTTTGCAATGCCCGATTGTTGACAATGCTTGTTCACGCATGTCGATAAGGGCGACCACTTCTCATCAGAGAAGATCATAAAAAAGCCTTTGCAATTAAGTCGGAGACAACGCCGTGACAATACCCCTTGGTACATCCACAGCCCTACCGATTACCGCTCGCCCGGAAGAATTGTCGAATTACGGCCGGAGAATCGGAGGGAAACAAAATGAACAATGTTGACGGCGTTGTCGCCGCTACCAAGGCAGGTTCCGTCACTGAGAGACGCACCAGCCATCGCTGGGTAGTCATGGGCCTGATATTCTGCATCTGGGCAATCGCATGTGCCGACCGGGCCAATTTCGGCATTGCCTTGCCTTACTTGAAAAAGGAATACGGCATCTCCAACACCCAGGCCGGCCTGATTGTCAGCCTGTTCTCATTCGCATACGGCTTCGTGCAAATTCCGGTCGGCTTGCTTTACAAGCGGCTCAGCGAAAAGACGACTGGCTTTCTGTTCTCGGTCTTCATGATCTTCACTTCGATATTCACGGGCCTGATGGGAACGACCTCGTCCGTCTTCTTGCTGCAGGCATACCGTATCGGCCTGGGGTTATCCGAAGGGCCGTTGGGCATCGGCTGCACGAATGTAATCAATCGCTGGTTTCCCGCCAGGGAAAAAGGCACGGCTACAGGTCTTTGGATTGCCGCATCGAAGCTGGGCCCGTTGATCGTGCCTTCCGTATGCATCGTCGTGATCCAGTTGTGGGGATGGCGAGAGATTTTTTATGTCTTCGCCGTACCCGGAATATTGTTTGCAATCGTCTGGATGCTGCTGGTAACGAACTCACCCAGCGAGAACAGGTTCTGTTCTCCGGCGGAGCGCCGCTACATCCTGGATGGCGCGCCCGCCGAAGGCAGCGATAGGAAACCGTTCCGCCGTAATCAGTTGACGACCATTCCTTATCTGGATGCGTTCAATCGTACGAGGCGTGTACCGCAACTTGAGACGATTCGCCAGGTGTTCCGCTCGTGGAATATCTTCGGCGTGGCCATCGGCTATGGTTGCATGATCGGCATCAGCAACATCTTTATGTCCTGGATGCCGACCTATCTGGTCACAGTCAAGGGCTTCGCCTCTGTGAAAATGGGCTTTCTTGCGTCGGCGCCCTTTATTGGCGCAGTGGCCGGAAACATGCTCGGCGGCGTCATCTCGGATCGCATACTTGGCGGACGACGCAAGCCGATGATGATTCTGGGCGCGCTCGGGACCATGATCATGATGCTGCTGCTGATCGATGCACCCGACAGCGTCGCGTTTCTGGGGGTGGTGCTGGTGATGTCGGGTCTCATGCTGGGTATCGGCTTCGCAGGATATTCCGCCTATCCGATGGGTCTCGCCACCAAATCGACGTATCCGGCGGCATTCGGCATTGTGAACTCCGTGGGACAAATCGGTGGCGCATGCGCACCGTTGGCGGTCGGCATCCTGTTGGATACTTATAGCTGGACCAGTGTATTCCTGTATATGGTCGGCACAGCGCTGTTATGCCTGCTGCTGTTGCTCAGCGTCGTTGAGCCGGTTGCGGGGGACGTGGAGGGGACTCAGGGGCGGAAACGCGAGTAGGCGCCAGCATAGCCATACGGGAACGTGCCGCTGCGCAGCGCATTTTCATAAGAGCGTCAGTTCAAATCGGTGCCATTGCGGGATCGCCACCTGCCGCTGCAATGTGACGACAGCAGCTTCCGCGCGATCGATCGACGCCATGGTTCGCGCGTAATCAGCGGCACCGGTAACTGACTTGAGCAGTTGCACCCTGCGCCAGCGAGTCATCCTCAATGAGTTATGAGCTAGCGTCAGCGCATGAACGTCTGCCGCTTGCGCAAGCATTGGGGTGGAGTATTCGGCCAGATTCACACCGTTCGCGAGCTCGGACGCGTCGAAAACGGCGATTTCTTTGCCGTCGACCGCGAGGCGGTATCTGCGGGGCAGAAGCCCCGTTACCTTGAGCGTCTGTTCGTTCAGCGACTCGTTAAAGTTAGTTTCCGCTACGACGGTCTTGGTTAGTGGATCATCAGGCATTGGCATCGGCAATGCAGCGTCGAGTTCTTCCCACGATAACGTCTGACCGGTAGTCAAGCGGCGAATCCGGGCATTGGAAACTGAGGCTATCTTGCCCGTGCGGACGTCGATTGCGACCGCCGATACGACGGACGTTGCGCCCCATGCTTTCAGAAGGGCCTTTGCGAGCAACAGGCCCCCTGCCGGCGTTGGATGAATACGATCTGGAAACAGTTTTCTAGCTGCCTCTGGGTTGGTCGACCTGATCGCGGTCAGGTCCGACACAACAGGGGCATTCAAGTCGATCGTCAACGCGCCGTTTCGCGCTCCAAGATGCGAGACGAAATTACCATAGCGCGTCAAGACTGCGTTGTAGCCGCCGCCCACCCATTGCGCCCGGGTAACTTCGTCATACGGGGAGGATTGGATGAGAGTAAGGCGCACGCCAGGGACGAGACTTCTTAAAGTAGACAGGGCCGACTCGTATCCCGACGCAAATGCGTCGTAGGCATTCTGGTCAAACGGTCGAAATGCACCGTCGTTCATGCCAAACATCATCGTGACAACGGTGGGTTTGAACGCAGCAACGTCGCGGCGCAGCCGCTCTGTCATTGGCCCGGTTATCCCTCCGGATATCTTGTCTTTCCCTACACCGGAATTTACGAACCGGACGGACAGCGTTGGGAATCGCGTTGTCACGTAATCTTCGACGGCTGCTGTATAAGCGCCGCCTTCCGTAATGCTGTCTCCCATGAATACGACTGTGTCGCCGTTGCGCAGAAAAAATGGTGTCGCGTGTGCGGTCGACGCCGACACGATCGCGCAGGTGGCGACCGTGAGAGCACGTAAAGTGCGTGCTGTCATTCTAACGATACAGGAGGCGAGTTGCTGTTCATGTCCATGACCTGTGCAGGTAGGACTGAATCGTAAAGGAAAAAAGCTCTCTGGTTGACGGCGGATACCCTGCGGCTTCAGCCAAACTTTGGCGGAACCGCGCTGGCAAAAGCGACTAAGGTAGCCGCAGGGCAACTCGACATGATGCGAGTTAGACGGCGGTGAGCGAGAGTTATTTCGCGCGAATCTATTTCGAAGAAGATGAAAGACGACGCAACGATAAAATCATTTGAAGGCTTGCGGGGTGTTGCCGCGCTGCTTGTGGCCGTCTACCATTTCAACGGATTTCTAAGGCAAGGATCGATTGTCGAGAGTTTCTATCTGCTCGTGGATCTGTTCTTCGTTCTGAGTGGATTTGTCATATATCGAGCGTATAAAGACCGGCTTTCATCACCGCGCGAGATTGCGCATTTCATAGTCCGGCGTATCGGTCGCCTGTATCCTTTGCATGTGTTTACGGCCGTTTTCTTTGTCGGTGTTACGTGCTCTTCGCGCTTGCTGAAGGCTGCAATGTTGCACTTCGGATTGGGCTCAGCCCTCGGCTCGACAGGCGCTGGCGCTTTCGACCTGCCAGGTGTCAGCGAAGTGTTGACTAACCTGTTCCTTCTGCAAGGCATAGGCCCATTTTCTCACTTTGAGATCAACGGACCGAGTTGGAGTATCAGTACTGAGTTCTATGCCTATATTGCGCTTTCTGTCGGGGTATTCGTGCTTAGGCGGCGATTGCGCATGCCCGCGTTTGTCGTTATCTCGGCAGTGGGACTGGCGCTTGCCGTCTACGGCTCGATCCAGACGGATCAATGTTTGCGCGCCGGACATTGTCTTGATTCACATCTCGAGTATGCATTTCCTAGATGCCTCGGCGGCTTCTTTCTGGGCGCAATCGCCGAGAGGCTGTCCTTGACAATTACCTTTCTCGGACAAGGGGTGGTGTCTATTGTCCAAGTCCTCGCGTCGGGTCTCGCGATTTTCGTCATGTCGCAGTCGGTAACGGTCCCTGGATACGCGTTTCTCACGGTGTTCGCATTTTTCGTGATCGTATTGGCGCTTTCCCGCGATAGCGGTCCACTCGCAGCTCTACTCAAAACCCGCGTGTGCCAGTTTTTCGGAAAGATATCCTATTCAATCTATCTGGTTCATGCGCCGCTGGTCTTCGTTGGTCATGTAACGTTGAAGCCATTACCGTTGGCGATCAAGTTCGCTGTGCTGGCGGGGTATCTTGCCGTGGTAATCGGCGTGTCTACGCAGACGTACCGATTCGTCGAATCGCCGGGCCGGGACATTGCCCGCAGGTTATCGAATCGGTGGTTTCGGGAGCCGCCGAGGCCGCTCAATCCGGAAGACGAGTTGCAAGGCGCCCCAGAATTCCGATGATTCACGCGGATTGCAGCGCGTACGCGGCTGCGATCCGTGTTAAATCCTCGCAGGCGGAGAGCTACTTGCCGGCCGTGTTCGTCCGGAAGCGAGAGATTCGGCTGAATGTGATCAAGTTCGAGTCGTGCTGCGAGTGAGCTCCCCCTTCTGAATCATCGTAGGACGTGCGCACGACGGCCACGATATCGTCGCTATCGAATTGCCAGTCGACGTATTGGAAGCCATGAGTATTCCAGTCGGGATGGTGAAGAACGATTCGCCGGATGCTCCACTTACGCAGATCGGGCGAGGAGACCAGCGCAAGCGTATTTCGAGCCCGTTCATAGTTGTGCCCGCCATAGCTTTCGGTCACCGCATTTGTCAAAGACCAGTAGAGCTTCGTTCGTAGGTCATAACGGATCGTGAACTTCTTTCCGCCCCCCGGTATATCGACAAATCCGTGCTCGGGATCAAATGTCAGTGCGGTTCCGTCTGCGCTGACTGGCGCTATGGCGGCTTTTTCCGGGAGCGCGTTGTAGTACACCCGAAGGACGTCGACGACTTCCCCGTCAGGTTTGGCCACCGCATTGCCCTCGAGCCAACCACCGAATTTTTCGTCCAACCACGTCGAGTTCGGCGCCAGCCGATTACTGAACGTCCAGTTCTTTGCGTTGAGCAGGTCGCTCCCAACTGGAGCGGACATCATCATTGCCCAGATACCCGTACTCTCCACGGCTTCCATCGTCCGCCAGATTCGACCGTTCGCGACAACGACGGGAACCGCCGCTGAAAAGTATTTACCGCTGCCCGCCGCGAGTACACCGGTTTCGCTGTCTCGCGGGATAGTCCACGTTCGCCCCCCATCGAGCGAGCGTCGAATCGTGGGTACGCCCGAGAACCCGCTCGTTCCGACGATATACAACACTCCATTGTCGACGAAAAGCGACGACCAATACTGCCCTTGGAGCTCGCTAATTTTTTGCCACGACTGGCCCGAGTCTCTGGACTCGTACAAAGCTTCTGTATTTTGCGTTGAACCCGGGCCGAAGGTATCGTGCGCGGCGACGTAGACGCCGTTTGGCAGGATGGCTAACGAAGGCGACCCCAGAAAGATCTTGCTAACGGCAGGGCTGTGAGCGATCACAACGCCTGGCGGCGCCTCGCTTGCCGTAGCGAGTTGGGGCGGGCGTATAAGCACGAGGCCCAGCAGACAGGCGCTGGACAGTAACGTGGCGGAAGACATCGCGAGGCGGCGTGCGATTGAAGTCATGATGGGGGGAAGAGAATTTCGACGGATGCGTTGAAGTGCCGACATCGTCGCAATAGCATCAACGCATCTCAATCAGGCGGTCCTACATAAACGGACGATACAAATCGAAAATGCTTGCCGTGAGGAAACCTATCGGGTTGCCCTCATAGAGGAGTGGTTGAATGTCCAGGTTTTTTGCGAGGCCATATATGCCATACGCCACGATCGCAAACGACACGAGCGTTTTGGCGAGGCCACGTCTCATCTGGACCGTCATGAGCGACATGTACATCAGCGCCACAACGAAGAAATAGATATAGATGCGCTCGAACACCTTCGGAAAGGCGTAAGTGGCGATCAGCGCCAGCGCGGCGAAGTTCAGCGTCGTCAGACAGCGTTGGGCGGCCTGTTGAGTACCGGCGACGCCCGGTGATTCCGCTGTCCGCTTTCGCCACCACAACATATTGGCAAGCAGAAATATCCCAGCGGCAAGCGTTGCGACACCCACGATGCTGTATGCGTCCCAAGTGCTATACAAATTGACTTTCGTCGATAGATACGAATCGTCGTTGCCAAATGAGGCGAGCAGACCAGGGCTCGCTTTTGACACCAGCAGCACCCCGCCCGTTGCCGCAAACGCCGCCCAGATCGCATGTTTGCCCATGTAGCGGTAAAGCAGATAGGGCACACAGATAATCAATGACGGTATGTGCGTGACACCGGCGAGCGCCGTGAACAGCGTCGACCTGGTACGCGTGCGGGCGAAAATCATCATGAACATGAATGGAAACGCCATCGCCTGCCGGATCACATTTCCATATGTTCCGAAAAACGATGACGACGATATCAGCAAGATCAGAAATACCGGAATCGCTTCATATCGCTCGCGCCACATCACGATCAGCAACGCTGAAAAGAACGTGACGAAGATCAACAGGAAGGCCATATCTGTCGATCCTTCGAAACTCGATGCGATATACAACGACGCAAATGAAAGAAACTCCGGCTGCCGCGCCAGGTACTGTTCGACGCCGGACGCGTGCATCGTCCTCATGAATTCGAGGTATTGCAGCTTGTCGTTACCCCCATCCTGAATGGGCAACTTGAGCGCGACAAGCGGTCCGAGTACGACTACGGCGCCGACGCATAGCAGAAAAACCGACAGGCGGGCGGGCCGCTGTACACTTGCCGCCAGGCCAAGAAACAACAGAAAGGAATAGAGCAGGCCGAACGGATACACCACGGCCATCACGGTTGCCAAAATCATGGCAAGGCCGAAATATTCGCGAGCATTCCATTTGGTGGTGCCGCTCAGAAGTGCTCTCATCATGCGATTGCACCAACGTATTGCGCCGCCAGCTCCGTCCTTGAGACATCGCAGCGCTTCGCGACGGGGGAATATGGGACCGCTCGGCAGGCGCCGGAGCGTGCTTGCTCCGGTGGGCGCAACCTTCCCTTATGCATGTTGCCGCTCCACTTTCATAGGCGGCGAAGTGAAGGCCGCCATACTTCTAGCTGCAGCCCTCCTGCTCCAACCTCGAATTGATCGAATCCGGCGAGTGCGCCGCACCTGTAGGCCGCACCGTACTCGAGGTATGTTGCGAGCGCTTACCGTTTTGTACATGTCACAGCCTTTAACTGCTTCCAATCATATAGAACAGAATGATGAATGAGCGCGTTCGACGTCCGATTTCACCACGTTATTGGCGGATCGTCACAAGCTAAGCCGTTCGCCGCACCCGTCACATTCGCGCGTTTTGCCGGCGACGCTGGTCGCCGCTACTACGCGCAACATCCAGACTGCCGTTCTAGCGCACGGTATTGCGTCGGTGTTGTCGACAAATGCTTGCGAAACAGTTTCGCAAGTCGGCCGCCACCGCTGATCCCGCAGCGCCTTGCAATCTTGTCGACCGGCAGGATGGTCTCAACCAGCAACCGCCGGCTCATGTCGAGGCGTGCCTGAAGCAGATAATCGGACGGCGTCGCCCCCATCTCGTTCTTGAAACGTCGCAGGAAGTTCCGTTCACTCATCATGGCCACCCGCGCAGCTTCGTCCATTGTCACGGCGCGGCCGATGTTCGCTTCCAGCCAGCGTGCGGACCCCATGATCTGGTCGCTGACGCGTGCCTCTGGCGCCGCGCGACCAGGTATTACCGACTCGGCGACCCGTCGCGCGACTTCAGGCCCGAGGTCGTCTTCGACGATACGCAGGGCAGCGCGCACTCGATCTGGCACGTCCGGGAGCAACCCTCCGGAAAATCGCGACCGCGTGACGTCGTCGTCGAAAAAACGCGCTATTCCAGCATGACCGATACCCGCCGCCTCGAGCAACAGGCGACCCTCCGCAATAGGATGGACCATCTCGCTGCGCATGGATGCTTCGCGTAGCCAGGCGATCATGCGATCGTCGCGAAAGGCTCGATCCGCGCCCACGCCGCCCGCGATGAAGAGCGCATGGAACTCGCCGGCGCGACGATAGGAAGCGAAACTTTCGGTCCACACAAAGACCGACGACGAACTCGCAATCCGCCCGCCAGAAGCGGAGAGAAGCGACGCCTCGTATCGGATGGAGTCGGCGCGCGCGGCACCATTCAGCGCATTCGCGGCTTGGAACAGCTCGACAATGGACGCCGCGTCCGGCAGCGAGAATCCGTTGAATAACGCAATTTCGATGCGTTTGATGTTGCTTTTTTGCGGCGAAACGACTGACTGCCGCGCATTGCGTGGTTGTGCGTATTGAATCAACTCCATCGAACTTCCCCGGTGAAAAAGTTTACCTCGTGTGAGCCGTCTGGAGCCTCGATTGGGCTCTTCATCGATAAAACGTGATTTCTACGGAATTACTCGCGAGGTCGCGGGCGGTGCGCCACGGGACAAAAAAGGCGATTGGAAATCAGGAGGAAGGATGTGTAATTTTTTGCGCCAACTTTAACGTATCCAGAAATATTGGCGCGCGTCCGGGTTGCCAGCCTTATATTGCAAAGGAATATGAAATACGCATTAGGAGCGCTGGTTGCGATTCGCAAACGTTTTACGTCGATGAATCGTCGGAAAAACCCGGAATTCAACTACACGGCGGGTTTGAGAATGCCCGATGCGTAAATTGGCGCCGGCTATACCATGCATGGCAATTAAAAAAGGCGCGTTCCACATTTCGAACCGGACCAAGCCCGGAAGCAGAAAGCGCGCTCGGGTTGCGTGAACACTCGTTCGCCGCGTCGTCCGAGCCTACCGCACTCAGGCCGCAGAGCGCCGAAACGCCCCCAGATTGCCATACCAGATTGCCCGAAGCAAGAGCACGCCTCAAGTGCAACAAGCCCGGCACCGGGCGAATGCGGCGATGTTGCATCGCCGCGGATCGTGGCCTCCCGGGCGTGTGGGCGCGTCTGCTCATGTGGCGGATTCCGCCATTCAAACGTTTTACCACTGGCGTAAAAAGAACATAAAAATAACTTTTCAATTAATTGAATATCAGTTATGTGCGCGCGTTCTGGATTTAATTTCGAATTCGCCAATACGAGACATTCCTTTACCGGTGTCGGCGCAAGCGTGTCAGCAGATCTGGACAATCGTGCATGGCGGGTGTTCTTGATCGAATCCGCCAAGAGCATGTTCAAATCAGACGCCAAAGAATGAACGGCTCGCCCCCAAGAATATGATGCACTGCAGAAAAACCTAATTTCGCTTTCAGCGCCCGGGGGCCAGCTGTATGGAATATGCGACCGATCTAACAAGGAAAACAATTCATCTCATCATGGGCGGAAGCATTGGAGTGCCTCGCCGCCCTAAACAGGTGGTAATCCTCCTGTTCGATGATTTTTCTCTCATCCATATGGGGCGCCTCGCGGAGACGTTTAATCTCGCCAATCGTCTGCATCGCCCGGATAACAGCGTGCGCGATTACTACGACCTGCTCCTCGTGTCCGCCAATGGCGGCGCCGTACGGTCGTCTTCCGGCGTGGTGATATGGACGGATGCGCTCGACACCCATTACGCAAAAGACGTCCACGCGCTGTTCGTGCTTGGCGCAGCGGGCGTGCCCGCCGAACGCGACGAGCGGCTGCTTGCGTGGCTGCGCAACGCGCATCCGCACACTCACGTCGTACAGGCCGTAGGCGGCGGTCATAGCATATTGCAGATGGCGGGCTTGGAGCGTAAAGACGTTGCTGCCGTGGAGATGCCTGGCGGCGCGATGTTGCCGGGGGCGCTGTCCGCTAACAGGACGTCTGCGGCCGACGCCGACGCGGACGTCGCATTGACCAGTGCGCTGTCCGCCGTCAAGCGCGACTGCGGCTATGAAGTCGCTCGACAGGTCGCACACGAACTGTTGCCCGCTACGCCGCAACAATTCGCACGCTCCGTATTCGATTCGCGCGAAGCGCGGGCAAGCGACCTCATTCGTGCGTCGGCGCATCAGTTACGCGTCAGCAGTGAAAACCGTATATCGATTGCGGATGCCGCGCAAGATGCCGCGATGAGCGAGCGCAATTTCCTGCGCCGCTTCAAGCAGGAAATCGGCGTGACGCCAACTGAGTTCGTTCTGCGTGTCCGTCTTGAGAAAGCCTGTCACATGCTTGTAGATACGGACCTGCCCGCGGACAAGATTGCCCGTCGCACAGGTCTCGGCAGTGGTGACCGGCTTGCGAAGCTGTTCCGTCAGCATCTTTCAATGTCGCCGACCGAATACCGGGCGCTCGCGCGCTCCGGGCCGGCGGATGACGGGGCGCCCGAACCGGGCTTGGTCGGGCGGGTGCGCGGATCCGCGTCCTGACAGACCGGCCGGCGGTTTTTTCGCGCACGTTTCTTTTCGTTGACTAGCGTCCCCCAAAGCGGGGACGTCGATCTGATATGTCTGCTCGCGATGAAATGAGGAATCCTACATGGACAGAATCGTACCAAGAATCGTCGATATCGGAGTAATCGTATCCGGCGCGTTTATTCCTTTTCTTCTCCACAGTTCAGGCGAAGGTCATTCGCCAATCTTCGACGGATCGCTTGTGGCATTCGCGGCCGCGCTGGCGCTCTCGGTTTTTCCTGCATGCGGCATCTATGAGACGGCAAAACGGCGTTCGCCGGTGCACCTGTTCAGCCGCACGGCGCTCGCGTGGATCGTGGTTCAGGGCGGGAGTACGTTGCTGCTCTACGCACTGCGTCGCGGCGAAGTTCTGTCCAGTGTCTGGTTTGTCTACTGGACCATCACGAGCGGTATCGGTCTTTTGATCTTCCGTGCGGTGACGCTGGGAATCTTCGAGTGGATCGAAAGAGCGGGGCGCCGGGTGCAGGCGACTGCCCTCGATCAGGTCGGCCAATACAGCCGCACGGTCGCACGTCGCATGACGGCGTCGGGCGCAGCCCGGCGGATCGCGAAGCGAGGTTTCGATCTGAGCGCAGCGTCGCTCCTCGTACTGATGCTGTCGCCGGCGTTGCTTCTGATCGCGGCGATGGTCAAACGCGACGGCGGCCCTGCGATCTTCGGACATGTTCGCGTCGGCCGCGACGGATCTCGCTTCAAGTGCCTGAAATTCCGCTCGATGGTGATGAATGCGGACGTTGTGCTGAAGGCGTTGCTCGAGAGCGATCCGCAAGCCCGAGCGGAATGGGAACGCGAATTCAAACTTAAGGACGATGTCCGCATTACGCCGATCGGTCGCTTTCTGCGGCGTACGAGCCTCGATGAACTGCCGCAGCTGTTCAACGTGATCAAGGGCGAGATGAGTCTGGTAGGTCCGCGGCCCATCGTTCAGCAGGAGCTGGAGCGTTATGGGCAGGACGTGCGCTACTACCTGATGGCGAAGCCCGGCATGACGGGGCTCTGGCAGGTGAGCGGCAGAAACGACACCGACTACGCCACGCGTGTGTCACTGGACGTCGCCTATGTGAAGGAATTGTCGTTACGTCGCGACATGCGGATTCTCTTCAAAACGGTGAGTGTGGTGCTTCGCGGGTCCGGAGCGTACTGAATGCGTGAGTTGAGCCGTGCGTCGACGTGAATCGACGATGTGCCGGCGCGTACGTGGTCGTAACAGTTCAAACAATAAACAGATTGCCGAGGTTTTAATGATCTTGTTTCAACAGCCGGGCCGCATGTCGTGGCAACGGTTTCCGAATGTGCGCGGAGTCGGTCAGCGTATAGCCATGCTGTCGATGTGCACTGTGCTATGCGCATGCAGCGCGGCGCCCGGTATGCGCATGCGGCAGCCGGCAACGATTCCCCTCGAAGGCGGTAGTACACCGAAAGAGGATACGCGGCTAGACGTGCCGATTACCGACATCAATCTCGCGTTGATCGCGCGCATGCGCGAGGGTGCGCGCGCATCGCGTAAAGACTGGTCGGATTTGATGGTGGCGCCAGCCGCGTATTCGGTCGGACCGGGCGATGTGCTGCAAATCACGGTGTGGGATCACCCCGAGCTCGCCGCGGCGCTCGGGCCTCAGTCGCAGGCGGGTACTACGCGCACGGCGGATGCACCGGCCGGATTTATCGTCGATCAGGACGGCACGCTGCAGTTCCCATTTGTGGGGCGAATTCATGTCGCGGGTCTTCAGACGGAAAAGATCCAGGCGTTGTTGCAAAAGACGTTGGGGAGAACTTTCCAGGCGCCGCAAGTAACCGTGCGTATCGCATCCTTTCGCGCGAAGCAGGTGTTTATCGAAGGCGAGGTGCACGCGCCGGGCACCCAGTCGATCAACGACATCCCAATGACGCTGTACGACGCAATCAGTCGCGCCGGCGGCTTTGCGACGACTGCCGATCAGAGCCGGATAACGCTCGTGCGCAACGGCGTGCAGCATGAGATCGATCTGACCGACATGGCGGAGCGCGGCCAGAGTCCGTCGCGCATTGTCCTGCAGAACGGCGACCTGCTGCGCATTTCCGCGCGCGATGAAAACGGCGTGTTCGTGATGGGCGAAGTGAACAAGCCCGTGACCGCGCTGCCGATGAGAAGCGGCAAGCTGACGCTGAGCGATGCGCTTTCGCAAGCGGGGAGCCTGAGTTCGACCTCGGCCGATGCAGCACAGCTCTATGTGATTCGCGGGAACGAAAGCGCGGCGCCTCATGTGTTCCATCTCGATGCGAGTTCGCCGGTGGCGATGGTGCTGGCCAATCAGTTCGATCTGCGGCCGAAGGACGTCGTGTATGTGGATGGCAATGGCCTCGTGCGCTTCAGCCGCGTGCTGAGCCTCCTGCTGCCGGCTATCAATGCGGGTCTCACGACGGCGATCGTCACCAAATGATCGGAAACATTCTCGTCCTGTGCGAAGGCAATGTATGCCGCAGCCCCATGGCCGCGGCGGTGCTTCGCGCCGCGCTGCCGGGCCGTTCGGTGACGTCGGCGGGTTTCAACGCGCTGATCGGCGTGCCTGCCATGCCGTTCGCGCAGGAAGTGATGCGCGCACGAGGCCTGTCGATCGACGATCACCGGGGCCGGCAGCTCGGTCACGCCGCATGCGTCGAAGCCGAACTGATTCTGGTGATGGATCGGCATCAACGCGCATTGCTCGAGAGTCAATATCCGTTTGCCCGCGGCAAGATCTTCCGCATTGGCGAATACAAAAACTTCGACGTTCACGATCCCTACCGTCAGCCCCGATTCGTTTTCGAACGCTGCGCGCGTCTCATCGAAACGGGCGTGGCGGATTGGCAAGCGCGATTGAGGCTGATTTGACACGTTCCGGGCTCACGCCGATACCCGTTTCGCACGAAACGCGGTCGCAGTCGGACATGAAGTGGTCCGGATGCACACGTGAAGTCCGCCTGTCGAGGCAGCTACCGAATGTCGTACAGACAACACCGAACCGAGTAGCGTCATGAATACAAATAATCCGAGGTCGCAGCAGTCCGATGATGAAGATGCAGACGGCGATCTCATCGCCATCATCGATATTCTTATCGAAAGCCGATGGACGATCATTGCGATCGTCTGCGCTTTTCTCATGCTCGGCACCGCCTACGCGTTCCTGGCCAAGCCCGTGTACGAAGCGGACATCATGGTCCAGGTGGAGGACAGCCCCGACACTTCCGCGGCGAAGAGCCTGCTGGGCGATGTGTCATCGCTCTTCGACGTCAAGTCCTCTGCCGCGGCGGAGTCGCAGATACTGGCCTCGCGGCTGGTGGTCTCCCGCGCGGTCGACAATCTGAATCTGTTCATCTACGCCAAACCACGACGCTTTCCATTGATCGGACAGTGGGTCGCACGGCACAACGATGGACTGTCGAACCCCGGTCTCGCCGGCTTCGGCGGTTTCGCATGGGGACAGGAAAGCATCGACGTACCTGTGTTCAATGTACCGACGAAGATTGAAGGCAATGCGTTCAAGCTGACGTTGCTCGACGCCCGGCACTACCGGTTGTCGGGTGCCGATCTGGCGGACAACGTCGAGGGCGCGATCGGCAAGCTCGAACGCTTCAACAGCGAAAGCGGCCCGATCGAACTCCGAGTGGCGTCGGTCACTGCAAAGCCCGACACGGCATTCCGGCTTGTGCGCAACTCGCGCCTTCAAACCATCGAAGATCTTCAGGATCATCTCAACGTCCAGGAAAAGATCAAACAATCCGACGTGGTGGTCGCCAGTTTGCAAGACACCGACCCGCAATGGCTCGCCGACGCCTTGAACGAGATCGGACGCCAGTACATCCGCCAGAACATCGAGCGCAAATCGGCCGAGGCTGCGCAGTCGCTCGATTTCCTGAACGAGCAATTGCCGAAACTAAAGACACAGCTCAATGACTCAGAGCAACGCCTGACGAAACTGCGCGACGAGCGCGGTACCGTCGATCTGACGGAGGAGGCCAAGCTGGCGCTGGCGCAGTCCGCCGATGCGCAGACGCGTTTGCTCGAACTGCAGCAGAAGCGGCAGGAGTTGCTCTCGCATTTCACCGGGAAGCACCCGAGCGTTGCCGCGATCGATCAACAGATCGCCTCGCTGAGTGCTTATCGCGATGTAGCCGAGAAACAGATTCGCCGGCTACCGGACCTGCAACAAGACTCGGTTCGCTTAATGCTCGATGTGAAGGTCAACACGGACCTCTATACCGCGCTTCTCGACAACATGCAGCAGTTGCAGTTGGTTCGTGCAGGCAAGGTCGGCAACGTGAGGCTCGTCGATACGGCTGCCGTGCCGGAAATTGCCGTTAAGCCGAAGAAGGCATTAGTCGTGGCTGCCTCTCTGTTGTTCGGCGTGCTGGTGGGTTGCGGATCGGCGATCGCGCGCTCGTTCCTGTTCAATGGCATTTCCGACCCCGGTGAGATCGAACGGCGTCTCGGTCTCAGCGTCTATGCGACGGTCCCGCTCAGTGATCAACAGAAAGCGTTGACGCAGAAAGTCGAACGGCGGGAGCATTCGGTGTCGCTATTGGCGCTCTCGTCGCCCGGCGATCCAGCGGTGGAGAGTCTGCGTAGCCTGCGCACCGCGTTGCAATTCGCGATGCTCGAAGCGAAGAACAACGTGGTGGTCATTGCCGGGCCTGCGCCGGGCGTCGGCAAAACTTTCGTGTCGGCAAATCTGGCCGCGGTACTCGCAATGGGCGGCAAGCGGGTCTTGCTGATCGACGGCGATCTTCGCAAAGGGCGGCTGAACGAATACCTCGGACTTCGCCGGGCAAACGGTTTCTCGGAAGCGATCGCGGGCAGCATGCCGGTAGCCGACGTGATTCACCGTGGGGTAATCGAAGGACTCGACTTCATCGCGACGGGTGCGATTGCGAGGAATCCGTCGGAGCTGTTGCTGAGTCCACGAGTGCCGGCGTTGATCGAGGAACTGTCGGGAGGCTACGACATTGTGATCATCGATTCGGCGCCGGTGCTCGCGGTTGCCGATACCGGCATTCTCGCCGCCGCGGCAGGCACGGCTTTCCTGATCGCGTTTTCGGGCGTGACGAAGCTTGGCGAAATCGCGGAATCCGCAAAGCGGTTCACGCAGAACGGCGTCAAGTTGAACGGTGTCGTGTTCAATGGCATCAATCCGCGGCTCGGGCAGTACGGATATGGGTCGAAGTACGGCGGTTATCGCTATGTCGCCTACGAGTACGGAAACCGTCATGACGCGTAGCGAATCCGTCGCATCAAGAGGGCGCGCAACATGATACGGCTGAGGGATTCGGTCGTCTCCATGGCGGGCGTGGTCGCCGGGCAGATCGCGCTTTTTCTATGCATCTCGCTGATCGGGCGCCTCCAGGGGCCCGAAGCGCTGGGGCATTTCAACTATCTGCTCGCACTTGGCACGTTCTCCGGGACGCTGCTCGCATTGCGCTTCGAGCTCGCCTGCGTGACGGACAGTCCAAGGCAGTCGTTCAGCGCATTCATCAATGTCATGGCGCTGAGTTGCGGCGTGACCGCGATTGCAATGATCGTCACGCTGTTGAACGCACACGGTGAATTGCTGATCATCGGCGGTTATGCGTTTGCCTGTTTCGTTCAGCTCGCGGCGGGTTCATATCTGAACAGTTTGCGACGCTACGAGCTGATCGCCGCGAGCAGGCTGCTTGTCAATCTGTCGTTTTTGCTGTGCCTGATCGCCGCGCTCGGGTTCAAAACGATCGGTTCGCTGGACGTGTTCGCGATATATACCGCGATCAATCTGGTGCTGTCCGCCGGCATGTTGACGGGCGTGCTGCTGCATGGGCGGCGCCATCGCTATTCGTTCGCACTGTCGCGCAGGTTCTTTGCGGACAACGTGCGCTTTGCGAAGTACATCTTGCCGTCGACGATCTGCGGGTCGGTATTGACGTATGCCCTCGCGATCGTGATTCCTCGCTGGTTCGACGCCGAAAGCGCGGGCTATTTCGCCGCCGCGTACCGGCTCGGGTTCTTCCCGGTCTCCCTGATCGGACAAAGTCTGGGCGGCGTGTTCCGACGCGACGCGATCGGGGCCGTCGCGCGGCACGATGCAGCGTCGATGCTGCCCAAAGTGTTCCTCACCTATGCGCGCTCGCTGGCGTTGCTGGCGCTCGGCTATGCCGTGGGCGGCGCGTTGCTGTTCGCGCCGCTGGTCCGGCTGTTTTTCGGCGCGCGCTGGACTGGGGCGAGTGGCTTCTTTTACGCACTCATTCCGCTATTCGCGTTCCAGATGATCTACGTGCCACTGTCGCAGATCTTTCTCGCCACACGCGAGCAGCGCGTCGACCTGTCCTTTCAGCTGTCATGCGGTGTCGTGCTGATCGGCGTGCTCTTTGTCGCGAAGGCGATGAATCTCTCTGTCCACTCCAGCGTTCAGGTGTTTTCGCTTGCCGGCACCGTCATGATGATCCTCGGCGTCATGTTGACGTTTCGCGTGATGAACACCAGTGCGTTACGACTGCGCGTATCGATATGAAGACCACTCACTGTAGTCAGGGGGTTGTGATGATTGTGATCGTGATCGATTCGATGGAGCGTTATTACTTCGCCAGGCGGTTGGTGCACACCGTCAGGCACGAGTTCAGTTTTCTTTTCCTGACCAGCGAGCCGCTCGCGCATGCGGGGCTCGTGATGGCGGGCCACGAGTCCATCTATTTGCGTCGCAGGGCGCTGCATATGGGGGGCTATGACGGCGGGATGGATATGTCCCACTACGAGCGGTCCATCGAGGTTCTGAACGCGCAGATCGGTACGGCACAAGCACTGCTCGATTCAGCAGCGGTGTTCCGCACGGTATCGGACCTTCTCCGCGTCCGCAAGGCCACAGCCTGCCTGATGTGGAATGGACAACAACTCGTGTGCCGGGCCGTCAGCCACGCATGCTTGATACACGGCGTGCCCACGCGCTTTCTCGAACTGTCTAACCTGCCGGGCAAACTGTTCGTCGACAGCATGGGGGTGAACGCGCTTTCGTCGATCAGCAACGACCCCGCGCTGATCGACCGCCTGCCGATGCCAAGCGAGGAAAAGCACCGCCGCTGGTTGCTGCATTACGAAGAGTACAAGGCGCGGCCGTTGCCACAATCGCGCACGTCGCTTAAACGTAAGGGCGTGTCGCTGCTCAACTACGTGCTGAAGTTCGCCACGCGAGGCGTGGGGCGAAAGCGGATTGCCACAGTGCGCGCAAGCAACGCAGCGAAGATGCCGATGCAGGCCAGTCAGTTGTCGGCAGCCGATCTGGCGGCGCGGCGTTACGTGTTCCTGCCGTTGCAGGTCTCCGGCGATACGCAGATCAAGCTCCACTCGGACGTGGACAATCTGGAGGCGATTCAAGCTGCCTTTCAATTCGCGTCGAACGCGAGCGCCGATTTAATCGTGAAGATCCATCCGGCGGAGATCGACGCTTCGGTGATAGACGAGATCGTCGCTCTACAGGACGTCTATCACTTCGAGATCGCGGATGCGCCGACGGTGGAACTGATCAGGCATGCCGAGGCGGTTGTGACGATCAACTCGACGGTGGGTCTCGAAGCGCTTCTGTACGGGAAGGAAGTCGTCGCACTCGGACGTTGCTTTTACAAGGAGTTCGACCGCAGCCGGCTAATGAAATATATCCATGGCTTTCTCGTTGATGGCGTCGACTACTTCGGTACAGGGCCGATTTCGCCCGGCGCGGCGAGACGCGTGCTTGCTCCGGGAGGATGACGATGAGTGTCACGCTGAAGGGCACGATCGAATCTATCATTGAAGACTACCGGCGCAACGACTTCCTGAAAACACGCTGTGTCGTCATTTTCTTCCGGATAGCGAATTATCTGGCTTGTCGCAGCCGTTTCACGTTGCTGGTCGGCGCACCGGTCATCCTGCTTTACATCTTCGTTTGCGACTGGTTGCTGGGTATCGAGATTCCGGTCAAGACGCGAATCGGCAAGGGGCTGACGCTCTATCACGGCACGGGCCTCGTGATCAACGGTTACTGCGTGATGGGCGACTACTGCGTGGTTCGTCACGGCGTCACCATCGGCAACACGATTCGGCCAGACGGAACCAACAGCGGCGTGCCGGTGATCGGGGATCGTGTGGAATTCGGCGCACACAGCGTCGCGCTAGGCGACATCCGGATCGGCGACGGCGCGCGGATCGGCGCGGGCGCGGTGCTGCTTTGCAATGTGCCGGACGGTGCGGTTGCGGTCGGCGTGCCCGCCCGGGTGATGACGGGAGGTCAACAGCAATGAAAATCTTTATTCTGCATCCGGGAAAAGCGAACTACCCTGAAATCGCAGCCTACACGGCGTTTCTCGTCAGACACGGCTTCGAAGTGTTCGATGGCGACAGCGGCGTCTATGCGCGATTTCCGTTCAAGGACGAGTGCGTGCTGTGGTGCATCATGGGCTTTTATCGCGCGCATGATGGCGCACGATTTGTGATTCATGACTATCGCTCGCTGTCGCTTGGGCGGCTCGCGTGGATGAAGGACGGAATCAAGCGCGCGTTCAACGCGAGGCCGCATCTCCGAGTGTTTCAGAACGAGCGAATGCGCGACGCGATGGGCTTCCGCGACCGCGTTCCATCGGCGCTGTTACCGATGGGCGTGCCTGACTGGATCTTCAATCTCTCCGATGATCAGGACACGGCCGCTCAGGCATTGCCGGCTGGCCGCTTCTGCTACATCGGAGAGATGAGCCGTGAGCGTGGATTCGACAAGGTGCTGTCGGCGTGGCGGGCGGCGCCTCGGGAGACAGGCGACTCGTTCGTTCTGGTCGGACGTCCGGAGCCGGACATCTACGAGGCCTTCAGGCACACACAGGGCCTCGAATTCGTCGGCCGCGTTCCGCAAGCCGACGCACTGCGTATCGTGCGCCGCTCCGAGTACGCGGTCTGCTATTTCCCGTATCACCGCCCGCATTGTTTCCAGACGCCGACCAAGCTTCTGGAATATGCGGCCCTCGGCAAGAAGATTATCTGCAACGATGCGCCGTCGAATGTACTGGCATGCGCGGAACTCGACATTCGTTCGCTCGTTACCGGACCTTCCATCTTCGACGGGTTGCCGCCGGCTTCACGTATCGCCGTCGAGGACAACGATCCACGCAGCTTGCGCGGGCTCGAATGGACGTCCGTGATCGAACGCTCGGGAGTGCTGGCGCATCTCGAGGCCGCGCTGCCGGCGCAACGCTGGCACGGACCCGTGCAAGTGGGGAGTTCAGTATGAAGATCGTTCAGATGATGGAATCCAGCGCGACGGGCACGCTCTCGATGGTTTGCCTGATCGCGAACAGGTTCGCGCGGGAAGGGCACGAAGTTCACGTCATTTATTCGATTCGCGACGAAACGCCGTCGAACATCCACGCGATGTTCGACAGCAACGTGGTGCTGCGGCACGTGCAGATGAAAGGTGTGCCGCTCTTGCCGGTGATTGTCAGATTGAGGTCGGTGCTTCGCGAAATCCAGCCCGATGTGATTCATCTGCATTCGTCGGTGGCCGGCTTTCTCGGGCGGATCGCGGCGCTGTTCGCGTCGCGTCGCGCCACCGTGCTCTACAGTCCGCACTGCATCTCGTTCATGCGGCAGGACATTTCGCGGCCCACACGGTTCGCATTCGTCGCATTGGAATGGATGGCGACCATGCGCAAGTGCCTGTACGTTGCATGTTCGGAAAGCGAGCGCAAGGCAGTTCGCGCTTATCTCCGGCAGCCGGTCGTTGTGGTCGAGAACGCAGTCGGCGAGATGCGGATTGTGCCTGCCGGCCTGCCGGTGCAAAGCCGACCTGCCGTGAAATATGTGGTCACGGTGGGCGGCATCCGTCCGCAAAAAAACCCGCTTCTCTTTGCGGAAATCGCGAACGGTCTTCGCAACAGCGGACTGCGCTTTATCTGGATCGGCGACGGCGACGCGGCGCTGAAGGAGCAACTGCGTAACGCGGGCGTTGAAGTCACAGGATGGATGACCCGCTCGCAGGTCGAGCAGTGGCTTCGACAGGCTTGCGTGTATCTCTCGACCTCGTCGTGGGAGGGCATGCCGGTGTCGGTGATCGAGGCAATGCTGCTCGGCGTGCCGGTGGTGGTCTCGGCGTGTGCCGGTAACGTCGATATTGTGCGGCCGTCACATACCGGCGCGGTCTTTACCACGAGCGCCGATGCCATGCGTTTCATTGCCGATTTCGCCGACGACCACTTGCTGCGCGACCTGATAGGCGCGCGAGCGCAACGGGAAGCTTCCGAGCGCTTCGCCGAGGCACGTTTTTTCCAGCAACTCGCCCCGTTCTACGCAGGCAGGCTGGCGAGTTGAACAACGCGTAGGGCCGTTTGCGCATCCACACGCAGGGCTGGGCAAATGAGGTTCATCAAGGATAGGGGAATCATCGTGAATATAAACATCGCACCGGGTGTGACGCTCGGCAATACGCTCCCGTTCGTACTCTTCGGCGGTCTCAATGTGCTCGAGAGTCTCGACTTCACACTGAACGTGTGTTCGAAATATATCGAGGTCACGCGCAGGCTGAATGTGCCGTTCGTATTCAAAGCCTCGTTCGACAAGGCGAACCGCTCTTCGATGCATTCGTATCGTGGAGTCGGTCTGGATGAAGGACTCGAGATACTAAGCGCCGTGAAGCGGCGATTCGGCGTGCCGGTTATCACGGACGTGCATGAGATCGCGCAAGCGCGGCCGGTTGCCGAGGTTGCGGATGTGCTCCAGGTGCCGGCGTTTCTTGCCCGTCAGACGGACCTGGTGGTGGCGATTGCGGGCACGGGGAAACCGGTCAATGTGAAGAAGCCGCAGTTCATGAGCCCCGTGCAGATGAAACATGTGGTGGCGAAATGCAACGAGGCCGGGAATGACCAGGTGATTCTGTGTGAACGCGGCAGTTCATTTGGCTACGACAACCTCGTCGTGGACATGCTCGGCTTTCGCGAGATGCGCGACGCAAGCGGCGACTGTCCGGTGATATTCGACGTGACGCACAGTCTGCAACGCCGGGATGCCGCCAGTGAAGCGTCCGGCGGCCGCCGCCGCCAGGTGCTCGACCTTGCCCGTTCCGGTATGGCTGTGGGGCTGGCCGGACTGTTTCTCGAAGCGCACCCGGATCCCGATCGTGCGCGCTGTGACGGGCCGAGCGCGTTGCCGCTGCATCTGCTGGGAGACTTCCTCTCGCAGATCAGGTCGATAGACGATCTGGTGAAGAGTCTGCCGGTACTGGATATCCGATGAGTGGGGCCGTGTACCAGGGAGAAATCCGGCTCACGCTGTTCGATGTGAACGGCGTGTTGAGCGATGGAAGATTGCATATGACCGGCGGCGAATTCATGAGAAGTTTTTACGCGCCATTGCAGGCGTATTGGAGCGCACACGATGTCATCCAGTGAGGCATTGCCGGTGCGCGTCGTGATTCCTGCCCGCTACGGCTCGACACGCCTGCCGGGCAAACCGCTGATCGATCTCGCGGGCAAGCCGATGATCGTGCGCGTGTACGAGCGCGTGAAGTACGCGCTGCCTGGGGCGACTGTCATGGTCGCAACGGATGACCCCCGCATCCACGACGTACTGGCGGCGCGCGACATTCCCTGCACGATGACCGATCCCGCGCATGCGTCGGGCACGGACCGTGCGGCGGAAGTGGCGCGTCGCGCGGGGTGGGGCGATGACGACATCGTGCTGAATGTCCAGGGGGACGAGCCGCTGGTGCCCCCCGCGTTGCTGCAAGCATTCGCCGGTTATTGCGGCGTGGCACGCGAGCTGGCAATGGCAACGATCGCGAGTCCGATTGCCGATCCTTATCTGGTGAACGACGTGAATATCGTCAAGGTAGTGACCGACCGGAACAACCGTGCGTTGTTCTTTTCACGCGCGCCGATTCCGCTTACCCGCGACCGCCGTCGGGAAATCATCGCGGAGAATGCCGTGCCGGAAGTTTTCTTTCGCCATATCGGCATCTACGCCTACCGCAACGCGGTGTTGCAGCAGGTTACCGGCAGCGCGCCATGCGATATGGAGCGCAGGGAGCAACTCGAACAGTTGCGCGCGTTGTGGCTCGGCATTCCTATTCTCGTGATGCGTTGGTCTGACAGTGTCCCTGCCGGTGTCGATACGCCTGACGACGTCGCGCGTGTGTCCAATTTGTTCAACCAGAGAGACCGATGAACGCAACGAACTATATCGATTCGGCAAAAGAGGTTTTCCAGATCGAATCGCGGGCTCTGTCCAATCTTGCGCTGCGGCTCGATGAGAACTTCAGCGATGCGATCGACTGGATGCTGAAGTCGACGGGGCGCGTGGTGGTGTGCGGAATGGGCAAGTCCGGCATTATCGGCAAGAAGATTGCCGCGACGCTGGCCAGCACGGGCACACCGAGCTTCTTCATGCATCCGGGCGAGGCGTATCACGGCGATCTGGGCATGGTCACGCCGTCGGACACATTCCTCGCCATTTCCAACTCGGGAGAGACCGACGAAGTGATCAAACTCATTCCGTTCTTGCGCGGCAACCGCAACTATCTGGTCGCGTTGACGGGTAATTCGAAGTCGACGCTCGCGAAAGCGGCACACCGTCATCTCGATGTCGGAGTCGATCAGGAGGCGTGCCCCTTGCAGCTGGCGCCGACTTCCTCGACGACTGCCGCGCTGGCAATGGGCGACGCGCTCGCGGTGACGCTCATGAAGGCGCGGGGTTTTCGTCCCGAGAACTTTGCGCGATTGCATCCGGGCGGTTCGCTTGGGCGCCGGCTGCTGTCCAGGGTGGAAGACGAAATGGTGAGGCGCGATTTGCCGTTCGTCACTGAAGAGGCGCGCACAATCGAAGTCTTGCAGACGATGACGCGCGGGCGACTCGGCGTCGCGATAGTGCGGCGCGCCGCGGGCTGGGGCGTGATTACCGACGGAGACGTCCGGCGCGCGATCGAGACTTTCGGCGACACGCTGTTCAGCAGAATCGCGGCGGATATGATGTCGGCCGATCCCACGATGGTGGCGGTCGGCACTCGCGTGGAGGATGCGCTGATCCTGATGGACGATCGGCAAATCAACGCGTTGCTCGTGTTCGACGGTGACGATGTGGTCGGGGTATTCAAGAAGTAGCGATAAGGGCGCGCTAGATGCCGCGCCCGCACAAAAAGGGCGAATACATATCGATCGCCTCCTGGATCGGCGCGTGGTGCCCATACGCGACGGTCGAAATGCCGAGCAGCGACGCAATGGCGAGCGGCCGAAACCGTGCAGGCAGCACGGGAGCATTCTTCCAGCACACGAACAGTACGGTAACGAGCGAGCCGACACCCCAGCCCGCGATGACCTCGGATACCGTGTGCGCATCGTCGAACACGCGCGCGGTTCCTATTCCGGCTGCCAGCGCGAGTCCGAGAGCAAGTGCGAGGCGGGGCTGCGAGTTATCGCGACGGGGCAGGCACAGAATGAGCGCCATCGGCCACACGGCGGACGCAAGCATCGTGTGACCGCTGATCACACGAAAGTCGATTGCGCGAATCTGTATGCCGCAACCGGCATACAGTATCTTCGTCACACCGACCATGAACGCGCCAACCGCCAGCAGCGTCAGCCACGATGTCGCCGAACGCCAGCCGGCCAGCGATGTTGCCAGCCATGCCGCGCAGGCAATGGCGAGCGGCAGCGTGAGCGCCGCGTCGCCGAGATTGCTGAGAGCAGACCACATTCGGAATCCTTTTAGCTGCGCTGGGCGGCGCTGGAAGCGGCCGCCGTTTTCAGTCAAACCTGCATGTCCGCCGTGCGGGTGGCGAGGTAGTGTTCGAAATCCTCTGCCACTTCGGGATGCCGCAGAGCAAATTCCACGGTTGCCTTCAAATACCCGAGTTTGCTGCCGCAGTCGAAGCGCGTGCCATCATACCGGTAAGCTAATACCTGCTCGTCCGCCAGTAACGACTGGATCGCATCTGTCAGTTGCAATTCACCGCCGCTGCCGGGCCGCAGCGCACGCAAATGATTGAATATCCGCGGCTTGAGGATGTATCGGCCAACCACGCCATAGTTGGACGGCGCCTTTGCGGGTTCCGGTTTTTCGACGAGGCCCGATAGCTTGAAGATATTGTCCTCCCACTGCTTGCCGTCGATCACGCCATACGACTTCGACTCTTCGGGCGCGATTTCTTCCACGCCAAGAACGGACGTGTGATAGTGGTCGAACACATCTATCATTTGCCGCAGAACAGGCGGCTTGCCGTAGAGAAGATCGTCGGCCAGTATGACGGCAAAGGGGCTGTCTCCCACCAACTTTTCCGCGCAGAGCACCGCATGGCCGAGGCCCAGCGCTTCGGCTTGCCGCACATAAAAGCAGTCGACGTGACTGGGTTTGATGTTGCGCACAAGCGAAAGGAGTTTGTCCTTCCCGCGTGCTTCGAGTTCGGCTTCGATCTCGTACGACTTGTCGAAATGATCTTCGATCGCGCGCTTGCTGCGCCCGGTCACGAAGATCATTTCGGTGATGCCGGCTGCAATCGCTTCTTCCACCGCATACTGGATCAGCGGTTTGTCGACGATAGGAAGCATCTCTTTCGGGCTTGCCTTGGTTGCAGGCAGGAATCGCGTGCCGAGGCCGGCAACGGGAAATATGGCTTTCGTCACTTTAAGCATGAGCGTTGCATCTCGATTCTGAAGTGATCATGCGCTCGCACCTAAAAAAGCGAGCGGTCGGACACAGCCGGGACAGGCGACAAACGCTTCCTATCCGCTGCGGCATTCGCATTGAGACTGAGACATGCGGGCAAACGAAATGAGCATCCAGTTCGCGATTGCGCGTCAAAAAGAACCTGCCCGCTCAACGATCGTACGGGCAGGCTAAACCGAGGTCTTAAAGGTTCGCCAATGGGGACGAACCCGCGGCCAGTATGTCCGCCAGTATTCTCATTCGATAGATGCATGTCGGATCGCGCTTAGTAATTGACCGAACGCTACAGTAAAGCTTCATTTCAATTGAAACCGGCGCAATTGTGTGTGCTGCCGCGAGCGGGTGCATGACACATAAAAAAGCGCGAGCTCGCATGCGATGGCGGAATGACCCAAGATTTTGTCAGTGCCGGGTACTTCCGAATGGATAGACTCGCTTCGTTTGCTATCGTCGGCAAATCAGCGGCGGCGGTCGCTTTGATTGCCGTACTCAACACATGAATCGCCGGACGCGAACGATGATGGAAGACAAAGCCGATATTCTCGATGCGGTTGCCAAATTCAATCTGTCGTACCTACTGCTTGCACAGCGGATGCTTCTCGAAGACTGGGAGAACGGCAAGCGTATGCTGGGCGTATCCGACGCAATCGCGAGCCGCATCTGCTCATTGACTTTGGCCGAAATGGAGGTCATGGCGGAAAGCTCGGAACTGGTTTGCCAGTTGCGCGTCGACGCTACGCCGGGACGTGCGTGACTTTATCGACATAGATGAAAAAAAGCCTGTCGGACGGGATGTCGACAGGCTAAGCGTCCAAGCGGGGTAACTTCCAATCAGAGAAGCTCTTGGACGGACCAAGGCGGACTATAGGTCAGTTTCCAGAAGAAAACGATGTGACGGCGGTCTAGAACAAGTTCTTGGCGGATGCAGTCAAACCGTGCAGGCCAAACTCGGTATTAGAATCCACGCGACTGCTGTTTTTTCGAGCGATACTCGGTGGGTGTTGTCGCAAGGTTGGCGCGGAAGAGTTTGGAAAGTTGACCACCACCGCCGATTCCGCATCGTCGCGCGATCTTGTCAATCGGAAGCTTGGTCTCGATTAGTAGGCGGCAGCTCCTGTCGAGCCGCACTTGCAGCAAATACTCCGATGGGCTTAAGCCCATTTCCGCGCTGAAGCGCCGCAGAAAATGCCGTTCGCTCATCGCGGCGATTCGCGCAGCGTCGCCGATGGATATTGACTGGTCGCAATGGTCTTCCAGCCATTTTGCGGTCACCTGAACCTGCTCGGATAAAAGAGCGGAGTTGTTTTTGCGAACCGTGGAGGCGAACGGTGTTTCAATGAAGGTCTGAGTGCAAATGGCAATTTGGCCGGCGATTTCAGGGCCAAGATCGTCCTGAACGACGCCTAACGCCACTCGCAAAGGGCTTGCGGAATCATGGCAAGCTTCGGTGCCCAGTCGTTTTCGGCCTACATTGCCGCGGCGTTCGGCATGCGTTCGACCGCTAACGAACTGTGCAAGTCCAGCCTCTTCGAGCGATACGCCGCCGCCGGTCGTAGGACATATGTGCGGTGTGCTATGCGAAGCCCGGCGCAGCCACCTGATCAAACGTACGTCGTGTAGCGAGTTGCACACACTTGCGCCGCCGGCGATAAAAAGTGCATGGAGCTTATCTGCCTGTTGGCGGGCTGCGATACTCTCTGTGCAAACAAATATCGATGACGAACTGGCTACCGTTCCGCCCGCGGCCGAGAGCAAGCTGACGTCATAGTATGGCCTGCGGAGCCTGTTTGTCTCGATCAGAGCGTTCGCCGACTGGAATACGTCGATAATCGACGCCGTTTCGAGCAACGCAAAGCCATTGAACAAGGCTATGCCAACGTGTTTAACCGTACCGAGGTGTTGCCGCGCGTGCGATTGCAGCGAGTTGGTATGCTGGCCGGCTAGATGACGCACAGAGTGATCCTTGATGACTAGACCGATTCCAGTCGGCCCTGTTTAGGGATGACAATTGCCAGACGCTGGACGAAGGGGTAGTTGCGTTCGGCGCTTCTTTCAACCGAATGGCTGACTACGCAGGAAGTGTAATGTACCTTTCTTGCGTTAATTGACCATGCGTCTCACTATGTAAGAACCCTCGGTTGATTGCGCCGTGGCGCCACGCGCGGGTTGTCGTGATTGCCCAGCACTCAATTGGGCCACGCGTGTTCCGGCAACGCGCAACGATATCCTCGCGTTGCACTACGACTGGCGCAACAACTCGGTGGTGTGCGTGCATAATTTCGGTGCCGAGGCCTGCACGGTGAAATTCCGCTCGGGCTGCAGCGAGCAGGGCGAGAACCGCCTGATCCAACCTTCTCTCCGACGATCACAGCGAGGAAGCCGGCGACGGCCGGCATACGGTGGTGCTCGAGCCGTATGGGTATCGATGGTATCGGGTGGGCGGCCTCGCTTACCTGTTGAAGCGAAGCGAGCTTTAGGCGTACGCATTTTGAGCGTGCAAGATGCCGCGGACGATCAAGCGCCGGACTCGATCACCGGGCGCTTTTGAGCGTCGTTTCCGTTTCCATGTCCATAGCGCCGCCGCCAAGCGACTGAAACAGCGCCGCCGTATCCGTCAAGCGGCCGGCTTGCGCACGCGTTCTGTCCAGTGCGGTCTCCAACGCCTGGCGTTCGGCGTCGAGCAGGCTAGTGTGGCTGATGCCGCCAGCCGAATAACGCCGGCGCGCGACGTCGAGGCTGGCCCGCGCCTGTTCGGCGGCTTCGTCGCGTGCCTGCAGTTCGTGAGCGTCGTTCTGCAACGCCGTCAATGAATCGGCGACTTGCTGCAACGCCTGCAATACGGTCTGCTGGTAGCCGGCAAACGCGGCGTCGTAAGCCGCCTGGGCCGCGCGTCGTTCAGCGCGCAGTTGTCCGCCACGAAAGACGGGCTGCGTCAGGTTGAGGCCCACGTTCCAGATGTTCAGCCCATTTACGATGTCCTGAATGCTTGTTCGTTCGGAACCGATGCCTGCCGACAACGAAAATCGCGGATACAGATTCGCGGTTGCCACGCCAACGTTGGCGCTGGCCTGATGCAGCAACGCTTCAGAGGCCCGAATGTCGGGGCGCTCGCGGGCAAGTGTCGATGGCAACGTGACGGGAACGTCGTCGGGCAGATGAAGCGCATCCAGCGTGAGCTCGCTGAAATCCGCCTTCGACGGCACGACGCCCACCAGGATCGCGAGTTGATGATCGGCTTGCGCGAGTTGCGTCGCGAGCGGCGGCAACGATGCACGCGTCTGTGCAAGCAGCGTGCGCTGACCATGAACATCGAGTTGCGAAACGCCGCCTGCGGCGAGGCCCGCTTCGATGATGGCGAGTTGCTGCGCCTGTGCATCGGCGAGGCGTCGCGTCAGCGAGATCTGCTCTTGCAATGACGCACGCCGTACCACGGCCGACACGACATTGCCGGCAATGGACAACCGCGCCGCGTCGAGTTCGTATGACTCGTAATCCACCTGCGCGAGGCTCGCTTCAAGTGCACGGCGATTGCCGCCAAATAGATCGAATACGTAGGAGACGCTCACCGACGCATTGAACAACGAAAAAGGCCCTGGATTTTCCACGTTCGGAATGCCGAATGCAGCAGGATCGACTTTTTGCCTTGCGCCGGAGAGGCTTGCATCGATCGCCGGAAACTGCGTCGCGCCTGTTTGCGCAGTGTAGTTTTCGCGGGCTTGAACCAGTCTCGCACGAGCTTGCGCGAGTGTAGGGCTTTGATGCAGAGCCTGATCGATCAGACGATCGAGCGCATCGGAATGGAACTGTCGCCACCACATCGGTAACGCACTGCCGGCGGCGCTGAATGTCTGCGCCGATCCCGCCGCGCCATTGCTCGACGCGGTCGTGCCGGGCAGTGTGTCATGCAGATAGCCTTGCGTGTCCGGGGCCGCCGGTGCTTGAAAATCCGGGCCGACTGCGCAGCCGCACAGAGCCATTGCGCAAAAGAAAACGAGCTGTTTCATGGACGTGTCTTCCTAATCGAGCGTGCGGCGGTAGAAGCGCAGCGCGATCGCCATCACGATGATCGTAAAAAGCACCATGGGCCATACCGACGGCCACAAATCCGCCCAGCCATTGCCCTTAAGCAGAATGCCGCGAATCAGACGATTGAAATACGTTAGCGGCAACAGGTTGCCGATCCACTGCGCCCATTGCGGCATGCCCGCGAAAGGAAACATGAAGCCCGACAGCAGGATGTTCGGCAGAAAGTAGAAGATGGTGAGCTGCATCGCCTGCAACTGATTTTTCGCGAGCGAGGACAGCGTGATGCCGACCGTCAGGTTCGCGGCAATGAACAGCAATGCCGCAAGGTAGATCGCCACCGTGCTGCCGATAAAAGGCACATGAAATACGAAACGCGTCGCGGCCAGAATGATCGATACCTGAATCAAGCCGATCGCCACGTAGGGCACGATCTTGCCCGTCATCACCTCGACCGGTAAGACGGGCGTTGCAAGCAGGTTTTCCATCGTGCCGCGCTCGCGTTCGCGCGTTATGGCGAGACCCGTCATCATGACGAGCGTCATCGTGAGGATCACGCCCATCAAACCGGGAACCACGTTGTATTGCGTAAGGCCTTCCGGGTTGTATAGATTGTGAACCTGCACGCCGAACGCGCTTTGACCGCCGCGCAGCGGCGCGAGCGGACCGGTGATGTCCTTTTGCGCGACAGTCTGAACCAGATTCGGCAACGCGGCCACTGCCGCGTTGGTCGCAGTGGGATCGGTGGCGTCCGCTTCGACGAGCAACGACGGATGCTCGCCGCGCAGCAGCTTCTTCGAGAAATCGACGGGCACGTTGAGCACGAATTGCACGCGGCCTTGCGCAAGCGCGCGGCGCCCGGCCTGCTCGTCGGGCAAGGTTTTGACGATGTCGAAATACGCCGAGTTGGTCATTGCGGCGACGAAGCTGCGCGAAAATTCGCTCTGGTCGTGAATGATCACGGCAGTCGGCAGATGCCTCGGGTCGGTGTTGATCGCGAAGCCGAACAGCGCCAGCTGAACGATCGGCAAGCCGACGATCATGCCGAACGTGACGCGATCGCGCCGCAATTGAAGAAACTCCTTGAGGACGATGCTCCACCAGCGGCTCAACGAAAACACGACGCGCTCGCTCACGATGGCGCTCCGAAATTGTCTTTCGAATGGCTCATCAAATAGATGAACACGTCTTCGAGGCCTGTTGCGATCGGTTCGATGCGCAGCGCCGTGTTTTCGGTGGCTTGCCTCACCGCGCGTTCCAATGCGGCGTGGTCCCGTCCGCTCGCGTGCAGCGCCGAACCGAATACGACGGTCTGGTCGACTCCGGACGTTGCGCGAAGTTGTTCGGACAGCGCGCTCAGGCGTTCGCCATGAATCGCCCACGTGGCGAGATCTTGCGACTCGATTACTTCGCTCGACGTGCCTTGCGCCAGAAGCTTGCCGTACGCGATATACGCGAGCTTGTGGCAGCGCTCGGCTTCGTCCATGTAGTGCGTGCTGACGAGCACCGAAATGCCGCGCGCCGCGAGCCGGTGCAGTTCCTCCCAGAAGTCGCGCCGCGCAGTCGGATCGACGCCGGCAGTCGGTTCGTCCAGTAGCAGCAGTTTGGGCTCGTGCAGCATGCACGCGGCGAGTGCGAGACGTTGTTTCCAGCCGCCGGATAGCGAGCCCGTCAACTGATGCGCGCGGCTTTGCAGTCCGAGCGATTCGAGCGACCGATCGACGGCTTCGCGCCGGTTACGCATCTGATAGAGGCGCGCAACGAAGTCGAGGTTCTCGCGAATGGTCAGATCTTCCCAATATGAGAAACGCTGCGTCATGTAGCCCACATTGCGTTTGATCTGCCCGCTCTCACGCCGGATGTCGTAGCCGAGGCAAGTGCCGCTGCCGGAGTCGGGTGTGAGCAGACCGCACATCAGACGGATCGACGTGGTTTTGCCGCTGCCGTTCGGTCCCAGGAAGCCAAAGATCTCGCCACGCCCGACGCGCAGCGAGACGTCGTTGACCACGTGCTTGTCGCCGAAACGCTTGTTCAGGTTATGAACGTCGATGACGTAGTCGTGCTTTTCGGCGGTCATTTCAACACCACCGTCACGGGTTGCCCCGGATGAAGTTTGGCGGCGTCCGCAACCGACGAATGCGCTTCGATCAGAAAGACCAGCTTGGCGCGGCTCTCATTGCTGTAGATGACGGGCGGCGTATATTCAGCCTGGTTCGACACGTACGTGATTTTCGCGGATACGTCGGCTGCGCAGCCGTCGCAATGTATCGTCACCGTACGCCCCGGCGCGAGGCCTCCGACGATGTTCTCGGGAACGAAGAAGCGCACCTTGATGTTCTGCGGCGGCAACATTTGCACGACCGGACTGCCCGCGGGCACCCATTCACCGACGCGATAAAGCGTGTCGTAAATCAGTCCCTCGGCCGGCGCGCGCACGTGTTTCTGATCCAGCTTCCACTGCGCTTGCGCGCCCGCGGCTTCGGCAGCCGCGACTTGCGCTCGCTGGGCGGCGATTTGCTGTGAGCGCCCGGGTAAGCGAGCCACTTCGACCTGGTTGGTCATTTCCCGCACTTGTGCGGCGGTGGCGTCCGCGTTCGCACGCGAATCGTCGAGCTGGGCTTTCGGAATGCCGCCTGCCTTGAACTGTGCCTCGTCGCGTACGAGTTGCAATGACGCTTTGCGCGCGTTGGCGACGGCCTCGGCGAGTTGCGCACGATTGACGTTCACTTCTGGCACACGCTTGCCCGTCTCGATGTCCGCGAGTTGCGCGCGTGCTGACGCAAGCTGTTGCCGGGCTTGTTCGAGCGCGGCTGTTTCGTCCACCGATTCCAGTGAAAACAGCGGCGTATCCGCCCGTGCCATTTCCCCGCGTGCGACCGGCAACTGTGCCAGCTTGCCCGCTTGCGACGATCCGAGATAAACGTATTCGCCTTCGATGTAGCCCTGATACGTAGGCGTCTCGTGGCGGGAACAACCCGCAAGCGTGCCGGCGATCAGCAGCGTCAATACGGTGATGAGAACGCGGGTCATGCCATTCTCCACGAAGCGGGAGGCGCGCGGATGTGTGCATGTCGCGGCGGTGTTATCGGCATTGGCGCGGGTATCCGCGTGAACCTTCACGGTTAGGGTAGGCATCGTTTCAAGTCCCACACGGACGCTGTTGTCCGAATGTTTTCAGTAAGCATTCCATAATTACCGCCGCGCGATTTGGCCCTCGATAAAGGCGCTGTACTGGCGGCAAGGTCCATGCGGATGAAGTAGAATGTATGATATGCGAATTTGAATTTGAATTCGAACTATTTAAAAGCCTGACGATGCCGACGGCTCCCAGAAAAACCGCTGCAAAACAGCCAAGGCGCACCACGCGTCCCGACGGCGCGGCCACGCGTCAACATCTGCTCGATACCGCCGGGCAAGTGTTCGCTGAGCGCGGTTTCGCGGACGCGACGAGCAAGGAGATATGCGAGCGCGCCGGCACGCCGATGGCCTCCGTCAACTATCACTTCGGCAGTCGCGAGGCGCTTTACGAAGCGGCGCTCCTCGAGGCGCACCGGCAAGTTGTCGGTCTGGAAGAACTTGCGGCGCTGGCCGAAGGGCTGGACGACCCGAGAGACAGGCTTCGCGCAGTGATTTCGCGGTTTGTCGGTCTTTCAACCAACGCCGCCACGCCATGGGGTTTCATGCTGATGCTGCGCGAGGCGCTTTCCCCGTCACCTGCCATGCCGGCGTTGATCGAAAAAGCCGTGCGGCCCAAAGCCGTATTCCTGTTGGGACTGCTCAGCGAGGTGTTGGGATCGAATCCGCTGGCGCCGGTCGTGCAGCGTGCGCTGATGTTCACGATCCTGCCGTGCATCGCGATGATGATTGCGCCGAAGCAGATGAAAGCAGCCTTGCTGCCGGCCGTCGCAAAGGACACGAAAGCGCTCGAGAAGGACCTCGTGTGCTTCGTGATGGCCGGACTCGACGCGATTGCTGCCGCTCATCGTCCGGACAGGTAGTTGGGCGGTTTGACTGCTCCCTTGGCGCTACTCATGGCGTGCGGGCTGCGTCGGTTGGCGCGACACGCCAGGACGGTATTGCCGACGTCGTCCGTGACCAGCAATGCACCTCTTGTGTCGATCGCCACCTCGGGAGTCGCGCTTCTCGCGCCGGGCAGCATGGCGACCGAGGACGATGCGCCTCCGCCGAACTCGCCCTCGTATCCTCGCGCCTCGGAAGCGGCAGTCGTTTCAGTCGCTGCACGCGGGGTGCGTGCGTCGGTGGTGCGCCTTCCGCCGTCGGTCCATGGCGCCGGCGATCACGGTTTCGTGCCGATCCTGATCGGCATTGCGCGGGAGAAGGGCGTATCGGCCTATGCGGGCAACGGGCTGCGCCGCTGGCCCTCGGTGCACCGTTTCGACGCCGCGCGCGTTGACCGGCTCGCGCTCGAGCACGGCATCGCCGGCGCACGGTATCACGCGGTCGCTGAAGAGGGCGTGCCGTTCAAGGACATCGCGGGCGTGATCGGCCGCCGCTTGAACGTGCCCGTCGTCAGTAAAACGTCTGGGGAAGCCGCCGCGCATTTTGGCTGGTTCGCGCCGTTCGCGGGAATGGACGTGCCGACTTCGAGCGAGCGAACCCGCGCGCTGCTGGACTGGGAATCGAAGCAGCCTGGACGCATCGTCGATATCGATCAGCCGGGATATTTCAGATCGTGAGAGTCGAGATCAACAAAAAAATAGGAACTTCTGCGGAACGTGTCTTGTCCACGAAACTCGCGCCCGCCTAACCGGGCGGCACGAACCGCGAGGAGGAGGTATCGATGGAAAAAGGACGCGTTGCCGCGCTCGACGTCGGCCGGGCGCTCGCGATCGTCGGTGTCGTTGCAGTACACCTGTCGTTTCAGTTTCCCAATCTGCCGCATAGCGTCACGTTATTGGCGCGCATGGGCCAATACGGCGTGCAGTTGTTCTTCGTGATTAGCGCAATCACGATCTTCATGACGCTCGAGGCGGACCACGAGCGTTGCGCAGGCGCGCGGCATGTCACATTGCGTTTCTATATCAAGCGTTTCTTTCGCATTGCCCCGATGTATTACGCGGCCATCGCCGTCTATGGGCTGATCAGCTACGGCGCGACGCAGTCGGGCTACGAGCGCGCGTGGGTGCTCGGCGCGCATGGCGCGACGGATATTCTGCTTAATGTACTGTTTCTGCACGCGCTGTCGCCGACCGCGATCAACAACGTCGTGCCGGGCGGGTGGTCGATCGGCGTGGAGATGCTGTTCTATCTGATCGCGCCGTTGCTGTTTTTTGTCGCGATGAACCGCATGCGCTTGCTGATCGCGACAGTGTTGCTGTTGGCGCTTTCCATCTTCGCGTTGTCGATCGGCGATTGTCACGGCACACTCGTTTGTCATGTGAGCAACAACTCGTACAGCTATTTCTGGCCGCCGGTGCAAGGGCCTTGCTTCATCATTGGAATGTGGGCGTGGTACGCGTTCCGTTCACATCTGACGGGCGCATCCAGCGTGACGCGGCGCACGGCGTGGCTCTTTTTCTCGCTCGCCTCGGGCTTCGCGCTCGCGACGGCGGCGCTCGGCGTCTGGCTTGCGAAAGCACATGAACTCGCGCCGGTTTTCGCCGCATGCAGCGCGGTCGCGTTTCTGCTGTTCGTTTGCTCGCGCAGTCATGACGCGCACGGCGACGAACCACGCGACACGTTTATCCGCCGCTGTGCCGACGCGCTGGGCCGCGAAAGCTACGGGATCTATCTGTGGCACTTCGTCTGCGTTTACGCGACGTTGCATTTCTTCGAGGGCGTGTTTGAGCAGAGCGGCCGAAAGACGTCGCTCGTGCTTTTTGTTGCGACGGTGCTGGCGGTACTCGCCGCGTCGTATGCATTCTCGCGCGTCTCGGACCGGATGATTCAGGGACGCGCGACGCGTCTGTCGCGCAGCATCCTCGCGCATGTCGACCGGCGCTTTTATCGGAGTAGCCGGGTGTGATGATTGGTTCCGCAAGCTGCACGCCGTCGGCGAGAAGATGCTGCAAATACGGCGGCGAGGCATTCTGTTCCCCGTACATGAACATCCGCGGCAATGGCAACGACAGGAATTTCGTCATCAGGTCGCCGTGGTCGGATAGTCCGGCCATCCCGCACATTGCGTTCAAGGAAAACCAGGTCGTCCGCTCAGGCCGACAAAATATCCTTCGATTGAATCCGCTTCACGCCCGCGCGATCCATGTTTTTCCACGCAGCCGCGAGTGAGCCGTTCAGGTCGATGGCGCGCGTCGCATCTTCAATCACATAAGCCTTGAATCCCGCCTTCCGGGCGTCCATTGCTGTCCATGCAACGCAGAAATCAGTTGCCAAACCCGTCACGAACACGGTGTCGATATGCCGCTGCTTAAGGTATCCGGACAGGCCGGTCTTTGTTTTGTGATCGGCTTCCTCGAACGCGGAGTAGCTGTCTATGTTCTTGTGAAAGCCCTTGCGGATGATCATTTGTGCTGTCGGCAGCTTGAGATCCTTCTCGAGCGCGGCGTCTTCGGTGCCTTGCACGCAGTGGTCCGGCCACAAGACCTGGGTGCCATACGACAACTGCGCCGTATCGAACGGCTTCTTACCGGGATGGGAGCTGGCGAACGATGCGTGCCCCGCCGTGTGCCAGTCCTGCGTAATGACAATGTTCTCGAACTTGTCGGCCAACTGGTTGATGAGCGGCACGACCTCGGCGCCGCCTTTCACCGGCAACGTTCCGCCTTCGATAAAACAATTCTGTACATCCACGACGATCAACACAGACTTGCCGTCGGGCTTGATCGGTGTTCCTCCGGATGAAGCCGACGCTGCCAGGGCGCTCAGACCCCCCAGGCCGAAAAGATGGGTCAGACCGAGCAAGGTGGTCGATTTGATGAGTGTCCTGCGATGGTTTGCTATCACGGCGAATCTCCATTCTGATCGAAACCTTAATCATAACGGGTCAGGATTTCCCTACCGCCGATTCTGGATACCTGTCGTTTTTTTTCCGTTCTTCCTGACAGCGTAATGTTCACGTTGCAATTAATATCAGGTATCGATATATCCCTGCGGTTGCCTTTCGACGATTCTCCATCTTTCCGAACGCGAAAACAAAGCGGAGTACAGCGACGCACGTCTACGTGCGCCTGTTCCCCACTTGCCGTGAGAGAAAGGGAGCGCGTCGCCGCTGGCTCACCTGCTGCATTGCTACCCGCTCGTGGAAGGTTTCCGCGAACGGATAACGACACATCCAAACACCAGCTTCTTCATCAATAGAACGCAGTTAGCGCGTTCTGGGTTCACTTCTCTCCGTACTCAATAACGCCAAAGCGGGACGACTTTGATTGATCTTGCTGAATCCCCGGGGCTAACCTGCTTTTTAGCGATACATACAGACAATGATGAGATATCCGAAATTACTGCGGGTTGCCGCAGCGACAGCGTTGGCGTGGTTTGGTGCGGAAAACGCATTGGCTCAAACTAGCACGATTACCGTCTCAGGACTGCAATACAAGTTGTGCGGACAAGAGAATGGAAATTGCACCTTCTCGGGAACAGGTTCGGTGGTGTTCGGTGCCGTTCCGCCCAATTCGCCCTCGGTCATGCTGACAGCGCCGCGTACCTTCAGCAATGGGGTGGGCTGTTACGTCGGCGCGGTTTCCCAGACAGATCCCGCATTCGGTTACGGCAAGTCATGCTGGGTGAGGCTGGCTACCGCCGCGACACCGACGCCGACGCCGGCACCAACGCCAGCACCAGCACCAGCACCAGCACCAGCACCAGCACCAGCACCAGCACCAGC